>Ga0187867_10003474_pt1 | contig 12583 bp, 11 predicted proteins | sample June2016WEW_13_1_FD_132976 | JGI IMG/M metagenome (GOLD analysis project Ga0187867, IMG submission 132976) | Peatland microbial communities from SPRUCE experiment site at the Marcell Experimental Forest, Minnesota, USA - June2016WEW_13_10 | ecosystem: Environmental > Terrestrial > Soil >... | reverse complement strand
CTAATAAGGCAGGGGAGGCCCAGTCGAGCGACTCGCCAACCGCCTGGCGAAGTCCGGTTTCAGGCTCTATGCATACGACACGGAAGCCCGCCTTTGCCAGGTGCAGCGAGGCGGCCATCCCCGCCAGACCACCGCCGATCACGGTGACATCGAAACTTTGGACATTGCCCGGCTGCATGCCTGAATCGTGCGACGGCGAACGCAACGGCTACTGTAGTGCCTGCGTGGCCATCTGGGTGCCTTCCACCCGCGCCCGGATCTTGGCGAAGGCGATCTCCCGCGAAGTCGAAGTATCGTCCGAGAAGGGCGCGAAGCCGCAATCGTCCGTGGTTCCCAATTGCCGCACCGGTAGGTGCCTGGCTGCCAGCAGGACCCTGTCTCGAACCTGCGCCGGTGTTTCTATCACGGGGTTGATGGGATCGATGACGCCCACGAACACCATTTGATCGGGCTGCAAGTGCCGGCGAATAATCTGCAATACCCGCTCCGGATCCGGCTCGCTCGCCAACTGCACGTAGAATCGCCCGACGCGCAACCGGAACAGGGCAGGCAGCAGTCCGGCGTAATCCAGCGCGGCGCTGTGGGTAGCGTCTCGGTCGCCGCCTGGACAGGTATGCACGCGGATACGCTGGCGTTCTTGCGGCGTGAAGCGATCGAGCACCTGGTTGTTCAGCGAGACGAAGTTCTCCAGCAAGCCTCCCGATGGGTCGAGCTTGAGGGACAGGCGTCCCTCGGTGACAATCGATTTGGACGTTATCGGCGCCCTGCTCGAAGCAGCCGCGAATATCCGCTGCGGCTTCACTCACCAGGTCTGGCAGAAATGCCTCCCGTGGGTACCCCGGGATTTCCGCCGCCGGATTAGAGCAGGCTCAGGGCGGATGCCGAGATCACCGCCTGTTTCATGGGTAATTCTGTCAGGCGCTTGGCCACCGCCAGATATGCCGATGCGTGAGTGCCGTAGTGGAATGGGCCCGAGGTCAATCGTGGCAATTGGCGGGTGTGCCCATCTTCAAAAGGAACGATCAAGCCATCGGGCGCCACATTGGTTACGCCCTCGAGCGGATACGTTGCAAAGCTGGACTTCGTCTGTTCTCCATCTGTGATCACGGGAGAACCGGTCTCCTCAAAGAGGCGGATGGTATCCCGCAGCGCGCGCTCCGCGATCACCGCGAATTCGCCGGCGTCCATCCGGCCTTCCTGGAGGGCCTGGCGGGCCGCAATCAGTTCCGCCGGCCGCGGAATGCTCCCAATGGGTTCAGTAGGTATTTGCAATTCATCCAAGCGAACCGAACCGGACGCCGGCACACAATAATCGAAATCAACTAGGAGACCCGATCAGGGTGTGTTCCGATCCCACAACACTCTCGCAAAGCGTTCCGGCGTGACGTAGCGGGTGTGAAACTCCTGCCAGTCGGAAGGATGCAGTCGATAGGCTCGATCCTGTTCGAGGGACGTTGGCGGCGCCGTATAGTCCCTCATCGCATGATAGGGCAGCGGTAGCACCGTCCTGGAGAATTGAAAGTTGTAATCGCCTTCTTTCATCCACCCGTCGCCAATGAAAACGAAGTCGCGGGTCCAACCCGCTGGCGGCGGGGGAACGGCGCGGAACCGCATGCGCAGCTCATCGCCGGAATTGACGATTACGATGCGGTCGTCCACCTTTTCGAGCAGCTCACGGACGCCGCCATAGCGCGTGTAGTAGCCCTCCAGGTTTCGCCATTGCGGACCGGTGCCCGCGACGATGTCATAGTGCGCCAGCTCCGGAGACGACGGGCTAGCCTGCGTCACCAGCGAGAAGCCGCGGTAGCGCAGTTCGGCATCGGACAGGCTCAGTCGCTGTGTCCGCACTTTGTCATTCGGCAGTCCCGCGGCCCACGCCAGCCTGTCCCAATACACCTCCATGCTGGTACGCAAACGAAGCTTGCGCGGCGCGCCCGCCCGAAAGATTCCAGTCAAATCGAACACTACGGTCTTCAAGCGGCCCGCCGGAATACCAAGGTGATTTCGCGTCGTCACCCAATGCCCGCTCCCATCGGGAACTTCGATGCTCAGATCTTCCGGCGCCGGGCTGCTCCCCTGGCTTCGCGCCATGGTGATGGTGTCGTCCCACGGGTGCAGAAAACCGTCGCCGATCAGGTAAAGCGGCCCGCTGCGCGGCGCATCTTCCGGCAATTCGAGTTCCACCCAATGATCCCGCGTGAGTCCCTGATACTGCCCGACGCCAAAGGTATTCAGATAGCTGGCATCGACGTTCCGAATCGCGTCACTCACGTCGCGCCCGGTATCGTCCCGGGCACTGGCGAAACTTCTAATCTCCGACGTTACATATAACTTCAGCGGCGCTGGAGGATCGGCCACACGCTCGTCCACGTAGACGTGCGCGTCTTGCGGATGATCGACCGCCAGCAACGAGTAATAATCGATATAGTACGTCTCCCAGTATTCGTCCGTCAGCCGCAAGTCGTAGTAACCATCCCGCGGTACAAGCTGGTCCCCGTCGATCTTGAACCACTGCTGCGTCTGTTGTATCGGTTCCAACGACGTAGCGTCGATGTGCGCTCCCAGTGGCGCGGACATCGGAGCCACGTCCTTCAAGAACCGCATGGCTTGTCCATCCCATGCAAAAAGAAACGGACAGGATCCCTTCAAACGCTGCTGCGCGAGCACGGATTGGTCCGATTTCAGGTTGAACTCCGTTTGGATCAAGCCATTCGGCCATACAATGCGCGCAAATTCGACACCCGTATGATCGCCCAGGCCGAAGTGCAAAAGGGAGGAGGTGATAGTCTGTTTCTGAGTCAGCAGATCGGACCGAATCTCAATTTCGCCGCCGATGCCAAATGGATTGATGCGCTGATCGCCGTTCGCCGTGGCTGCTCTGGTGCGAATCACCTGCCAGTTATAGTTCTTGGCGCCTCGATTGGCGAATTGCACGGCTGTCCGGCTGTTTGTCAGTCCGATCCCATCCAGCCGGCCATTCTGGTTCCGATCCACCAGTGCCCAGCAGTCGGATGATAATTGACCCGCCAGCGGCGCGAACCCTTTTCCATCCCCCAGGAAGATCTGGCCGCCTGCGATGATGTCCAGGCTGCCGTTGTTATCCAAATCCGCCAGAATAAGGCTTGCCGGTCCAGGACCGCCGGCCGGTTTGGCGTTGGCGATTCTGGCGAAATCCCACGCCGTACCGGAATCCCGGCCGGAGAGCCTGACGATGCTGAAGTCGCTGCGGAGCAGGACGAAATCGATGAGTCCGTCTCCATTCACATCCCCGGCGGCGATGGCCAGATTGCGATCGGCCAATTGCGGCGGGACGATGCGCTGCCGGTAGACGCCTTGCCGTTCATTGGCGAAGACCCGCAGGTTCCCGTGGCCGTCGATGAGGGCTACATCGGGCACGCCGACGCCATCGATGTCGCCATATGTGAAGGCGGTCATCCCATCGACGCTCTGGAACGGGTGCACCGGCGCGAACGTGCCATCGCCGTTATTTCGCAAAACAATCGGATCGCCGTGCGGCACGCTCAAGACCACGTCCAAGTCTCCATCCAGGTCGAAGTCGAAGGCCCATGCCCCCGTGTATGCACCGTTAACGATTTCAGCAGGAAGTTTGGCTATCGCGGTCACATCCACGAAGTGCCGCGGATTCTCTTGCTGGTAGATTCTGACTCCGCCAGGTGTGGCGAATACCAAATCTGTCTTGAAATCGTAGTTCAAATCGGCGCCTAGAATCGCATTCCGGTTCAGGGCCGTGCCCGGCGGCTGGCCCTGCACGACGGGCAGTGGCAACGTGGCGCCGCCTTCGATGTGAACGGCCTGCGCGTCTGCCCACACAATGCGCGATTCCCCTTCTCCATCGAGCACCAGAGATCCGATCCAGGCGACATTCGCCCCGGTCACGGAATTCAACGGCTGCTCTTCGAAGTGCAGCCGCATATCCGGCGGGGCCGGCTCCGAAGTGGGCGAAGGCAGCTTCAGAAACTTCAGGAATGGCTCGCCAACCGAGGTCGCGGGAGCCTTCACTTCATCCAAACTCCGGCGATAACCCGGCACCCGAACCAGCGTGTTGCGAAGAAACTGGACCTGTATGCCGGCAGCCCGGAAATCGGAGGCCTCGGCCGCTTGTTGCAATCGGGCAAACTGCTGTTTCGCGGGTTCGGGCCACAGCGCAGTATTCCGTCCGAGCGCCGTTACGGCGTTTCTCAAACTGGGTACGTCGTTGCGCTTCGCCGCCAGGTGCGCGATGTCGAGCAGGACCGCGTCATTGCCGGGCCGGACTACCAAAATCCGTTCCAGCAGCTTCTGTGCGTCCGCGTCGCTGGTGGCTGCCTGCTGGCGTTCCGTCTCCATGGCCCACGAATACAGCGCCCTTAGATTCGCACTGTCCAGAGAAACCGCCTTCTGGTAATGCGCCACCGCTTCCGGAAGCTTGCCGCGTTTGGCCTCCAACAGGCCGAGAAACCCCTCGATCCTGCTGTTGTCCGGAGCTAGAGCGCGTGCTTTCTCGAAGGTTTGGTAGGCCGCATCGAAATCCTGCCCGCGCGCCTGCAGAAGACCCAGATCGACCCAGCCTGCCGGTTCATCCGGTGCGATCTCCGTGGCCCGCGTCAGCCCCTTTCGCGCGTTCACATCTTCCCCCGACTGGAGCGCCGCCACCCCCAGGTAGAAGGCAGCACAAAGCTCACGATACTGTGTGGAGCCTACCGCGGGAAGAGAGCCGTGCCGGTTACAGCCGCAACAAATAAGTGAAATTGCAAATGAAACCGCTCTGACATGTTTCAGATTCATTCGCGAGTATTATAGCGTAGCCACTTTGGTGGGGCAGGCTCGCAGTCAGGCTTGCATCCCGCGCGGAGCTCTCAGCTCCCCAAAATCATGGCAGATGCACCAAGCCTTTCTTGGAAGCCCATAGAATCAGGTCGGTGGTACGGTGGATGCCCAGTTCCGCCATCAGATTGGCGCGGTGCACGGCCACCGTATTCTCGCTCAAATCTAGAAGCGCGGCAATCGTTTTGTTCGATTTGCCTTGGGCGGCCAACTCCAGGATCTGCTTTTCGCGCGGCGTGAGCCGGTCATACTGGGGATCGGGCACGCGGCTGGCGGCCAGTACGCCGGGGCCGATTATCTGTTGCCCGGCTGCCAGGGCTCGTACGGCGCCGATCAAGTCCACATCCAGGGCGTCCTTCAACAGATAGCCGCGCGCGCCGGCGTCCAGGGCGTTACGCACGTAGTGCTCCTCGGAATACATGCTCAAGATCAGCACCGCACTGTCCGGCTCGTGCTTCACGATTTCGCGCGTAGCCTGCACGCCATCCAGGCCGGGCATCGCCATGTCCATCACAATCACGCGTGGGTGCAATTGGCGCGCCAGCTTGATCGCCTCCTGGCCATTGGCGGCTTCTCCCACCACGCGGATCTCCGGCTCGTCCTCCAGGATGCGCCGGAAGCCCTTGCGCACTAATCCGTGATCGTCCACCAGCAGAACCGAAATCTTGGGAATTTCGCCCATCGGGAGATTGTTTCAAGCTAACCGTGCCGGGTATCGGCGCACAATAATGGAAATCAACTATTCCCGCAGTGGAGCGCCCGGCTGCGGCGCCGAGCAAGGTTAAACCCTAATATTTATTGAATATTGACGTTACCGCGGCGCGCGTGCCATAATCTCTCAGACCATCTACCGCGCAGGCTCCGGGAGGAGTTGCGCATCTTCTAGAGGGAGAGAATTCTAATGGCTGCATCCAGTTCCAGCATGGATTTCGCATCTGCGGCGAGTCCCAGCTTCTATGAAAAACTGAATTCCCAGTGGCACGAGCGCGCGCTCTGGATCTTCATGGCTGTCGTGCTGGCGCACTGGGCCGAACACCTGGCGCAGGCGGCGCAAATATATCTGATGGGATGGCCGCGGCCCCAAGCCAACGGAGTGGTGGGCTTGTGGTATCCCTGGCTGATCAAATCGGAAGTGCTGCACTATGCATACGCGCTGGTGATGCTGGTGGGCATCTGGGTGCTTCGCAAAGGTTTTACGGGCACCGCCCGCACGTGGTGGACGGTCGCCCTGGTGATCCAATTCTGGCACCATATCGAGCACCTGCTGCTGATCACGCAGGCCACTATGCATCACAATTTCTGGGGAAAACCGGTCCCGTTCAGCGTGCTGCAGTTGGTGGTTCCGCGCGTGGAACTGCACTTGTTCTACAACAGCATCGTGTTCGTGCCCATGGTGATCGGTATGTACTATCACATGTTCCCGCCGGCAAAAGAACGGGGCCTCTCGGTATGCACCTGCGAATGGCGGTCGCGGACGGCGCAAGCCAACGCGTACTAAACTTGCGGGGGTCGCTGCACTGGGCTGTGGCTTATTGTGGCAGGCGGCTGGATGCCGGAAACCGGCGGAAACGGCACCGCTGGTAACGATCCGGCATGAAATTGCACCCTGGCCGGCTCGGATCGGCGCCGGTACAATTACGCTCTGGATATCCGGCTCCGGTGGTCGACCCATACGCGGCGCTCGCATCGTCCTGGAAGCGGATATGTCGCATCCGGGCATGCGCCCCGAGTTTGGCGAGGCGCGGGAAATCGCCGCCGGAAGCTATCAGGGCCGGTTGGCTTTCACAATGGCGGGCGATTGGGTGATCCTCATGCATGTCACGCTGCCTGGCGGACAAAAGCTGGAACGGCAACTGGATGTGAACGGTGTCCGGTGAATCGCCAGCATTCGACCTGCTGAGAGTTCCATGGATCGGCCGCTTCTTCGGCTGGCGGCACGCCCGCACCTTCCTGCAGATTCCGATCCTGATCGTGGCGATTGCCATGATCGTCCACGGATTGTTCGGTCCCACTCTGGCGCCCAAGAATTTGGCCACCACCATCAGTTGGGTGCACTTTCGCGGCGTGCTCGTTTTGGTCCTGCTGTGCGCGGGCAACCTGTTTTGTCTGGCTTGCCCATTCATGCTCGTCCGCCAGTGGGCGCGGCGCTGGTTCCATCCCGCGCGGACCTGGCCCCGCAAACTACGTAACAAGTGGCTCTCCACGGGCCTCTTCGCGCTGATCCTCTTTGTTTATGAACTTTTCGATCTCTGGTCTTCCCCCTGGTGGACCGCCTGGTTGATCGTGGCCTACTTTGCCAGCATCCTGGCGATAGACGGCATTTTCAAGCATGCCGTGTTTTGCAAGTTCGTGTGTCCCATCGGGCAATTTAATTTCGTGGCATCCACGCTGTCGCCTCTCGAAGTAAAGGTTCGCGACCAGGGCGTGTGCGTTCCGTGCCAAACCAAAGACTGCATCCGCGGACGGCGCGATCCGTCTGGGCTGGTGACGATCCAGCGCGGTTGTGAACTAGCTTTGTTTCAGCCCAGCAAGGCCGGAAACTTGGATTGCACATTCTGCTTGGAGTGCATTCAAGCCTGCCCCCACGATAACGTAGGTATTTTGAGCCGGGCCCCCGCCAGTGAACTGACGACCGATCCCCGGCGTTCCGGAATCGGGTTCTTCTCGCGCCGCAAGGACATCGCGGCGCTGGCCTTGGTGTTCACTTTTGGCGCGCTATTGAACGCGTTCGGCATGGTCAGCCCGGTCTATGCATTGGAGAGTTGGATCGGGCGCGTGCTGCACGTCAGCCACGAGGCTCCCGTGCTGGGATTGATCTTTGTGTTCTCGCTCATCGTGGAACCGGTGCTGATGCTGGGTCTGGCCGCATGGCTGACGCGCGTGTGGGCGGGCAGCCGGCGGCCTACGGTGCCGTTGATGGTGCGCTACGCTTATGGGCTGGTTCCGCTCGGTTTCGGCATGTGGCTGGCGCATTACAGCTTTCATTTCCTGACTGGGATCTTGACGTTCATCCCGGTCGCGCAGAACGCCGTGGCCAGCCTGGGCAGGCCTCTGCTCGGTGAGCCGCTCTGGAGGTTGACCGGCGTGCCCACGCGCTTCGTGCAGCCGCTGGAACTCGGATTCCTGGTACTGGGCCTGGCGGGATCTCTGCTGGTAACAAACCGGCTGGCGCAAGACGACGGCGCCGCGCACCCGGTTCGCGCCTTCATCCCGTGGGCGACCGTCTGCCTGCTGCTTTGGGTCGCGGCGGTGTGGTTGATCTTTCAGCCCATGGAAATGCGCGCCACATTCATGGGATAGCAGGACTTGAGGCAAATGCACCGCAACCGCGCCACTGGACTCTGGCTGCTGCTGGCAACGGCTTCTCCGGCCGCCGCTCATAATGGGCCGCCCTTTCCGATCATCGTGGACCGGCGCGTGGGCCCTTGCCGCATCTCCCTCTGGACCCATCCCGATGTCGGTATCGGTACGTTTTGGGTGATGGTAGATCCTCCGCCGGGCGGCACCCTCCCGAAAGACCTGAAGCTCGAAATAGGCGTGCAGCCGGTGAGCGGCCGGCTCCCGGAAAAGCGTTACGCGGCCCGGCTCGACAAAACGAGCGCGCAGGTGCAATATTACGTCGAAGTGCCGTTCGATGCGCAGGAACTTTGGCGCGTACACGTGCTGCTCGATAGCTCCGCGGGACACGGAGAATCGACCGCGACAGTGGAAGTCACACCGCCGGGGCTCGGCCGGTGGGACCTTTTGTGGTACGCCGCGCCTTTCGCCGCGGTTGCATTCCTTTGGTTTCGGGCGCTAATGCGAAGGAGACAGCGGAGCCCTCATCCCGGCCCTGGCGCCGCCCGCTAATAGGTTTATAGTATTGTGCAAAACGCGCTGTTGCGGGTATGCTCACGTAAGCAGGGGGGAGAGGTCTGTCCATGTCAGATACCGACGTCATTGCCAACCAGAAGCTGATTGTTGAGAACCAAGCGAAGATCCTGGCCAACCAGGAGATCATCAAACAGAACCAGGCTACTCTGGAAACCATCGTGAAGAATCAGGAGCGCATCCTGGCTATTTTGCAGAAGTAACAGAAGTAGATGACGCGAAGCAATTCTCTTCGGCAGCTCTTGTTGATCGTCTTTCTCGCGGCACAACTGGCGTTTCCGCTGTTGTACAAACGCATGGAGGCGCGCAGCAAGGCCTCGATGGCCGTCGATCCATCCACGGCGTTGGCCCGCTATGGCTTTCGCTTTCAGGAATCCGCCAAGGCCGCCGGCATCGATTTCAGGCATGCTTCGGCGACGTTCGATCCCAAACTGAACCACATCATGCCACAGGTGGCGTCCATGGGGGCGGCCGTATCCATCGTGGACTTCGATCGCGATGGCTGGCCGGACATCTACGTCACCAACAGCGCCGAAGGCAGCCACAATGCGCTCTACCGGAACATGGGCGATGGCACATTCCGCGATGTAGCCGCCGAGGTAGGGCTGGCCGACGTCAACCAACCCGGAACGGGTGTCTCTACCGGCGCGGTATGGGGCGATTACGACAACGATGGCTACGAAGACGTCCTCATCTATAAATGGGGCAAGCCGGAGCTCTTCCATAACGACGGAGGCAAACATTTTACACGCGTGACCGAGCAGGCCGGGCTGCCGAAATGGGTGAACGCGAACTCCGCCATTTGGTTCGATTACGACCGCGACGGCAAGCTAGACCTGTTCATCGGCGGCTACTATCCGGAAGACGTGGACTTATGGCATCTGAAGAACACCAAGATGATGCCGGAGAGCTTCGAATACGCGCGGAACGGCGGGCGGAAATTCCTGTTCCATAATCTGGGTGGCGGGCGTTTTGAAGAAGTCTCCGAGCGGATGGGCATCGACTCGCGCCGCTGGGCGCTGGCGGCGGTGGCGGCCGATCTGCGCGGTACCGGCTACCCCGATTTGTTCATCGCCAACGATTACGGCGTCTCCGAGGTTTACTTCAATGAAGGCGGCAAACGGTTTCACGAAGCCGGAAAGGAAACGGGTATCGGCGCCGCGCCCAAGAGCGGCATGAACGCCTCGGTTGGCGATGTGCTGAACCAGGGCCGCTTCGGCGTTTACGTCTCCAACATCTCCGAGGAAGGCGTCCTGGTGCAGGGCAACAACCTGTGGATGCCGCGGGCCGGCACATCCGGCGCCAATATCCGTTACGACAACCTGGCCACCGCCATGGGTGTCGACCTCGGCGGATGGAGCTTCGGCGCGCAGTTCGGCGACTTGAACAACGATGGTTTCCTGGATCTGTACGCCGTGAACGGGAACGTATCGCTCGATCGGAATCGCAGCTATTGGTACGACTACTCCAAAGTCGCCGGCGGCAATTCCGCCATCATTTCGGACGCGGCCAACTGGCCGCCGCTGGATGGCCGCAGCCTGTCCGGATACCAGCAGAAGCGCGTGTGGATAAACGATGGCGCGGGACAGTTCAAAGAGGTCGCCCAGTTCGTCGGCGTGACTGACGTTTACGATGGCCGCTCCATTGCGCTGGCTGATTTTGGAAACCGGGGCGTTCTGGATGCGGTGGTGGCGAATGAAAGAGGGCCGCTGCTGCTATACCGGAATACGGTGTCGCCCGGCAACCGCTGGATCGAGTTCGAGTTGGAAGGCCGCGATAGCAATCGCAGCGCGATCGGCGCGCAGGTGAAGGTGACTTGGAACGGCCAGCAGCAGGTGCAGGAAGTCTCGGGCGGCAGCGGCTTTTGCGCGCAGAACCAGCGGCGGCTGCATTTCGGATTGGGCAAGACAGCCGGCGTCGATAAGGTCGAGATTCGCTGGCCGTCGGGAAAGACCGAGAGCATCGCGGCGCCGTTGCTGGATCAGATCCATAAGGTGGTAGAGCCGTCATGAGCGCCGGACTCGCCACCGCCGCGGTCCCTGAGCCCAAGTCCGCGCTGGGACGCTTCTTCAGCGCGGAGAATCGCTATCTCTCGCCGCTCTTCATCACCTTGATCCTGCTGGTAGGCAACCTGTCGTTCGGCCTGCTGGAGAGCTTTTCGCGGACCCTGCTGGCGATTGGCACGGCGCTGGTGCTGGAGATCGTATTGGGACGCTGGTTCTGGGGCAAGATTCCGAATCTTGCCAGCGCTTACATTACCGGTATCAGCGTGGGCATTTTGCTGCGCTCGCCCGAATACTGGCCCTACGCGCTCTGCAGCGCCATCGCGATTACCTCCAAGTATGCCATTCGCGTGCGCGGCCGCCATATCTGGAATCCGTCCAACTTCGCGATTTGCGCCATGCTGGTGCTCGCGCCGGAGTTTGTGGCGGCGCTCAGCATTCAATGGGGGAATACAGTCTGGCCCATGGTCGTGATTTGGCTGCTGGGAGCGTTTATCGTTTACCGCGTACAGCGCTTCCATATCACCGCGACCTACGTGGCATCGTTTGTAGCATTGGCGCTGCTGCGGACGCTGATCACTGGGCACCCGTTCCTGGCGGAGGTGGCGCCCATCACCGGTCCGATGTACCAACTCTTTATCTTCTTCATGATTACCGATCCCAAGACCACGGTGACGCCGAAGTGGGCGCAGATCCTAGTGGCCGGCCTGGTGGCGGTAGCCGAACTGATTCTGCGCCTGGCGCACGTCGTCAACGCGCCATTTTTCGCGTTGACGATAGTCGGTCCGGCTGCGATGCTGGTGGAAATCCAGCGGAGATCGTCGCTAACGAAAGCACGTTAACGGGTTGAGGGCACGGGGCGCGGCGTCGCGTTCTTCACGTATTTGTCAAACCAGCGAAGCATCTCGTAAACAAGCTGCTCGTTCGATTCCATTGCGGTATACCAGTGCGGCTCGTGCGGGAGTATCACCAGACGAACGGTACCGCCATTGCCTCGAATGGCCTCGTAGAGCTTGTTGGATTGTATGGGTGTAGTACCGGGATTCGCGTCTTCCGCGCCGTGCATGATGAGAAGCGGCGTCTTCAGTTTATCGGCAAAGAAAAATGGGGAGACTTTCAGATAGACATCCGATGCCTCCCAAACCGATCGCCGCTCATTCTGAAAACCGAATGGCGTGAGCGTCTTGTTATAGGAGCCGCTGGTAGCCACACCGGCCCGGAACAAGTCGGAGTGGGCCACCAGATTGGCGGTCATCAAAGCACCGTGGCTGTGTCCGGTGACGCCTATGCGATCGGGGTCGGCGACACCCAGGCGCACCGCCTCATCGACGGCGGCCTTGGCGTCGGCCACGAGCTGATCCAGATAGGTGTCGTAAGCTTTCTTCGGATCGCCGATGATGGGGAACGAAGCGTTGTCGATGATCGCATACCCCCCCAGGAGCAACAGTTTGTATTGCCGCAGTTGCGTGAAGGTTTCCTGCGAGCCTGAAACTTGGCCGGCTGTGGAAGCCTCGGCGTAGTCCCGAGGATACGCGTAGAGAATGGTGGGGACGCGCGTGCCCTCCTGGTAGCCGGGCGGCGTATAGAGCGTGAACGACAAATCAAGTCCATCGGCGCGCTTGTACTTGACCAGGCGCTTCTTGATCGCGCGCACCGCCGGCGCGGGATCGGGCATGTGGGTGATGGCGACGCTGGCGGAAGCAAAGACGGCTTCCCCGGCGGGCGCGTCGATGGACTTTCCCAGCGTGCGCGTGAACGCATTCGGCGGGTCGGCTGGCGATTGATGCCATGTGACGAACGTCAGTGTGCCGGGCCCTGTAAAGGAAAGAAATCGCTCGTAGGAAGTCTTATCACTGCGAAACAGGCGTTCAGATTTCAGCGTGGTG
>Ga0187867_10003468_pt1 | contig 12593 bp, 14 predicted proteins | sample June2016WEW_13_1_FD_132976 | JGI IMG/M metagenome (GOLD analysis project Ga0187867, IMG submission 132976) | Peatland microbial communities from SPRUCE experiment site at the Marcell Experimental Forest, Minnesota, USA - June2016WEW_13_10 | ecosystem: Environmental > Terrestrial > Soil >... | reverse complement strand
CCGTCCGCGTACTGATCGAGGCGGGGACCGGAGACATCGTCGTCCCCAGGGACGAGCCCGACGCGCTCGCCGAGATCTTCCGAAGGGGGAACGCCGAGGTGACGCTGCATTGGCACGAGGCCGGACACCAGCTCACAGAGACCGACATCGAGACTGCGCGAAAGTGGCTCTCCGGCCTCTCAGGGTCTCTCTCAGAGCAATCCCCCCATTGATGACGCCCGCAGCGGCGGCTCGGATCAGACGCTGCCGAACCTGTCTTTCATGAGGCGGCCCATCAGGCGCTTGTCATAGCGGTACTCCCGGTCGGTGTCGAGCTCCCGGTAGAGCTCCTCTACCTTGGCCTTCTTCGTGAGCACCGCGGAGGCCCAGCGCGACCCGTCGTCGGTCTTCTTGAAAGGCAGCTTCATGACGTAAAAGGGGTAGTCCACCGCGTCGGGCACAACGCCTACGAACGGCAGGAACAGGGAGACGAACCTGCTACCTCTCCCCAACACGTCCTCGAAATGCGGGACGTCTTCCTCGGTCTCGTTGTGGCCGCAATACAGAATGGTCGCCTCCCCGAGGTCAGACTCCATGTAGTCTTCGTTCCAAATCTCGATGCGGTCGGAGAGCCCCTGGTCCCGGACGAACCGGGCAGCCTTGGACGCGCGTCCCCTGTGCATCTCGATCCCCACCGCCTTCCTCACACCGAACTCTTTCACGGCGACGACGCAGAGCTTGCCCATCCCGCAGCCCAGGTCGAAGAAGACGTCGCGCTTCGAAGCCTGCGCGAGGCGCATTATCTTTCGGATGTGCCTGTTGCTCTGGTAGTCCTCGGGCCCCAGTCTATTCATCGCGCACCGGTACCGTGCCCCTATCCATCAGGCTACTTCTGCTTGCCGCGTTTCTTGGGTGCGGGCCGCGTCCGCGCGGCACCGCGGTGAGACTCGTGGAGGCCAATCACGTTGCCCTCCGGATCGGCCCCGATGAAGGTGAACCCGATGTTGGGGACCTCCATCTTCTCGACGAGCTCTTTACCTCCGGCCTTCTTGAAGGCGGCAATCATCGAATCTATCTCCTCGACGGCGATGAAGTTCCGAGGGCTGTCTCGGGGGTGCATCTTCTTGTACATCCCGCCACCCACGCTCTTCCCTGCGGGTCCCGTGGTGATCAGCCAGTACTCCATCTCCGGCATCGGAGCCAAGTCGAACTTCCACCCGAAAACGTCCCTGTAGAACTTGCTGAGGCGGCCTACGTCGTCTGCAGGAATCTCAAAGTGCACGATTGTCTTGACTGCCATATGTGTCGTCGATTTCGTTGTGGGTCGGATATATAAATCGGGAAAACTTGCACTGGACCGAACGCTGCTAGATGAACGCCAGCCAACCGGAAGGCCGGATCTCTGCCGGAAGATACCTCAAGAAGGGCAACATCGCGTGGGCGATTGCCGTGGTCCTTGTCGCGATTCTCGCGATCTATGCACTGGAGTCCAACACTGCCCCCCGTGGCCCAACCTACACCCAGACGACGAGCACCGTCTACGAGGTGGCGGCGTCGTCTGTCATCCAGTCTGCGGTGCAGCAGAATCCTTCGGGGTACGCCACCACCTCCACCGGTGCTCTGAAGTCCACCTATCCAGGGGAGCAGGGCGCGGAGGACGCGATCCTCAACGGGGACCAGGGGCAGGCGGCAGCCAACATGACTGTCGTGGTCTTCGACTCGGCAAACTCCAGCCAGTCCTACTACGGCGTCTTCACCTCGAACGTGAAGGGGCTGGCCGGGTACACCGACGTCACGAGCATCCTCGCGAGCTACGAGCAGTATGGAAGCTGCTACGCCTACGGAGAGGACGTGGACGGGATAGCCGTGGCAAACGGGGTCTGCACGGACGGGAACGTCTTCCTGCAGGCGCACCTCTCTTCGAGCGAGTCGTTCGCGCAGCTCGAGGACGACCTCTCGAGCCTGATGGGCTCGATGTACCAGAGCGTCTAGGCCACAAACACCGGGGCTCGTAAGGGCATCTGCCGGGATTCCCGCAGACCGTCCAACCTAGGCAGTCGTCTGGTATGTCGCTGTGCAGGCCGGCGGGAACGGGGCCGTCGCCGCGGCGCAGTTCGGTCCCACGATGATTGCGGAGATTGGGTCTCCCGTGGACAGGCTGTACAGGCCGCTCCGGCCCGGTCCCAACTCCGAACCCAGCCCGTCGATCACTATCGTGGTGTCGTTCCAGCTCGCAAGGTGGATTCCGATTGAGTCCGGCGTGTTGCTGTTTATCGCGAACCCGGCCTCCCACGCCCAGGAACCTGCCGGGTTTCCGTCTATGATGGCCATCGACGGCGAGACGTCGCTCTCGACCGTGTCCACCGCCCCGTCCTGCACGTAGGGGTTGACCACGGTCTCGGGATTGTCCCCGAAGCCGCAGCCCTTAATCACGATCGTCGCGCTGGCGTTCGTGGTTATTGGGCTCACAGCGGTCACCTGGGGGTGGGTGCAGGCAACGACGGACGCAGACGAACTCGTGGCGGCCGTCGTCGAGGATTCGCCGACCGAGGAAGCTGCCGCATACCCTACGGTCGAGGAGATCGTGATTATCATAACGATCAGTATCGTGATCAGCGCGGTATTGTCGGTCGCCCTAGAGTCCAACTTTCAATCGTTCTCCTGCGGACGGTACATCAGCCCGAATGGCATCCTTCTCCTTTGAGAGGTGTTGCAACTAGCGCGCCCTAACGTTGGTCGGGCCGAAGAGTTCGAGTGCTTGCACTGCCGACGGACCGAGTACTCGGAGGGGCCATAAACCCACCCGAAGGTGCTTCGGGCCCCACGGCTAGCTCAAGCGGAAGCTCTTCGAGCACGACGGTCTTAACCCCCCTTCCTGCTCTCGATGGGACTCGCCATGGTGCCGGTCGTCCTAGCTGGTGTGCTAGGCCAGAGGCGGAGCCGTGGCGGATCGCCTGAAAGCGCCCTTGTCTCCACCGAAAATAGCCTGAAATCGACCGAAGCAGACGATTCACGGCCAAACTAGGCGTCTGGAGCTGCCCGCGGGCGCTTGCGGCAGTTGACGAATGACTGCAATTGGTTTGGATTGGTACTCACGTGTTAACTACTCCGGAGCGCGGCCGTTTGCGTGGACTTGAGGATAGGCTCTGCATTTCCTCGACTTTTGGAGCGGAGGTACCCGACCATAAAACCATCCTACTCCCTCCTGAGCGTGCTATACCTCCTCCGCATGGAGGACGTGGCCGCGGTCCCGCTCTCCGAGGGTCTGACGAGCCGACGGGCGGTCTTCGGATACTCGAGCCTGCCCAAGCTCATGAACCTGTCTCCGGCCGCCTTCGACGAGTTCCTCGATGGGCCCTGCGAGCGCGGTGCCGAGAAGCTCGACTCCTTCGGCCTTGACGACGACGTCGAGAAGCTCCTCGAAGCTTTCAAGAAGCGGAAACTGGGCTTTTCACTTGTAAATGGCAAGGTCAGGGGCGAGCCGCGCACTATCCTCGTCAGCCTCGTGGACATCATGGGTCTCTACAAGACGAAGCAGATTACGTCCGACATGCTCGTCGGCGAAGTCTCCAGCCCGATATTCTCGATGGCCGGCAAGTCCTCCATACGGGAGGCCCTCTCAGCGATGTTCCGCCTCACACACAGGACGGTCTTCATATCCGGTCAGCGGAAGTACATCTCAGACCGGAGTATCATCGACCGCGTCTTCGGCCCGACGTCACTCGATCTCATCCGCGACGGCTCGAAGACCGACGTGCTCGACGCCAAGATAGGCGCGCTGGAGAAGATGACGCCGATCGAGGTGGGAGGCCGGACGAGCCTGCAGGCAGCCGTCCTTCGACTTGAGGACGGGGGACCGTGTCTCGCGATCAAGAAGAAGGAGGAAGTCGTGACCGCCTGGGATCTCGTTATGAAGCCCTGGGAATCAGGAAGGCTGACGATAAGCGCGCGGACCTAGAAGTCTGACTTCCTCTTCGCGCTGCTACTCGGGGAGAGCCTTGTTAGATACCCTGAGACGAACTGCCAGTTCCTTCATCAGGTTCACCGCGATGTCGGGGTTGGACTTCACCATACCGATGAACGACCAGGCCGTTATCCCGAGACACTTCGTGTCGGCCATGGCCTCGACGGTCGCAGACCTCGGTTGCTCGTCGAACAGGGACATCTCACCGAAGAAGTCTCCGGTCTTCAGCTCCGCGAGGATCTTCTTGCCTTTCCTCACGCGGACGTGGCCGTCGAGTATTAGGAAGAACCCGACCCCTATGCTACCTTCCTGGATTATCTCCTGACCTGGGGCATAGGAGAGGTCCTTGCCGCTCTTCGCTATCGTCTTCAGCTGCTTCTCGTTGAGCGTAGAGAAGAGAGGGACCTTCCGCAGCATGTCGGTCACCTGTTCGTGCGAATCTTTCGGCAAACGTGTCTGTCGACCAGCACTGCGGATTTAATACTTTCTAAGGAGCGCTCCAGTGAATCCGCCCCGGCAGCGGCGCGATTGTTATGCGAGGACGGTCAGCGAGCGGGCTCGCGCTTGGGCCCGGGCCGACGGCCGCCCGAACTCATATGCTGCTGTAGATTAGCGCGATGTTCAGTAGCACTATCGCTCCCCCGACTATGAGTGCGGCGATGGTCGTCGCGTGTCTGTTCACGTACGGGCCCATCACGCTGCTCTTGGAGGTGTAGTAGATCAGCGGGAGCATCGGGAGGGGGATCAGGACACTCAGGAACACCTGGCTGTAGAAGAGCAGCGCCAGCGGGCTTATCCCGAGCAGGATGCACGCGGTCGTTGGGAAGACGTTGATTCCCCGGGTGACGACACGCCTCAGATACGGGTTGATCTTGGCGCCGATCATCGCTGTCATGACCTCCTGCCCTGCGAGCGTCCCGACCACCGACGAGGCAATCCCAGAAGCGAGGAGGGTGATGGCGAAGATCTTGTCCGCGTAGTGGCCGAACAGCGGCCCGAGAATGTCATAGGCCTGGCTGATCTGCTGGATGTTCGTGTATCCGTACCTGTAGAAGGCGGCAGCCCCCATGACGAGAATCGCGACGTTCACGCAGCCGGCGATCGACAGGATGACCACGGTCTCTCGTTGATGCAGCTTGAGGAACTTCCTCTTCGAGACATGGTCATCCTTCTTGATTCCCCACCTAGACATCTTGGTCGAGGTCAAAGAGGAGTGGAGCCAGAGGACGTGGGGCATGACGGTGGCGCCGACTATCCCGACGACGATCAGAAGGGTACCGCTGGAGATGTCCGGCGTGACCGAGTGGATCGCGATCTGCTGAACGCTTGGATTCAACAGAAGGAGCTCGTATAGGAACCCGATCGCAATCACCGAGACGAAGACCATGAAGAAGTACTCTATCACCCGGAAGCGGTTGCTCGTCAGCGCCAGAAGGATGATTACGTCCAGGGCGCCGAAGATGCTCGCATAGAGAAGGGGGATGTTGAAGAGGATGTTCAGGGCTATTACAGTTCCAAGATACTCCGCCAGGTCGGTCGCGCCGATCGCGACCTCTGCCGCGAGCCAGTACGAGATTACCCTCGACCTGGTCTTCAGCGAGCCTTTGATTAGCTGCGCGAGACCCGTCCCCGTAGCGATCCCGAGTTTCCCGGAGAGGTACTGAAGCGTCATGGCGAAGACGCTTGCCATCCAGACCGCCCAGATCAGGCCGTAGTTGTACTGCGAGCCCCCCGCAATGTCCGTCCCGAAGTTGCCGGGATCGATGTAGGCCAGGCTAACTATCAGGGTCGGGCCGAGATACATGAAGAAGTCGCGCAGGGTGATCCTCGGGTGGCTCCTCTGGCGCTCAGTGACTTCCACCTCTTGCGCCTGCTCAGGTGGTCTGAGACTTCTGTCGGAACCTGCGCTCATGTTCACTTTGTACACGAACCGGATGGTATTTAAACTTAGACGCATCTAATATTTCTCGACGCCTCAAAACTTTGGAGGTCACTCGCAATACTTTTATGCACTCAACACCGTCTCGCCTCCGGAGCGCCTTGGCGAGAACGGTGCAGCTCAAAGGGGAGACGCAGAGGTCTGAAGACTACCTCGAAGCGATTTACCGCTTGGTCCAGGAGAATGGCTATGCTACTACCCTTGACATAGCCGAAAGACTCGAAGTCGGCGCTCCGAGCGTCTCGAGCATGGTGAAGCACCTGGCCAACGGGGGTTACTTGTCCTACGAGCCATATCGCGGTATGAAGCTCACGGAGAAGGGGGAGAAGGTGGCCAAGTCTGTGGTCTCCAGGCACGAGATTCTAATGGAGTTCTTGACGATGATAGGTGTGGATTCGGCAACCGCATACATCGACGCCGAGGGAATCGAACACCACCTGCACCCGCAGACAACGCGGGCTCTCGAACGACTGACCGCGGCTCTCAGCAAAGATCAACACCTGCTGAAGCATCTCCGCGAGTACATGAAGAGGGAGTAGTCGCCGTTAGACGGCATAGGTCGAACCAATACTTTCTGGATAATCTAGGTAGGTGCCGAGTTGAGCCGCCAAGGGCTGCACAGGACGAACCGCATCCCCGAAGTCATTCCTGCCTGACTGCCTGATTAGGCCCATGCTTATCTCCCGGAGAAGGGCGGTCTACCCTGATGGTCAGGCGCCTCGAGAAGCAGCTCCAGTCGCACCTCTCCGGACAGGCCACCTTCGTCGAGGACCTGAACGTCCGCGACCAGCTCTACGTCGCGTTCCTCCGCTCTCCAGTGGCCCACGCGAGAATCAGGGAGATCGACACCGGCAGGACCCGCAAGGTAGGTGGCTTGCTTCACGTGTTCACCGGACCCGACCTTCAGGACCTCGTCAGCCCGGACGTTTGGCGGGAGTTTCCCTTGGCGGTGTCCGAGGTGGTCTACCAGGGCCAGCCGGTCGCGGCGATAGTCGCTTCCAAGAGACAGCAGTTGGAGGACTGTCTGGACGAGATCAGCGTCCGATACGAAGCAATGCCCGAGGTCTTGGATCCAACGCGCGCCCTGGAGGGCAACGACAGGTGGCTCTCCACGGCCCCGTCCAACATCGTCTTCGAGCAGGAGTCCAGAGCCGGGCGGCCCTCTCAGGTCCTGAAGCGGTCCCCACGCACGCTCAAACTTCGCTTCCAGATACCGAGACTGTCTCCATACCCTCTCGAAGGGAGAGGCATCGTGATCGAGCGCGGGCGCTCCGAGACCATCGTGTACTCCTCCACGCAGTCCCCTTCTCAGCTCCAGCAGTTCCTGGCGGAGTCTACGACGGGGTCACGGCCGATCCGCGTGATTCAGACGGCGGTCGGCGGGGCCTTCGGCGCCAAGATATTCCCGTACGCCGAGGATCTGGCCTCGTACCTGGTCTCCAACAGGCTTCGCAGGAACGTGAAGTGGGTCCCGCTTCCAGAGGAGAAGCTGGTCACCCTGACGAACCGGCCTGCCGAGACGCACGAGGTTCAGGTCGGATACGACGATTCGGGCAGGATACTCGCGTTCCGGGACCGGGTGCTCGTGGATGCGGGGGCATACTATGCCGGCACGGCCGGGGGGCCACTGGCACGGCCAGGGACGAAGACGTTGCTCGGCACCACCGCCATAGACCAGATGGTCTCGATGAGCACGGGGCCATATGACATCAGGGACGTGGAGGTCCGGGTAACAGCGGTCGCCACGAACAAGGTGATGATGGGGCCGATCAGGGGCTCGGGAGGCGCGATCGCGACCTTCATTCTAGAGAGGACTATGAATCAAATCGCTTGTCGGCTCGGACTGGACCAGTTCTCGGTCCGGAAGGCGAATCTGATTTGCGACGACTCATTGGTCCACAAGACCGCGCTCGGGGTCTCCATCCCGCAGTTGCGCTTCACCGACCTTCTCGAGGCCGCCAGGAACTCCAAGGCTACGAGGGCGATGCTCCCGAGCTCGTCGCGCGGCAGGGGGTCCAAGCTCCGCGGATTGGGGGTATCATTCTACCTCTCCGAGTCCGCACCGCCGTCCGAGGAGACGGTCCGCCTGGAGCTCTCGAAGGGCGGCCTGCTCCTCCTCTTCGTCGGAGTCGCCCCCACGGGGCAGGGGAGCGAGCGGACCCTTGCGGCGATGATCTCGGAGAGCCTGCACGTGAGCGAGCCCTCGGTCGAGGTCCGATTCGGAGACACGAGGACGAGCCACTCCGGGGCGGGGACGCAGTCGAGCAGGAGCATCGCATACGCGGGATCGGCCGCCCTTCTGGCGTGTCAGCAGCTCGTCAGGCGGCTAGGAGACCGCCTGGGGGAATCGTCCCACGGCCGGTCTGCCTCCGTCACCTTCAGAGCGGGGTTGTTCCACCAGAGATTCAAGGGCGGAATCAGCCGCGACCTCGACTTTGCGGGAGTGGCCCGGGAGCTCAGGAGCGTGACGGCCGTCGACGCGACCTACAGGTCGGAGACCTCCACCTTCTCGACGGGGTGCCACATCTCCCTGGTGGAGGTCGACAGCGCCACGGGCTCCGTTAAAGTCGTCCGGCACCTCTCATTCGACGACCTGGGGACCGTCCTGGACCGCTCGGCCCTGACAGCGCAGATAGAGGGCGGCGTCATGCAATCGATAGGGGAGGCTCTTCAGGAAAGGATAGGGTACGACCGGCGGGGTCGGCTGATCCGCTCCTACTTCATGCCGTCGGCGACGGCCACCCCGAGGTTCGCGCACGTCCTGGTTCGGTTGACGACCTCCCAGCACCTGCACGGGGCCAGGGGAGCCGGCGAAGCCGGGCGGGTAGGTTCGCTTCCCGCCATCGTGAGCGGAGTCGAGAACGCCCTGTCTGCCGAGGGGCGAACCGTCTTCCTGCCGTCCATTCCCATCGGGGAAGAGTCGATACGCAAGGTCCTCTCGGAGTGACTCAGGCCGGTTGCAGGCGAGGCCGAGGGAACCGACTGGCGGATGCTACTTTGACTGCCCGGCCTCTCTCAGAAGCCTCGCAGGCCACTCGGGGAGCCTGTAGTCGTCCACGCGGTAGCTGTCCTGGTACGGTTTGATGTCCAGCACCGGCGTGCCGTCGAAGAAGTCCAGCCCGGTGACGTGGAGCTTGTTCCCCTCCCTCTTGACGAGGGGGACCAGCGCCAGTCCGATTGGGTTGGGGCGAGTGGGGGAGTCGAGAGAGAAGACGCCAACGGTCGGCAGGTCATCGGGCTTGACCCCGAACCGGAGAAGCGCCCTGGGCTTCACCTTGAGCGGACCGATCTGCTCGGGCCTCAGCTCGTGGAAGTACCCAAGCACGAAGATGTGGGAGTGCGTCTCCAAGCCCTCGAGTGCAGGCTCGAACTGGGGGAAGACCTCAACCACGGATTCGACGCCGGGGACCCGGCTCTTTATCACCTCGGAGGTCGCGTCCGTGTGAACGACGCCGACGGGCCTCAAGACAACTTCCTTCATGCATCCGACGAGTCTCGACCGCTATAAAATTGGTACCATCGGGCGAGCGTCCTTGGACTCGGCACCCCGCCGGGAGGATGCTTATCAGACGCTCCCTGTCTCTCTGGGGTGTGGACGATGTAGCCGAGTTCAGGTCGGGCGCAGAGTGGGAGCGCTGGCTCGCCGAGAACCACACAAAATCGAAGGGGGTCTGGATCCGGCTCTTCAGGAAGGGCTCGGGGGTTTCCTCCGTCACGGTCGCGGAGGCGCTGGACGCGGCGCTCTGCTACGGTTGGATCACGGGCCAGGTGCGGCCCTACGATGGCACGTCCTGGCTCAGCAGGTTCGTCCCCCGTCGGTCGAAGAGCATCTGGTCGAAGATTAACGTGGGCCACGTTGAGAGGTGACCAAGGAGGGAAGGATGAGACCGGCCGGATTGAAGCAGGTCGAGGAGGCGAAGCGGGACGGCAGGTGGGACCGCGCCTACAGCCCCCAGAGGACGGCCCGGGTGCCGGCAGACTTCACCAGGGCGCTCAGGAAGAACAGGAGGGCGCTGGCATTCTTCGAGACCCTGAACAAGACCAACCGCTACGCCGTCCTCTTCAGGCTCGAGAACACGAAGAGCGAAGCGGCAAGGAAGGCCAAGATCGACCAGATCATCTTGATGTTGGAGAGAGAAGGGACTCTCCACTAACCTCCTCTCGCAACGTCCCGCACCATCCGTTCAACATTTATTTACGACCGCTGTGTATTCTCGCTGGGCTGTGAACGACAGATCTCCTAGGACTGTCTTGCTGGCAGTCGCGTTAGCGCTTTTCTCCCTCTCGGTTCTCGCTTCGGCCGGGGTCGCGCACGCCCAGGTCGGCGCCACGTCCGAGAGCACTAGCTCCACGACCATCGCCATCTCAAGCATACCCCCGTCCACCGGCTGCACCCTCCCTGGCTACCAGGCTCCAACCTCTTTGCTCACGACCCTCGACACCAAATCGACCTCGACCCCTCACACGTTGACGAACGCCCCGAAGTCCGTGATGATCTCGCTGGCGCTTCTCCTGCTCGGATCTCTGGCCACCGGCATCATGATTCTCGCGGGGTTGGTCCTCATAGTGGTGTGGGCGGTCTCGGGCCGCAGGGAGAAGCAGGAGCCAGGGCAACCTCCTGTCCGCAGGTCGCACCGAAGGAGGAACGCGTTCCTCGCGGTCTTCCTCATCGTGATAATCATAACCGCCGCGAACTTCGTGGTCATATTCCCATATCTCAACTTCAACAAGACCAAGACGCAGGAGAACGGGGTGGTCCAGAACATCCTCGCCCCCGTACGACCGATCTACCTTAACCCAATAAGCATCCTGTACTACTACGTCCCGGCCTACGTCAACAGCCAGACCACGGTCCTCGAGGGCAACTACACGGTGAGCTCGGGAACGATGCAGGTCCTCGTCATCCCAGGTCCCCAGATCAATCAGCTGGGAGATGATGTGCGCAACGGGACTCTTGCCGGCACCTCGGACTGCAGCCTGCCGGGGTTCACGGTGTACTACAACAGCGGGCTGGGGACGTCCGGGTCGTTCGCCGTCCAGCTGCCGGCGGTCACCAACCAGACCACCTACGACGTGGTCTTCGCCAACCCCTCGTTCGTAAACGGCACGACGGCTACCGCAAACGTGTATTGGGGCTACTAGCCACAGAGACCAGGCGGCTCCCAAACCTCTTATCACATACGTTGTAGAGAGAAGCGTAATTCCGTCTTGTTGACCCAGCCTACCCTCACAGGTTCTCCTCGCGTGGGCAAGCACCCCGGAATAGCTATGATTGCGATTGTGATCGCGATTGTCGTTGTCGTGACCGTGGCGACGGTCGCCGTCTACATTGTGGCGGCAAGCGGTACGTCGACGAGCTCCTCGGGCCCGACGACCACCCCGACCTCGAGCAGCACCTCCTTCGGGGTGGGAGATACGAGCAGCACTTCCCCCGGTCCGGGATACGGATATACGACCACCTCCACGACCAGCACTTCGACCACCGCGTCGGGGCTGAAGACGTACAGCGGGACGTTCAACTTCACTGTCCCACAGGGTCCGTTCGGAGAGCTGACATTCAGCAACAACGACACGGTCGACACCTACACGTCGGTGCAGGTGGCGTCGGGCTCGTTCAATTTCACTCTGAATCCGAACACGTACATAGGGTCGGGCAGCGGACGCGGTACGATTACGGAGACGACCACCGGGTTCTGCAGCGGTCGAGTGACGGTCCCCTACACCTTCCAGATTCCCGACGCCACGAACATCCTGGGCGGTAACATCACGATCTTCATCGGTACCCCATCCCCTGCGAACGTCACGGCCACGCTGACCTGCAGGGCCACCCCGAACGCGGGCTCCGCGACAGGCAACACTACCCCGTTCCTAGCCGTCTATCCAAACGAGATCAGCGTTGCGTCAATCCCGACTACGGTGTCGGAGAACCTTTCGGGCGGGATCTCGTACCACTTCACAATCACGCCGACCAACTAGGACAGGGGGACAGGGATGCACAGGGGCCCAATCCCTATCGATATAGCATCCTTCCTCGCCAATTGACCTAACCCGCAAGCGGCTTTCGCCATCCGAATCCCGCTGCTCGGAACTACTCGCAGCCGACCAATCCGGCAGCCCTGCCCTTTCTGGTGGCAATCAGGGCCAGCGCCGCGAGAACCGCCGCGTCGATGGCGGCTACCCCGAGGAAGCCAGACGAGAGCGAAGACGAGGACCCGGAGGTCGTGGAGGCCACCGAGCTCGACTGAACGGAACCCGACGGGGTGGTGGATGCGGCAGACGTGCTCGAAGGGGCGGAGGTGTCAGCTAGCACGGAGACGGTGCCCTCGGCGCCGTTGGAGTAACTGGCGACGAAGACCTCCCCCTTGCTCGGATCGTAGGCCAAGGCGTAGGGCTCGTTCCCCACGTCCATCGTCGAAACGACCGTGTTGCTCGCGTCCGAGATAACTGAGATGTCGTTCGTGCCGCTCACCGAGTTGCCCACGAAGACCTCGCCCTTCGCGGAATCGTAGGCCGCGTCGAAGGGATAGACGCCGACGGTCACGTTCGCCACGACCTCGTCGGTCGAGTCCGATATGACCGAGACCATGCCGCTGGAATACTCGGTCACGAACACCTCACCCCGCGCCGGGTCGTACACGGCTCCGCTGGGTTCGTTCCCGACCAAGAGGCTCGAGACCACCGTGTTGCTCGTATCAGAGATTATCGAGACTT
>Ga0187867_10003462_pt1 | contig 12602 bp, 10 predicted proteins | sample June2016WEW_13_1_FD_132976 | JGI IMG/M metagenome (GOLD analysis project Ga0187867, IMG submission 132976) | Peatland microbial communities from SPRUCE experiment site at the Marcell Experimental Forest, Minnesota, USA - June2016WEW_13_10 | ecosystem: Environmental > Terrestrial > Soil >... | reverse complement strand
CACGATTGCGAGAAGAACCGCTAATTTCATCAGGTTGCAAAACTTCACAAGGAGAAGAAACCAAAACATGAAGACGACAAAGCTGGTGATGCTTGTAATGACAATCGCGGTGGCCCTATTCATCCTGATCCCCAATCTGTCATGGGCTGAGGACGGAGCCGCTATCTACAAAGCAAAATGCGCCATGTGCCATGGCCCCGATGCGGCTGGCAAGCCCGCAATGAAGGCTCCGAGCCTGATTTCCGCCGACGAAAAGAAGAAGTCGGATGCCGACTTGGCCACGGCCATTACGGGAACGGCGAAGCACCCGGCCCCGGTGAAGGGTCTGGCCGCTGACGACGTAAAAGGCGTGGTTGCGTACATTCGTAGCTTACAGAAGTAAGAATTGACAGTAGTCAACGTCAATGTCTGTTTCTCTTTGTGCATCGCCGCTCTCGCGCACTCGCGGGCAGCGGCCTAGGAAGGCGTTAGGGCTTGTATGGGGGTGTCCGGCTCAATTCGGCGGACGGAACGAAAAGCTGGCCGATTGATGACTAGCCGAAACGCATTTCCCCGGTTCGCTTTCCCACAGAGAGCAGTTCCCCCGGGTCCGGGAATACACCACTCCGGACTCGGTTATTTTTTTGTAGTCGAATCGCCAAGAATGTTTTGTACGGTTCCCAGGTCCATTCCGTCACAACGTCCGTTTACCTGCCAGATCATTCCACATTCCACTGATCGGAAGTCCCGCTTGGTGGGAGCAACGAGGAGCGTTTCCCATGAGTAAGGCCTTGCTGTATGACGCGACCATGTGCATCGGTTGCAAACAGTGTGAAAGCGCCTGCGCGCAGCAAAACAAGCTGCTGTACGACGACCAGGTAGCAGCCGAGTCGGTGCAATCAGCACATAAATACACGGTCGTTCTGACCAAGGACGACAAATTCATGCGTCGGCTATGCATGCACTGTGAACACCCCGCTTGCGCGTCGGTTTGTCCCGTTGGCGCCTTCCACAAGACAGCGGCCGGACCGGTCGTTTACGACGTCTGGAAGTGCATTGGCTGCCGGTATTGCATGGTAGCCTGCGTGTTTGGCCAGCCGAAATATGAATGGCAGTCGCTGAATCCGCGGGTCCGCAAATGCATTATGTGCCCGGACCGCATAGCTGCCGGCAAGCAAACCGCATGTGCCGAGATCTGCCCGACCGGCGCCACCAAGTTCGGCGAACGCGATGACCTGATTATGGAAGCGCAGGACCGACTCCGTCAAAATCCCTCCACCTACCGTCCTTATATTTACGGCCTTAACGAGGTCGGCGGAACGTCAGTCTTTATTATCGCCAGCAACAAAGCTGAGGATTACGGTTATCCATCGCTGGCCAAAATCGGCGACACCCCGATGCCGGAATACACCGGTCGGGTCATGGAAAGAATTCCCGACTTTATCCCGGTGTGGACGTTGGCCTTGGGCGGCATTTATTGGATTTCGCATCGTCGCGACGAAGTAGCCGCCGCTGAAGCAGAAGAAAAGAAGCAGAACGGGAGCGGAAAATGAAGATCAAGCTGACCTTTTGGAGAGTTGTTTTCATTGTGATCATGGCCCTGGGCCTCTACTCCTCATTTATTCGCTATTTCCGTGGCTTGGGCGCGGTTTCAAACATGACCGACCAGTTCCCCTGGGGACTCTGGATCGGCTTCGACTGCCTCTGTGGCGTCATGCTGGCGGCCGGCGGCTTCTGCATGGTCGGGGCAGTCTACCTGTTCAACGTCGAGCGCTTGCACAGCGTTATGCGCCCGGCGATCTTGACCGCATTCCTGGGTTATGTTCTTTTCATCGTCGGACTCTTGTTCGACCTGGGCCGTCCCTGGTACATCTGGCATCAGCTCATCTACATGAATCCGCACTCAGTCATGTTCGAGGTGGGCATGTGTGTGATGACCTACACCACGGTGCTCTTCTTCGAATTCCTGCCCAACGTATTTGAAGCCCTCAATTGGCAGACTCCCATCAAGTGGATTAAGAAGATCTACCCGGTGCTGATCGTGGCCGGCATCTTGCTCTCCACCCTGCACCAGAGTTCCCTCGGATCCCTCTATCTGATCATGCCGAGCAAGCTGCATCCGTTCTGGTACTCGCCCGCGCTGCCCTTCTTCTTCTTTGCCTCGGCGATTGCGGTGGGTTTGGCCATGACCATCTTCGAGTCCACGCAGAGCGCGAAGGCCTTCGGCCGCCACCTTGAACTTCCGGTTCTGGTCACCCTGGGCGGCGCGTTGCTGGTTGCTCTCTGGGTCAATGCCCTGCTCCGCTTCGAGGACTACTTCCATCGTGGCTTGCTCGGACAGATCTTTAAGCCCAGCTACGAAGCGTACTTTCTGTGGCTCGAACTGGCGCTGACATACGTGATTCCGATCGCCATGCTCAGCTTCAAGAAGGTCAGGCTCTCGCCACAGTGGTTGTATCTAGCCTCGATCTGTACCGTGCTCGGATTCATCACCAACCGCCTCAATATTGCTCTCATCGGCTTTGAGACTTACGTCGGACATCACTACGTCCCGAAGTGGACCGAGTTTTCGATCACTCTGATGATCATCGCGATGGGCTTCTTCCTCTTCGGATTGGCCGTGAGGTACTTACCTATTTTTCCCGACGTACGAGTTCCAGTGCAGCAGCGTCTCCGAACCGAAACCGCGCCCGTGGTTGCTACACCGGTGTTGGGCCATGCCGGAGACTGAGCCAATTCGCGTCGTTGTGGGATGGAAGCGGCTGACTCACAGCATCAGTGCCAAGTTGATCGGATCTTTGTTGGCGGTCATGGTCGTCGTCTTCGCCCTTCTCGGATACTTGAATGTCCGATTGCATCGCCAGGACCTGGAAGCCGCCACCCTGGTCAGCGCGGAGCGGGTCAGCGACATCATCAAGCACAGCACCACCTATTACATGCTGCGCAACGATCGCGAGGGACTCTACCACGCGATTCACACCATGGAGGACGAGCCCGGCATGGTCAAGGTGCGCATCTTTGACCAGGAGGGGCGGATCAGCTACTCCACGGACCCCAAGGAAGTCAGCCACGTCCTCGACAAGTCGGCCGAGGCCTGCTACGGCTGCCACAACCAATCGCAGCCGCTGGCGCGCCTGAATCGTCCCGACCGCTTTCGTATTTATCGCAGTGGCGGACAGCGCGTGCTGGGAATTATCACTCCCATCGAAAATGAACCCAGCTGCTCGAACGCCGAATGCCACGCGCATCCTGCGGACCAGCAGGTTCTGGGCGTGCTTGACACCAATCTTTCGCTCGCCAAAGCGGACGCGCAGCTGGCGGCCGGCAGCACCCGCATGCTGAATTACACCGCCGGAGCAATGCTGATCGTCGCGGTATTGAGCTGGCTATTCGTATGGCGAGAGGTCGGCCAACCCATCAAGGCGCTCAAGCAGGGCACGGAACATCTTTCCCGCGGGGAGCTTGGTTACCAGATCGAAGAACGGTCCCAGGATGAAGTGGGTCTCCTGGCTCATTCCTTCAACGGTATGAGCCTGCAGTTGCGCACAGCGAATGAAGAAATCGTCAACTGGGCAAAGACGCTCGAAGATCGGGTCGAGGAGAAGACGAAGGAACTCAACCGCGCCCACGATCACGTGCTCCACGTGGAAAAAATGGCCTCCATCGGAAAGATGGCGGCGGTAGTCGCGCACGAGGTGAACAACCCGCTCTTTGGGATTCTCACCTACGCCAAACTGCTGCGGAAGTGGGTGGCGTCTGGCCAGGCCGGTAAGGAAAAACGCGACGAGGCGATGGAATGTCTGGACCTGATCGCCAGAGAAAGCCAGCGCTGCGGCGACCTGATTAAGAATCTGTTGAGTCTCTCGCGCACCTCGCCCATGAACGTGCAGTCCACCGACCTGCATGCCGTGATTGATCGTTGCCTGATGCTGGTGAGGCCTCAACTGGAGCAAGCCGGAATCGAAGTGCAACTGAAGATGGAGGAAGGCATGCCCCTTGTGCCCTGCGATCCGGCACAGATCGAGCAAGTGCTCCTGATATTGATTATGAATGCAAAGGATGCGATGCCCCGGGGCGGCAATCTCTGGATCGAGACTCGGCTGAGTAACACTGAGCCGGCAGTCGAGATCCAGGTGCGCGACGACGGAGCGGGCATCGCCCCCGACGTGTTGTCGCATATCTTCGAACCCTTTATGACGACCAAAGAAAGCGGACGCGGTGTCGGGCTGGGCCTGGCGATCAGTCGCGGCATCGTGGAGCGGCACAAGGGGCGCATCGGAGTTGAATCGCTGCTGGGCCGGGGTACGACTTTTACCATAACCCTGCCCAGTCAAGCCGCTGAAGCTGCGCTGGCAGCCGTCGGCGACGGGAAATTCGCAGTAAAGGTGAGGTGATTGAAGTGAGCACACAGGGAAAACTTCTGATCGTGGACGATGAATTGAGCGTGCGCGACTCACTGGGCAAATGGTTCCGCGAAGAAGGCTATGACGTAACCACCCTCGAAAACGCCAACGACGCGCTGACCCAGCTCGCGACACAACGCTGGGATGCGGCTTTGGTCGACATCAAGATGCACGGCACCGATGGCATCGAGCTGCAACGCCGCATGCACGAAATCGATCCGGAGCTCCTGGTGATCATCATGACCGGCTATGCCTCGGTCGAAACCGCGGTCGCGGCGCTGAAAAACGGCGCCTATGACTACGTGACCAAGCCCCTCGACCCGGACGAAATCGCGCACCTGGTGAAGAAGGCGCTGGCCCATAAACGGACAGACCAGGAGAACGTGCGCTTGCGCGAGACCGTCGCTGAAGTCTCGCGTCCGGACGACATTGTCGGTCAGAGCGGTCCCATGCGCAAGGTCTTCGAGGCCATCGAGACGGTTGGTCCCACCGACGCTACCGTGCTGGTTACGGGCGAGAGCGGCACCGGGAAGGAACTGGTGGCGCGTGCCATCCATCAAGCCAGCCCGCGAAAATTTCATCCTCTGGTCGCCATTCACTGCGGCGCTCTGACCGAGACGCTTCTAGAAAGCGAGCTCTTCGGGCATGAAAAGGGCGCCTTCACCGGCGCCCAGTACCGCAAGAAAGGCAAGTTCGAAATTGCCGAGGGCGGAACGGTTTTCCTGGACGAAATCGGCGACATTTCCCTGAAGACCCAGACCGACCTGCTGCGCGTATTGCAGGAGCGCGAAATCACCCGCGTGGGCGGCAACCAAACCATCAAGGTGGACTTCCGCTGCATCGCCGCCACCAACAAGGATCTGGAAAAGCTGATCGAGGAGGGCAAGTTCCGTCCCGATCTTTTCTATCGGCTTAATGTCTTCCGCATCGAGATCCCGCCGCTGCGCGACCGAAAGGAAGACATCCCCGTACTGGTAAGCCACTTCGTGCAAAAATTCTCTCAGGCGATGAACAAACGCATCACCCGGGTTGCACCCGCGGCTATGAACCAATTACAGGAGCAGCCCTGGCTGGGGAACGTTCGCGAACTGGAGAACGCGGTCGAGCGCGCCATGGTTGTGGGCCAAGAGCCGGAGCTGAAGGAACAGGACTTCATCTTCAAATCCCAAGGCGCTGCCAACGGCGCGGGCAAAACCCTGGAGGACATGGAGCGCGCCCACATCCTGCGGGTAGTGGAACAGTGCGGAGGCAATCAGAGCCATGCCGCGGAGATACTCGATATCGACCGGGTCACTCTCTATCACAAGCTGAAAAAGTACGGCTGGACAAGGACTCCGGTGGAGACGCGGTGAAGCTGGAGCCTGGTTCTCAGTTCTCGGTTCTCAGTTCTCAGTTTGAATCTGGGTTTACTGAGAACGGAGAACTGGGAACTGAGAACTGCCCCATGAAGCTGCTGCAACTGTTGCCGATCGGGAATGTGGATGACGGGCTCATGAAAGATCTGCGGCCCGCCGTCGAAGAAACTTTCCGCGTTCCCTGCAAGGTGCTTCCTGTCCGGTTGGATCCCGAGTTCGCATTCCACGGAGAGCGCCAGCAGTACCACTCGTCGGAAATCCTGCAGCGCATGCAGAGCTTGCTTACCGCGGACTCCTGGCGAATGCTGGGTGTAACGGCCGTGGATCTGTACATCCCGATTCTTACCTTCGTTTTCGGCGAGGCGCAGATGGGTGGACCGTGCGGCGTGGTTTCCGTGCACCGGTTGCGCCAGGAGTTCTACGGCCTTCCGCCCGACCCAACACTATTTCGCCAGCGCGCGCTCAAAGAGGCCGTCCATGAACTGGGCCACACGGTCAGTTTGACGCACTGCGAAGACTACCGCTGCGCCATGGCCCCTTCCCACGCCGTGGAATGGATCGACCTCAAGGAAAGCACGCTGTGCACGAACTGCCAAACCGTGGCAACGCCAATGACGCGGATCTCGTCGGCAAGAATCTTCTGACATCCTACTCAACCCACACCGCCCACTATTTTCCCGGCGGGTGGGCCACTTTGATGGGGAAGCATATCGGGTTTGTCTTTTCAGCAGCCGGGAAAAGAGCGGCTATTTAGCGCTGGTCGTAGTAGCCGGTGCGCGTGCGAGCGGTCATCCCCGGCTTATCGACCGTAACCTGGAGCGCGTGGTACTCGTCCGCCTGATCCGCTGGGAGGCTATCGAACGAGAGGACATAATATGCATTGGCATCCGCCGTGCAGTTTGCGATTGCGGTGGTGAGGTCGTTGGACGCATTCAAGACGCGCCCGCCACTCTGGGTTGAAAGTACCTGCACGCCCATGTCTCCGGGGAGCGCCTGCGACGGCGCTTTTACGCCTTTCAAAAAGTTCTCGTAATATGAAATCCGCGTTCCGCCCGCATTCCACGGAAAGAGTTGGTCCACGCTATAGAGAGTGATGCCGTCCCGCCGGAGTTCGGTGGAAGCGGCCACGATTGAGTTGAAGATGTGCTGCGTATCTTTAGAGCTAAGTAAATGCGTATCCGAGAGCATCGGCCACCCGGGGCCGATCCAAATCACCAGTTTTCTGCCGGGTCGCGTTTTCTCCTGCGCCACGACTGAGGCCAGGGCTTTGAGCGAAATGTCAATGCGGTCTGTCGCGCCATAGAAGCCGTCTTGATACCGAGTCGGGTTCCGCAGCCCGATTGCGTACTTGTCCAAGGCCTCCGCCAGAGCATGTCCATCGCGAGAGGAATTACTGAAATTGGTTCCCGCTTCGGAGAAGATAACCAGCGACACGGGCTGCGCGAGCTTGCCGCCATTCTGCAGCAGAAACTTCTTGACCTCGTCTCTCTCGAAAGCGAGGGCGCGGGTGGAAGCGTTGATGGCGTCAACGACCAGAACGATTTCAACGGGCGGATCGGAAGTGGCGACCGCTTCAACATCCACGGCACGGAAAGAGACGATTCTCTGCGGCCGCTTGTCGTCCAGAACAGTGAAGTCCTGCTCCTGCAGGCCGCGAATAGGCTTGCCGGATTTGTCCGTCACCTGCACGTCGAGTGTGATTTGCCGGTCCGTGGCGCCCGATACCGGAGGTGACTGGTTGGCCGAGCCCGCAGGCTCTGATTGGACGGATTGGGGTGTTGCAGTGTTTTGCCCGGATACGGCAGAGAGTGGCAGAAGAAGCAGGAGAATCAAGCGAAAGAACCAGGCCATACTAACTCACCTCACCCTGGAATTCTCCGCAAGGGGTGCGTCGCGACGATCCGCCACGCCGAAGCCCCAGCGTGTTCTTATCTGACTCGCAATTTTCAGTTTAACAGACGGGCTCGAATCACTTGGCTGGAGCCTCCGGTTTAGCGGGCTGGGAAGGTGTCGTCCCCTTCAGCTTAGCAAAGGATTCCTCCACACGCTTCCGGAAGTCACCACTGTCGTCGTGCTCAAATCCGCTATAGTTCGACTTGACTTGCATCTCACACTCTGTGCCCTTCGATACCAGGGCGACGTGGTTGGTTCGTTGGAGGGCCGCTCCGGTAATGGTGACATGAACGGCGTGCTTCACCTTGTAGGCAGCAGTCATTAGGGTGTCGTTACTCTCCTCGACGTTGTAGTTCTCCGCATCGCCGAGGACGTCTTTGACCGCGCCCCACAACTCGCTGCAAGGAGCGGGATAGGTATTCTTGGAGGTCTTGCCCAACGCCGGCAGAGCAAAAGCAAGCGACATCAAAACCACAACCACAAGTCTCGTCTTCGACATGGCATGTCTCCTCGTAAGGAATGTGCTTCTTAGAATGTCAAAACTGAACAGGAACTCCGTTTTCATGACAACTTAAAAGATAGACCTTGGAAACATTTCGTCAGTGCGCCAAATCACATGAGCCCGTAAGCATCCTCGGGCAATTGCAGTGATCGCAGCGCTGAAGCGCTGTCACCCAAACGCCGCCAGCCGCCCGGTGTCCTGGTGTCTTAGCCTAGGATCGGGGCGGCCGGTGGTTCTTATCTCGGCGTGCTCGTTTCGGCGTCCTCGGCGAGGTGGTTGGCCTCGCAGGCCGCGGTTTGACTTATGACAGGAAGAACTCTTTGGCCAGCGACAGCCACTCTTGGCCGGGGATCTGGTTGGCTACGTCGTTGATGGCTACTCCACCATCCTGGGCCAGCGCTCCCATCGCCATCGGCATCGGCATCCGGTGCTGCAGGCGGCTGGCCGACTCTTCCGTCCACCAGCGGGCGAGCGGGCCACCCAGCAGATTTTTGAAGCTTGTCTTGGCGTCGGGAGACTGCACCGTCACCAGCCAGCCTTCTCCGTAGGGATCGCGGAGCGCCAGTTTAGGATCGCTCATGAGCGCCTGGTTGATTTCAGCCACGGTGCCCTCGATCGGCGAAACCATATCGACGGCAACGTCGTCGCGATAGAGTGTGCACATCTTCTGGCCCTGGCGAATCCACTGGCCGCGCTGCGGCAGCGTGATGTTCTCGACCGTGCCGGTCAGTTTGGAGGCGAAATCATCCATGCCGACTCGCACTAGGTTGGGGCTCTCACTCAATGCCCAGGTGTGACCGGGGTGGTAGCGGAGGTTCTCCGGGACCGCGAAGCCGCCGACCAACGCCGGCTGAAGGCGGGGCGCAACAGCGTCATGCTTTGCGGGGGCGACCTGCAACACTGGGTGCACAAAAGCATCGCGGGTGCGGAAGTAGTCAATCGCCAAGAAAGTTGCGAAGAAGAAGAGAACCAGTAGGACTGTCATAAGTCACCTCGTCGGAGGGCCGTCTAGCGAGCCACTCACACTTTTCTAAAGGCAATCGGCGTGCCAAGACGGGGCGAATTGGGAACGAGGGCGCTGCGGGCTGCGATCTCCTGCGAAATGTGGTGGATAGACGGAAGGCAAGGTCGTGGCGAGGACCGTTGCGATGAGATTGGCAACAATGCTTTGATGGAAAATGCAACAGGCCAAGGCTTGTGTTTTCAGTGTTTCGAGGTGGAGGTAGAGCGTGGCGGATTGGAATCAGTAACTTACGCGAAACGTGCGCATTGGTTAATCTCACAACAGCAAGAGTTGAAGAATGCAACGGTGAAGAGGCCCTCTTCTCCCGCCGGGGGCGAAAATGGCGCTGCCACGTCATCGAGCTCTTGGGAGTTCTTGGCGAAGTGTGGCTTCGCCGTTCTCACCTCTTCACCACCACTCCAATCCCCAACTCGCGCAACTGGCCGTCCGCCACCGGCGTGGGCGCTTCCATCATCAGGTCCTTGGCGGCGGCGGTTTTGGGAAAGGGGATGACTTCGCGCAGACTATCCGCTCCCGCCAGAATCATCACGATGCGATCGAGGCCGAGCGCAATCCCTCCGTGCGGGGGAGTGCCGTACTCTAGCGCTTCCAGGAAGAAGCCGAAACGCGAGCGCGCTTCTTCTTCTGTCATGCCGAGGGCGTGAAAGATTCTGCTCTGTACGTCCTGCCGGTGAATACGGATCGAGCCCGACCCCAGTTCCGTGCCATTCAGCACCACGTCGTAGGCGAGCGCGCGCACCATGGCCGGATCGGTTTCCAGTTTGTCCATGTCTTCATCGTGCGGCGAGGTGAATGGGTGATGGGCGGCGTTCCAACGCCTCTCGCCTTCATCCCACTCGAACATGGGAAAGTTCGTCACCCACAGAAAACGGTAATCGCCTTTTTGAAAAAGCTTGTGCCGGTCGGAATATTTCTGCGCCAGCGCCACGCGCAACAGTCCGGCCGAGGCATAGATGGCCATCTCCGCGGGCGTTACTTTGCGTTTGCTGGCGGGGTGCGCGTCTCCGGTTGCGCCGGAACGCGCCGAGCCCACCACCAGCACCAGCAGATCGTCCGCCGCGGCGCCCGTTTTCGCACGGACTTTTGCTCCCGCTTCGGGGTGCTTGTTCTCGATGCGCTTGAAGTCTTCGAACACGCGCGCTCCGCCCTTCGAGACAAACAGCGGCTTGATGTCGTCGCGCTCCTTGCGCGAAAGCTCACCCACGTGCGGAATGCGCAGGGCAATTACGGGCAGGTCTTTATTGATAGCCAGCGCTTCCAGATCGGAGGGCGCAAAGCAATCGGCCACATCGGTGAAGGCGGGCACGCGCAGGTCGGGCTTATCGATGCCGTACTGCCGAATGGCGTCGTCGAAATCCATGCGCGGGAAAGGCGTCTTGATTTCGTGTCCTGCGGCTTTGAAAGCCGCGGTCAGAAAGCCCTCCACCACTTCCCACACCCGCTCCGGCTGGGGATAGGACATCTCGAGATCGATCTGGGTGAACTCGGGCTGGCGGTCGGCGCGCAGATCCTCGTCGCGGAAGCAGCGCACGATCTGGAAATATTTGTCGAAGCCCGAAATCATCAGGATCTGCTTGAACAGTTGCGGCGATTGCGGCAGGGCGTAGAACATTCCCGGCTGCACGCGGCTGGGGACGAGATAATCGCGCGCGCCTTCGGGCGTGGAGCGCGTCATGAACGGGGTTTCGATCTCGAAGAAGCCCTGCGAAGCGAGGTTGTCGCGGATGGCGAGGGCCACTTTGTGCCGCAACTCGATGTTGAACTGCATCGCGTCGCGGCGCAGGTCGATGTAGCGATATTTCAAGCGCATTTCCTCGTTCGCGAGCACCGTGTCCGAAGGCAGAAAGGGGAGCGGCTTCGACACATTTAGAATGCGCAGCTCTTCCACCACCAGTTCGACTTCGCCGGTGGGGATATTGGGATTGATGGTGTCCGGATCGCGGCGCTTGACCGTGCCGATGGCGGCGATCACGAACTCGTTGCGCAGCGCTTCCGCTTTCTCGTGAACGGCGGCGTTCAGTTCATAGTTGAACACGACCTGGGTCACGCCGGTGCGGTCGCGCAGGTCGACGAAAATGATCTGGCCGAGGTCGCGCCGCCGGTTGCACCATCCCATGAGCACAACTTTCTTGCCAGCATCGGAAAGCCGAAGAGCGCCGCACATATGAGTTCGTCTGAGGTCGCCTAAGAAATCGAGCACGTTTTCGCCTTGTGTTGCCGAAATTGGTACCGCTGAAATCACAGTGGTGAGCCGAACCGTTGATTATAAATGGAAGGGGAATCCCACGAGCGGAAGACGGCTGGTAGCCCCGGCAGGAATCGAACCTGCATATTCAGTTTAGGAAACTGAAGTCCTATCCGTTGAACGACGGGGCCACTGGAAATCAGGTTAGCACGCCTGCGCCGGAGCAAGCACGGGGCGTAAAGGGGCGCTCAATCCGCGCATCATGCGCTCGAACTGTGGGATGTCGAGAGACTGGGGCCCGTCAGAGAGAGCGCGCTCGGGACAAGGATGCACCTCGACGATGATGGCGTCCGCTCCAACCGCAATCGCAGCGCGCGAAACCGCCGCAATCAGGCTCTGCTTGCCGGTGCCATGCGACGGATCGGCCACGACCGGCAGGTGCGAAAGTTCTTTGGCGAGAGCGACGGCGGAAAGGTCGAAAGTATTGCGAGTGGCGGTTTCAAACGTCTTGATTCCGCGCTCGCAAAGGGCAACCTGATCGTTTCCGCCGGAAAGCAGGTATTCGGCGGCCAGCAGCCACTCCTTGACCGTGGCCGAGGGGCCGCGCTTGAGCAGAATCGGCTTCTTGACGGTCGCCAGCCTTCGGAGCAACGCAAAGTTCTGCATGTTGCGTGCGCCCACCTGAAGCATATCGGCGTACTCACAGATCAGGTCCACGTCTTCCGTACTCATGACCTCGGTCACGACCGGGAGGCCGGTGAGATCGCGAGCTTCGCGCAAAATCTTCAGCGCTTCAATTCCCAGGCCCTGGAACTCATACGGGGAGGAGCGCGGTTTGTAGGCTCCGCCGCGCAGCATGGTCGCGCCCACGCGCTTCACCGCTTGCGCCGTCTCGAGCAGTTGCTCGCGCGATTCCACCGAGCAGGGACCGGCAATGACGACCACTTCGGGGCCGCCGATCTTTATTCCTCCGCCAGTCGTTCCCGCACCCACGATGACCACCGACGGCTGCGGCCGGGTCTGCCGGCTGACGAGTTTGAAGGGCTGGGCGATCGCCACTACGTTATCCACTCCGGGCGCAACCGAAAGCGCCTCGATTTCATGGCGGCGCCCGCCGCTGCCAACGGCCGCAACGATGGTGCGCTCGGTACCACGCGTGACGTGGGGCTGGAATCCGGCTTCGCGGATGCGTTGAATGATGTGGTCGATCTGCTGTTCGGTGGCGCTGTCGGACATGTTCACAATCATGGCGATGACCTTT
>Ga0187867_10003460_pt1 | contig 12602 bp, 11 predicted proteins | sample June2016WEW_13_1_FD_132976 | JGI IMG/M metagenome (GOLD analysis project Ga0187867, IMG submission 132976) | Peatland microbial communities from SPRUCE experiment site at the Marcell Experimental Forest, Minnesota, USA - June2016WEW_13_10 | ecosystem: Environmental > Terrestrial > Soil >... | reverse complement strand
ACCGCGCATGCCTAGCCTGATCGATATCCGCCGGCGCATCCGCTCGGTGCGCAACACGCAGCAGATCACCAAGGCCATGAAGATGGTCTCGGCCGCCAAGCTGCGCCGCGCCCAGGATCGCGTGATCGCCTCCCGCCCCTACGGCGCCGCTCTCCGCGCGCTGCTGTCCGACGTGGCCGCGGCCGCTGCCTCGGATGAGCGCGTCTCCGCGCAGCCGCTGTTGGCGCGCCGCCCCGAGCGGCGTGTGCAGCTTGTGCTCGTCACTTCCGACAAAGGGCTGGCCGGCGCGTTCAATTCCAATCTGATCAAGGCCGCGCAGCGCTTCGCCGAGGAGCATAAGCCCGCCGCCACCGACTTCCTGCTGATCGGACGCAAGGGCCGCGATTTCTTCCGCAAGCGCAGCGTTCCCATCACCGGCGAACACCTCGGCATGGCCAAGGTGCAGTATGCCGACGCCGCATCCATTAGCCAGAAGCTGACCGAACGGTTCCGCGACGAAGAGATCGATGCGGTCTACCTGCTCTACAACGAATTCAAATCGGTGATGGCCCAGAGAGTCACTCTCGCGCAAGTGTTGCCCATGGAGTTGCCCCAGCAAACCCAGCCGGTGGATTTCATCTTCGAGACGCCGCCCCTGGAAATGCTGGCCAGCCTGCTGCCGCGCTACGTGGAAATCGAGCTGTACCGCGCGCTGCTGGAATCCGCCGCCGCCGAACACGCCGCGCGCATGACCGCCATGGACGCCGCCACCTCCAACGCCGCGGACATGATCGAGACCCTGACGCTGTATATGAACCGCGTGCGCCAGGCCAGCATCACCAAGGAAATTATCGAAGTAGTCAGCGGCGCAGCCGCCGCGGAGTAACACAAGAACTTGGAGCCACAGATGGACACAGATGCACACAGATAAGGCAAACCCACGCTGCGGTTTTCTTGGTTTTCATCTGTGTTTATCTGTGTCCATCTGTGGTTCCGTTTTGAGGTTTAGATGAATAACGGTAACGCAATCGGCAAAGTCGTCCAGGTAGCCGGCCCCGCCGTGGACTGCCAGTTTCCCGAGGGCCAGATTCCCCTGGTCTACACGGCTATCCGCATCACCAGCGAGGGCTTCGATGTCCCCGCGCCCATCGATATCATCTGCGAGGTGGAGCAGCACATCGGCGAAGGCCGCGTGCGCACCATTGCGCTGCAGCCCACCGAAGGCCTGGTGCGCGGGATGCACGCGCTCAGCCTCGGCCACCCCGTCGAGGTGCCCGTGGGCAACGAGACCTTGGGCCGCGTCATGAACGTGATCGGCGAGCCCGTGGATAAGATGGGACCCATCAACGCCAAGAAGTTCTATCCCATCCATCGCCCCGCGCCTTCGTTCGAAGAACAGTCTACGCGCCAGGAGATGTTCGAGACGGGCATCAAAGTAATCGATCTGATCGAGCCCTATCTGCGCGGCGGCAAGATCGGCCTGTTCGGCGGCGCGGGCGTCGGCAAGACCGTCATCATTCAGGAATTGATCCATAACATTGCCATGAAGCACGGCGGCGTCTCGGTTTTCTCCGGCGTGGGCGAGCGCACCCGCGAAGGCAACGACCTGTGGCTCGAAATGCAGGAATCCGGCATTGTCGACCCGCACGACTTCAACAAGTCCAAAGTGGCGCTGGTCTATGGACAGATGACCGAACCGCCTGGCGCGCGCCTGCGTGTGGGCCTGACTGGCCTCACCGTCGCCGAGTATTTCCGCGACGAACAGAATCAGGACGTGCTGCTGTTCATCGACAACATATTCCGCTTTACGCAGGCCGGGTCTGAGGTTTCGGCGCTGCTGGGGCGCATGCCCTCCGCCGTCGGATATCAGCCCAACCTGGCCAGCGAAATGGGCGAGTTGCAGGAGCGCATCACTTCCACCAAGACCGGCTCCATCACCTCTGTGCAAGCCATCTATGTGCCCGCCGACGACTACACCGACCCCGCGCCGGCCACGGCTTTCGCGCACCTGGACGCCACCACCAACCTCTCCCGCGCCATCTCCGAACTGGGCATCTATCCGGCAGTCGATCCGCTGGCTTCCACCTCGCGCATCCTCGATCCGCGCATCATTGGGGATGAGCACTACAACTGCGCGCAGAACGTGAAGGGCGTGCTGCAGCGTTACAAAGACCTGCAGGACATCATCGCCATCCTGGGCATCGACGAGCTGTCGGACGAGGACAAGCTCACTGTGTCGCGCGCCCGTAAGATCCAGCGCTTCCTCTCGCAGCCATTCAATGTGGCTGAACAGTTCACCGGCGTGCCGGGCAAATACGTCAAGCTGGCCGATACCATCCGCGGCTTCCAGGAGATTGTGGCTGGCAAGCACGACAGCCTCCCCGAGCAGGCGTTTTACATGCAGGGAACCATCGAAGACGTGGTAGAGCGCGCCAAAGCGCTGCAGGAAACCCATGGCTGACATGCTGGCACTCGAAGTGGTGACGCCGGAGCGCCTGCTGGTGCGCGAGGACGTCGCTGCCGTGCAGGTGCCTGCCGCCAACGGCTATCTCGGCGTCCTGCCCGGCCACGCGCCGCTGCTGGCGGAGCTGGGTACCGGCTTCCTGAATTACGAAGCCGGAGGCAAGCGCTGGTACCTGGCGGTACACGGCGGCTATCTGGAGATCCTGGCCGACCGCGTGCGCGTGCTGGCCAGTGCGGCCGAGCGCGCGGAGGATATCGACGTGGAGCGCGCCAAGGCAGACCTTAGACATGCACAGGAGCAGACCGACCCCGCCGTCGCGCTCGACGCCGTGGCGTGGGCCCAAGCGCGGCTGGACGCCTCTCGTGGGGCAGGCTCTTAGCCTGCGGCGGCCTCGTAGGCCGCCATCGCAGGAAACTACATAGTACCCCTCCGATGACCCTCTGAGAAAAGGTATCCGGATCCAGCGCAAAGACAACCAGACCTCACCGGCGTGGGCAGGTCCACCTCCTGCTCCATGGCCCGCGACCTTACAGGACTGCGCGAGTGGCGTCCTGTCTTGGCGGCTCTGCTTGAGAGATTGAACAACCCGGAATGGCGTCCACGTTTTAGACGGAATTCCCCATCTCCAGCGCCTCCCTCGCTTTACAGCCCCCAACTCCCACTCCAGCACCGGTCGCGTCCTCTCCCCCGTCGAAGTTTCCGCGCGCTACATCGCCGCCTTCCGCGAAGCCTGGGATGAAATCAAACAGCTTCCCCTCGCAGATCAGGATATCGTCCTCACCGTCCCCGCCTCCTTCGATGAAGAAGCCCGCGAGCTTGCCGTTATGGCGGCCGTCGAGGCCGGCTTGCGCAAGCTCATCCCGCTCGAAGAATCCGCCGCTTGTGCGGGCATCCATGCTATTTTGGGACTGGAGCACGGATGGCCATAGTGATCCAACCCGAGTTGGAGTCCAGGCTTCGCGCGAGGGCCGAAGCTGAAGGAGTTACGATCCAAGCTTACGTCGAGCGGTTCGCCCGCGACGACGAAGCTGCGGAGGAGGAGCTAGAGGCCTTGGCGTTTGAAGGTCTCAATTCCGGCCAGTCGATCGAAGGCTCCGAGAGCTATTGGGATGACAAGCGCCGCCGAATCGTTGATCGCTACCGGAACACCGGCGCCCGGTGAGAAGCCACTACACGATAAAACCCCGAGCCGACTGTGACATCGAGGATTATGCCGGCTATCTCGCACGCAATGCGAGCCTCGATGTGGCGCTACGCTTCCTGGCTGCCGCGGACGAAACGTTCCCTCCTCGCTACTCGGCCGAACATGGGCTGGCATGCGCGGCTCAGGACCCCGGCGCTTGGCACGTTACGCATGTAACCGCGTCTCAGGGTTTGAACGGATGCTCATTCTCTACCGGCCGTTGGAAGACGGGGTGGATAAACTCCGCCTCGTCCACGGCTCCCGCAAGCTGCAGGCGCTCTTCCGCCGGCGGGAGGAAATCGAGTGATTCGGAGACGAGGCGAGCAGGCAGGCGTTGCCGGATTCGGCGGCATTGATGTTTCGCACAACCCGCGTCGGCGCTCTGCGACGGCGCAATATCGACCGCCGAATTCCATACTGCGGAAACCATCTACTGAGAGCGATGCACTGATCGGCTCAGGACGCCAGCCCATCGCCTGTACGGCCAGATAGGACTGTCAACCGGAAGCCGGGCATGGCTAATGCGTGGAAAGCGACTTTCCACAACCGGACTTCCTGGGCCTTTGCTGGCGGGTCTATCGTGAAATGGACCCGCCAACTCTTCCGGATCGAGTAAACTAAGATTCGCGGGCATGCCGCTTACAGTTCTTAGCACCGACGAAATCCGCGGGATCCTCGTAAGGCGCATCGATCAACAGAGGCAAGTGATCGGCATTGTCGTGGGTGTCACCGAACCTAATGGCCGCCGCGTAGTCGCCTATGGCAACCTCGCGAACGGTGATCCACGCACGCTGGATGGTGATACGATCTTCGAAATTGGATCCGTCTCCAAGGTCTTCACTTCGTTGGTATTGGCGGACATGGCGAACCGCAAAGAGGTCGCCCTCGACGATCCAGCGGCCAAATATGTTCCCGAAGATGTCAAGATGCCAGAGCGAAGCGGCAAATCCATTACGCTGCTCGATCTTTCCACGCACAGCTCCGGGCTCCCACCCCTTCCCAGCAACTTTAACCCGAAGGACCCACTCAATCCTTACGCCGACTACAGCGTGGACGATTTGTACCAGTTCCTTTCCAGCTACACGCTGTCGCGCGACCCCGGTTCCGAATTCGAATACTCAAACTTGGGCGGAGGGCTGCTCGGCCACCTCCTCGCGTATCGCGCCGGAACGGATTATGAGAGCTTGATCGGAACCCGCATCACGCGACCGCTCGTCATGCCGGACACGGGTATTACGCTTTCTTCCTCCATGAAGCAGCGCATGGCTACTGGTCACAACGCGATGCTCGCGCCCGTCGCCAACTGGGACCTTCCCACGCTTGCCGGTGCCGGCGCACTGCGCTCCTCCGCCAATGACATGCTAACGTTCCTTGAAGCGCTCCTCGGTTACAAGGACTCGCCACTCGCGCCCGCCATGAAAGCCATGCTTGAAGTTCGCCGTCCCGCGGGCCAGACAGAGATCGGTTTAGGGTGGCTTATTTACTCGACTGACGGTCGGGAGATCGCTTGGCACAACGGAGGCACCGGAGGCTTCCGCTCATTCGTCGGATACGATCCTACGGAGCGTATCGGGGTTGTTGTACTGTCCAATGCTGGCGGTGTCGATGACATCGGTCTTCATCTCCTGAACCCGAAGCTGCCGCTTGTCAACCCCGAGCCTCCAAGGCAGCACACCGAGATTCATATTGATCCTAAGCTCCTCGATAACTACACCGGGCGCTATCAATTGACGGCGAACTTGATTTTCGAAATCACCCGTGACGGCGACCGCCTCTTCGCACAGGGCTTCGCACAGGTCACGGGCCAGGCCATCGTCCTGCCTAAGTTTGAACTGTTTGCCGAAGGCGAGAATAACTTCTTCGCTAAGGTGTCTGACTCACAGATCGCCTTTGAAACTGGTCCCGAGGGCCGAGCCACGAGCCTTATTATGAACCGAGCCGGCCGCGAACTCATGCCCGCCGCCCGATTATCCTGAATTCACGCCTACCATCCGACAGGGCTCTATTTCATCCACAAGAGAAGGTCGCGGAAACCGTCTGCACGTGACCAGCATCCTCAACAGTTGGCCAAGATTCGCCAAACTCCTGCCAAGTCGCGAAGCGGCTACCAATAGCTGGCGCTAACACCCCTTTCGCACCGGGAAATTGGGCACGCGGGCGAGAAACAGGATTCTGGGAAGCCTCAGATTCGGATTCCGGCCGGTAATGTCGGGCACTCGGAAGGTAACCAGATACGGCGTTGTGGGAGCTGGCGGGCAGACCACGCCCCAACCCTCGCACCTGCCCGAGGTTACCAGCAACACCCTGCCGGCGGTACCGCAACAGGCCGTCAGCAGCCGCCACGGACGCGCTATCGGCTCCTGGCCACGCTGATCACACCCCGTTCAAGAATAGTCTTCCCTAGCTTTTCCACGCAATGCAGCCCGCCGCCGCCGTCCAGGGCCCGGACCCCGCCCCACCCCGTGCTATCGTAGAGACGGGAAGATATCGCTCGCTTACAGGGCCAGCCGCGATGTTTCCCGATCCAGCTAAACAGCGCCAACATTCTTACTTGTATGATCTTTGCGCCTCGACAACCCCGCTACCTAACGAGGGGCCGCCGAATCACCCTCCAGCGTATTGATTTCAATAACTTTACACGGAATTGGCTTTGCTCGTTCAAAAACACGATGCGAACCCAATGTCCACCCTTCCTGCACAATTCCGCCCAATCCCGCCCAATCCAATGAAAATCGGCATCGACCTCGGCACCACCAATTCCGCCCTCGCCTACATCGACGATCGCGAAGCCGTAGATCGCGATTTCCCCCCCATTCACATCTTTGAGACCCCCCAACTGGTCGCCCCCGGCCGCACCGAACCGCGCCGCACCCTGCCCTCCTTCCTCTTCCTCGAAGACGGCCAGCCCGTCGGCTTCTACGCCCGCGAGCAGGGCGCCCTGGTGCCCACCAAGCTGGTGCACTCCGCCAAATCCTGGCTCTCGAACCCCGACGTGGACCGCACCGCCAAAATCCTCCCTTGGGATTCGCCCGAAACCGGCCGCGTACTCTCCCCGGTGGAGGTTTCCGCGCGCTACATCGCCGCCTTCCGCGAAGCCTGGGATAAAATCAAACAGCTTCCGCTCGCCGATCAGGATATCGTCCTCACCGTTCCCGCGTCCTTCGATGAAGAAGCCCGCGAGCTTACCGTTATGGCCGCCGTCGAGGCCGGCTTGCCCAAGCTCACGCTGCTCGAAGAGCCCGCCGCCGCTTTCTATTCCTGGATTGCCAACAACCTGGCCCAATCGCGCAAGCTGCTCTACGATGGCCAGATCGTGCTGGTATGCGACGTCGGCGGCGGCACCAGCGATTTCAGCCTGATCCGCGTCGCCCGCCAGGGCGATCTGGTCGATTTCACGCGCACCGCTGTGGGTAAGCATCTGCTGCTCGGCGGCGATAACCTCGATCTCACCATCGCCTGGCTGGTGGAAACCAAGCTCGGCGTGCCGCTCTCCATTCGCCAGCGCAGCGGGCTCCGCCGCCAGTGTACGAATGCCAAGGAGCGCCTGCTCTCCGATCCCGACCTGAAAAGCGTCGAAATCACCGTACTGGGCACCGGCTCCGCGATCGTCGGCAAGGCGCTGAAGACCGAGGTGCTGCGCGAAGAGGCGTTGGAGTTGGCCCTCGACGGCTTCCTGCCCATCACCGCCCGCGGCGATCTGCCCAAGGACGAGAAGCGCAGCCTCTTCCGCGAGCTGGGCTTGCCCTACGTCTCCGATCCCGCCGTCACCAAGCATCTGAACGCGTTCCTCGACGGCGCCGGCCAGGCCCCCGACGCCATCCTGTTTAATGGCGGCTTCTTCATCCCGGAGATCCTCCGCCAGCGCGTGGCCGATGCCGTGGGCCACTGGTATGGCAAGCGGCCCGAGGTCTTTGAGAATCGCGATCTCGATCTCGCCGTGGCTACCGGCGCGGCATATTATTCCTACGTCCGCTCCACCGGCAGCGGAGTACTGGTGCGCGGCGGCCTGCCCCGTACTTATTTCATCGGCATCGGCGATGCTACCGCTGTCTGCATGGTCCCGCGCGGCGCCGAAGAAGGCGCTACCCTCGAAATCGACAACGAAGCGCTGCAGCTAGTTGCCAATAAACCCGTTTCGTTCCGGCTCTACAGTTCGCTCACGCGCAGCGAGGACCGGCTCGGAGATGTGCTCGATCTTCCCGCCCTCGGCCCCGATCTGCACATGCACGCGCCGCTGAATGCCGTCATCCGCTTCGGCAAAAAGGCGGGCGAGCGGCTCATCCCGGTGAAGCTCGGCGCGCGCCTCACTGAAATCGGCACGCTGGAAACCTGGTGCGAATCTAAGATCAGCGACAATCGCTGGCGTTTGCAGTTCGAGCTGCGCAAAACGGCCGCCCAGCCTGCGGAGCGCAAGCCCGCCGCGGTGATCGCGGAACAGGCGCTGAAGGATGCCCTGCCCCTGATCCCGGCAGTCTTTTCCGCCTCGGCGAAGTCCCCCATCGCTCCGGAAGAGCTGCCCGCCAAGCTGGAACAGATCCTCGGGCTCGGCAAGAACTCCTGGCCGCTGGCCGCCATCCGCCAACTGGCCGACGCGTTCCTGTCCGCCGCCGATGGCCGCAAGAAAAGCCCCGCTTACGAAGCGCGCTGGCTCAATCTCGGCGGCTTCTGCCTGCGCCCCGGATTCGGCTATCCGGGCGACGATTTCCGCATCGAGCAGGCTCGCCGGGTCTACTCCGCCGGAATTCAATATGCGAACCAAGTGCAATGTGAAATCGATTGGTGGATCTTTTGGGGACGCCTGGCGGGCGGCATGAACCGCAATCAGCAGAACGACATTTATCAGCGTCTGTCCGCGTTCCTGCTACCGCGCGGCGGCAAGAAGCAGCGCCTTAACAGCAGCCTGCTGCGCGAGATGTGGCGTACCGCCGCCAGCCTGGAACTGCTGCCCATCGGCACTAAGGTCGAACTGGGCGATGCGCTGGTGCGCCGCGTCAAAGCCGGCGATTTTCGGGAAAGCGAACTGTGGTGCCTGTCCCGCCTGGCCGCGCGCGAGTTGTTCTATGGACCGATCAACCAGGTGGTGCCGCCGGTGGCTGCGGGACGTTGGGCTGAAGCGCTGCTGCCGGTCGATTTCCAGGGGGTCGGAGACGCATTAGCCGCCATCGCGCGCCGCACTGAGGATCCTACGCGCGACTTGCCTCCCGCCGCCCTCAGTGCCGTGCGGCGCAAGCTCGAACAGATGCCCCAAGCCGGGCGCTATTTGGCGGTGTTGGATGGCGAAGAAGAACGCGACGACCACGCGATGGGCCGCATTTTCGGGGAAGAACTACCCTCGGGCTTGGTGCTGGCGAACAGCGAAGCTAGGCCTTCTTCCGACGCCGGATGAAGGTGCCCAGACAGCCTAAACCTAAGGCCATCAACATGTAGCTGGCTGGTTCCGGAGTGACGTTGGTGCCGTTGCTCAACTCGCCGTCGTACATGATGCCGAATGGCGTGCCACCCAAATACTGGTAAGCGTCAATCACCACGGTGTAGGTGCCGGGTTGCAGGTCGTCAAACGTAATGTCGCCGCCCGTACTACTCAAGCAGCCGATCGGTCCGCTGGCGCAGTTGGGACCGGGGTTCGGGTTGGCCGCCATCAGCAACGTCCCGCTGGTGCCGTCCCCCGTATTGACATTTCCGCTCACCAGGTAAACGGCAGCCGTATCGTCTGCCCAAACATCCAGGTACCCGCTGGAGGCGGTCGTTAGGGTGAAGGGCTGGTAGAAAGTCGCCGTGGCAGGTCCGGAAACAGTCGTTCCAGGCGGGCTGTTTGCATCCGGAGTGCATCTGCCGGAGGCCGCATCGAAGGTATCGCAACCAGTCTGGGTATAAGAAATCCATCCATACTGCGAGCTCGAAGGCACGGCCCACGCCGGAGACACCAGAATGCTCACATTGGTGTTGCCGTACGCGCTGATGTTGTTGGACCCCATGCCCGGCAGGCTGAAGATGTCGACCGTGGTGATCGGTTCCGCCTTGGCCACTCCGCCGAATTGCGCCGGAATGCACGCAATCAGACCCGATACCAGTAGAGCCAACCTGATGGTGCGCGCGCTCCCGACTGATTGCATTGAAACTTCCTCCTCTCAGTAATCTACCTCAAATCCGCTCAGGATGAAAGCACGCAGGGCAATTATTTTAGCCATTTTAATACCGGTACTTTGTCTTATGAATGATTTCAACAGCCTGTGGGGGCCCTCACAGCACCACAGCCGGGTGGTATAAATTGGGTAACACCGCCTCGCCGATGGCGATCAGATCGCCTTCGCTGGAGACGGCCTTCACGTACCGTGTACCCTGCTGCACCCGGAAAGGCGAAACCGGAAAGTTGCGGCCCTGCCGGATCTGCCCCGCTGTCGGCGGCTCCACATAAACGCTGGGAAAATCGGGTAACAGGTGGGCGGCCGCGATCAGTACGTCACCCAGACGGTCCTCGGCGGCCAGTTCCTGGAGCTGCGGAATGGTGCGCGCCTGCTGCAGGGTGAATTCGGCGGAAGCCATGCGCCGCAGATCGCGCAGGTGCGCGCCGCATCCCAAAGCTTGACCCAGATCGTGCGCAATCGAACGCATGTACGTGCCGCCGGAGCAATGCGCGCGGACACGGGCTTCCGGTCCGCGCACCTCCAACAGCGTCAGCTCATGGATGTGCACTGGCGCGGCCGGCAGATCCACCGGCTCCTGCCGGCGGGCTAAGGCGTAAGCCCGTACGCCATCTACCTTCTTGGCGGACACTGGCGGCGGCGCCTGCAGAATGTCGCCGCGGAATTGGTCCAGCAGCCGCTCCAGGTCTTCGGCGGCGATGTGCGGCTCGGTTTCCGGCGAGGTCGGCGACCCGGCGCGGTCGTAGGTGTTGGTCGCGAAGCCGAAGCGGATCAGCGCCTCGTAGATCTTATCGCTGCGCGTATAGAACTGCGCCAGGCGGGTGGCCCGCCCGATCACTAGAGGAAGCACGCCTGTGGCGATGGGGTCGAGCGTGCCCAGGTGGCCGATCTTCTTGGTGTTGGCGATGCGGCGCATCTTGCTCACCACGTCGTGCGACGTCCAACCCTCCTCCTTGTCGACTACGATCACTCCGTCCACGTCACCTCCGGTCGACCCGCACGCCGCCTATCGCCACGCGGACGGGCAATACCGTGGCGCCCTCCCGCTCGACGGCCTCCGACACCCGCGATTTCGCGCCGCGCTCCACCAGGAAGAAGACGCATCCGCCGCCGCCCGCTCCGCAAACCTTGGCGCCTAGCGCGCCGGCGCGCCGCGTCACCGCTACCAACCGGTCGATCAGCGGCGTGGAGATACCGGGAGCGTTCTTCTTGCGGTGGCTCCATTCCTGGCGCAGCAGGCGCCCGGCTTCCTCCCAATCGGGTTTCTCCAACGCCTGGCGCATGCCGCGGGCGATCTGGGCGATGCGGTCGAAATTGCGGTGCACGGCGCGGTCGCCGTCGATGTGCGCTTTCATCACTTCCCAGTTGTTGATGCCGGAATTGCGCGGCTCGCCGGTATACGCCAGGACCACGCGTTCGTTCAGATCCTCCGCATCCACCGTCACGGGTTTTCGCACCACTCCCGCTTCGGTCAGCTCGATGGCGTTGACGCCGCCGTACAACGCTGGATAATAGTCCTGGCAGCCGGTGGGCACGCGGATGATCTGGGCTTCGATATTCTGCGCGATCTCGCGCAGCTTTTCCAGGCCATAGCCCGCGCCGGTGAGCTTGTTGAACGCGGCGGCCAACGCAATCATCAGCGCGGACGACCCGGCAATGCCCGCCCCGGCCGGGGCTTCGGAATCGGTGGCCAGGTCGAGTCCGGTAGCCGGCGCGAAGTACCGCACTACGTACGCGGCCAGCGGCAACTTGTAGCGCTGGGCGGCGCACAACGCCTCCAGCGAGGCGAACTCCTCGCGCGCTTTCAGGTCGCGCGAACGCAGGACGATGCGCGCATCCGCGCGGGTTTCGAGCGTGCAACTGGCATACCGGTCCACGGCAAAGTTCACCGTAACCGGCGCATTGTGGAACAGGTACAGGGGCCAGATGTCTATAGTTCCGCCGGCCATGTCTACGCGGCATGCCGCCTTGGCTGTGATCTTCATTGGAATCGAAAGCCCACTATATCTTGTGGCGCTGCGGCCCGTGATATCTTCATACGTGATGCCCTCCCGCCGCATTCTGCAGCTTGGCGATCCGTTGTTGCGGGCCGTCTCGGCCCCTGTGAGCGCGCCCTCCGAAGCCGCGCCTGTTTTCGAGGATCTGCGCGCCACCCTTCACCAGTTCCGCCGTACACACGGCTTCGGCCGCGGCATCAGCGCGGTCCAGATCGGAATGCCATTGCGGCTGATCTACATCGAATTCAAAGGCGTTCCATACGCCATGCGCAATCCGGAGTTTGAGTTTCAGAGCGAAGCCAAGTTCCGCCTATGGGACGACTGCTTCTCATTCCCGGACTTGCTGGTCTACCTGGAGCGCAGCCAGAGCGTGCGCGTGCGCTACGAAGACGCGGATGGCCAGGCGCGGCTGCTGGAAGCGGCGGACGCGTTTTCCGAACTATTGCAGCACGAGATCGACCATCTGGACGGAGTTCTGGCGGTCGACCGGGCGCTCGACCGGTCCAGTCTCTGCACGCGCGAAGAATATGTCCGGTCCATCGGTGCCTCCAGATGAGTGCGCAAACGGGCGCGCGCTCGCAGGGGATTGTATTAGGGCTGGTGGCGTTGGCCGCGGCCGGCCTGGAGGTCTATGCGCAGTTGCGCGCCTTCGCCTGGGACGAAGGCTGGCACCTGTTGGCGGCCCAGAACATCAATCGCGGCAAGCGGCCCTACCTGGATTTCTGTTATCCGCAGACGCCGCTGAACGTCTACTGGAACGCCGGCTGGATGCGCGTGTGCGGCGACACCTGGCGCGTCCCGCACGCGGTGGCCGCGGTGATGACCGCGCTGGCGGT
>Ga0187867_10003459_pt1 | contig 12602 bp, 8 predicted proteins | sample June2016WEW_13_1_FD_132976 | JGI IMG/M metagenome (GOLD analysis project Ga0187867, IMG submission 132976) | Peatland microbial communities from SPRUCE experiment site at the Marcell Experimental Forest, Minnesota, USA - June2016WEW_13_10 | ecosystem: Environmental > Terrestrial > Soil >... | reverse complement strand
TCCCCAGAAAAGCACACCGCCGGCTCGCCCAAAGATCGTCGGCTTTCCGAGCCGAATCGCGACCCCGTGCAAAAGAAGCTCCGATTCGGGCAAACCGGACAGGACCCTGGTGGTGTAATCCCGGACCCCGACAGAGCTGCCGCCTGAAAGGACGATCACGTCATGGTCCGAAATGGCCTCACTGCACGCTGAGACTAGATCTTCAAGCCTGTCGCGAACCATCTCGCGCATCCCGATCCGCGCGCCGGCGGATTCAATCAGGGCCGCAAGACTGAAGCTGTTTATATCCCTTACCTTTCCGGGTGGCAGAGGACGTGTCTCAACCGGGACTATTTCATCTCCTGTCGATATCAATGCTACGCGCGGGACCCTGGTAACCTCCACCTCGACTATCCCAAGTGCCGCCAGGACACCGACATCCTGGGGCCGAAGCATGGCGCCTTTTCTGAACAGGGCAGCGCCGGGTGCGATATCTTCCCCGGCCTTGAGCACGTTTTCACCCGGCGCCACAGGCCTCGTCACCTCGATTGTGGTATTATCGAGCGCCGAGGTGTATTCGACCATCACCACCGCATCGGCGCCCTCGGGAAGCATCCCACCGGTCGGGACTTCTACTGCCTTTCCCGGCGCGGCCTGGACCCCGGGCGCCTCACCTATGACCACTTCGCCCGATGTTTCCAAAAGAGCCGGCAGGCTTTCGGATGCGCCAAAGGTGTCCCGTGCGCGCACGGCATACCCGTCCATCGTCGCACGGGCGAAATGGGGTACCGGCTCGGTTGCCGCGATATCCGAAGCAAGCCTCCTCCCGCAGGCGAGCGCGAGTGAAACCGGCTCTGGCGGGAGTGGTTTGACGCAATCCAGGATTGCCAAGACCTCATCGGCAGTTTTGACTTTGAGAAACTGGGTCATCAGATCCCAACACCTCGTCGAAAAGTCGCAATTCTTGTGATGCACGAAAAAGCTCGACCCAACTAAAAGTCCCTCGGATTCACATGATTGGATGTTACCCGGCATTCGGCGACTGCCCGCTGGAACGGTAAAAGTGAATTGTATACACGAACACGGCTGGCGTAAAGCCCGCGGCCGCGAACCCCAAATTCGGCAAACTGTTATCCGAGCGGGGTTGGCTTATGGGGGCGGGATTTATCCGGGACTCTAATGAAAAAGCCCGGATGGAGGTCATCCATCCGGGCTCCGGTCAGCTCAGGCCAACCGATCTGTTACTAGAAGTTCCACTGCAACCGACAGCCCACTTTCCAGGAGTCGGTAGCCGCAGGTGACAGGTATTTGGACGCATTGATCTGGGTGAAACCGGTTCCGAATATGCTGGTATCTCCCTTTAATGCTCCTGTTGTTGGTGCTGCTCCGGGTACTGGTACCGGCAGCGGACAGAAAGCGTCGTCCGCGAAAAGGTATGCGCCAACTATTGTCAGCGTCAGATTGTCCACGACCTTCTGGTCAATATAGAAGTCAACTTCATTCCCTATGGCGCTGGACATAGTGTACTCAGTGGCGCTGGAATACGCAAACGGATTGGTCCTGCTAATCGGTAAGGCAGGGTTCACTCCATGAGGTGTTAAACTACTCGGGTCGAAAGCGACCGGAACGGCATCCGGTGTCCCCCAGTACCAGTAAGAAGCGCTCAGCTTCGTACCCGGGCAAAGCTGATATGAAGAACCAGCGGTAATCGTATACAGGTTGTTCGGGAAGCCGTAGCCTCTCCAGTAGTCTGTGCCGGCCAGACCACCGGCTCCAGGGCCGCCGGACTCAATTGTGCTGACGCTAAAGCCTTGTTTGTATCCGCGTTCGATGTACACATCGTCGCCCAAAACGCCGCCGCCGATGATTTCAGAACTGTACTTCGCGGTGGCTAGCGGATAGGTGAACCAGGTAACGTCCGTGCTGGTCATCATCCTGAAGGGCGCAATTTCAGACCCCGGGTTTTCCTGGCCAGGGAAAACTTTGATTGTCTTGCCTTCGAAATTTTTTGCAGTTGTAAATTTAGTACCGGTGTTAAACGTGGGGGTGGAGCTGCCTATTCCATTGGAGGCCACGTTGCTCGAGAACTCAGGGCCGGAGGTTAAGAAACCACCCACGTTAAAGGTAAAAGGAGTACAGAAGTAGGTTAGGCCAACATCGATCATATACCCGGTATAATCGGACTCGCTAATAGACCCAGTGGGTTTGAGTGTGTTAAAACCACTATTAATTTTCTTCCCACCGAGGGTTATAGGAATGAACTCGATAGCTTCAACCGGGACTGGATTTGTGTAACTGACGCTTCCCAGGTTCTGTACAAAATTGACATACCCGAGCAGCCAATCAGTTTTATAGGTAACATTTACGCCGATGTCGAACAGGTTGTTTTGCGAAATGTTTTGAAAATTGGGAATAAAACCGTTATTCGTGAAACCGGTGTAGGATGATACAGGGGTGTTAAGTGTCGTTGGATCGAAGCTTGTAGTGGTCTGGTGCCCATCCTGATACAGACCTACAACGGTGGCCTTCCAGGGAGCGCAGGCATAGTCGACCGACATAAAAACGGTATCGAGGTTTAAACTCTGGTTCGTGTAAGAGAGAAACGTATTGCTAAAGCCAGAAGTAGCTTCAGGAGGCCCGGAGCTGCCGTACCTTCTCTCAGCACCGTACTGGCCGCCGATGTACCCTACGGCTATACGGAAGGGATCCAACTTGGTAATGAAGACAGCCGCTGAAAAGTCGTCGTCCAATATCCACGAATCCAGCAGACTGATGGTCTGGATACCGAGAATAGTGGTCGTGGGACATACAGGGACTTTGAACTCTAAATACGCATTCTTGATCTCTATTGAGGTGCTGTCTGCACCGATCTCGCCACCGCCGTTTTGCCCCGTCCTGATACCCACCTGGGAAGCAGCAAGACCGGGATCGCCCCAAGTTGTGTCGCCCATTTCGAATTTCGTTACCACCTTGAGGTTTGGACTGCCCTGGAAGGTAAAGTAGAGGCGAAGGCGCTGGTCTATATAGAACCTGTTGTCATTAGCGTTCCAATAGCCGTTCGGCTTGCCTACACTGGTGATTGTCTGAGGCTGGAAGTTTCCATAGTAGCCTCCTTCTTCCGTTCCGCTCATATTACCATCTGACGCGTTGATGCGCCAACGGAACTGACCGCCGTACAGGAATTCTACATCCGCGAGCGCCGGCATGGCGACTGATAACGCCACCAGGGCCACGGCAAAAATTAGCAAATACTTCTTCATGCTCTCTCCTCCTCAGAAGCTGACGCTATTTGCGAACTCTTTCCTTACTACGCCCCATCCTATTGATCTTAAAAGTGAATTCCACCTCCCTTCCCTATTTGAAAAAGGTTCACAGCTTGCCCCAATACAGAATTGGCGAAATTTTACTTTGGAGTTTCAATAAATGTCAATAAAAAAGCTCTTTTGGTAAATAAAAATCAATTTTTGTAAAGTTACATACTTTTTGTTTCATATTGTCCCGAAAAATAACAAAAGACTTGATATGCGCACCGCCCCTGATTTATTGTACGGCTCCGGGGAAAATCGAACCTATGTGCGCCCAAGTTTTCGAAAACGGCTGAAAATTGAAGCTTTTTGCGGCAAGAGCGTCTAATATCGTGCATGACCCCTGAGATTCGCAATCAGCAGTGTATGTGATTCAAATAAATACAATCAATCCCGAAGGAGACTGGCATGTTCAACCGAAAATCCGTAACCTTATTTGCATTGTTTTTGCTCTTTTCAGGGTGTGTGGCGCCTTGTATGGCCGCCCCCCCGGGGGAGACAGGACCGGTGAAGGTAGCGATTCTACCTTTCACCATGAACACGCCGGCAAATCTTAATTATCTCCAGAGCGGAATCCGCGACATGCTCGCTTCCCGGCTTTCGTGGCAGGGCAAGGTCCAGGTTGTGGACAAGTCCGAAACAGACAAGGCCGCCAAGGGAGCAAAGGAAATATCGCTGAACGAAGCCCAGCGAATCGGCGCCGGCCTCAAGGCGGATTACGTTCTGTACGGGAGCATCACCAGCACTGGCCAATCGGTTAGTATAGACGCGAAAATGGTGCAGGTTTCGGGCAAGACGGATCCAGTCTCCTTCTATGCCCAGACGAAGAGCCTGGACGACATCATGCCCCAGGTAACCCTGTTTGCCCAACAGATAAATCAAAAGGTTTTCGGGAAACCCGAGGAAAAGACTCAGACGGCATCGGCCGAGGCTGAAGCGCTGGCCACCCGCAATCCCGAATTGCTCCTTCCGGGCGCTACCGCCGCCGGAGACAAGATATCCTACCTCAACCCCAATTTCGTCGAGGTTACCGCTGAAGGCTCCCTCAGGCAGCCGGGATTGTGGAGAAGCCAGGACCTTCAGGGTGGTGTACTCGGTATGGATATCGGCGATGTTGACGGTGACGGGAAGGCCGAAATCGTTACCATTCAGATGAGAAAGCTGACCGTCTACAAAAAGGCAAACCAGGGCCTGCAGACAGTGGGCACATTCGAAGGGAGCACTCTCGATCGTTTTTCATGGGTTAGCGTGGCGGACGTGAACCGTGACGGAAAAGCTTACATATTTCTGACTAACCTGCGGACAAGAAACTCCGCCAGGCCTCAGTACTCCGACCAGGCCAAAGACAACCCCGATCAAAGCGTCGATGTTTCCTCCTATGTGCTAAGCCTTTCCGGCGGCAAGCTCCAGGTGGTCGCCCAAAACGTCCCCTATTATCTGAACGCGATTCATCTCGGGCCGCGGGGAAAAGTCGTTGTCGGACAAAAGCAGGGAGACAAGTACACGGAAGCCTTTAACGGGGGCATATTCGAAATGCAGCTTCGAGGCGGCTCACTTGTCCCTGGACCTGCGGTCAACGCGCCCAAAGAGGCTAATGTATTCAATTTCGTAAAGGCCAGCCTCAAGGGCGACGGGTCCGAGCAAATTATAATGATCGATAATTCTCATAAGCTGCGCATCCTGAGCGCCGGCAATGACCAGATTTGGAGAGGCAACGGTATCTTTGGGGCCACGACCAACGCATTCGAATCCAAGGTCGAGGACCGCCGGTTCGGAATGGTGGACTTTTATGCCATTCCTTCCCCTATCCTGATTACCGATCTGCGCAAGAACGGGATTCCTGAAGTGGTACTGAACCGCAATACCACCGCTTTCGACAAATGGCTGCCCAATTCCATGAAGTATTACGACCAGGGAGAGATCGTGTCCCTTTCATGGGATAATATGGGACTGGTCGAAAACTGGAAGACGAGGGAGTTAAACGGGCAGGTTACGGCACTGCGTATCGGAGACGTCGAGGGGAGCGGCAGGCAGCAACTGGTGATAAGCATGGTATATGCGAAAGACCTGCTCAAACTCTACGATGCGAGAAGCGTCGTCTTTACGTACGATTTGAACGTGAAACAAGGGCCTGCCAAACCTGCCCCCGACGAGAAGGAAACCGTCCCGATACAGCCTGCGAAGCAGGCGGCAAGTAAGCCAGGAAATTGACCAGAGCGGTGCGATCTTCTACAAAAACAGAACCAGTCAAATAACGTTCGTTTTTGAATTCAGCAAAAAACAAAATCCTCCGGTCCCGGAGGATTTTGTTTTTTATGGGTCGGGGTGAGTGTGTTTATGCTGTTGGATTTCTTTTCGTGACTGCGATGCTCTGGGTATATGAGCTCAAGGGAAGCGGCCGGCCCCGCCATGTCCCGCAGGTAGGCCTCGAGGGAATTTGGCCGGAGCCGCCCTTCTATTACCTTTTTTACAGAAAACAATCGCTGGAATCCATTCTGGAGTGGCTGGGATCGAATCCCGAGTGGCGCCTGACGTCTCGATACAGTTTGCCTTATGAGAGATGGCAGGACATTTCTATCCCTCAAATCAGCCTGGGGTCTTTCGTCATCCGGCTTTCGACAGGCCCGGCAGAAAAGCCTGATATCCCCGGCGGAATCGCAATTCGCCTCGACCCGGGAATTGTTTTCGGTTCGGGCCTTCATCCCACGACCCAAGGGTGCCTGCTTGCGATATCCGGGATTTTCGGATCCAATGAGATCCATACAGCAGTTGATTTGGGGACCGGGACCGGAATCCTTGCGGTCGCCTGCGCCCTGGCGGGGGCAAAATCCGTCATGGCTATTGACCGCAATCCTCTCGCGCTGAAGATATCTTCGAAAAACGCTCAGACGAACGGGGTTTCTGACAAGATCACGTTCATGGAGGCTGACCGGCTGGGGGTTATAAATATCCGGCCGGACCTTCTCATCATGAACCTGGAATGGCTCATTCTCGAGGGTGTCCTGACGGCGGGAGAGTGGAGGAATGCCGGGCGGGTCGTCCTGGCCGGATTCCTGGAAAGCAAACTTGAGTCGGTCAAAAGATTCGTCCGGCCCCATTTCCTCGTAGAAACCCTGATCGTGCGGGAAGGATGGCCCACCGTTACCCTGGCCCGGGCCGAAGCTGATCCACAGCGGCCCTGATCCGTTCGGCGACCTCGCGCATTTCCCCTTCGTCCACGTAGGGATGTCTCGGCCAGAAAAAGCCTTTCAGACCGTCTTTCTTTTTCCTCGGGACCACGTGTACATGAAGGTGGGGAACGCTCTGGCTGATTTTATTGTTGATTGCGACAAAAGTTCCCTCGGCGTTCATACTTTCTTCGACCGCTCGGCACAGAAGCTTCGCGTTCGAAAAAAGCGGTCCGGTCAGGTGGTCCGGCAGATCCATCAGCGTCTCGTGATGGGCCCTGGGGACCAGCAGGCAGTGGCCCGGAAAGAGCGGGCGGTAGTCCAGAAAGGCCATGCAGGATTCATCATCGAGCACGATGGGGGCGAGCAGTTCGCCTGAAACGATCCGGCAGAATTTGCAGGTCTTTATCTCTGGCATGAGTCACTGTTCACGTCTCAAGGGTCCCGAGTCACGGACCCTCGACCCGCGACTCTCCACTTTCGACGCTCCCTCAAAAACTATCTCGAGAACGTCATGAAGGGAACGGACGCCTATGCTGCGGGCATCCATTTCCTGAGAAAGCTGCTCCGAGTTACTACGGGGCATCAAGTAGGATGCAAACCCGAGCTTGGATGCCTCCGCCACACGGAGCGCACTGTGTCCGACTCCCCTTACCTCACCGGCAAGCCCCACCTCGCCCCAGACCACCAGGTCCTGTGGAAGCGGCCTGTCGAGATAGCTGCTCATCAGCGCGGTGGTCATTGCCAGGTCGGCAGCGGGTTCCACGAGCCGCACCCCGCCCGCCACATTTATGAACACGTCCTGCTGCGCAAAGTTGAACCCGAGCTTTTTTTCCAGCACGGCGAGCAAAAGGGAGAGCCGGTTTGTGTCAACTCCCATGCTGGTGCGGCGCGGCTGCATCCAGCCGGTCGCACTGACCAGTGCCTGAAGCTCGACAAGAATCGGCCGCGTGCCCTCCACGGAACAGGCCACAACGGAGCCGGAGACACCCTTGGGGCGCTCGGCCAAAAGCAACTGGGAAGGATTGGGGACCTCCTCCAGGCCGCTTTCTTTCATTTCGAAAACTCCAACCTCGTTAGTCGAGCCGTAACGGTTCTTGACCGCCCTAAGCAGGCGGAAGGTGTGGGTCCTGTCCCCTTCGAGGTATAGAACTGTGTCCACCAGGTGCTCAAGGGTTCGCGGACCCGCGATGGCGCCCTCCTTTGTAACGTGGCCGATTACGAAAATGCTGATCCCGGCTTCCTTGCCCGTCCTCATGAGCCTCGATGCGCATTCCCGAACCTGGCTGATGGATCCCGGCGCAACGTCCAGCACACTGGTGTACATAGTCTGGATGGAGTCCACAGCTACGACCAGCGGCGGATTCTTCTCGATTTCATCGAGCACGGCTTCCAGTGAGGTTTCTGAAAAGATGAACAGGTCGGGTGAGCAGACTCCGAGCCTCTGAGCGCGGGATTTCAACTGCTGGGGGCTCTCTTCGCCCGAGACGTAGAGAACGTGACCTCCTTTGGTCATCATTGAAAGCGCCTGGAGAAGAAGGGTGGATTTTCCGATGCCGGGATCGCCCGCGAGAAGAACGATAGAGCCTTTTGTCAGACCGCCTCCCAACACCCGGTCCCACTCGCCCATGCCTGTATGGAGGCGGACCTCGCCGTCGGACCGGATTTCATCGAGACTGACCGGATGGGCCGAAAGGGTTTTCGCGATTTTCGAGGCCAATTTCGAGGCCCTGCCAGGCGCCACCTCCTCGGTGAAGCTGTCCCAATTCTGGCATTCTGGACATTTGCCCATCCATTTCGGGCTTACATAGCCGCACTGCTGGCAACGGAAGATCAATTTCTGCTCAGCCATTTTCCACCTTCTCTCCTCGACGCTGACGTTTTGCAGGGCGATGCGAAAAATCCTACTTCTTCTCGATACCCTTCTGCATGCCCTTAAGAAATTCGCCAAGCGCTTGACCGGCTTGCTCGGGCGGCATCTTTTCGATATCTCCAAGCCCCTTCCCCATATTCTCCAGTTTATGCCGAAAGCTTCTCGCGGAGTGCTGTATCGAAACGGAGCCGATCGCAAGAATAGCGAAAATAACGCCAAAGACGATCCAGGCAATCTTTAGCTCTGTCCCATGCACTTCAACGGAAGCGCAGACGAGTATGTAAGTCGTCCACGCCAAGCCGGCTACGACCCCCAGATACGGAATGAAATAGAGCGCGGCGGTAATCGGGATGATCGCCAGCGCATAGGCCGCGCATCTGAAGGAGACCTCATAAGACTGCTGCGACCCTAATAACCGCCAGATTACGAAAAGGATGGCCGCACTAACGAAGGTGAAAAGCCCTGTTAATATCGGTGTGATGATCAGCATAATCATAACCATCGTAAAGAAATGGGCGAACCCGAACACCAGAAGGTTCAGGACGGCCCTGACGACGCCTGCAGCAACCCCCATGGCGACTGCGAAAACAAATGGATCGGCAAAGCCCCCCGACCTTTGCATTTGCCGGTAAAACGACGCAGGATCTCTGATGACTGACTGAACTATTTCGACAATAGAGTTAAAGATTGCGTTCGGATCTCTAGCGCCATTTATCTCTTCCATTTCGCATTCCTCCCGTGGCTGAATTACAAATAAAATGGCAAAAAAACGGGCATCTCCGCGACAAACGATCTTACCAGCTTCTCGGGAGATTTGAAATAATTCCCGGGCTCGCGGAAGGGGGATCAAGCACTACCGCGGGCATGGTAGGCGGCACGCTTCCGGCTCAGTGTAGGTTATCGACTACACGAAAGTAGTCAAACGACGACAGATGTATCCAATCGCCTGCAGACAACCGGGCCAGAAACGTTGTCAGGAAGCGCCTGATACGATTTCTTCCGTTATGGCATGATTTTAGAAAGGAATTTTTCCGGACCACCTGATACAATTGAGCCAACTTGGCGAAAAACCGCTCTCAGGTTCAGCGGAGGCATTAAAACAAAGCCCATGATCCCTGCGAAGTGTGGAGATTGAGATCGTCGGGACGGAAGACCTGGCAAAACCTTTCTAGCCCGAAATTAACTGCTTAGGGCCCTGGGCCTTGCCGCCGTTGACTTAATTGAAGAACTCAATTATTGTCCGAGGTTAATTCCTGTTTCATTGGTCATCACGTTGAGCTTATTGCGGATTTCGGGATGGCTGATCAAGGAAACAAAGATGAGGCTGACAATTTTTTCCCGAATCATGATTGCCCAGAGCACCCTAGTGTTGCTCGTTCTGGCTATAAGTGTTTTTGCCGTTGCCAAGCTCCGCCTTGTTTCGCAACTGAATACAGAGGCCCTCACGGTTGATTCCGCCTGCATCATCGAGGAGAAAAGGCTTCTGAAGTCGTTTCTGGACGAGATGCGCAACTCTGAAAAATACCTGCTGATACGGGACCTTTCGTTTCGCGAAGCATACGAAAACAATAAGAATGATTTCAGCGACTCAATGCTCAAGATAAGTTACACTGTCGACACCGAGCGCGAAAAAGAACTCATAAGCCAGATCGGAGCCCTCCATGAAAGGTATGAGCAGGAAACGGACCTGATCAATTTTGGCGAAAAGGGATCGGATGCAACAAAAGCCAATCTGAGCGAGGGCATAATAGAGAGAACCAATGAGCTTATTCGGCTGCGGGATCAGGCAGCCTCTTCAAAAACGGCTCTGGCCGGAGCCCATGCGGCATCGGCTGCCGAGGTTATGTTCTGGCTGACAGTATTCGGAATTGCAGGCGCCCTGGTAATGGCTTACCTTTATGCGCGCGGAATAAGCCGCCCTCTGAGTCAGCTTGCGCGGGAGATGCGCCGCATAGGTCGGGGCGAGTTTTACCACACGGCTCACGTCAATGGCCCCAGAGAGGTTGGCGAACTGGCTCGATCCTTCAATCTGATGGCCGAGGAACTTGAGCACCTGGATCGTCTGAAAGCAGATTTTACGGCTCATGTTTCGCATGAATTGCGCACGCCTCTCACGGCTATCCGGGAAGGTACGGCGCTATTGCTCGAAGGAATACCAGGGCCGCTTACCAAAAACCAGAGTGAAATACTGGAGGTGGTCCGAAATCATAGCCAGCGCCTCTTCCAGAGTATTTCATCCATCCTCGATCTGTCCAAAATGGAGGCCGAGATGATGGATTACGAATTCACCATGTGCGACTTGAGGACATTAATCAATAAGTCCATAGAATCTGTGGATTTGATTGCACGGAAACGCGACATTAAGTTACAGACGAAAATAATGGGACCAATTTCAATGTTTATGGCAGACGAGCGCAGGATTCAACAGGTCCTGGATAATCTTTTGAGCAATGCTTTGAGGTTTTCTCCGGTAGGAGGCGAGATTCGGGTGGAAGCCCTTGCTGTGCAGAGCGATCAACGGCAGGCCCACGCAGTTGAAATACGAGTCTCGGACGATGGCCCCGGTATTCCGGCAGTAGAGGTCCAGAATATTTTCAAGCATTTCTATCAGAGCAAGAACCAAAAGGCTAAAGGACAGCATGGAACCGGTCTGGGCCTGGCAATTGCCAGACATATCGTTGAAGCGCATAAAGGCAGGATCTGGGCAGAAAGCGAAATCGGGTGCGGAGCAACCTTCCATGTCCTTTTACCGATCCGTTTAGATGTAGACTCTAACATGCAATACTCGACATTAGCAAAGCGAGCCATTAATGCGTAGCAAATCACAAGTTCTGCACGGTGCGGCTGTTTTTTTGATCTTCGCCTTGATCGCCGGCTGCGAAGCATCGAAGACCCCGATAGTTCAGCAAATAATTCAGCCGGCACCCTTATTTCCTCCCCAGACCGTAATGGAAACCGGCGACTATGCGGGCTTTTTCACAGAAAACACCGAAGCGCTCAAAGCCTGCCAGGATCCCGAGAAATGCACTATAGCGCTTTTCAACCTCGCCTTCCTTCACTCATATTCGCAAAGCCCCTATTATGATCCTCGAAAGGCACTGAAGTACATCGAAGATCTGAACACAGCCGCACCGGGAAGCCAGTGGGCTTACCAGGCCATGGTCTGGAAAGGGCTGATCGAAAAGAATATGCAATTGCAGAAAAAATTGATGATGAGGAAGCGCCCGGCGCGTGAGGAATCCAAGACCAAAGAAGCCTCGGAACCGGAGGCGGATGAATCGGCCAGGCTGCCGGATTCCTCTCAGGAAGTCGATTGGGAAGTGGACCGGCAGCGCTTTGAAGACGAGATCAGGTCCAGAGATGAGACCATAAGAGAACTGAATAGACAAATTCAAAAATCACGTCAAATTGACATTGAAATTGAAAAAAAGGAACGTGGGCTTCTGTATTGATAGCAGAAAGTCAAAGAGGTAAGGGATTAAATCCCACTGATGGCTACTGAGAAAATTCTTGCCGTTGATGATGATCCGGGGCTGTTAACTCTGATGAAAGCTCGTCTGGAGTCGGCCCAATACCAGGTCACCGTTGCGTCCGGAGGCGAGGAAGCGCTTGTCCACGCCAGTGAGAGCGTATTCAGCGCGGCTATCCTCGACTTAAAAATGGACGATATGGACGGCATCGCCCTGATGGAACAACTGTTGAAAATCCAGCCTTATCTTCCAGTGATCATCCTCACAGCCTATGGCACCATCGAGCGCGCTGTAGAGGCCACCAAGAAGGGAGCCTACGACTTTCTGACCAAACCTTTCGAGGCCAAGGACCTCTTGTATCGCCTCGAAAAAGCCCTTGAAGTCGGCCGGTTGAAGGTAGAGGTCGACAGGCTCAGGCACATGGTCAAACAGAGGTATCGGTTTGACAACATTATAGCCTCGAGCCAAAAGATGCAGCACATCCTAAACCAGGTTGCCCAGATCGCCTCAACGGATTCGACCGTCTGCCTCTATGGAGAGAGCGGCACCGGCAAGGAGTTGATGGCAAAGGCCATTCACCTGAGCAGCCCCCGTTCAAAAGGCCCCTTTGTAGCCATCAATTGCGGAGCTATCCCTGAAGGCCTCCTGGAAAGCGAACTCTTCGGACACGTCAAAGGCGCATTTACCAGTGCTGACGCACCGAAGAAAGGCCTGTTCCAAATGGCCGAAGGCGGCACCCTTTTCATGGATGAGATCGCAGAGCTCCCCACGACGCTTCAGGTCAAACTGTTGCGTGTCTTCCAGGACC
>Ga0187867_10003458_pt1 | contig 12607 bp, 10 predicted proteins | sample June2016WEW_13_1_FD_132976 | JGI IMG/M metagenome (GOLD analysis project Ga0187867, IMG submission 132976) | Peatland microbial communities from SPRUCE experiment site at the Marcell Experimental Forest, Minnesota, USA - June2016WEW_13_10 | ecosystem: Environmental > Terrestrial > Soil >... | reverse complement strand
GGCTGGAAAAAATCGCCGCGCCGCCGGGCACGCACTGTTAATCCGCCGTCGATCCGGCCGTAATCAAAACAGGCCGTAAACCGGTTATCATCGCTAATTATCGCCGCAGACGGAATGATTCCGACTTCAACCTGCCAGCCCGCAATTACGGCTTTACCGGGGGTTTTCAGCCGGTGTTCCCCGGCTAAAACGGGAAAAGGATTCAGCGCCGCGGTTGCTTTTACCAGCAGATAACGGTCATAATCAACCGTAAAAATCAGTCCGTAAGGCAAATTAATTTGTTTCCCGGCCGGTTTGTCCAGCGCCCGGACCATTTCTTCGATATGCCGCGCTTCGATATCTTTCAGGTTACCCACCAGGTTTTCCACCGCCATCCGCAGCAGGTTTCGCTGCGTACCGACCGGTAATTTAAGCAGGGCTTTTTTATCCAGTACGATAACATCGCCCTGTTTCGCGGCGACTTTCAGCCAGTAACGGGCGGCTTCTTTTTCCAGATGGACGATATCGTCGCCGGCAATTTGCGCCGTACGCTGCAGCGCTTCCACAATCCCGGAATTGTAGTTTTGCAGCAGCGGCAGTAACTCCAGCCGGACGCGGTTCCTTAAAGGTTCCATTGACAAATTGGATGCATCCTGCCGCGGCTGTAATTGGCAACGGCGGCAATATTCGCCGGTTTCCGCACGGCGCACCGTCAGCAGCGGACGCACGATTATTAGCTCTTTCCCCGCAACATGCCGTTTTATCAGCGGCTGCAAGCCGCGCAATCCCCGCGTGCCGCTGCCCCGCACCAGATGTAAAAGGATTGTTTCGACATGGTCGTCCAGCGTGTGTCCCACCGCCACCGCATCGGCGCCGACGGCCGCGGCGGTTTCCGCTAAAAATTGGTATCTCACTTCGCGCGCCGCTTCTTCCAGGGAAAGACCGTGTGTTTTTTGGTAGGCAAGCACATCATGTTTGCCGATTGTGACGGGGATGCCCAGACTTTTGGCCAGCCGGGCGACATAGCGGGCGTCGCCGGTCGATTCCTGGCCGCGTAATCGATGGTCGAGGTGGGCGGCGTGCAATTTAATCCTCAGTTCCGACTGCAATCGATGCAGCACGTGCAGCAGGCAAACCGAGTCCTGACCGCCGGAAACAGCCACCATCAGCGTCTGCCCGCGAGTTGTGAGGTGATGCTCCCGGATAAAACCGAGCACCCGCTGCTCTAACGACTTTTTGTCATCCGGCTTTCCGGCCATTTGTTAACACTCTCAAATCTATCTTTCTGAGATTACGCACCTTAACGCCCAAAGTATCTCCAGGTGGTTTACAAAAAGCATTAACCAATAAATTTAAAACAAGCGTTGCCAGACTACCGGTGTGAGCCCAATAACAGTTTGGTGCGCTCGATGGCGGCCGGGTATTCGGGGAAACCCAGTGCCAAACTTACCTGCTCGGGCCGGCCGGAACCGGATTCATCGCAGCGTAAAATCATTCCCAGCACACACGCTTCTGCCTTCATTTCCACCACCCAGATGTCGTCAACTAAATTCCGGAGGTCGTAACTTTTACGGCCGGTATCCCGCTCGTGGTGCCAGGGCAGGCTTTCCAGCGCCAGCAGCCGGTCGATGTCACCCTTGATTTCTTCTTCATTTTTATCGCTCTTGACTTCAACCTGATACTGGGTATAACGCACCTGCGACTGCAACGACGGCACGTTCGCGCCGATGGGCGTCGCCTCCAGCACTTTCAAACCGTCCGGCAGCTGCCGGTTTACGGTATCTACAAACCAGTGCGGCGAAACGACTTTAGTAACCGAAATATCCATCAATTCGTTGTCGGCAGTCACCCCCACTGAAAGCGGCACCGCCAGGGAAATCCGGGGATGGGGAGAAAAGCCTTCGCTATATTCCAGCGGAATGCCTGCCCGGCGCATCGCCCGCAGCCAGAGGCGGATAATATCCAGATGGGATATAAATTTTAATTCTTCACCGCGGCAGAACCGGACACGTAAACGAAACATAATTATTAACCTCGCCTATGCCATCATAACAACCGCAAGGCGGAGTGTCAAAAATTCAGCTTATTTCAGCTCTTATGTTATAATCAAATCGTATGAAAATTCTCGGCATCGAAACGTCCTGCGATGAAACCGCCGCCGCGGTGGTGGAAGACGGCACCAAGATGCTTTCCAACGAAATTGCCTCCCAGGTGGAAATACACGCGCGTTACGGCGGTATCGTCCCGGAAGTCGCTTCCCGGCAGCACACGCTGAGCATCATCCCGATTATCCGGGCGGCGATGCTGAAAGCAGACGTGAAATGGTCGGATTTGAGCGCCATCGCCGTGACCAACGGCCCCGGCCTGGCCGGCTCGCTGCTGACCGGCGTCAATGCCGCCAAAGCCATCGCCCTGGCGCAAAGCCTGCCGCTGGTGGGCGTCAACCATCTGGAAGGCCACATATACGCCAACTGGCTGACCGGCAACGAGCTCAAATTCCCGCTGATTTGCCTGATTGTTTCCGGCGGGCACAGCGACCTGGTGCTGATGAAAGGCCACGGCGATTACAGCCTGCTGGGGCGGACGCGTGACGACGCCGCCGGTGAAGCCTTCGATAAAGCGGCCCGGCTGCTGGGCCTCGGATATCCGGGCGGTCCGGTCATCCAGAAAGCCGCCGAAAGCGGCAAAACCAATGTCCCGCTGCCTAAATCATGGATTAAAGGCACCAACGATTTCAGCTTCAGCGGCATCAAATCGTCGCTGCTGCGGCTGGTCACGGAGAATAAAGAAATAAACAAAAACGATTTCGCCGCCAGTTTTCAGGCGGCCGTCGTCGACGTGCTGGTGACCAAAACGATCGACGTCGCGCAGGAATATAACGTCCGTCAAATCCTGCTGGCCGGCGGCGTGGCCGCCAACAAACCCCTGCGCGAGACATTGACCGCCCGCTCGCCGTTCCCGGTGATTATCCCGCCGTTCATCCTCTGCACGGACAACGCGGCGATGATTGCCGCCTGCGGCTATTTCCGGTTCCGGGCCGGGCAAGTGAGCGATATGGCGCTGGATGTCATCCCTAACCTGAAATTGGCAACTGTTTAAATAATCAAGTTTCAAGATTCAATAATCAAGCAAATTCCGGATAAATTCTAATTTCTAAATCCGAAACCCCAAACAATATCAAATAATCAGATACGAAACTACAATTTATCTTCTCCATACCGGAGAAAGCCGGTATCTACACCCTGCGTCAGGTTTCAGGCGGCCGCTGCTGGAAATACTCAGTTATTAAATGATGTAAGCCCCCACCCACCCATTCTTCCGCCATTCTCATTTTTCGTGTTTTCTTGAATCTTGATTTTTGAACGTTGTAACTTTATTTGATTATTGTTTATTGATTATTGAATCTTTTTCTCGGCTGCTGCGCACTCCCGGCACCTCCCCTGGGTGCACCATTTTTTATACAGGTGCAGTAAGCCCTGCTGCCGCTGGGCGAAATGCACCTGGGAACTGCGCAGCCCGAATTGCGCCATCATATGCCTTGCCACGGTATTGCTTTCCACCACCGGATACGAACCAAACAAAGCCAAAGCTTTTTCCACCAGTGCCGGTTCGCGTTTTATTTGACTCCAGGCAGCCGCGAAAGGCAGCAGGACGTTAATCGCGATGTCATCTGCCCGGGTCTGCCCGATCAGCCAGGGGCTCAAACCCGGATAACCCTTACCGAAATCATAACGTTTGGCCCAGTAACCATCGTCTTCGGCTATTATGCCGTCCGCCAGCAAACGATTGCCCTTTTCGACTGGGGTATCGTCCACCATTGCCATCATTCCCTGGAGCAAGCCGTTTGCCCGGTAACGCGCTACCAGCCGGCTCATCCCCACCATCCGGCGCAGCGGCGAGTTGGCCGGCCGCACCCGGAAAAACTGCCAGGCGCGGTAATCCATCATTTCTACCCGATGCAAGCTTTCCCAGACTTGTTCCAATTCGTTGACGTAAGCGTAATCCTCAAACGGGGCATATTCGCATTCCGGCCGCTGTGAAGGCAGCAGGCCGGCAGTGCCCAGCAGCAAAGCGTCCCGGCAGGTTGAACTCGCAGCATTTTCCAAATCTGCGAGCGGGATGCTTTCCGCCAGCGCCTGAAATGGCACCTGGTTACGGGCATAACCCAGTGCCGTCATGATGCCGGCATAAAGCACCTGCCCGGCCGGCTGCAGCGGCAGCAGCTTTTGAAATTGGCCGGCCTTTTCCTGAAAACGGCCGGCACCGGCGGCCGCCAAAATACGCTGCAGTTTTTCCGGCGAATTTACGGCCATCCCGGCGCAAGGCAGCTGCCGCAGTTGTGGCCGCGCCGTTTCGTCCGGCGGATAATTTTCCAGCGTCACCGACGGGATGACAGTACCGTTTTCCAAGGCGATAACATTACCGCAATCCCGCCGCCAGGCCACGTGCAAAACCACGCCGTTGTAGGCCGGGTTGCGGTCGTGTTCGTGTTTGTGCCAATCCGAGGCGTTGACGTGCAGCTCGATGTTGCCCCGGAATGTCTGCCGTTTGACACGGATGACCGCGCCCTGAAAATCCGAGCCCGGCAGGTCGCTGGTTTTACCCGGGTAAATGACCTGCAGTGCGTCACCGGATTCGGTTTTCAACCTACAACCCTGATTCACCAGGTTTTGCCAAGCGACGGTCACCATCTTTTCGCTAATATCTTCGACCAATTTCCGCTCCGGACGGGTTGTTCACACGTACACGCTAGCGTGTATTTACTTCAGTATTACACGTTTACGTGTATTTTGTCAAGCGTTTTATGTTTTATCTTGTTTTTGAATTTGGTCAATGTTTCGGATTTCAGATTTGTTTGGAGTTTCGATATTTGTATTTAGGATTTATTTGACGCCACGAATTTGGTTGGTGATGTCGTTGCGAGATTACGAAGCATTCGAAGCAATCTCAGGGCGGCGGGGTTAGTATCTGTTCAATTCTTAGTCCTCGTTGCGGATTTCGACGCAATCGGGAATTTCGGATTTGTTTGAAATTTGTTATTTAGTCATTATTTGGAGCTTGGATTTTGGTTTTTGGGATTTGTCCTTCCGCCGTTTGACAGTCTGTGCCGGCTGCCAGTAAAATGACGGATATATACCTGCGGAGAAAATACCATGATACCGGAAGAAATTAAAAAACTCATCGGCACCAGCGGTGCGGTGCAATATTATGCGGTGGAAAAAGGCGCCATCCGCCGCTTTGCCGAGGCGGTGGACGATGCCAATCCGCTGTTTCAGGACGAAGAATACGCCCGGAAGTCGCCATACGGCGGGATCATCGCGCCGCCCGGTTTTTTCGGCTGGCCGCAAAAACAGGTTCGCGACAGTCCCCTGGCCGTGGATATCCCGCCGGAACTGGAAGCCGCCTTTGAAAAAGCCGGTTATCCTTTGTCCCTGGTGCTCGACGGCGGCATGGAATATGAATTCTTTCTGCCGGTACGCGCCGGCGATATCCTGTCAGCCGTCACCACCGTGCGCAACCTGCGGGAACGCACCGGCGAAGGCGGCAGTATTATCGTCTCCTTCCTCGATACCGTTTATCACAACCAGGCCGGTGAACTGGTGGCTAAACAGCAGTTGATGTTTGTCCGTCGTTCGTTGAATTCGCCGCCGCCGGAGGCCGTCCATGCCTGAACAACTTTACTGGGAAGATATAGAGGTCGGCGCCGAAATTACGCCGCTGGCCAAAATCGCTACCACGCAAATGCTGGTCCGCTGGGCGGGGGCCTCGGGTGATTTCAACCCGCTGCATTATGACAGCGCCTATGTCGCCTCTGCCGGACTGGGACAGGTCATTGTCCACGGCGCGCTGAAAAGACAGTGGCTGATTCAATTGATGACGGACTGGATGGGGGATCAGGGCTTTTTAAAGAAATTTTCCTGCCAGTACGGGGCGATGGATTATCCCCGGCACATGCAATCCATCAGCGAACCGCAGGACGGCGAGACCTGGCACTGCCGGGGCAAAGTCACCAGAAAATACATCGATGGCGAGATCCACCTGGTCGATTGTAAAGTCAGCCTGGAAAACGGCAAGGGCGAAATCACGACATCAGGCAAAGCCACCGTGATTCTGCCGGGCAAATCAACAGATGCTCATCCGGGATAATTTTGACCCAATTATGAAACTCAAAGCTGACCGCTGAAAGCTATTCGCTCAGCATACAGATATCCGGCAGGTTACGGTATTGTTCCGCGTAATCCATCCCGTAACCCACCACAAATTTATCCGGCACAACAAAACCGCGGTAGTCCACCGGCACCGGCACCTGCCGCCGCGACGGCTTATCCAGTAGACAGCAAAATTTTATTGATGCCGGCTTGCTTTTTTGCTGCAGATATTCCGTTAAAAAAGCCAGACTGTTCCCGGTATCCACAATATCCTCCACCACCAGCACGTCCCGGTCACTTACCGGCGTCTTCAAATCCAGCGCGATTTTAATTTTCCCGGAACTGTCGGTGCCGCGGCCGTAACTGGATAACTGCACAAAATCCGTCTCTAAAGGAAATTCCAGCCGGCGCACAAGGTCGGACATGAAGACGAAACAACCTTTGAGCACGCCGACGACCAGCGGGTTCCGTTCCCGGTAATCCCGGGTGATTTCCGCCGCCAGCCGCGTCACGGCCGCCTCGATTTCCTGCCGGGAATAAAGGACTTTTAGCTTATCCGGATAATTTGTGTTCAATGATGCTCCGAAGTTCAACTAAAGTAAATGATACCACACTGTTAAAAAACAAAAGCACCCCTCCGGAATCATGCTGAAAGATGGAAGAGTGCTTTTTTAAATCAGTGATATTATCTATTGTTAAATTACGGGTCCATCGAGAACGGCGGATATTTGTCCGTCAGCAGGAATATGTAACCGAAAACCCGTGTATACCATCTTAAAACTCCGGCGGAAAAATCATATATTCCTTAGGGTACTTGCCGGTGAAGATGATTACCAGCCAGGCAATAAATGTGATGATGCAGTTTACCCATAATAAGACACCGATTACTATGTACTGCGGGATTACCAGCAGCAGTCTGAAGAAAGTGGTCAACCTGGACATTTTCTCGGGATATACGGCGTTAAAGGAGATGGGATAACTCTTTGTGTCGGGATTCTGTTGTGCCATTTTTCCTCCTATTCTATTGCATTAATTATTACTAATGCATATGGGTGTAATTATAATAACGAATCGGATTATTGTCAACTATTATTATGTCGTCTGCTATTCCCGAAGACAGCCATTTTGCTGAATAATGATGATGGAAAATCGGCCATCACCGAGGGGCCGGGTAAGATTCCCAGTACAAAAAAGAAATGGTGTCCGGAGTAACCCAGGGCACCATTTTGATGATTATATTTTCGAATTTTTTAGAATTTCGGATTTTGAAATTAGAATTTACTTCGGCAAGGCCCTAGCCACAATCTCCGCTACATCGAGCACCTGGACCTTGCTGTCCGCACCTTTATCTTTTAAACCGTCGGCGAACATCGTCATGCAGTAAGGGCAGGCCACGCAAATGGTCCTGGGGTCGCTCTTCAAGGCTTCTTCCGTCCGCTCGATATTAATCCTGATACCAAGGCTTTCCTCCAGCCACATCCGCCCGCCGCCGGCGCCGCAGCAGAACCCGCGCTTGTGGTTGCGTTCCATCTCCGCCGGCGCTTTCCCTGTAGCCGCCGCAATATCGGCGCGGGGCGCTTCGTAAATATTGTTATGCCGTCCCAGGTAGCACGAATCGTGAATGACCGTCTTCCCCAGGTCGACATTGCCGGTCAACTTCAATTTGCCGTCTTTGAGCAATTGCTGAATTAACTCGGTGTGATGGATGACTTCAAACTTGACGCCGTACTGCGCATAATCGTTCTTCAGCGTGGTGAAGCAGTGCGGGCATTCGGTGATAATCCTGGTCACGCCTTTATCCTGGAACTGCTTGATATTTTCGCGGGCCATGCGGTCGAAAACATATTCGTTCCCCAGCCGCCGCAGGCTGTCGCCGCAGCATTTCTCGTCTTTGCCGAGGATTCCCCAGGAAACACCGGCCGCGTCCAGAATCTTCGTGATTGCCACAGTGACCTGTTTGGCACGAGCATCGAAAGACCCGAAACAGCCGACGTAGAAGAGGTATTCCGTTTTGCCGGCTTCAAACGGTTTCACATTCAAATCCGCTGCCCATTTGGCGCGGTCGGAAGGCGCAATCCCCCAGGGGTTGCTGCGCTGTTCCATATTTTCAAATAAATTCAGCAGTTCCGGCGGGAATTTCGATTCCATCTGCACCAGGTGGCGCCGCATCTCGATAATTTTCGGCACATGTTCGATGTAAACCGGACAGACTTCCATGCAGGCATAGCAGGTGGTGCAGGCCCAGAGCGCTTCTTCGGCGATGCTGCCATCTTTGCCGCCGCCGATTAAGTCCAACTTCGGTTCCTGTTTTTTCAGTAACGCGGGACCGTTGGTCATCAGGTTGGCTTTCACATCCCGCACAATGAGGCGCGGGTTCAATGGTTTTTTAGTATAATTCGCCGGACAGGCGTCCTGGCAGTAGCCGCAGACTACGCAGGCGTAAGTATCCATCAGTTGGCGCTGGGTGAAATTGTCCACGCGGCCGACGCCGAATGTCCGCTGGTCTTTGAGGTCGATAGGATTGAGCGTGCCTTTCCGTTCCGGCCGCATCATATCGTTGATTACCGCCGCAAACATGTGGAAATAACGGGTGTAGGCGATAATCGCCAGCACCAGCAGCACGAAAGCCCAGTGCGCCCAGAACCAGAAAGTGTGCCAGGCGGTGATATCGGCATAACTCATGTTCGAATACAGGTGGGCCACCCAGGCGCTCAACGGCGGATTGGGCAGGCCCTGCCCGGCCGGCGCCACGCCCCCGGCAATCTGTGTGGCAATTTTATTAATGTGTGTAATCGGGTGCAGCAGCACCGTAATCAAAATCAACAAAGATTCCCAGGTCCGCTGCCCCTGCAACCGGGTGGGATGGAAGAAGAACCGCCGGATCAGGCCCCACGCCGCCCCGATAATCACGAAGGGCGCCACAAAATCCATAATCCAGCAGTAAACCACGTAAACGCCGTTATGCTCCATCGCCGGGATGCCGAACCCCGAAGCGATAATGATGAAGAAGAAATAATAAGTGATAAAGAACAGGAATCCCCAGGCCATGAAGAGGTGTCCGATGCCGGCCCGGTCTTTTTTCCGGATATTCTTAAACTGGCAAGACTGGATGATAAAATGGACGATGGCCATGACTGATTGCTTCATCGTGCGGACCGGCTTGTCCGCGTCGCGCCCCAGCGAAACCAGTTTGGTCAGCTGCCAGAACCGCTGGAAGAAAATCCCCGCCGCTAAAGCCGTCAGGCCCCAGAATAAGACGTAGCCCCAGACGCCGCTAACTGCTTCCATTTGTCTTATCCTCCGGTGCGCAGACGGTATTGTCCGCCGCGGGTATATTCCGCTTGGCGTTACGCAGTTCGCGAATGCGGGTGGTAATTGACGGCACGACCTGGAAAAGATCGCCGACAATGCCGTAAGTCGCCACTTCGAAAATCGGCGCGCCGGCATCGCGGTTGATGGCGATAATTACATCCGAGTCCTGCATCCCGACGAGGTGCTGAATTGCCCCGCTGATACCGCAGGCGAAATATATCTTCGGACGGACGGTTTTGCCGGTTTGTCCCACCTGGCGCTCTACCGGCAGCCAGCCGGCCTCGATGGTCGCCCGGGAACCGCCCACCACGCCGCCGAGCTCATCGGCCAGCGCCTGTAAAATCTTGAAATTTTCTTTGCCCAGCATGCCGCGTCCGCCGGAAACGATCACATCGGCGCCGGCAATATCCACGTCACCCGCGCCCTTGCGGTCGTCGATTACTTCCAGCACTTTGACCAGGATATCTTTTTCCGACAATGGCAATGACTCAGTGACAATCTGGCCTTTGCAGGCGTTGTCCCGGACCGGCATCGGCATCACATGCGGCCGGACAGTAGACATCTGAGGCCGGGTGCGTTCCGTTTTAATCGTCGCCATGATATTGCCGCCGAAAGCGGGACGTGTTTGCATTAATAGCCCGTTTTCGTCGATGGTCAATCCGGTACAGTCGGCGGTTAACCCTGTCGCCAGTTCGGTAGCCACCGCGCCCGCCAGATCCCGGCCCAGCCCGGTCGCGCCCACCAGTACAATCTCCGGTTTGTATTTATTAATCAGGTAGACGACCGCTCTCTGGTAAGGTTCCGTACGGTAATGCGTAAACGTCGGGGAATCGATTAAATAGGCCCTGGTAGCGCCGTAAGCAAACGATTCCTGACACAGATTTGAGACATTATTGCCGATAACGACGGTGCAGAGTTCCACATTGCGGGTTTTCGCCAGCCCGGCACCAACGCCGAGTAATTCCCAGGAGACTTCGGCCGGGACCCCGTCGCTTTGCTCCACAAAAACCCAGACGCCTTTGTATTCTTTTAATTTCGCCGCCAGTTTAGCCTGCGCCTCATCGATTGGTTCAACAGCGGGTGCGGCCGGTTTTTCCGGCTCCTTCTGTTTGGCCAGTTCATCCAGGATTTTCTGTTCTTCCGGCGTGAAGTAGATTTCGATGGCTTCGGCGGGACAAATCCGCAGGCAGCGGCGGCAGCCGGTGCACTTCGCTAAATCGATGACAGGTTCGCCCCTGTCGTTCATTTCAACGGCGTCTGCCTTGCACTCACTCTGGCAGCGTGCGCCGCAGGCGATGCACTTCCCCGGCTTTAAGCGGGCATGCCCGAGGGGACGCTTAACTTTTTTCTTTTCTTCTTCCGCCATCGCCGTTCTCTATTTCCAAATCATAATGAAATGATGTCTTTACCGATCAATTTATCCACCAGCAGGTTGGCGGTTTCGGCGGGCTTGTTCACGCCGTCGCCGATAATTTCGCCTTTAGCACGTTCCGGGGAGAAGATGCGCCGCACCTGTGTCGGAGAGCCTTTCAGGCCGATGGTGTTTTCGTCCAGTTTCAGGACTTTGTTGTCCCAGACGGTGACTTCGGCCGTTTCCGCCGCCAGGCGCTTGGGGACGGTGGGATAACGCGGATGATTGATTTCCCGGACGACGGTAATCATTACCGGCATGGAAGCTTCGACAATTTCGTGCCGGCCTTCCAGTTTCCGCCGGACCGTCACCTTTTTGGCTTTCAGGTCGACGTTTTGAATCTGGTCGACCAGCGTTAACTGGGCGTATTTCAGGCGGCTGGCGATGCCCGGCCCGACCTGGGCGGTATCGCCGTCAATTGTCTGCTTGCCGCAAACGACAATGGCGACTTCTTCCTGCTGGTTGAGTTTGCTGATGGCTTCGGCCAGCACGCGGCTGGTGGCCAACGTATCCGCTCCGCCGAAAGCCCGGTCGCTGAGCAGCACCGTCTGGTCGGCGCCGACGGCCAACGCTTTTTTCAGCGTGACCACGGTATTCGGCGGCCCCATCGAAATCACGGCAACATGGAAACCGTATTTGTCTTTCAGCCGCAGGCTTTCCTCAAGAGCGTGGGTATCGAAGGGGTTCATGATAAAAGGGACACCCTCTCTGATGAGCGTGCCCGTATTCGGGTCGATTTTAACCTGAGTAGTATCCGGTACCTGTTTGATGCAGGCGACAACTAACACTTTATTCCCATCTCTCTATTCAACATTACCGCATCCGTCAAATTGTCACAACAAACCGATAAAATCGGGCTCAGCAAAAATGACTAATAATTTAGAATATCATCTCTTCAAGAACTTGTCATCTATTGACTTTTTAAATATGTGTCGATATCCGCGGCGGCGCGCTTACCCGCCCCCATCGCGCTGATGACCGTCGCCGCACCGGTAACAATATCGCCGCCGGCCCAGACCTTGTCTTTGACGGTTTTACCGGTGGTCTCATCAGCCACCACGGTGCCGTGACTGGTCGTTTTTAAACCCTCGGTCGTGGCCGCAATTAACGGATTCGGCGTCGTGCCTAAAGCTACGACTACCGTATCGATATTCATCACGAACTCGCTGCCTTTTTTGGCAATGGGACGGCGCCGTCCGCTGGCATCCGGTTCGCCCAGTTCCATCTGGATGCATTCCATGCCGGTGACCCAGCCTTTACCGTCATCCAGAAATTTGCTGGGGTTGGTCAGGAATTTGAAAATAATGCCCTCTTCCATCGCGTTTTCCACTTCTTCTCGGCGGGCGGGTAATTCCGCTTCCGAACGCCGATACACGATGTAGACCTGTTCGGCGCCCAGGCGCAGCGCACAGCGGGCGGCATCCATGGCGACATTGCCGCCGCCGATAACAGCCACTTTTTTACCCACTTTCAAAGGAGTATCGTAATCCGGGAAGAGATAGGCTTTCATCAGGTTGGTGCGGGTCAGCCATTCGTTCGCGGAATAAATCCCGTTGGCATTTTCGCCGGGGATATTCAGGAACATCGGCAGACCGGCGCCGGTGCCGAGAAAAACGGCATCGTAGCCTTCGGCCAGTATTTCATCGATGGTATCGCACTTGCCGATGACCGCGTCCAGCGCCAGTTCCACACCCAGCGATTTCACAAAATTAATTTCGTTCTGTACGATTTCTTTGGGCAGTCTGAATTCGGGGAT
>Ga0187867_10003453_pt1 | contig 12623 bp, 15 predicted proteins | sample June2016WEW_13_1_FD_132976 | JGI IMG/M metagenome (GOLD analysis project Ga0187867, IMG submission 132976) | Peatland microbial communities from SPRUCE experiment site at the Marcell Experimental Forest, Minnesota, USA - June2016WEW_13_10 | ecosystem: Environmental > Terrestrial > Soil >... | reverse complement strand
TCTTCCGGAGGGGACAGCCCTTCATCGCCGCCGGTACTCCGGCGTCCTCGATTTGAATTAGTTCTCGTCTCGGCGCCGCCATGCCGCAGGCGATAGCTCTTGCCGGTGATGTTGATGAGGGTGAACGATCAGGTGATCGAACAACAACTGGTAGCTGAACAATTTCGTGAGATGCAGGGGCAATAGTTGTTCTTGAAATGAAAGGCGCATTTTATGGCAACTGACACTGAAGGAAAACAAAAACTGGGTGCAACAGCTTTATCCGGTTACTGGCGGCAGGGCTTGGCGGAATTGCGCGCGGCGGCACCGTATGGTGATTCCGCAATCGCCCAACCAACGAATTACGCGATGCCCGGCATGGCGACGCCCGGCGAGGTAGCCTTGCTCCTCCGCCCACTTCATCGCCCGCTTGATCGAGGCGATCAGGTTGCGACGGGAACCCGACTTGAGCGGCACGCCGTAATTGTCCACCCATTTCTGAACGTGGTGCGGTTTGAGTTGATCGGCGGTGAGAGATGGGTCAATCGTCGCGACGAAAGAATTGAGCCGGTCTTTGTACCAGCGGTAGGTGTTCGGTGCCCGGTGCTTTTCGCACCAGTCAAGAAACTCATCCACGATGACAACGACAAGTTTCTGGGCCTCGGCTTGGTTGACCGGCGGCAGCGACGGCTTGGCCATCAACTCGTGGTAACGGGCGAAGGCTTCGTCCTTGTCGGCAGCCAATTTGATCTGGCGATCACCGACCTGGACGAACCAAGCGTTGCGAGCGGAGCGAAAGAACGGTTTGGGAAAGTGCGCCATAGAAACCTCTACAGTCTATTTGCGAGTAGACCTTCGAGGCTTACAGGCCTCGGCCATTTACGCTGGCCGGGGCTTTATTTCTGCACTTCTCTGCCAAACTTCTCTGCCACGGGGTATCGGTAACTCCGGGCGATGTTCCTAAGTCTTTGTCATTCCTCATTGCACCTTGCAGGAGTCGAACCTGCAACCTTCGGTTCCGTAGAGTGGCGTTCTGGTGCCAAATGTCCGTAAAATCAAGCCTTACGGAGTCCAGATTTTCCAGATTCTACTATTGTTTACAAGCGATTGGTTCGCGAATGGTTCGGAATCTCCGGTTGTGGAGCTTTGCCCCAACGGGCGTTTGCACCCAACATGGAACTGACGTGAAGCAGCCGACAGGGACGAGTTCTAATTACCCAATTGAAGATGGCGCAAGGCGGCCGTGATCCCGCTTCTTCAACCTCTAAATCCCCCCCCTTTTCGCGCAAATATACATGAACGGCTGGAAACGCTTTCAGCCACGGCCAGTTCGTGCATGTTTTCATGGCAAATTCACCGCCCAATCGGGCAAGGAGACTTTTGCATGCCCTTATCTATCAACGTGGGCCTCAGCCGGAAGGCCTCGAAGAATTACCAATCCACCGGCGTGTCGATCAACGTCACCGCGGAACTCGATCAAACGCTGCTGGCCAGGCCGGACGAGCTTCAGCGGCAGATCGGCGATTTGTACTGCCAGGCCCAGAATGCCTTGGACCGCCAGGCGGATGCCTTGGGCGATCCGCAACCCCGCCGCAACGGCCAGAATGAGCGCGCCCGGGATCGGCACAACGGCTACGACCGCCACAACGGCCACAACGGTCACGAAGACCGTCGTGATGCCGCCATGACCTCCAGCCAGCGCCGAGCCATCCTGGCCATCGTCAAAAGGTGGGACCTCAATCTCGATGCCGAATGCCGCGAATTCATCGGCGAAGAGTTTGAGCGGCTTTCCATCCGCCAGGCGTCGGACCTGATCGACCATCTCAAGAATAGTGAACCCGCCGGACGCCACGACAATCGTCGCTGATTCTCGCCAGCGTTCCGGAATTGTCCCTGACAGCTAAAAAGAAAAGGAGCAAGCCATGACCATGGTCACGGCACCGGATGTCTTTGCGCGCACGGTTCCCGAGGGGTCGCCCAGCCGCCTGGCGGAGCAGATCACGGGAAGGACGTATCTGTCCCACTCTCAGCTTTCGACGATGCGATCCTGTCCGCGGAAGTTCGCGTTCCTTTATGTCGAAAAAGCCCCGGCGGATTTCATCCCGTCCAGCCTGATTTTCGGCGGAGCGATCCACTCGGCCCTGGAACTGTATTTCCGGGCCAGGTTGGAGGGGCTGGAGGTGAGCAATGGGGCCTTGTTGTCGGCGTACCATGACGGCTGGACGCGCCAGCTGCGCGATGCCGGCCAAGACATCCCCGTCCGCTTCAACAAGGACCAGGACGGCGATTCCCTGGACGCCCTGGCGGACCGGATCATCACGTCTTTCCTCGCTTCACCCCTGGCCAATCCCAAGGGCGCCATCCTGGGTGTGGAAGAGGAGCTTCGCGTCCAGCTTGATCCGGAACTGCCCGACCTGCTCGCCCGGGTGGACCTGGTGACCCGGACCGACGGCGCCCTGCACGTGGTTGATTTCAAAACGTCCCGCTCCCGATGGACCCAGCAGAAGGCCGAGGAATCTGCCGAGCAGCTTCTGCTCTACCACGCCGCCGTCAGCGGGATGTCGGAGCATTTGGGCGTTCCCGTCAACCTGCACTTCGCGATCATCACCAAGGCGAAGAAGCCGGTTATACAGTTGATCCCGGTCGCCGCGGACGAAGACCGGATCGCCGGGCTGAAAGAGTCCGTCAGCCAGATCTGGCAGGCGATCCAGGCCGGCAACTTCTACCCCAGCCCTTCGCCCCAGAACTGTGCCACCTGCCCCTACCGTAGCCGCTGCCCGGTATTTGCCAGGCAATGAGGTGCCAAGTTCTTCAATTACGTTATTTAGAAATGACAACGCCACTGAGGCCTAGCGGCCTAAAAGGAGGTAATCGCCCATTTAACTCCATCGGATTGTTTCCTCAGCAAACCCTCTTTTCACAAGGAGCAGACCATGAAGATTTTCTTCCTGAACAATGACGGCGGCGGATTCGCCGACCAGATCGAAGTCGCCGAGGGCACTACCCTTGGCCAGCTTTTCCAGCAGCGCATGCCGGGCTGCGATCCCCATAACTATCTCATTCGCGTCAACCGCCAGCCGGCCGTTGCCGAGGAGCCGCTCACCGAGGGATGCCGGGTCAGCGTCACGCCCACCAAGATCCAGGGAGCCGCCGCGCTCGCATAAAGCAAACCGGTCTTGCTTCAAACCCCGCCCGCCGGGACCGCCATATCCAGGCGGGTTTTTGTCCCCTTTGCACAGGAGGTCCTCATGAAGACCAAAGACCCGGAGTTGCGGATGGCGATCAAGTTGCAGGGTTGCCTGGAGCGGAGGCAGGCGGTGCCGGACGATCCGCTGCACGCGGCCATTCAAGGAGCCTTGAGCTATGCCCAGACGCTGGAGCAGCAGTTGCATTGCCACGAAGTCGCCCGGCGGCGCGGTTGGCTGAGCGCGGCAGTTCTTGTCCAGGAGCGGCTCACCCATCAACTGCGGCAACTGCATCGCTCGGTCACGGATGCCGTCAACCAGATCCATCCCGTATCCGCCTTACCGCAGCAGACATTGCGCGATCTGTACGATGAGCTTCGTCAACTCAGCCGGGAGTTTTCGGAAGTGGACCTCGACCTCAAAGCCGGTGTCGTGACGGCCGTTACGGAGGACATCGAACTGAAGGGGTATTACCTGGGCTCCTTTGAGATCAAGCTGCATCTGGCGCGTTTGGCAAAGCTGGCGGATTCGTCGGTGTTTGAGGTAATCGCGCTGGATCCCCATCCCGCCGCCAGCAATTCGGAAGTCACCCATCCTCATGTCCGGGATGGCGAAGTCTGCGCTGGGGACGCCACCGTCCCAATCGCCTCCGCCCTGCGCGAAGGAAGATTGGTCGATGCCTTCCTGGCCCTGAACAGCGTTTTGCACACCTACAACCCCCATTCCCCGTTTGTCGCCCTGGACGATTGGGAAGGCACTCCATGCGCCGATTGCGGGGATTTGATCGACGGTGATGGGACGTATTTCTGCCATGGATGCGAACGGGACTTTTGCGATGACTGCGCCAGCGCATGCGATATCTGTGGCGCCACCTATTGCCGGGCCTGCCTGGAAGAAGACGTCGAATCCGGACATCAGTGCTGCCGGGAATGCAGGGCGAGGTGCAATGCCTGCCGGCGAATCGTGGAAACCGAGGACTTTGATCGCGACAGCGGCCTGTGTCCCCAATGCCTGGAAAAACAACGCGAGGAGGAAGCAAACCAAGCTGCGCCCAACCACCCCAATCTTTCACAAGAACAGGAGATCAATCATGAGTCCAACGATCACCAGCGACCTGATGACGATGGAGCGGAATCAAAAGCCCACGGCCAAGCCGCCACGGCCGGCGCCGCGGCATGAGAATCGGCCACCTACGCTGCGTTTTGCCCCCCTGGCCTGGCTGAAGTTGATGATATTTCTCCACGCCGGGGACACGGAAGTGGGGTTCTTCGGCATTTGTGCCAAGGAGGACCTGCTGTACGTGCAGGACTTGGCGGTGCCCAAACAAAAGGTGTCCGCCGTAACCGTCAGCTTCGACGATCAATCCGTCGCCGACCACTTCGAAGACTGCGCCGCCGTCGGCATCCAGCCCACGCGCTGCGGCCGGGTTTGGGTCCATACCCATCCTGGCCTCTCTCCCAATCCCAGCGGGGTTGACGAGGAGACATTTGCCAGGGTGTTCGGAAACTGTGATTGGGCGGTGATGGCGATTGTGGCCAGGGGCGGGGCCAGTTATGCCCGCCTGAGCTTCAGCGCCGGCCCCGGCGGGGATGTCATGATCCCCATGGTGGTGGACTGGGGAGCCTTGCCCCAGGAGATCCAAAACCGGGAAGGATCGCTGGATGAACTGTTCGGCGGCTGGCTGGACGAATACGGCAGCCGCATCTTTCCGGAGGACTGGCGGCCGGTGACAAGATCATCGCAGACTGGCCAGTCCCAGCCGGCGTTTTCCGATCTGCGGGACACGCTGGACGATCTGTATGACCAGATGATGTTGGATCAGCAGTTCGAGGACGCCTACAGCGATTCCATCCTGGAAGGGGTGTCGCCATGAACACCGCCATGGTCGAGACACCCGATCTTTCCCAGCGGGATGTCCGCCAGCGCGATTTGGTCCCACCCCAGAAGCTGGCGGAATGCCACGCGCTGGTGATCGGTGTCGGGGCGGTGGGACGGCAGGCGGCGCTGCAGCTTGCGGCGACGGGAATATCACGAATGACGCTCGTGGATGATGACCATGTGGCCACAGAGAACTTGGCGCCCCAGGGATACTTCCCCGACGACCTCGGCAGGAACAAGGTCGAAGCGACGGCCCAGATGTGCCGGAAACTGAATCCCGATATGGCGATTCATCTGTATCCAGAGAGATTCCGCCGCTCCTCGCCCAAGAGCCTGTCCTGTTTCAATGATGCCGACTGCAAGCTGGTGGTCTTCTGCTGCGTGGACTCGATCACGACGCGGGGGATCATTTGGGAGGCGGTAAAGCCATTCGCCGCCTTCTTCGTCGATGCCCGCATGGCGGCGGAAATCGTGCGCGTGCTGGCATCGGACCGACCGATGGATGACGTCTATTACCCCACGACGTTGTTCGAATCCGCCGAAGCCTATTCGGGCTCCTGTACCGCCAAGAGCACGATTTACTGCGCCTCGATCGCAGCGGGGCTCATGTTGGCGCAGTTCACGCGCTGGTTGCGTGGGCTGCCGGTGGATCGGGATCTGCTCGTGAACTTGCTGGCCGCGGAAATGACCGTGGCGTAGGCGGGCGATCGTTCCAACGTCAATTTCCAACCTTCCGGGCCGGGGCACGTGGCGCTGCTCCGGCCCGTACTCTTTGAAAGGAAAACCAAGATGATTATGTCCAATGTTCCGACCGGCGGCCGCCGGGTGGCAAATCTTCCCCTGGGCAAGCTCCTCTCCACGCCCGGTGCCGTGGAAGCTCTGGCCAAGGCCGGGCAAAGCGGCGCGGAACTCATCGAGCGCCACCGCCATGGGGATTGGGGCGAGGTGAGCGCCACGGATTGGGCCGCCAACGATCGGGCTCTTACCGATGGCGAGCGCATTGTCTCGGCGTACTCCCTCAAGAACGGCGTCAAGATTTGGATCATTTCTGAGGCCAATCGCGAGGTGACGACCCTCTTGTTACCCGACGAATATTAAAACCCCCGAAGGAGGTGACGAACCGTGTCCCACAGCGGCGATCGCCTGGTGGATGCCAAGGCGATCCTTGAAGCATTGTCGGAACTGAAACGCCGGGGCAACAAAACCGTAATGGCGGAACTGGAATCGATCGAACCGGAACTAGCCGGTTACGCCATGGAAGAACTGGGCCTGATCTACCAAGCCCTGTCCCGAACCGGCGCCAGGACCGGGGAGCTGCGCAGGTTGTATCGGCAGATCGAGTCTTTGGTCCTGGTCGCCATCCTGGCCCTACGTCATGCCCAGCGCCGGCTGTGGGAGGACGAAGATAGCCCGCCATCGATCCCTCCGCGCGATTCCCCGGCGTGACCGTCTTTGAATCTTTCCACCCACACAACAAAAGGAGATCCCATGCAAACCGTAACTGAAGCCGCAAAGGCTACGTTGTATTACCGCCAGGGCAGCAGCGACAAGGTCTATCACGTCGCCATCGAGCCCAGCGGAGCGGGTTTCATCGTCACATTCGCCTTCGGGCGCCGCGGCAGCACCCTGCAAACCGGCGCCAAGACCGCTGCGCCGGTGGATTATGCCGAGGCGAAGAAGATCTTCGACAAGCTGGTGAAGGAGAAGACCGCCAAGGGCTACACCCCCGGCGAGGACGGCACGCCCTATCAGCGGACCGGCAACGCCGAACGATCCACCGGGATTCTTCCGCAGCTTCTGAACCCAATCGACGAATCGGAGGCCCGTCGGCTCATCAAGGACGATGCCTGGTGGGCGCAGGAAAAGTTCGACGGCAAACGGGTCCTGATCCGCAAGGAAGATGACAAAGTCACGGGGATCAACCGCCAGGGTTTAGTGATCGACCTGCCGGTTCCAATCGTTAAGGCGGTGCAGAGCCTGGATACCCGCCGATGTTTGCTGGATGGCGAATCGGTGGGTGATACGTTTATCGCCTTCGATCTGCTTCAGGAGGCGACGCTTAAATTGGCCGCAAGGCCTTATCAGGTCCGCTACGCTCATCTGGTCGATCTGGTGGACAGCACGCCGTCCGATTCCATCCGATACGCCCAGACCGCGACCACCAGAGCGCAAAAGCTCGCGATGCTTGACCGGCTACGGAAAGAGCGCAAGGAAGGCGTCGTCTTCAAACGCCATGCCGCCTCGTACGTTCCCGGCCGTCCGGCCAGCGGTGGCGATCAACTCAAACTGAAGTTCACCGCCACCGCCTCGGCAATCGTCGCCGGGGCCAACGGCAGCCGGCGGAGCGTGAAGCTGGAATTGCTGGATGCTCCCCGGCGGATCGGCGTCGGCAACGTCACGATTCCGCCGAATCACCCGATTCCGGCTGTGAACCAGATCGTCGAGGTCCGCTATCTCTACGCCTATCCCGGCGGAAGCCTCTATCAGCCGGTTTACCTGGGTAAGCGGGATGACGTCGGCGCCGAGGCCTGCACCATCAGTCAACTGAAGTTCAAGTCGAACAACGAAACCGATGAGGGATGAAACATCCCCTCACGGTTCAATCCAGATGTCCTTAACCCCGCCGGTGTTCGGCGGGATCGTTTCAATCAACAACAAGGAGAATCATTTATGTCACACGAGATCGATCAATCCACCGGAACCGCCGCCGTCTTCGTTGCCGGCTCGCCACCCTGGCACGGTCTGGGCCGAAACATCACCGAAGCGGTCATCAGCCAACAGGCCATTGAACTCGCCGGTCTGGACTGGCGGGTAGCTCAGTGGCCCGTGTCCGCCAGCGCCCCGGATGGCTGGGGCACCGTCCTGGCCAAGGATTTTGTGGCCAACGTCCGCGAAGACACCAAAGCGATCCTAGGTGTTGTCACGCGCAAATACCGTCCCTTCCAGAACGCCGAGGCATTTCAGTTCGCCGATGCGGTCGTGGGCGAGGGCCTGGCCAAATACGAGACGGCCGGGGCGCTGCGCGGCGGCAAGCGCGTCTGGATGCTCCTGAAACTCCCGGATCAACTCAAAGCCGGCCGTGGCGATTCCATCCAGCCGTATCTCTTGGTCTACAACACCTTCGACGGCTCGTCCTGCCTGCGCGCGATCCTTACCAGCGTACGGGTGGTCTGCCAGAACACCCTCAACCTGGCTCTGTCCGGTGGCAAGGGGGAAGGCGTCACCATCCGGCATCGGGGTGATTTGCAGGGGCGAGTGGAGGATGCCCGGCAGACCCTGGGCCTGGTGAAGAAGCGGCTGAAGACTTTCGGCCAGGAGATCGACGTGCTCCGGTCGGTGCAGATGGCCAACGGGCGTTTGCAAAGATACTTCGACTCTCTGCTGACGCCGTTGGGCAACCAGCCTTCCGATCGGGAGCGCACCAACCGCCTGCGGGCGATGGACCAGCTCCATGCCAACTTCGCCGATGACCAGAACACGTTGCCTGGGATGCGCGGAACCCTCTGGGCGGCGCTGAACGCCGCGACGGAGTTTGCCGATCACCAGCGCCGGTTCCGGGGTACCAATGACCTGGCACGAAGGGAGAGCCGGCTGGACTCCATCTGGTTTGGGTCGAGTAATGATTTTAAGCAGGGGGCGTATCGCTCGGCGCTGGAGTTGGCCGGGCTGAACTGAAACCGTGGTTTTGGCTCCCGGAGCGGATGGGGTATTCGATCCTGCTCCGGGAGCCTTGCATTGGAGTGAACATGCGTTTTGCCGCCGTTGTTTTGATTGTGTTGTATCTGCTGCTGGCGTTCGTGGGTTGCTGGGATCGGAATCAGACAATCCACGATGCCGGGGCAAGGGAGGTTCATGAGGACAATTCTAAAAATACTCGTGATGTTGGGGATGGTGTTGGGCGCGGGGGTGCTGGGCTGGATCATGCGCGGGGAAATGACAACGGATCGACCGGCGCCCACGCGCACGACCGACGTAGGGCCCATTCTGGACCGTATCCATACGCTTTCATCGCTGACGACGCTGCGCGTTGAGGTGGCTGATGCGATGACGATGGAGTTACGGGGCAGAACGGGAGGGATTTCCGCGGTCCTGGTTGTGCATGGGGAGGCGACCTTGGCGGTGGACCTGTCCCAGGCGAAATTCCAGGCAGTGAATAAATCGGACCAGCGAGCCATTCTGGTTCTGCCCCAGCCGCGCGTGCAATCCGTGAAATTGGATCATCAAAGGACGAAGCTGATCGGGATGAGCACCAATGGCCTTTGGCTGATCGTGCCTGGCGGCGATGACGCTGATACCGCCATCAGCGATCTGGCCTACCGGCGCGGTGAGGAGATTGTCGCGGCCACCACGGCTGATCGAGAATTGGCCTGGCAGGCGCGAGAGCAAGCGGAGCTGGTCATCCAATCATTCATTCAGCCGCTTCGGTGGACCGTTGAAATTGAATGGGGCGGTTGAACTGTGGTCGCCAATACTTCCGGTCCGGATGTTCCCGCCCGGTCCTTGGCCGCGTAATGCGGCAAGCGACCGGGCGGGATTGCGCCGGGATACCGGGCGTATTCAATGTTCCTTGTTTTTCGCTATTGAACCCCCAATTCTGCCAGATGATTTTTGGCGTGTTCGTCGCCGAGGGCGGCGGCCTTGCGGTACCACGTGACGGCTTGCTCTCGATCCTGAGCCACTCCATAACCATGTTCATACATAATGCCAAGGCTGTACATCCCCCCCGCGTCGCCGGCCTCGGCAGCCTTTCGCATCCAGGCCATCGCTCGCTGCCAGTCCTGTGGAACGCCTTGGGCCACGCCGTTGCCGAAGAAGTATAAATCGCCTACCGCTATCATCGCCCGCGTGTTGCCGGCGTCGGCCGCCTTGCGGTACCAAACCAATGCTTGCTGGTAGTCCTGGTCCACTCCCTCGCTGGATTCATACAGAGCGCCGACGCTGCACATCGCGTCCGCGTTGCCGGCGTTGGCAGCCTTACGGTACCAGGTCATCGCCTGCTGGTAGTCCTGGGTCACGCCATAACCATGCTCGTATAGAAGGCCAATGTTGCCCATCGCCTCCGCGTCGCCGGCGTTGGCGGCCTTGCGGAACCAGGTCATTGCCAGCGTGTAGTCCTGAGCCACGCCCTGGCCGCGTCCGTACAGAAGACCGATGCCGCACATCGCCTGCGCGTTGCCGGCGTCTGCGGCCTTTTGCCACCAAGCCATGGCCTGCTGGTAATCCTGGGACACGCCATAACCGTATTCGTACAGAACGCCGATGCTTCCCATCGCCTGCGCGTTACCGGCGTCTGCGGCCTTTTGCCACCAAGCAAGCGCCTGTTGGTAATCCTGGTCCACGCCCTTACCGCCTTCGTATAGAACGCCGAGTTTGAACATCGCACTGCTGTCTCCCGCGTCCGCAGCCCTGCGAAGCTCTTGAATCTTCCCGGCAGGATTTCCAACTCCGCCATTTTCGGCTTGTGGTATTGGATGTGCGTCCGGCTGCGTCGTGGCTGGAGCAGTGTTGTCAGTTGCGCCAGCGGTATTAGTTGCATCCGAGCTTGACGATTGCGACTGCCGATTATCGGGTTGGCTTGCTGCTTGGGCATTTGACTGCTCGGCTGCATGCGCGGCCGCACCTAACTCCGCCAGACGCGTCTTGGCATCCTCGTCACCGAGCGCAGCGGCCTTGCGGTACCACATAACGGCTTGCTCTTGATCTTGGGCCACGCCTTGGCCGTTGGCGTATAGAGCACCAACATTGTACATAGCCCCCGCGTCGCCGGTGTCGGCGGCTTTGCGGTTCCAGGCCATCGCCTGCTGGTAGTCCTGGTCCACACCAAGACCCTGGTAATACAGATCGCCGATGTTGATCATCGCCACCGAGATACCGGCGTCCGCGGCCTTCCGGTACCAGGTCATTGCCTGCACATAGTCCTGGGCCACGCCATGGCCTTTGTAGAACAACTCGCCAATATTGTTCATCGCCTGCGCGCTGCCAGCGTCGGCGGCTTTGTGGTACCAGGTCATTGCCTGTGCGTAATCTTGGGGAACGCCGTGGCCGTCGTCGTACAGACCTCCGATGTTGACCATCGCTTTCGCGATGCCAGCGTCGGCGGCCTTACGGAGCCAGGTCATTGCCTGCGCGTAATCCTGGGGAATGCCGTGGCCGGCGCCGTACAGCTCACCAATGTTGTTCATCGCCTCCGCGTCGCCAGCGCCGGCGGCTTTGAGATACCAGTCCATCGCCTGCTGGTAGTCCTGGTCCACGCCGTGGCCGGTGTTGTACAGACTGCCGATGTTGAACATTGCCTCCGCGCAGCCTGCGATGGCGGCCTTGCGAAACCAGGTCATTGCCTGCGCGTAATCTTGGGGAACGCCGTGGCCAGCGTCGTACAGATCCCCGATGTTGACCATTGCTGCCGAGTTGCCGGCGTCGGCGGCTTTGAGGTACCAGGCCAGCGCCTGTCGGTAATCTTGGTCCACACCATGGCCGCCTTCGTATAGAACCCCGATGTTGAACATCGCCTTTGCGTCGCCGGCATCGGCGGCCTTGCGGAGGTCTTGAATCTTCCCGGCAGGATTTCCAACTCCGCCATTTTCGGCTTGTGGTGGCGACTGCGCGTCCGGCTGCGTCGTGGCTGGAGCCGTGTTGTCAGTTCCGCCAGCGGTATTACTTGCATCCGTGCTTGACGGGGGCGACAGCAGATTATCGGGTTGCGTTGCTGCTTGGCTGTTTGATTGCTCGCCTGCACGCACGGCAATCCGCTGCCGCAGTCGGGCCATCGCCTCATCCTCCGACATCTGCGCCGATGTAACCGATGAAGTGACGACCAAACCGCCGAAGAGAACCCACACAAGTAAAATCGAGCGTTGCCATCCCATAAGCCTTCGCCCCTTTCCTTGTTCGCGGCCGCGAAGAATGACATGCCGCCGCATGCCCCACCATGCACGCGGCCGGTGGATATTGTGCCGCGATGCTCCAAATGTATCAAGAGGGAATATGCTTAAAGCGCATCAAGCTTCATGCGGTGGATAGTCCCGCTCCATGCCAACGAAGCGGAACCAGGCGATTATCTACAAAAAAGTGCCGGCGTTTCTGCGGGGGATGCGGGAGGAAGCTGGCCTCACGCAACGGCAATTGGCCGATCGGATCGGCCAGAGCCAGTGGTGGGTCGCTCGTTCTGAGACAGGTAGCCGCCGGCTCGATGTGGCTGAATTCATCGAATTCTGCGTCGGCTGCGGCGCAGATCCCGCCAAGGCGTTGACGGAATTGGCCAAACTGCGACATTAATTCCGCGTCTGGAACATTTAGGATTCCTACTAACGACACACTGGTTGCCGCGGTCGTGCAATTGCGCAAAGGCGCCGGATTGACGCAACGTCAACTGGCCGAGGCGCTGGGGCGGAAACAAAACCTGATCGGTCGCATCGAGACCGGGCAGCGGCGAATCGACTTGATCGAATGGGTGGGAATCTGCCGGGCCTGCAAGGTGGACCCGGAGGTGGAAATCGCCAAGCTGGTTCGGCAGATCAAACCGCTGGTGCCGCAGCGCCGGCGATAGAGCCAGGAACAAGCGATGGCCAGCCGCAATCGCGA
>Ga0187867_10003452_pt1 | contig 12623 bp, 6 predicted proteins | sample June2016WEW_13_1_FD_132976 | JGI IMG/M metagenome (GOLD analysis project Ga0187867, IMG submission 132976) | Peatland microbial communities from SPRUCE experiment site at the Marcell Experimental Forest, Minnesota, USA - June2016WEW_13_10 | ecosystem: Environmental > Terrestrial > Soil >... | reverse complement strand
TAGTAGGTGACGTTGGTTTCCGCGGAATTGGTCAGGACATCCGGTGGATCACCCAATTCAAAACGCCAGCCGGCGTCCAGCAAAATCCGCTGGCGGGGAGAGGCGGTAAAACTAACCAGCGTGTTCGGGGCAATCGTGTTGGGCGGAATGGCCAGATCGAGAATGCCATTGATGACGATCGTGTAGTTGCTGCCATAGACCAGCGGCGCCGTGGTGAGCAGCACCGACGAGCCGTTGGCGGCGAGGGACGCGGCAGTGATGGCAAGGCCATCGCTGAAAACATAATTCGCCAGATTCGTGGCGCTGGCCGCCTGAAGCAGCTTGGAAAAGTCCACTTCCACGGTCGTTGTGCCGAGGTTGTAGCCGCTCAAAACCACCGGGGGATTCGTGTCGAGCGTCACCGAAAGGGCGACCGGAGCGCTGGTCACCGCGCCATAACTGTTGGTCACCACCAGTTCATACGAACCGGTGTTGGTGATTGCCGCGGTCAGCGCCAGTGTGTTGGTGTTGGCCCCGGGGATGTTGGCATATCCCCCGCCGTTGTTGAACAGCCATTGGAAGTGAAGGGGCGGCGCGCCAGACACGCTGGCCGTGAAGGTCACCGGCGTCCCTGGAAACACATTGCTCCCCGGCGACACGGTAGGTGGGTTGATGATTGTCGCGGTCACGGTCAGGGCGACCGGAGCGCTGGTCACCGCGCCATAACTGTTGGTCAGCACCAGTTCATACGAACCGGTATTGGTGATCGCCGCGGTCAGCGCCAGCGTGTTGGTGGTGGCGCCGGAGATATTGGTGTATCCCCCGCCGCTGCTGAACCGCCATTGGAAGTGAAGGGGCTGCGCGCCCGTCACACTGGCTGTGAAGGTCACCGGCGTCCCGGCATACACATTGTTCGTCGGCGACAAGGTAATTTGGTTGATTCCTGGCAACTGTGCGGGCGTCAATCCCAAGTCGAAAACCGCGTCAAAGTAATGACTGCTGCCGAAGGTGATCGTCCCGCCATAGGGGAAAAAAAGACCAATCTGGCCTCCGGCGTACGGATTGTTGTCGTCAACGGCCAGCGCCTCCCAGCCGCTGGTCGAACTCGCCTTGCCGAACGACCAGGCATAAGTCGAATTCGCGGCCAGCGCCACCGAAAGCCCGCTCCATTGGAGCCAGTCGCCGTCGTTGAAGGCGACGTTGCCCGAGGTGTTTGTTTGCAACGGTGTGGCGGTGGAGCCAGACACGGAATAAACGTGGAGGTAATAAGGCTGGGGCGAGCCGGTGCCGCTGTCAGAACCCAGCCCGGCAGTCATTAAAGACATTGACGACAGCACGTATCCCGCGGAGTTGGTCCCTGTGGTGAAGGTCTGGCCCGGTTCACCAGCTCCATGATTGCTCTGGTTATCGGTATAGTAATTCAGGCCATCGGGAAATGTCGTGTTCCCAATGGTGCTCAATTGAGAAATGTCATTTGCTCCCGGAGTCGGGGTGGCGGAACCAATGTCCGTGAGAGTTTGGCCTTCGACAGATCCACCGGCCGCGGCCATAAACACAAGTGCCATGCCGGCCAATGAGCAGAGCCGATTTGGCTCCAATCGGGATGAGGTCACAAGCCTTTAGCCATATTAAGGAGCTTAGTGTCCGTTAAAATAATAGGTGCTCCACCAAAGGCGTGTTCTGTTTCCGTCGGGTGCGGTTCCTGGCGGGCCCTTCGACTCCAGATTAAACTGGTTTGAAGTGATCATTTGGGAGCCACCGTCAAGACGGGAAACAAGTCCCGTATTCTTGTCGTGGAGCATGCCGACTCCCTCGGTGCCAGTGGGGGTGGAAACCGGGGTGGTCGGGTAATTTGAGCCGTCATTAAACTCAAATGCGCCGCCGCCAAGCGGGGCGTCCAACGAGTTAGGCTCCCAAAAAAGGTAGCAGGTCGGACTCCAGACTGAGCTTATTTTTGTGGATTGAACCACAAGGGCGGTGGTCAGGGGAAAACCGGCGCAAGCGCCATCCATCACGTAGCTGCAAAGTTTGTTTACACGTCCAGCTGGCGAAGCCGGCATATAATTCGGGTTCTGTATATCCACGGGGCAGAGATAGGCTTTTTGGTTATGCACATAAGGCCACCACGCTCCACCCTGCCAAGCCGTTACGGGGTCGGTCACATGACGCGCATCATATGGATCGGGAATCGACCCATTGCAAATATAGAGATAGCCCACCGCATCCTGGTGCGTTGAAGGGTCAATGATCGCGTTGCCGCCGTCCCAGTTGCAAAAAGCCATCCAATCCTTGCTGTCGGCGGCATACATGTTGTTAGCCAGCCCCAACTGTTTCATGTTGTTTATGCATTGTGTCTTTAGGGCCTGTTGCTTGGCCATGGCCAGGGCCGGGAGCAGTATCGCCGCAAGGATGGCAATAATCGCTATCACCACCAGCAGCTCAATCAATGTAAAAGCGGGACTGGGAACTTCGTGCCGTTTGCAGGAATTGGAGTTCATTTTTCGTTTTTCGCAAAATAATTATTAAATCAAAACCTCTTTTCGAACATTATCATCTGCCGGACTAAAACTAGGAAGAGGGGCGCGTCGTTTTAAGGACACGCCCCTCTCCATTAACCAGCAATAATCACTGCACCTTGACCGCGTAGAACTTCTCAGGGCCTGACGGAGTCACAGTCCAGCAAGACGTTGCTCCGGGAACCGTGGTCCAGGTAATCGGCGGAACCAGGCTGGTGGTGTACACCAGGGTGCCCAGTGACCAGCACAACTGCACATCCCCGTCGGGTAGCACTGTATAGTTCAACGTGACAGATCCCAAGCTCAAGCCCACGTCAAAACTGGCGTTATATCCGGCAGCAGTCTGATAAGTGCCGGCAATAGTCGGCAGCAGTGCGGCCTGGCCGCCCGCGTAAAGACCGCCGGACACATTGGCCAGATTACCCCAGTCGTTCTCGCTGCTGTCCTGGATGAACGAATAAGCATAGACGGAGTTGGGCGCCAGAGGCACCGACAAACCGCTAAAGTTCAGCCAATCTGAGTCAGTCACGCCGGTGATTATGACAAAGTTGGTCTGGGATTCATACATTGCGATTGCCGTCGCGTTCGTGGTGGCGGTGTTGACGCTGTAAATGGTCAATAAATAGGGCTGACCATTGGTGGGCAATGGGCCGCCTGACGACGTCCAAGAACCACTGTCGTCGGCCAGAGCAATGTCAATATAGTTGAGATTGTATCCGGCCGCATTGTTTCCGGTGGTAAAAGTCTCGCCAGGGGGAGGACTATTGTTGAAATAATAGTTCCAACCGGGCGGGCTGCCGTGTGTTGCAGGGGTGACCAATTGAGCAATATCATAGGTGCCGGGCGTGGGCGCGTTAGTGCCAATATCCGTCAAAACTCCGGCCTGAACGGGAACGACATAAGTCACGGTAGTCACCCCGGAGGTGGATGTGCCGTAGGTGTTGGAAACTATAACGTCATACCGGTATCCGCCCGCGCTATTCTCACTGACGGCAAGGACACTGACGTCACTGGAGGGAATGTTTGTGAGAGTTCCACCGGTGCCGCCGTCCGTTTGCCAGGTATAGTGCAAAGTGGGCGCGCCTTGAGCGTTCTCGGTGAGAGTGAGCGGGGTTCCCAGAGGAATACCTCCAAGCAGCGAGGGTATGATTCCGGCGGCAACTGGACAAGTGGGTTCCACAGGGTTAGCTTCCAATCCCACGACGAAAGTGCCGGAATCCCCGCTGTCTGCCAGTTCGACGCTTCCGTTTGCAGGTGATATCAAGCAGGCCAAACCGCCTGCATAAATGTTATTGGTGATTGGAGTGGGCCAAAGGTTGTTCGTGCTTGAATTAAGCAACATCCAACCCACGCTATTGTTTGCAAAAGTGTAAGCATACATTTTGTTGGGCTGCAACTGCACGTTCAAATTGCCCCATTCAAACCAGTCGCCAAAATTCGCGATGGAGAAATTGGCGTTGGTATATGCCTGGAGTATCGTGGCGGTGGCCGTGGCGGGATTGTAGGAGTAAATATACAGGTAATAAGTTTGGGGCGTGGTTATTGAGCCATAGAGGCCTCCCCAACCGGGGGCAGCGCTGCCGCCGCTCTCAATCTGTATAGTACTGAGAGTGTATCCGCCCGCATTGCCGCCGGTGGTAAAGGTCTGGCCGGGAGGGGCGCTAAAGTTGTTGTCAAAGTAATTGAGAGCGTCACCATCGCCTCCGGCCTGCAACTGCTGGATGCTGGGGTAACACGGCGACAACACCGGGTTGGCGCCCGAATCCGTAAGGGTGGCGGCTTGGTTGGGATAGGCGATCGTCAGACTGACTGGACGGCTGGTGATGTTTATCGAACCATTGTTAACCACCACATCAAACTTAAATACACCAATGCTCGATGCGGTAAATATATAGTTTTGGCTGGTGCCGGCAGGTCCACCAATGTTGACCATGGAACCGCCCGTGCCGTTATCCGTTTGCCATTGATAAGTGAATGACCCCGAGCCCAACACAGCCCCTGAGTCGATTTCTATTGATGACCCATTGGTGTAGGCGAGCACATTGCCGAACAAGGCAACGGGATAAACATTTCCCGTTGTGGCAATGGAGGGCGGATTGACAACCAAATTCGCGGGAGTCAGGCCGACTTCAAAATCCTCATTCCAGCCAGACGCCATGGTTTGCACCGGGGCTGCCCCGACGCCAAGGGTAATATCCGCGGTCATGTCGTTCGCGTTTCCTGAACTATCCGCGAACCCAGTTTCACCATCGATCGCTTCCCAACCAGCCCCCAAATTTTCGATGGTGTAGGCGTATGTGGTGCTGGGCAAGAGTCCAACGCCGAGATTGGTAAATTGTATCCAATCCAACTCGGTGAAGGTAAATCCATTTGTGCAGGAGTACGACGTAAGCGGAGTTGCCGTCGCGGTTCCGCCGGGATATGTAATTGTGTAAAGATTCAAAGCCCATGATTGCGGAGTACTATTAATGTTGCGTCCGCCGTTCCCCCCGGTAAGGATGGCCACAGTATTCAGTGCGAATACGGAGTATCCGGGTGCGGCGGCGGGGGTCGTAAAGATTTGTCCAATATTATTATTCCAGCCATTGCCGTTTGAATAGTCGTTTTGGACAGGGGCGCCGGCTGATGGAGCACTAACATCAACCATGTAAACGTCATAAGCTCCGATGACGCCTGGGTATGCGTTGGCGCCGTTCATGTCGTTGAGGTCGCATGGGTATTGCGCCTGGGTCGTGTTGCCGCACATTACAGCAATGGCGGCACCCAGGGTGAGGGTAATTAGGTTGCGTTTCATAGTATGGGTTCTGGTTTCTGAATCAATTGTTAAGTTGAGGGTTCAGGTTCATGTGGCGATACAATAGCATTCCCCGCACAAACATGTCATGTCGTCAAAACCATTGACATGTCATCCCGGATTTCCCCATTCGCTTTTCAAGACAATACTTCAGTGGAATAGAAATGCGGCGTGCGTTCTGGATTCCGGCCTCCATGCCGCCTTTGCCATGAGCGGACGCGGTGGGTGTGATGCCAGGGTGCTACAGGTGCTACAAATAAGCCAAATTGTAGCACCCTTGTAGCACCCTAAGTCGTTGATAATCAACGTTTGTAGCACTGTAGCGGGGGGGGTGGGGGGTACAGAATCCCAGTCTCTTCAGCCGTGCGTAGCGCTCCTTCGTTCCGGCTGGCCTGCCTGCCCTTGGGATGTGCCATTTTGACCCACAAATTCTGCCATAGACCCCTTTTTACATTTCTGGAAACTCGTCAGACCGGCCCCGCGGTCTTTTTTCAAGGTGTTCTGAGCCGATAAAAAGTGCCGGTGGCGGGCGCCGGCAACACAATTTCATCTTGCAGGGTGCTCAGATTCAGCGTGGAAGCGTTCGTCACGTCCATCCAGTTCGTCGTGGTCAGGTCGGAATTCTGTTGCAGGGTAAAGTTCGCCGAAGGCGCTATCCAGGAAAGAATGATTTCGCCACCGGAAGACACGATCTTCAATTGCGGGGCAGGAGTGGATTGGAAGGTGTAAATACCCCCTCCATCAACAGTCGCCACAAGCTTGCTGCCATCGGCCGAGGAGGCGACAGCAGACCATAAGGCCACGGGCGCGCGGTTCGAAACCCAGGTGAGCCCTGAATCCGCCGAGGTGTAAATCGGCCCCGATCCGTTCCACCAGCCCGCCGCCGCGACGATTTTGCTGCCGTCCGCGGATAATGCAGCGGCCCGCCAGCTCGTCTCCAGATTCGTGGGCGCGCCTGATGTCTGCCATGTCATCCCGGCGTTGGTTGAAATATAGATCGGAGTTATGGGGGGAGAACCTGCCAGCCCGGTCACGACCACAAGTTCATTTCCGTCTGCGGAGGAGGCGATGCCATTCCAATGGCCAATCAACTCCTCAGCAGGCCTCTTATCAACGAGCACGGGCAAACCGTTCGAGACCCAAGTCATCCCTGAATCCGCCGACCTGGCAACATCCCCCACCGCAAACGCGACCGCGAGTTTTGATCCATCGGCGGATGAGGCGACGGAACAGTTTGTTGGCCCCTGATCAAATCCTGAGACGAAAGCCGACTGTCTGTTCGTCATCCAGGTTGCCCCCGAGTTGGTCGAGATAAAAATGCAGGTTGGCAGTATCAATACCGCCAATTGGGTTCCATCGGCCGAACACGCGACGGAAGGATAAACCGGGAAGTAATCCGAAGGGTTGACAGGAACATCGAGAACATCGTTCCACGTCCCTCCGGAGTCCGGTGAAGTGTAAACCGAGCCGCGAAAAGTTATAGCCGCCAGTTTGGTTCCATCCGCTGATGAAGCGATGGAAAACCAGGACACATTGGGGGCGCCATTGGACGTCCAATCAACTCCTGAATTGGTGGACGTATAGATCTGGCCGGAAATCCTGTTGGAAGAGGCGAGCGCCACCAGCCTGGCCCCATCCGCCGATGAAGCGACAGCAAGCCACGAATTGCTGGGCGCGCTCGTCTGCGTCCAAGTCTGGCCAAAAGCGGGATGAACAGCAGGTAAAAGGCCGCCGATTGCCGTTGTCGTCAGCAGCACGATCAGACTTTTGAGAGACATCGCTTTCATTTCAGCGCCGATGCGGGCGGGGGCGGGGGCGGCTCGGTCATGCGGCTGTACCTGGCCACTGCCTGGCCGCGGGATTGGACGTGCAGCTTCTCGTAGATGCGATGGATGTGGGTGTTGACGGTGGGCATGCTGATGTTCAAGGCATCGGTAATTTCCTTGTAGGAATAGCCGCGCGCCAGGAGTTCGATGACTTCGCGCTCGCGCGGAGAAAGGACCTGGACCGTCTCCCGGTTCGGTTGGGGGAAACGCTGGAAGAAGGAGACGACCTTGCGCGCGATGTAGCTGGTCATGGGCGAGCCGCCTTCATGCACTTGCCGCACTGAGGCCAGGACTTCTTCGCGCGGGGTCCGCTTGAGCAGATAGCCCGTGGCGCCGGCTTCCAGCGCCTTGAAAATGTGTTCGGCGTCCTCGTACACCGTCAACATGAGAAATTGCGCCTTGGGCAGCAGCGGCTTCAGATGCCAGACGCATTCAATGCCGCTTTTATCTGGCAGATTGATATCGACCAGAGCGACGTCGGGCTTTTCCGCAGGCATGTGGGCCAGGGCGTGGGCGGCGTTGGCATGGACGCCGGCGCAATGTAAATCAGGGGCGTCGGAAATCCAGGCCGTCAGAATCTTCCGCACCGATGGATCGTCCTCAATGATGGAAACAGAAATCATTAAGTGCTATCATTCGCCATTTTTGGGTGGATGGGTAGTCGTCAGTTTATACGATAGTCTGGCAGCGCTCGCGCGGGCGTCTGGCGTATCGGAACGATAAAATCGATTTTGACCCCCTGGCCGGGTGCGCTGACAATCTCGCATCGGCCGCCGATTTGTTGCAACCGCCGCCGCATATTCTCCAGTCCGTTGCCGATTGAGTTGGCGGCCGCCAGATCAAGGCCGCACCCGTTGTCCTCGACCGAGAGGGTGAGGGCGCGGGCGTCCAGGGTGAGGGCAATGCGAACCTCCGTCGCGCCGGAATGCTTGACGGCGTTGTGCAACGCTTCTTTAAGCGCGAGGAAGAGGTTGTGGCGCGTTTCCGCCATCAGCGGCCAGAGAGGCAATTGCATCGGCAGGTCCAGGCGGCAGCGAATGCCCGCCGCTCCCAGGAACTGCAACGCGAACTGTTCCAGGTAGCTGGCCAATCCTTCCGGGGTGTCGTGATGCGGATTGACGGCCCAGACAATTTCATCCATGGTGCGCGTCAGTTCCCGGGCAATGTCGTAAATTTGCCGCACATCCTTTGTGCCGGGAGGGGGAACATCCGCCTCGTGGCGGGCGGGTTCGCTGAGCATGGTGATGCGGGTCAAATGGCTGCCCAATTCGTCATGAATGTCGCGCGCGATGCGGGATCGTTCGTGTTCAATCGCTTCCTGGCGTTCCAGGGCCTCCATCTTGCGGCGCATCCGGCGGCGGGTATCCAGCCAGACTCCGGTGCCAACCATGCCCAGCGCCAGCGCCGCCAGGAACGCGCGGAACCACCACGTCTGCCAAAAATAGGGCAACAGCCCAAAGGCCACCACAGCTCCCTGGTCATTCCAGATTCCGGTGTCGTTGCAGGCCAGGACGTGAAAAGCATATTGGCCCGGTGGAACGTAATCGAAGCTCGCGCTGCGTTTGCCGTCCGCCTCGGTCCATTCGCTGTCCAGTCCTTCCAGCCGGTAGCGGAACCGAACTTTCTCCGGCGCCCTGTAACTCAGGCCGGTATAAACGAACTCCAGTCGATGGCGTCCCGGCGGAATGCGCAAAGGCCGATTCGCCGCCTGCCCGGCCAGACCGGCCATGGCCTTGCCATCAACTTGCAAAGCCTCGATTACCACGGGCGGGGCCAGAGCGTTCAATTTCACGTTCTTCGGATCCACCACCACCACGCCTTTATTGGAGGCAAACCACAAACGTCCGTCTGCCGTTTTGCATCCGGCCGGTTGCAATCCTCCGGAGAATTCCAGGGTGGGCAGTCCATCCCCTTTCCCAAAGGCGAGGCAGTGGACTGCCTGCAATTGTCCGTCCGCGCACTGGTTTAATTCCCGCTTGCTCAAGCGCATGATGCCGGCATGGGAACTGACCCAGAAATAACCGAGACCGTCATCCTCCACCCAGCAAATGATGTCGTCCGACAACCCTTGGGCGGTGCCAATCGCGCTGAAACGGCCATTTTTCAGGCGGTTCAAGCCTCCGCCGAAAGTTCCAATCCACAGGCTCCCATCGTTGTCCGGGTGCAGGAATTGTATAAAATCGCTGCTCAACCCGTCCGATTTGTGGAGAAGGCGAAGTCCCTCCTTGTCCAGCCGGCCCAAACCACCACCCAACATCCCAAACCACACCGTGCCCTCGCCGTCTTCCACCACACACCGCACGTCAGACAGCGGCGTTGGCCCGGATTGTGTCAGCCAGGCCGTTTTGCCTGCCTGGTAATGCCACAGCCCTGCTCTGGTGCCCGCCCAGAGTTCGTCGGATCCGCCGGAAAAGAGGGCGGTCACCGGGGGCAGCTCTCCAATCATACCGGGCGCGAGGTCAAAATGTTCGCCATGGCGGGTCATCAGGCCAACCCATGTTCCAACCCACAGTTGTGCCCTGGCATCCTCGCACAACGACCAGACGAACAAGTTGCTCATGCCTGCTTCCAATCCGAAGTGCGACCATTCTCCATCTTGCCAGCGGTAAAGGCCGGCGCCCTCAGTGCCCACCCAAAGCGCCCCATCCCGCCCGGAGATTAAACATAAGACAGGACGCCCCTGCCACTGATCCGGAGTGTCCAACACCGTCACGTTGCCGGGGCGAACCATGATGAGTCCATTACCGCCAGTGCCCATCCACAAGTTTCCCTCCCGATCCTCGCACAGGCTGGAAACCCAATCGGTGGGCAGCCCGTTGCTGCGGCACAAATTCAAAAACGCACCGCCTGGCCGGACGATGAAGAGGCCCTTGTCTTGGGTGCCAGCCGCCAACAGGCCGGCGGAGGTTTCGAGCAACGCCGTCAATGGCCTCCTGTCCCACGGTGTGCTGCCATAGGCATTGGTCGTCTGGCCGGGATTCTCACGCCGAAGATTTCCCTCGCTGGCCACCCAGATGCCGCCTTGCCGGCTCGAACAAATTCCCTGCACATACGTGGCGGGATCGCCGCCAAATTGTGGAATGAGGCGCCCTTGTTCCAGTGCCGAGGCCATGCTGTTGCGCAACACCCAAATATTTCCGCTCGAATCAGTGGCAACGTTAACCAGATATGATGTTCCGCCTGATTTCGGTTCCAGTTGCAGACCATCTTTCAACCGCATCAACATCCCTTCCGCGTCATCCAGCCACATCTCGCCCGCTTGATCGAGATTTATGGCGACGATCTTGCGCCGTCCCAATGCAGGACCAACATCGATGGCGCGGAAATGGGAACCGGGATCATACGCTGTCAGTTCGCCGATTTCGCTTCCGATCCAGAGCGTGCCTGCCGGGTCTTCAAAAAGGCTGGTGACCCGGCCGCTGCGCAACGCAGGCGTATTGCCGCTGTTGAACACAGTGAAATGAACTCCGTCAAATCGTGCCAAACCACTGTACGTGCCGACCCAGATATAGCCGTCTTTTGTTTGCACGACAGAGGTGACGGCATTCTGCGGCAAGCCATCGTCTGTCCGCCAAGTGCGAATGACATAGGGCGGCAAGCTGGAATCGGCTGTTGCGCGGGATGGAACAACTCCGGCCAGCCACATCGCGGTTGCCTCTGCCAGCAGAACAATACCATGCGCATTAAGACGCCATTGGAGCATGGCTTCATGGTACGATCATCCCCCAACACACGCAATAGCAGATTCTTATTTCCGAAGATCCGCCGTCGCAGGGAGACTGTGTGAAAACTTTGAACGGCGTGGAGTCAAATACGTCCATTTTGAAGTTTTATGACCAATGACGAAAAATGTCCCGGCGATCCCGGATTCTGACATTCGTCATTGGAACTTCGGTCATTCTTTGGTCATTAGGATTTCATCATTCGTCATTTTCCGCGCAAATTAATGGATAATTTCGTTTTCATTGGCGGCTTTTTGTGCCTTCCTGTTCCCAGCCTTTTATGGAACGATTGCCTGGATTTCGCGATTTTTATCCTGAGCCGCCCCCCCATGCCGCTGTCTGGAGCGCCGATGCCCGCCGTTATGTATTTGACGTCTGGCGGGCGATGGCGCGGTGCTATGCCTTCCGCGAGTACGACGGGCCGCCCCTGGAACCGCTTGAATTGTTCACCCTGAAAAGCGGCCGGGAAATCATCATGACCACGACGAACGGATAAGACCGCCTCAGAGGTGAGAATTGTGTCCACACCTGATCTTGATTCGCTCCCGCCGCGCTGGCAGGCCGCTTTGCGTTGGGGCGCGCCGGGGCTGACGCTGGCGGCCCTGGCCTTGCTGGCTTGGAATTGCGTCTTCAACCCCAAAATCCGCTTTTTGACCCCCGGACCTGGAAAGTGGATTGTCTATCCGCTGCCTCCAATGGGGCGTCCTTATTCTGGTTTTGAGTTGACCGGCACTTTCCGGCGCGCTTTCGTGCTGCCCGAAAAGCCCGCCGCCGCGTTGCTCTCCTGGCGGTGTTGCACGAACGGCGAACTTCATGTCAACGGCACAGTCGTCCCGCGCTCCGACTTTTCTTCCGGGAACTGGAAGACAACTTCTCAATCAGAGATCGGGCCTTTCCTCCGCCAGGGGACCAATGAGATTTCGGTCACGGTCATAAACCAATCAGGTCCTCCGGCATTGAGCCTGGAACTCAAATCAGGAAGCTTTTTGCTCATATCCGATGAAGCCTGGGAGGTTTCCGTGTTCGGTTCCAACTGGCGTTCGGCCCAAGCTGCCTCGGTGACTCCCAGGCCAGGGAAAGGCAATGATTTTTATTTGCTGGAGACCACGGGCGGCGCATTGGGGCGATGCTGGCCGTGGCTGTGTCTTTTTGCGGTGATCTCAGTTTGCGGGGTGGCGCTGTTTCAATACTACATTGGCCGGACCATATCCTCTGGTCCGGCAACGGCCTTCCCGAAAATGATTCTGGTCCTGCTGGCGGCGGTCTGGGCGCTGCTGTTTCTTCACAATTTCCCATTCATGCAAGCCGCTTCCGGTTTCGATGGTCCGCAGCACTTGGATTACATAAGCTATATTCAAGACCACCAGCGGCTGCCCAATGCCAAGGAGGGTTGGGAAATGTTTCAAGCGCCATTATACTATCTCATTGGCGCGAAGCTCTTGGGACTGTGCCACAGCGAAGCTTTTCAGCCTTCGGGCATGATGCTCTTGCGATTCCTGAGCCTGGCGATCGGGGCGGTGAATCTGGCGCTGATCTTTGCGGGTCTGCGCCTGATCTTTCCAGGCGATTGGAAGAAGCCATTGGCCGGCCTGGTTTTGGCCGCGTTTTTGCCGGCGCAAATCTGCCTGCTGCATTACACGACCAACGAAACGCTCTCGGCCCTGTTTGTCACCGCCGCGCTGTGCGTGGGGTTGCACCTTTTGCGGGCGAGGCAGCCTTGGTGGGGATGGTACGGCGCGCTGGGAATTGCGCTTGGGCTGGCCTTGTTGAGCAAAGCCTCGGCCGC
>Ga0187867_10003451_pt1 | contig 12626 bp, 11 predicted proteins | sample June2016WEW_13_1_FD_132976 | JGI IMG/M metagenome (GOLD analysis project Ga0187867, IMG submission 132976) | Peatland microbial communities from SPRUCE experiment site at the Marcell Experimental Forest, Minnesota, USA - June2016WEW_13_10 | ecosystem: Environmental > Terrestrial > Soil >... | reverse complement strand
TCCACTATTGTCCCTCCACCTTCTTATTCGCCCCTCTTTGAAGTCTTCTATTTTTTGGTCTATTGACTTTGCCCATTTACGCCATGCTGCTTCTGCCATCCAATAGATATCAGAACTAGTCCAAGCTGTTCCCTTTGCTTTATTCCACAGATAAGCAATCCTCATCAATCTGAACTTATTAAAGTCTGTGTATACGGCGTCGTTGTAGAGTCCATCAATGACCGCTTTCATGACGTTGAGTAGTTCACTGGGTAGTTCGTCCTCGGGTTCACCTGCGATGGTTGGCTCAAGATGCCACGGGTCTGGATTTATGGGCCACGCCCAGTGTGGTTTAATTAAGGGTTTAACTTTCCGGGTGTCTTTGTAATAAAATCCGTCAACTGCTATGACTGATGGATTCTTAATCTTTTTTCTTGCCATTACTTTTCACACCAATTTGACGATGAACCGTGACTACTAAAACTCCAATGATTACTTTTACATCCACTCGGATGGTATCAGAACCGAAATTTGTTTCTTTAGAAACTCCACCTTCACGATTGAGATCATCAGCAATGAATACCGCTACCGCCCCGTGTTTAGCAAACCTTTTTTGGACTGGTTCATTTGGAATATTATTTTTCATTTTCGCTACCCCTTATTTTTATTTAGGGGCAACTGCTATTCCGGGAGTTGCCCCCTCCCTTTGCCAGAACCCGGTTTGGCCGATAATCAACCGTTTCAGTAATTTCACGGTGTCGCTGTATTGTTGTCCGATTCTGCTTGTGTTGACGGTGTCTCTATAACTGATGGTGTTTGCCGGAGAACGAGTTGATAATTTCTAGAATCTCGTTCAAGGAGTACATAGTCTTTTGCTATCCCCATTGAGTTACAAAGGTCAGCATAGGCATATTCATCCAATATCACCCAAGAATAGCCGCAATGGCACCTGCGATACATAAGGGCCCAGTCAGCACCCCTTTCTAAAAATTTCAGAATTCTACCAAACTGTTTATCTAATTTATCAGTTGACTCAAAGTAATATTGCGCTTTAACATATGAGGGCCAACTTAATTGTGCATAGACAATAGCCCAATAGAAGTCACTATCGCATTTGATATTGTCATTCGGATTGATTGGCATGCAAACCGGTTTATACACCGGCGCCGGTAATAAGTACCTCTTGCGTGTCATTTTGATTGATCCCTCCACTGATTTATGGGGCACTGTATTATTCCGGGAGCAGCGCCCCTGATGTTGCCAGAGCCCGGTTTGGCTGATGATGGTTAATATACTTTTCCTGGATAGTAGGCATTTAACAGCATCTCTGTTAGTTCCCTTTGAGTCTCATATCTATACATGCCATCTTCAAAATCATCTGTCTGAAAATGGAATTTCTGACAACATGCATCGTATTTTTGCCAATCTAAAATTTGCCAATAGTATCCGGTATAGTCTCTTCGATATGAGACGGCATGGCGATCCGTTGCAAATTCCAGAAAATTCAGCAGGTCATAGTGCAAAATATTAACCGTATCGTCGCCAAACACGGCCCGATATGAGCCCACTATATCCGCTTCCCAAAATATGTAGCCGATATCAGTGTAGAAATCCATATTTGGTGGGATGTCACCGCTTCCGCTGCTAATGCACATTGTGTGTAGAATACGGTGTAAAAGTTGTTCAACGATCTGCCGCCTGTCAAATTCGGGTAAAGAAAACCAATTTTTGAGTTGTTCTTCCACATCCTTAGGGATAGGGAGCGGGCCGCTGGGCTGATGGGCATCGGTAGATTCAATTTTAACCTTTTTCAATTTATTTCCTCCGAAGTTTATTTATTGCAATAACATGACACTTGATTACTTCTAACAACCTCTTTTTGGTCTTATGATCATCACCTCCATCCGTGACTCAGGTTTTACGAATCACTAGTCACAATCTCGTAAAGAATTCCTCAAACTCTACTTTGGTTCGTCAAAACCCCACTCAGCTGCGAGTCGATTTGCTTCTGCTTCTGGGTTTGCAGGCCGTTCAGAATAGGTGTCATCAATGAAGGCATGTGCAATTTCGTGGGCTAAAACATGTCGTAATTTTCTCAAATATATCCTTGCTTCCTCTAGGCGTCTGGCTGCAGTCATTCTCTTCCACCCAAACTGTTTGATCGCAAAGGCCACACTCAAATCGAGTCGATATTCTGAGATCAGTATTAGGTGAAAGTCGTTTAGGTCGGTCAATGCCTGCTCTGGTAGACTTCCCCGCGACGCACAGCCAACAGCAAGGGGTGGCATATACGCGAAAATACATCGTTCCAGGGCAATTTTCCTTACAGATTCAGGGATTTGTTTTATTACTATCGCCAACTCACTCTTCCTTATGTCACTAGCCTCCCCAAGTGGGCCTACGTATGGCAACTGGTTGTAGATTGTTTGGTACATGTCATCGTTCAATTGTATCTCCTGTACAGCATCTTAATTCCAATCTTATGTATCATTTTTAACAGTCAGTAATATCTACCAGTACCAGGTTCCTTGCTTATTTCACTGCTGCTAAACAGCCATCATGCAATTACGGCCTCTGCTAGTCCGAAATCATTATCCGCTGAGAATTATTAAGTCGACATTAATCACTAATTATCATTCGAACGCTCTTGACAATGCCTTCTATTGCGATAGCTTCGATATCCTCACCCAACAAGTAGCTCCAGGTGGATCCTTGAAGGTTAGTATCAGGGGCAATCCCGATAATATGGGGCTGATCATATTGATCAGTTATTTCAATTCTCCCCAAACCGGTATCAACCCAAGTCAACTGACCGTGAAAGACAATTCCAACCATTTTTACGCCTCCTGCAATAATTGATAATTTGAGTGTAGGATACTTCAGCACAGTTGAAAACGGCAGGCGAACGCCACCGACGCCAGTTGCAAAAATAACTTTTTAAAGTCATAATCTCCTCATGGATAAAAAAGCCGAAAGAATAACCAAGAGAATAGCCCATCGAGTATGGAAAGAGTTAGATGACGGTGAGACTCCTCAAGGAATAGAGAATGCCGGAATAACTTCAGAACGTAGCGCATCAAGGCTTAGTTCGGTTAAAATTGGTTTTGAGAATAACGACTTGCCCGGCGAAATAGTTTTAAAAACCGGATGGAAAGGTTTAAAGCAAATTGAGAAGCTTAAACCTTGGTGGGAAGATTATGTCAGATCACGTCATCTTTCGGATTATAGGGACCACGTTAACGAATTATTAGATTTGGCAGAGACGATTAGAAATCGCATCATTAACCCGAAGGTTTGCCAGCAAACACCCATTAGCAGTACGACTTGGGATTACGGTGGTCTAAACTGGCGATCAACTCCATCGGCATGGTGCCTACTGGTAATTCCCAATTTAGTAGCTGAAAAGGGTTGGGGAGAGTTACTTCCCAATCTCAAATCACATTTAGAAAAGAGAAGTAATTTTTGGAAGCAGTACGATGAGTTCAATAACGAGGTTACGGCATTACACAAAGAATTTGCTAACATCGTTGAAGGTGTCGTATTAACAGATAGCAAATTGTATTTAAATTGGGTCAGTTTCCAGATTGAGCTTACGGCCTTAATGGAACAGCGACCACTTGACGAAAAGCTTTCACCTGATAAAGTTGGAGATGTTGATGTTGAAAACGGTATCGTTTCTAACATGCAGAAAATATTTCGTAACAAAATCCCCGAGCTAGATAAAAGATATCGCAACTTAGAATTAAAACTTCAAGGGCTTTGGAATGAATTGGATAAATACAAAGTTAAAACAATTATTGAATCAGCCAGATGTCCGAGATGCAAATACACAGGTAATACTAAAGAGCAGATGTGAAGCATGCAATAAATTATGTTGGAATTGGACTTATGCCATCGTACTGAGGATCTCATAAGCGGTGAATGCACTATCATTACACAGGCACTTCGGTGATATATTATCGATTGATACTTAATCATCTAGAGGGTGTGGAGAATACGATGGGGTGTTGCACGAATAGAGACCTAAAGTTCTCATGTAACATAAACAACGACACATAATCTGATTACCGCGCTTACTAAAGGCCTGACAATAAGCTAAACTTATAGTATGAGCTATAAAGTTCGACTATTAACGCCCTCACAAAAATTCATCCCTTTCATTGATATGGAGGTTCTATCAGACCGTATAAAAATTGCCGCCGGAACAAAACAACTCTGGACGCGAATTGAAATCTTTAATGCATCTTCCACCGTATTCACTACATTAGACCGCGACATCGTTAGTCCTGAAAGTGTTGGTGAAACAGCACTCACAGAATTACGCAGTATGATATGGAGCAAGTATCCAGTAAAAGCGCGACAGTGGCTACAGAATTATTTCAACACCGTGCATGTAATCTACACATTCAACATATTCCCCGACCGGATGGACAAAGATGATTGGATAATATTGGGCGAAGTTCAGAATATTCTAAAAAATTATTTACGCGGCATTACTCAAGTCGATAATGAGGGGTTTTACAATGAAATGGGTGATTATATCCTCTACCAGACGCACGAAAATGCGATTGGCAGTGTTCCGGCAGCCGTCTTGAACGATAAGGGAGAGTGGGTTTCGTATTCATTGCGATTAGGGGATGAGATGGCTGTTGATTTGTTCAAGAATGGGGTAGTGCCCAAACAGGGGTTCTTCAGTAAAGTGTTCCGGCTTTAAAGTTTGGACACCATGGTAATTTGGCACCTAGTTTATTACATATTTATGAACAACTGACAAAATAAATTAAAGAACTTATTCATTTCAATCTACAAGGGGCAACCTATCTGGTTGTTAAGTAGACACCTATATCCGATTGAGCTTTATATTTTGAGGATATGTAGTTCTCGTCTGCTGATTACGTAAGCTTACGACTTATAGTTCCCCCAAACTTAGTTTATCGTTAAGGTAGATAACTGTTGGAGGAATAAGATGTGTGGAATAGTTGGGTATATCGGAAACAAACAGGCAAAGCCAATTTTATTGGATTGCTTAAGCCTTCTTGAATATCGCGGGTATGATTCTTGCGGAATTGCCATCCGCGATTCTGATATTAAAGTGTATAAGGACATCACTAGGGTTGCGGATGTTGCCGCAAATGCACCAGTATTGAGTGGCAAGATGGGTATCGGCCATACGCGATGGGCGACCCACGGCATTCCTTCAGTAGTCAATGCGCATCCCCACCTGGATTGCACCGGCAGGTTTGCCGTAGTACATAACGGCGTTATTGCCAATTACGCCGCCTTGAAGCAGCAACTAATCGCGGAAGGCCATGTTTTTCTATCGCAAACGGATACCGAAGTATTGCCTCATTTGATTGAAAAATACTACGACGGGAACTTGGAAATGGCGGTTGAAGCAGCGGTGTCCGATGTTGAAGGCACCTACGCCATCATAGTCATTTGTCAGGATGAAGAGAAACTGGTTGTCGCCCGGAAAGATAGCCCGCTGGTAATCGGCATCGGAGACGGCGAAAATTTTATTGCGTCCGATGTCCCGGCGTTCATCCATTATACTAATAAAGCCATCTATCTGGAAAATGAAAGCACGGCTGTAATTACGGCGGACTCGGTCACCGTCCGGCAGCACGGTAAAGCCACCTGCAGTGAGACACAGAGCGTCCAATGGTGCCGGGAAAACGGCAATAAAGATCAATACGCGCATTATATGCTCAAAGAAATACACGAACAGCCGGATGTCGTCGCCGAGACGCTTGGTAAAAACGTCCTGTTGAATCTGGATTCTGTTCTCGATAATACTGCAAAGACATTTTCTATTTTAGCCTGCGGCACTTCGTATCACGCTGGCCTAATTGGAGAATATATTATTGAAGAATTGCTGGGCATACCGGTCCGGGTCACTCTAGCTTCCGAATTCAATCACCGCCGGGTAATGTTTCCGGATGAAGCCATCGTGGTCACGCAGTCAGGCGAAACCGCCGATGTATTGTATGCCATGAAGAGGTTGAAATCCGCCGGTATTAAAACCTTGGTAGTTACTAATGTGCCCGGCAGCACGGCAAGCCGTTTAGGCGAGGTTACAATCTATTCCAAGGCAGGAGCTGAAGTCAGTGTGGCTGCTACCAAAAGCTTTGTCGCCCAGTTGTGTGCTTTATACCAGCTGGCTCTGACGCATCCTGCGATTGACGGCCAGTTACGTACCCGTCTAATCATCGAACTCTTAAACCTCCCTGTTGATATTGAAAAAGTATTCGAATCTGAATCGCAGATCAAAAACTGTGCGCAATATGTTTCAAAATACGAAAATGCCTTTTTTATCGGAAGGGGTGTAAATTATCCGGTGGCCCTGGAAGGAGCCTTGAAGCTCAAGGAAATTTCATACATCCACGCTGAAGGATATGCCGCTGGTGAACTTAAACACGGTCCCTTTGCTCTCTTGTATCCTGGCGTCCCGGTCATTGCGATAATGTGTCAGGACGATAATTACGATTCAATGGTGACCAGCATCAAGGAAGTTAAAGCCAGAGATGCTTACGTCATCGCTGTGGCCGAAGATAATGATCATCGTATTGACGGTGTGGCTGATGCAGTGATTAGGGTTCCGCACACACATTATTTGTTGTCCCCAGTGGTCAATACCGTTGCGCTGCAACTACTTTCCTATTATGCCGCTGTGAATCGGGGTTGCCCCATTGATTTCCCACGCAATCTGGCCAAGAGTGTCACAGTAGAATAGGAACCAGTAGATATGCCACGAAACAAATAATAAATGGATTAGAAATATGGATAAAATAAGGGTCGTGATATTCGGCAAGCAAATATCAAGCAGGAAAAAATTGCGGACAGTGCTGGAAGCAGAGCCGGATTTCGAAATAATCGGAGAGGCTGGCTCCGGTACCGAAATCTATAATTACGTTGTGACCAGGTCATTCGATATTTTATTATTCAACCTCGCTGATACCGAAGAAATGAATATGTTGCGGACCGAAAGTCGATATCGGCCTGGTATTAGAACTGTCGTAGTTTATGACGATAATGATTTACCTTATAAAAAAGAAATGCTGAGCTCCGGGGCAAAAGCCTATGTTTCCAGCGCTAATGTTGACACCGAGTTAATCGTTGCCATCCATGAGGCAATGGCCGGGAAAATGCATTTGAGTTATCCGCTGTTTGAGGATGCAATCGAAAACTATATCAAGCTGGAACCCGCTGCTGTGAGTGCACCCTATGGATCGCTGACTAAAAGAGAATCTGAAGTTTTTAATCTGGTGGTTAAAGGGTTGACCAGCGCCCAAATCGGCATCCAGCTTTCCATCAGCCGTCGTACCGTCGAGATTCACCGGGCTAATATTTTACGTAAATTAAATCTTGCCAGTCAATACAAACAAATAAAAAGTTACGCGGTTGAATTAGGTATCCTGAAGCCGGAAAATGGAAATTTTGCTAACAATATCTCCTGAAACCTCATTTGGAGGATTAGCTTGAAAACGCTTCTACTATGCGGCGGCGCCGGAAAAAGGATGGCCCCCTTAACGGAGGATAAATTTCTTTTTAATTTTATGGGCAAGACTTTGCTTGAATATCAGTTTAACCTACTGGTAAAAGCCGGTCTTAATGATGTTATCCTTGTTTGCAATCCGCAAAATCAACAAAAAGTGGCAGAAATCGTGGGCCGCATTCCAGTCAAAGCGGCGGTAGTACTCCAGGAAACCCCAAGGGGAATTGCGGATGCACTCGAATGTGCTTCCGACCTTTTTGACGATGAATTGCTGATTATTAACCCGAACGATTTATTTGAATTGACTGCCTTAACCGCATTAATTGAAACCAGGTGCAGTTCTGCGGCAAAAAGCTTCATGTTAGGCCATGTAGTCAGCGAATACTTTCCGGGTGGATACCTGGTCACCGATGAGAAAGGCAATTTATCTCATATCGTGGAAAAGCCGGGGAAGGGCAATGAACCTTCAAACCTGGTTAACCTGCTGGTGCATTTGCACACCCAACCGGCGGTATTGATGGACTATATTCATCATGTCCGTTCCGAAAGGGACGACGTCTATGAGCAGGCAGTCGATGCCATGTGTAGAGATAATCATCAAATCCGGGTTGTACCGTATACAGGAACATGGCATGCAATTAAATACCCCTGGAATCTTCTCGATTTTGTGCATTTATTCCTGGATAAAGCGGATTCTTACATTTCTCCCACCGTGCAAATTTCCGAACGGGCGATTATTCACGGCAAGGTTATAATCGAAGACGGTGTGCGCATCATGGGAAATGCGGTTATCAATGGCCCGGTTTATCTGGGGCGCGGGACGGTGGTAGGGAATAATGCGCACGTAGGGGAATATAGCCACATCGGCGCAAATTGTGTTATCGGTTTTACGTCGGAAATCAAAGGTTCTTATATAGAAAATGACTGCTGTTTTTACATGAATCGCGTCGGTAATTCAATTGTCGGCACCTTTTGTAAATTCGGCGCTGGTACCCATACCAATACCCAGTCTTTAGAGGGTCAAACCGTCCGGGTTAGGATTGGCAGCGACCTCGTAGACTCCGGAGTCAGCGAATTGGGTGCGATTATTGGCAACAATTGTAACTTCGGTGTTGATGTCAGCATCATGCCCGGTGTTAAAATTAGTGCTAACTCTATTATCGAGCCGGCAGTCTGTTTGACTCAGGATATTTTACCTCAAATGCCGGTTTTCTCTATGGCTGCAACCTGAGTAATATATATTTGCAGCTATTCTTATCGGGAAGGACAATCCGGACATGGTGCTCAAACAGAGTCGAATATTCGATGCAAGCACCTAGTGCCAGCTTTTTCCCCTCTGACCTATGCACCTGAACTCAACAACGTCGTGCTTGCCGTGTGGGAAGAAGCGAAGATTTGTTGGCATATACAATGCTGACTAAACAGGTGGTGAATTTTGCTGACAAATAAACTCGCGCGATAAAACCTGATGAAAATAAAGATCACCATCGTTTCTAATAATAAGTTATAATGGTTTCAAGTAACGCTTAAGGCTTTAACTACGTAATACCTATTTTATCTGCATAGTTAATACGTATATATTGACGCTTAATTAAGTAACTTAACGAATATTAAGTTTGTGTATGTTTTGCCAGAATGGAAATATCGCTACGGATCTAAAAAAATATGCGATATCTTTTATCGCAGATTATTCTCAATATTAAATTCAGGTTTTGAGTAAGGAGAAAGCAATGGCATTTTCGAAACTGTTCAACATCGTTCGGGCCAAAATTAAACCAACCATACGACCTTTGACTACTAAACTTAGCAAGGCTGCGGGTTTAGCAGGTTCAACGGTACTAGTTGTATCGTTATTGTTAGTTTCGTGCGCAAAATCCCCGCAGTCCGTGACGACACCCGCAGTCTATAATGTTACTGCTTACAGTCTGCCGGGGGAAACTACGGCGGCGGCCTTTAACCCAGGGGCAATCACAGTTACTTTGCCGTATGGGACGAATTTAACCAACTTAGTAGCCACCTTCACCACAACAGCCAATGTCACTTCGGTCAAAGTGGGGAATATTTCTCAGATCAGCGGTACGACTCCGAATAATTTTAGTAATCCGATAACCTATGTGCTTAATGGCACCACCCAATGGATAGTGACCGTATATATCGCCCCGGCTGCGACTGGCGCAGATATGACTGCTTTCAGTTTGCCGCGAGAGACCGAACAATCTTCGATTAACAGCGCAGCTGGAACGGTTAACCTGACCGTAGCATCCGGCACCGATGTCACGGCAATGGTCGCCACCTTCAAAACTTCTGATCTGGTCTCTTCAGTCAAAGTGGGCAATGTTTCCCAGACAAGTGGGATCACCCCTAACAATTTCACGAAGCCGGTAACCTATACCGTTACAGCCCAGGATGGTAAAACAAAGAAAAACTGGGTTGTAACCGTCACCGTTATTGCGGAATCTAATGATGCTACTTTGAGCAGCCTGACGATTAGTGCCGGATCATTAACACCAGCATTTGCTTCCGGAACTGCAGGGTATGCAGATTACGTGGATAGTACCGTATCCTCAGTTACTGTTACGCCGACAACGAATTCAAATTCCGCCACAGTAAGTGTGGATGACGTTTCAGTGACCAGCGGCTCAGCATCCCCGTCAGAAACGTTAGTGATCGGAGCAAATGAAATTATCGTGACCGTTACTGCAGAAAATAGCGCAACAAAAACTTATGCGATCGCCGTCACCAGAGGGCAGATTTTGACGATCAATATATCCGGCAGTAACGTAGCTGGTCCTGGCGGTTCGGTGGCAGCAAGTCCCAGCCAAAATGCCTACGCTGCTGGGACAGCGGTGACGCTTACTGAGACACCCACCAACGGATGGACCTTTAAAGGTTGGAGCTCTTCCATTCCGGCCGATCTTACCAGCACGACCTCGAATCCTGATACCATTACTATGAATTCAAATGAAACGGTGACCGCCACCTTTGTTCAAAACGTTTATACTCTGACAATTAACGTGAATGGCGATGGCTCAGTGGCTCAAAGCATTTTACCCGGCAGCGGCAGTAGCCCCTCGTCATCAGCATACACCTCGTGGTCAGAAGTGCAGCTTACCGCTATTCCAGCGGCCGGGTGGTCTTTTACCGGGTGGGCCGGATCTTTAGAGGGCAGCAGTAATCCTGATTCGCTAATATTAGGTGATAACGTAACCGTGACCGCGACATTCCAAATTGTCCCATCAGTAACTACCGGCTCCTCGAGCGTTGGCCCTAATTCTGTTACTTTAAATGGTAATCTCACCAATTTGGGAGGCTCACCTGCCATCAATAGCGCGCAGGTAGCATTTGAATGGGGTCTGGGGACGGATTATGGCAGCATTACCGTACCGCAACTTCAATCTTCAACCGGTAATTTTAAGGCAAGTATAACTGGCATTGCCGCCGGAACAACTTATCATTACAGGGCTATGGCAACCGGTAACGGGACTGGGTATGGAGCCGACCAAACATTCACTACACCTGCCGCATCTGCCAATGCAAACGGCTGGTGGAATTCATCCTGGACTTATCGGGCGGAAGTCGATATTAGCGGAACAGGAACTGCTCTCACCGATTACCAGATCAGTTTGTCCGTACCTTTTAACAGCAATATGGAGACCAACTTCGGCGATGTCCGTTTTGTGTCAGCCGACAATACTACCGTTCTTGATTATTGGATGAATGATGAAGTTGTGTCTTCGTCGGCAACATTTTGGGTTAAGGTCCCGACTATCGCCGCGTCGGGAACCACTAAAATTTACATGTACTACGGAAATACCGCAGCTGCTACAACCAGTAATATTCACACGACCTTTATATATGGGGACGATTTTAACGACCCGACCTACACTCAGGCTCATATCACGCCGGTCAACAGTGGCGCCGCGCAGCAGGGTATCATCAGCGCCAACGGCGTGACGGAATACGAGATGTCGGGAGACAATACGAACACCAACCCGGGAGACCGGTCGGAACCGCTTGCAGAGATATCCAATAACGGGAGCTTGACACAATTTCCTTCCGATTATATTGCCGAAGAAGATGTCGAGACTTTTATCCAGAACGGGAACGTTTTCTTCTGCGGACGCCTGTTGAATGTCAACTGGAAATACGAGCAGCTGATCGATTTTCAGCACAATCAGGTTGTCGAAAACAAGGTAGTGAATGGGGTGTGGACCACCCTTAACATCACACCCCTTGGTTCTCCGGCGCTCATAAACGATTGGTACCAATTAAAAGCTGTTGTTCTGGGTGACGGAGGGGTAAATACTTTACAAACTTACGTTAACGGCATCCAATATGGTCCGAATGTCTCCGATTCCGATCTCTCTTATCCTAGTTATAATGGATTGGCGTTCCTCACGTTTAGCATCAACGGACCGTTCAATGCCGGTTTTCAGGATGTTCGCGTAAGACAATATGCCGCGGTTGAACCAACGGTAAGTTTAGGTGCAGGTACCCACGCCTCCGTCAATTCTTCCCCAACGATCGCCACATTCTCGCCAATTAACGGGGCAATAGCGCTGTTACCAATTTTACATAATAGTCACTTCATACCCACTGCCATTGCGACAGTTAGCTGGACGAAATTAGATGAAATTTTTCTCCCGTTGAACGACACCGGCGAAAAATTTCTTCAAAAAACATGCAAATGACAAAGATGGCCAGCAAAACAGGCTGCCGGCAATAGGGAAATAATGCGAAACCGGATATAGGGTAATGCTCCAATGGATAGTTTAAACAGGACAATGGACACATGGAGGTCTTGGCCTTGAAGTAGGACGATTTTCCTATATTTTCGAGCATTCATTGAGTGTTATATTAATGCTATGAATCGACAGGATATTTTATGACTTATTTATCATTTGAGGTTAAAATTGTGGCAACAGGTAATAGTGGGGTTTCCGAATGTAAAGGAAAGCCAGAGAACTTTTTTGGGCGGATAGTGTCTAAATTATGGTAGGAAAATACCTAATGATAAATATCCACACGGTCGTAAATTTGATTGCGTAAAACGCTCAGAAATATCTGTTTTTTCTCCGCACTTTGTGCATTCCTCGTACCATCCGTTCGCTTCGCGCTTAATGAGCAGGCGGCCATCACAGCGAGGGCAAGT
>Ga0187867_10003447_pt1 | contig 12632 bp, 13 predicted proteins | sample June2016WEW_13_1_FD_132976 | JGI IMG/M metagenome (GOLD analysis project Ga0187867, IMG submission 132976) | Peatland microbial communities from SPRUCE experiment site at the Marcell Experimental Forest, Minnesota, USA - June2016WEW_13_10 | ecosystem: Environmental > Terrestrial > Soil >... | reverse complement strand
GACTTGAGGCCGGGCGTCGTATTCATAGGCTTACCGTTTCTTTTCTTTGTCCGCGGGGAGGAATGGACACCTTCAGGTTTTGGAGGTCGTTTCGGCATGATATTAAATGTCCCATGAAAACAGAACCGATAGACGATCAGCTTACCGATACGGAAATAGTTCGCCGCCGCGAGGCAACCCTAAAGCGTATGCTCAATACACCGGCTACATGTCACAACGAGTCCGCCCCAAAGCGCAAGGCCAAGTATACAATCGCTTAAAAAGTTGCAGACTTTGGGGATAAGATCATGCGACAAATCAAAGATAGTCGGAGGAGTCCAAAAGTCTCTGCTTAAGGTGCGCGTTGCATTGGCGCCATTTCGCCTTTTGATTGCTTGGGTCTTTGCGGCTAGATCGAGACAGAAAATTCGGCCGCGTCGTGACCTTTCCCAACGAAAAGATGCAAGAAACAAAATCTTTTCCTACTGCCGGCGGCAAACCGCGTTGCCCATGGCCTGGCAATGACCCTCTTTACATCGCCTATCATGATGAGGAATGGGGCGTGCCGGAGCGCGACAACCGGGCGCTTTATGAAAAACTCATCCTCGACGGATTCCAGGCCGGGCTGTCCTGGATCACAATATTGCGGAAGCGCGAGGCTTTCCGCGCCGCCTTCGACAATTTCGACCCGGAAAAGATCGCCCGCTACGATCGCGTCAAGATCGAAGCCCTCATGCAAAATTCCGGGATTATCCGCAACCGTGCAAAAATCGAAAGCAGCGTGACCTCGGCCCGCGCTTTTCTGAAAATCCAAGAGAACGAAGGCTTTTCCGACTATCTGTGGAGCTTTTTCGAGGGAAAGAGCCTGCAAAACACCTATCGCGACGTGAGCGAGGTCCCGGCACAAACCCCGCTCTCGGCGCGTATCGCCAAGGATTTGAAGAGTAGAGGCTTCAATTTCTGCGGCCCAACCGTCATCTATGCCTTTTGCCAGGCAACCGGCATGGTGAATGATCATCTCGTCAGTTGTTGGCGGCACGCCGAATGCCGGGCACATGCGAGCCATCGATGACCAAGGCCCGGGCGTGGGTCCGCTTGCCGTCCGGCAAACGCCTCGATCTCTTAAATCCGACCCCATTCGATTGGGAGGATAAGGACTTAGCCCTTGGCCTTGCCCGGACCTATCGCTGGGGGGGACATTCGGCCTGGCCTTTGCCACTGTCGGTGGCGCAGCATTCGCTTCTGGTTCTTGCCTTGCACCGGCGCCGGTTTCAAGGCGCCGGCAATGGCCTAGCGGAACTGCGCGAATTGCTGCATGACGCCGATGAAGGCCTGCTCGGCTTCGATTGCATTTCGGTGGTGAAGCCTTTCCTTGGCGAGGCGTATCGCACGCTGACCGAGCGGTTGGAAAACGCCGTCGCCATTCGCTATGGCTTGCCGGCGTGGTCGCCCAGTGAAAGAAAGGCGCATAAAAGGGCGGATCGCGTCGCCGCCGCCTCCGAGGCCGTTCATGTGGTTGGCTGGATGCAGGAGGAAGTGCGCAACACTTTGCGGATTCCCTATACGGCTCTCGTAGCCGATCCGTTGCGCGAGGTTTATGGCGGCAAACCCTGGGAGCCCTGGGCGCCGGCCCTCGCGGCTGAGCGTTTTCTGGCCGAACTTGAGCACCTGTCCGCCGGGACGTTTTAGGGCGCTTATCCCACCTTGGAATTCGCCGATCGACAAAGACTCGCTCAAATTCAAAGAGTGGAACTTGTTCTAATCAAAATAGCCAGGCAACTTTTTCGGGACAGGCTCAGGACCATCGCCAGCATCGCGATTTTGGCGATTCGCGATTGCGGTTGGCCGACTGGAAGACAGACCATTTATTTCTATCGAATCATTCTTCAACTCACGCGAGCATGATAATTAATGAATAAACAAAGATGTAAATTGCCTATTTGTATATATTAATTCACGTATAAATTTCATTTATAGCCAGTTAGCGGGAGCTATACAGCCCCTGAATATGATATGTCTAAGTTTAGTCATTGCCACTGTCTTTTCAAACAGACATCAAGCTAATTTACTTTAACGCTTGACCTCATTTGCGTCTTGACACTATTTTTATGCTCTGCTAATTTTTTAAGCATTGATGGACCGCCTCAAACAAGGTGGCCAAAAGCCACAGAATATGTACCCAAGTTACGTATATGAGGCTCGTATTCTGGCGTTCACTCAATATATTGAGTGAACTAAAGGGGCGTCACGAGCATTCTTTGATTGTTTAACAACCTGCTTCATATTTGGAATATGTGAGTGTGTGCGGAGTAAATATTGCGACAATCCGAGGTTATTATTCCACCAGTCTTTGTCGAGAGTTGGGGCAATTATGGCCAATGTTGATGTCTCCTCAAAAATTCACGAAGCGCCATCGCATCCTAACGAGGGGCCGCCGTTCCTAGAGGCTGAGGACGGTAAATTCGAACGCTACTGGAACCGCGCCAGTTTCCGTTTCTCCCACAAGCTTTCTGGACATCCGCTATTCGAGCTGGACAGCCTCGTGGAATTATCTCGCCGCATGCCGAAATGCGCGGATTTCGCCTATTGGTCGAATGGGACGGAAGGCCCCGGCAATCATTGGGGAGCCCGCGGCAAGAGCCTGTCGCTGCAAGATACGATCGCCGGGATCGCCGAGAATAACTCGCTCGTGCTCATAAAGCATGCTTGGCAAGATGAAGTGTATGGGCCGGTGCTGCAGTCCTGCCTCTCTGAAGCGGTGGAACTTTGCGGCGAGCAATTGCGCGCTGACGTCATTCTAGGCAATGCGACGATCCTGATCGCGTCGCCGAACCGCGTCACCCCCTACCACATCGATTGGGACTGCAACTTCCTGATGCAGATCGCTGGCGACAAGAAGTTGCATGTGTTCAATGGCGCCGATCGCACGCTGCTAACGGAGGCTGAGCTCGAAGGTTTTTGCTCCGGCAATATCAATAGCGCCATATACCAGCCGGCGCGGGAAAAGGACGCGGCGGTTTACGACCTGGGAGCCGGGGATGGCGTGCACGTCCCGGTCCGCGCGCCGCACTGGGCGCAAAATGGCAACAACACCTCGGTGGCGCTCAGCGTGAATTATGAGCTGCGCTCGGAACACCGCAAGTCGGACCTTTACCAGCTTCAACATTGGGGGCGCCGTGCCGGCCTCAAGCCACGTGGTCCAGAGCGCGCCGGCTTGGCTTGGAAGGCTGCCGCGGTTGCGCTTCGAACAGCACGCGGGCTGCGTAAACTTATACGACCGTCTGATGACGGAGTGCCCACGCGCTGGCAGCCGTCTTAACGCCTGTCGGCAAGCTCCCAAACTTTGGCGCGACAACCGGACGCATCATTTATTTGCGCGGCTCCGCCGCCACGAACGCGCCAGCGGTTCCATTCTCATGGCGACTCCTTTATAAGGCGCTTGGCCGGGGTGCCATACCCTCAGCCCGCGCCCGGGACGCAGATCCATTCAAGCAGATCCAGTCACAAGGAATCGGATCCCGGTCTGAGGTCTTTATGTCCGCGAGGTTTTTCTGAAAGACCGCGTTTCGCTTTCGCAAAGCACGTTAAAGACAGGGGGAAGCGTGTCCGTCCCGCGCATCCATGTTTGCCCACTCTCCAAAGTGCCGGAAACCGTCCGCGCGACCGGGGCGCGAAGCCTTGTCACTTTGCTCGACAAGGGAACACCGGTCAATCGCCCTTCCGGGATCGCCGCCGAAAGACATCTCGTCGTCGTCCTGTCCGACATCGTCGTGGAAGTCGATGGCCATACGCTTCCGAGCGAATCCCATGTCGAAAATCTGCTGACCTTCGTGCGGCAATGGGACCAGGCGGCCCCTTTGTTGATCCATTGCTGGGCCGGTGTGAGCCGCTCGACGGCGGCAGCCTTTATCACGGCTTGCGCCTTGCGCCCGCATCGCGATGAAGCCGAGATCGCGCAAGCGGTCCGCACCAAATCGCCGACCGCGACGCCCAATTCAAGGCTCGTCACCATCGCCGATGCGATGCTTGGGCGAAACGGGCGGATGGTCGCCGCCATCGAGAAAATCGGCCGTGGCCGCAACTGTTTCGAAGGCACGCCCTTCGCTCTAGAGTTGCACTGACTTTCAACCCGCACTACAGCATTGCACAGCAATTCCAGAGCCGGTCGGCGTCAATTTCGCGCGAGGAATCGATTGGCCGGGGCTTATCCATGGGCCATGAAACGTGACAAAGCTCCCGCGAAAGCCGCCCGGCCCTTTAGTGAGAAAAGAGACAAATTTGCCCGCCACCGACCCAGACATTGCCGCTATGTCTTTCGAGGCGGCCCTCAAGGAACTCGAACTCATTGTGGACAGGCTAGAAAAGGGCACTGTCGAGCTTGAGGAATCGATTGCGATCTACGCGCGCGGAGAGGCTTTGAAGCGCCATTGCAGCGATTTGCTCAAAAACGCCGAGCAGAGAATCGAAAAGATTACCTTGGGCGCCGATGGCCGCCCGGGTGGAACCGAGCCGCTCGACGTGGATTGAGAGCGACAACCGGCGCGGCTCTGCGTCCCAGCTGCACTTGGCCGCCGGCTTGCTTCACAAGCCTGACCCGCCGCCCCTTCAGCGGAATTTTCCATAACAGAGGTTTGACCCCATGGGCGATTATGCCTTCGCCGAGCCGCCAATTATCTCGCTCATGTCGATGTCGACCAAACCGTTTCCGGTGCGGCGCATCTATTGCGTCGGCCAGAATTACGGGGCGCACGCGAAAGAGATGGGCGCAAATCCCGAGACCGACCCGCCGTTCTTCTTCATGAAGCCCGCCAGTGCGATCCTGCAGAATGGCGAAACCATGCCGTATCCGCCGGGCACCAGCAACCTGCATCATGAGGTCGAACTGGTGGTCGCGATGAACATGGGTGGTAAAAACATTCCGCCGGAAAAGGTCAACGATATGATCTTTGGCTATGCGGTCGGTCTCGACATGACGAAACGCGACGTGCAGAACGAGGCCAAGAAAAAGGGGCAGCCCTGGGAAATGGCGAAAGCCTTCGACCATTCCGCGCCCTGCTCGTCCATCACGCCGGAAATGTACACAGGCGTCATCGCCAAGGGCAAAATCCAATGCAAGGTGAATGACGAGTTGCGCCAAGACGCCGATCTCGCCGACATGATCTGGGGGGTTCCCCAAATCGTTCATTATCTTTCGCAGCTTGTCGAAGTCTGTCCGGGCGATCTCATCTTCACCGGCACGCCCGCCGGTGTCGGACCCGTCGTCAAGGGCGACAAGATCGAAGCGACCATCGCCGGGCTGGAGCCGCTGCTGATCGAGATCGGCTGAGGGTCGTCAGCGCGAATCTTGCTCCACTCCAAATTGCTGCCGACGTTTGTCTTGGCGCCTGAGCCTTGCTTCGAGTCGAGCGCCTGTATGTGTTTTCATTTATTCGCCGACATCTTGCGTCTGATCGCGGAACTGCGGCCGCCGCCTGATCCCTCGCTGGTGTAAGGGGGCCGGTTGCCATGCGTTCGAAAACATATTTTGAAAAAGTTGCGCATCAGGGCAGTGCGGCAATCTCAATTTCAATCTCAACAAGAAGAGGATCGGGAGATGCCGGTATAGGACGAATGACTGATGTCATGGCTAGAGATGAATGTTACACCCTTGGCACATTCGCGGTTGTTTGGCGAATGCCTGTTGAATTGAATTCGTCTTTTTAAGTGGAGAATATTGTGCCTATTTTGCAAGGCCTCGTGGCCTCGAACGGAAAGCTATTCGCCGCGTGGAAAGGCGAACCTGGCGACGACCGGATCTTCTATTCGTCGTGGAATGGCAGCGGCGCGTGGGAAACAGCCAAGACGATCGGCGGAAACACCAGCGTCGGACCTTCGCTCGGGATACTGAACAAATCACTTTATGCCGCCTGGAAAGGCGAGTGGAGCGATCCGAGTGTCTTTTATGCCACGTACAATGGTTCGAAGTGGGAAGCGCAGAAAGCAATAGCGAACGTCTACAGCGACACTGGGCCGGCTTTGTGCGGGCACGGAGACAAACTCTATGCAGCGTGGAAGAGCGTGTTCGACAAATCGCTCTATTACGCGACGTTTGACGGGACGAAATGGTCCGGCGAGACCCAAATGTCCGACTTCCGCAGCACTGGCGGGCCGTCGCTGGCGACCTCCAACGGCAAGCTCTATGCCACTTGGAAGGGCGAGAGTTCCAACGATCTCTGGTACGCTTCGTTCGACGGCTCATCGTGGTCCGGCCAGAAGCAGCTCTCCGCCGGCAAAACGAACGTCGGGCCGTCGCTCGCTGAGGTCAATGGCAAGCTCTACGCCGTGTGGAAGGGCGAGAACGACACGTCTATGTGGTACGCCACATTCGATGGGACGTCCTGGTCCGGGCAGACCCAGCTTCCCAAGCTTTTCAGCGACATCGGCCCGGCGATCGCGGAGTTCAACGGCAAGCTCTACGCGATGTACAAGGGCCGGAACGGCGACGTGAGCCTCCACAATGCGAACTACGACGGAACGAGTTGGTCGGGGCAGTCGAACGACATCCCGGGCAATACCGGGCAGGACGACGACGGAGCCCTTCTAGCGCCGGCGTCCGGCGGCAACACCAACTATGCGTTCGCCGACAGCAATGGCGCTTCCTTGACAGGGGCGAGCGTCACGATTCTCGTCGCGGAGGACATCGTTCCCGACAGTCAAGGGGACTATTCCTTCCAGATCAACTGCAACAGCTCGCAGCAGGCCGCGGGGTCGGCCCCCTTCGTCTGGCAGCAGTACTTCTTCGTGGTCACCGACAACGAGATCTGCGCGAGGGTCAATTGCTTCCGTCAGCAGGATTTGCCGGCGAGCCCCTATCTCAATTGGGATAGCCGGCCGCCCCGAATGCCTCAAGGTCAGGGCACGCTTCCTCTCTCGAACAACCGTCTGCCGAAGGGCTCGCAGCTCACCATGACGCTCGCGACAAACGCACGCGGCGCCGTCGACGGATTCGCTTTCAGCATCGCCCTGCCGGGCGGGGCCTCCCTCAGTACGCCGGTGATTACGCTGCAAAGCATCGGCAGCCAAGTCGTGCCCAACAATCTCGCGCCTATCATCAAGTACCAGACGATCCTTGTCGCGAAGCTGGGCGGCCTGACGCAGAATTTCTCTGCGGGCAAAGGCCTCTTCCTGTTCGCCGAGACCAACAGCCTCGTCGCGACCGCTGCCGTGGACGAGTCGGGGGAAAACAGCAACGTCCCGTACGGATCGCTGCCCGCCTCCTATCCGAACGGCGAGTTCTATCAGACGTTCGGAATCGGTCTCTCGTAAGCTTGCTCCGGCGGCCGGTTCCTGGAGTCGGTCGCCCCTACGACGGGTTTCGGCTTGAAGGTCCGTCCGAACAGAGACCCGCCACGGCGCCGAAACAGCGCCGCGCATTGGCCCGACCCGGCGAATCCACTGTCATATGACAAGCGCTGAGGCTCTACTCCAAATTGCTTCCGACGTTTGTATTGGCGCCAGCGCCCTGCTTCGAGTCGAGCGCTTGGATCTGTTTCCACGTATTCGACTGGGCGATCATATGGCGGATCGCCGCCACATTGGCGCTCGCATCCTTGGCGTCGAGATCGCGCCGCGATATTTCCTCGGCGCTTGCGAATTTGCCTTCGAGCGCTAGGACAAGAGCGAGATTCTGACGCACGGGCCGATCGGCATCGGGCGCTGCCGCGGCTTCTTTCAGCGTTTTTTCGGCTTCCGGCAATTTTTTCGACAGCGCGTAGGAAAGCCCGAGATTGGACAAAACATGCGGCTGCGCCGGCGCGATTTTAAGGGCCGCCGCGTAATAGGCTTGCGCTTGCTCATGGTCGCCGAGCTGATCTGCAACAGAGCCTTGCGCGGAAAGCACGGACCAATTCGGCCGTTCTGGCGTATGCGCATGTGCCAAGACCTCGGCCGCCTCGCGCGGCCTGCCGGCCTCGGCCAAGGCCTTGCCATAGGCGGCGAGCACCTCCACGTCGTGCGGAATTTTGATCGACAGCCGCTGCAAAATCGCGACGGCCTGCGCATGTTCGGACATGCCGCGCAAAGCCCGCGCGTAATTCATCGCGACGGCCTTATCATCCGGATTGCGGTCGTACTGACGTCCCCATTCCTCCGCTGTGCGCTGACTATTCGCGTCGGAGGTGCCCCCGGAGCGATCGGATACACTGCCGATCGAACCGGTGATATCTTGTTGACCACTCGACTGGCAGCCTCCGAAACAAAGCGAGGCCGCCACAAACGCCCAGGGGATGGCTCCGGCCGCGATGTGCCCAATCCGGCGGCTTTGTTCGCCAAGCGTATTGCGTTGTCCATCGGACAAATGTTTCATGTGCTCCGCCATGCCATTGCGCCGGTTCCTGAGTCGGCCCGGTTTGCTTTCAAGATCATCGGCGATTAACCCTTAGCCTGGCTTGCGGGGCGCCGCCGCGACGCTCAACACCGCTTTCCAAGGAGTTTTCCATGCTGGTCCGGCCTGAACCCTCGCAAGAAGCCGCGCCCATCTGGTTCGTCACCAAGGAGACATGGCCAAAAATCCGCGCGTCTCTTCCCGGACTGGCGCAAGCCTTCGCGAACGTCTGCGGTTTCGAACCAACCCCCGGCCGCGCCCAAATCTTTCCCGGACCCGGAGGCGAGATCGCCGGCGTCCTTTTCGGGATCGAGGGCACCGAGTCACGAGCGCGCGATTTGTTGCTTCCGGGGCAAATGGCAACATCGCTGCCTCCCGGCCTCTACCGCTTCGCCAACCCCCCGCATGATGCGGCGCTGGCCGCGCTGTCATGGATTCTATCCGGCTATCGTTTCCACCGCTACAAGTCCATTAATGGCGATGCCCCACGGCTTTGCGTTCCCGATGGCGTCGATGCCGCCCGCGTGGAGCGGATCGCGCGCGGCGTCATTCTCGGGCGCGATCTCATCAACACCCCCGCCAATGACATGGACCCGGAGGCGCTCGAAGCCGCCGTTCTGACGCTCGCGGCGCAGCATCAGGCCGAAGCGGAAGTCACGCGCGGAGCCGCCCTCCTGGACGCAAACCTGCCGCTCATTCACGCTGTCGGCCGCGCCGCCGAAAAAGAGCCGCGTCTCGTCGATTTCCGCTTTGGGGCCGAGACCGCGCCCAAAGTGACGCTGGTCGGCAAGGGGGTTTGCTTCGATTCGGGCGGGCTCGACATCAAGCCCGATGCCGCCATGAGCCTCATGAAAAAGGATATGGGCGGCGCCGCCACCGCCCTGGCGCTCGCTGCGATGATCATGGAGGCGGGGCTCGCCATTCGTTTGCGGGTGCTCATTCCGATTGTCGAGAATGCGATTTCCGGCAATGCCTTCCGGCCTGGCGATATCTATGAGAGCCACAAAGGTCTCACCGTCGAAATCGGCAACACCGATGCCGAGGGGCGGCTTATTCTCGCCGACGCCCTGGCGCTCGCCGACGAGGAGGCCCCCGAGCTTCTTATTGATTTTGCCACGTTAACGGGTGCCGCGCGGGTTGCCCTCGGCCCCGACCTGCCGCCTTTCTACACAATGGACGAGGCGCTCGCCGCCGACATCGCAAACTTTGGCGCGGCCACGGAGGACCCGGTGTGGCGTCTGCCCTTGTGGGACCCTTACGACAAACTGCTCGATGGCAAACTCGCCGATCTCAACAATATCTCCGGCGGTCCCTTCGCCGGCTCGATCACCGCGGCGCTGTTTCTGCGCCGTTTCGTCGAACGGACAAAATCCTGGGCGCATTTCGATATTTACGCCTGGACGCCGAAGGCAAAACCAGGCCGCCCCGAAGGCGCGGAAGTGCAGGCCGCGCGGCTGCTCTACGCTTTGCTAGAGGCGCGGTATGGGGCGCAGGTGCTGGCGAAGCGAGGCAAAAAACCTCCGTTGCGCACTGGTGCCGCGCGCAAAATCGATCCGGCGAAGCTGGAAACGAGTGTTAAATAGCAAGAGGATGGTGCTGCCAGTCGAGGGCGGAACCCGTGACCCAAGCGATTGACCTTGCCGGAACGCCCATCACGGAAAAAGTCTCGCCCGCTCCGGCAGCGGTAGCAGCCCGGCTGCCGGGGATCGACCGGATGCGTGGGCTTGTCATCGTGCTAATGGCGCTCGATCATGTCCGCGATTTCTTCAACGTCGATGCGCTGTATTTCGACCCGACAGATCTTACACGGACGTATCCCGCGCTGTTCCTGACCCGCTTCGTCACCCATTATTGCGCGCCAACCTTCGTCCTCCTCGCGGGCGTGTCTGCGTTTCTGCATGGAAGAAAGCTCAATGATCGAGGCGCGCTCGCGCGCTTCCTGCTGACCCGCGGCGTATGGCTGATCCTGCTCGATGCAATCGTGGTGAGCCCGGTATGGGCGCTAGAGCTCGGACGATTCCATTTGGCCACGCTCTGGGCCATCGGTTGCAGCATGATCGCGCTGGCGGGTCTGGTCTTTCTGCCGCTGCGGGCCGTGCTGCTCATCGGGGTTTTGATCATCGTCAGCCACAATCTGCTCGATCCTCTGCACGCGGTACAGTTCGGGGCTTGGGCACCACTGTGGAGCATCCTCCATGAACCAGGAGCCTTGCCCTTTGGCCTGCCGGGAGGGGTGAGCTATCCGGTGCTTCCCTGGATCGGCATTATGGCACTCGGTTATGGGCTGGGGCCCGTTTTTCTGGAACCGGCCGGCACGCGCGCGTGGCAGCTCACGCTGCTCGGGCTTGCTTCGATTGCGCTTTTCCTGCTGCTGCGCGGAACCAATTTTTATGGCGACCCACACCCGTGGAGCCAGCAGCGCGACAGCATGATGACCGCGCTCTCGGTGCTCAACGTCAGCAAATACCCGCCGTCCTTGCTCTATGCGCTCGTCACGCTAGGCCCTGCCCTTCTCTTGCTCCCGGCCATGGAGCGGTTCGGTGGTTTCGCTGGCGAGGTGCTCGCGACCTTCGGGCGGGTACCGCTTTTCATCTATTTGCTGCATCTTTATGCCGCGCATGCGGCGGCCGTCGCGCTCTTCCTCGCTGAGGGCTTTGACTATGACCAATTGCGCGGCTTCGGCGCACAAGCAGCCCCGCCGGCTGGGCTCGGCCTTAGTCTGCCCGCCACCTATGCCGCCTGGATCCTCATCATGGCCGCGCTATATCCGGCCTGCCGCTGGTTCGCCAACGTCAAGCGGCGGCGGCATGATTGGTGGTTGAGTTATTTGTAGATTATCACCATACGCCGGGAATAAGGCGCGGCGTTTTCAGCGCGTATGCGGCGTATTCCGGAAAAGCCTTCTGAAGGACCTTTTCTTCGAGCTGCATCCGCCTGATCTGCACGGTCACATGCAGTATCAGGAACGGCAGGGCAGCGAACCATGCGTATTGCAACAATATGCCGGCAACCGCGGCCTCCTCGACCAGATAGAGCGGATGCCGGACGATGGCGTAAGGGCCGCTGGTGACGAGCTTGCGCGCTTGGGGGATCAGGGTGAACGACAAGCCCAAGGATAGAAGCGTGTAAAGGATCAGCGCTTCGCTGACGAGGAGGATCGACGCCGATGCGGCATAGAGCTCAGGCAGCTCCGGGCCGCGCGGCAGCAGGGGAATGAACCATGCGGCATAAGTGCCCGCCAACGTCAGCAGCACTGGCCCGAGCCCTTTCGCTCGGCTGACCGGCTCTGGCCGTAACACTATGATGCAGCCGATGATCGTGTAGAAGAGGACGACGCACACATCCGCGATCAGCGCCGGCCACGCAGCTGGGCCAGCCCGACCGGCCGCGATGGCCTCAAGCAGACCGTTGACGTCCATGAAGGATGTCGCACTCAGGACGAGAAACCAGGCGGACGCGCATAGGCGCATGATCAGTGCACGCAGGCTCTCAGAGGCGAGCGCAAGGGGAACGGTGTCCCACTCTGGCCCCGCGGCTGGAAGCGGCTTGACCTGATCTCCTCCAAGTCCCGCCAAGCACTGTCCTCTCTTTTCGTCTATCGTCTAATCTAGCGTAACATGCCGATTATGGCTGAATCCGGGTCAGCCCAAATCTGTGAGTGATGAAGGAGCGCACGCCGATCTCGCGAGTTTGGGGGAATTGAATGCCGAAACAGATTGCCGCCGCGAGCAAAAATGAGATGATTTCAAACATCAGTTTTCGAGGGAGGTAATGATGCGCATTATCGGATTGACCACATCACTTTTAGCCGCCGCCGCGATTTGGGGCTCCGGGCAAGGGCTGGCCTGCACACCCGGCGAAGAAGCCTGCCCCGTCGCGCTCAAGATGGCGCCCGGCTCACGATTGATTGAATCGGCGGGTTTTGTATCGGGCGAACATCCCGATTTTTATTTCAAGTTTGACGCCAGAGGCGGACAGAAGCTCATCATCCACACCGAGGGGGGAGGATTGAAGACCGGACCCGGGATTCCGATCACGGGTCCGGGCGGCACACAAGATGCCGTCGACGAGGACACGCCCTACACGCTACCGGCGAGCGGCGACTATGTTATTCAGATGCACGCCAATACGATGTCGGAAGGCCCCTTCGGCCGTTTTAAGCTTTACTTGATCATCGATTGACGGAGCCGCCGCTTGCGGAAGTGCCGGACGGCGTCCGCCGGCACCTACGTCGCCCGGATCCTGATCAGGGCCCCGCCCTTACTCCGCCTGCCGCTGCTTCGCCAACGTG
>Ga0187867_10003442_pt1 | contig 12640 bp, 11 predicted proteins | sample June2016WEW_13_1_FD_132976 | JGI IMG/M metagenome (GOLD analysis project Ga0187867, IMG submission 132976) | Peatland microbial communities from SPRUCE experiment site at the Marcell Experimental Forest, Minnesota, USA - June2016WEW_13_10 | ecosystem: Environmental > Terrestrial > Soil >... | reverse complement strand
GGGACACGTCACCCCAGAATGGGAGCTGCACAGTAACCTTCGGTTACTGTGCGGGAACCATCGTGGAATCAAGCAGCTAAAAGAAAAAGTCTCTAAAAATAAGGTGTTTACAGGTTACCGAGCGCGAACCATAAGAAAACAAGCGACTAAAAGTAAAAATGGAGTCATCCGATCTATTCTATAAACACGCGCCGGTTGCTGTCGGGTAACCTGATGATTTTCCTGTCCTTAGCGGAAAACCGCCTTGCGCAGCCACGAACGCGGAGGAATCCATGGACCAGACGAAGCAGCCCCCGGCCAGCCAGCCGGAGCCAACAAAAGCGCCGCCGCCAGCGTCCAACGAGCGCCCGCGCTTGCGCCGATCGGCATCGGTGCGGGAATACATCACGCGGATGGTTGCGGCGTTGAACAACTTCAAGGCAAAGGAGTGAGGCATGGTGAAGGCATCTCTGCGCACAAAATCGATAGGGACCAAAGTATCCGATGCCGAGTACGCGGCGCTTGAGGCGCGGGCGCGGGCGGAGAATCTGACGCTGTCGGAGTGGATGCGGGCGAAGTTGCTGGAGCCGGACACGGACGACGGCAGGGCGGCGGACGATCTTTTGGGCGAAGTTTTGCTGGCGGAGGTTCTTGCGTTGCGGGCGTTGTTCTTGAATCTTCGCCCGCTTCCCGATCATGCTCTTCCGGGCGAGGCGGAGGTACGGGCGGAGATTGCGCGGGTGGATGCGACCAAGATGCAGCGCGCGCGGGAGCGGTTGGCGGCGCAGAAAAAGGCGGCGCGATGAGGGACTATTTCGCTCCGCGCCGGTACTGGAAGTGGACGCGCTGGACGCTGATTGCGGCGGGCGTTTTCTTCTGTGCGCTGTACGTTCAGGGCTACCGGAACGACTGGAGCGTGGCGGAGCGTCTTGACGTGTGGGTTTATCTGGAGAGCGGAGTGCGGGGCAGTCTCTCAGAGAACTCCTGGACGAGTTACAAGCTGCTTGAAGGCATGACGGCGACGAAGATTTTGGTGCCCGTCGATGGCGATGAGATCGAGCCGGTGACGGGGCCGGATGGCGAGCCGACGTACCGGCTGACGGCGAAGGGCAGCCGCGCGTATGTGCGGCTGGAGTGGCAGACGAGTGAGCACAACGACCGCAAACTGCATGGTTTTTTGCGCCAGTGGATCTTCCACGACGATCTTTACGAGTCGGCCCGGAGGCCGCTTTACTGTGCGTTGATGGTGCTGGCGTTGCTGTTGCCGGTGGCCGTTCCGAAGGATCGTTGGCCGAAGTTCTCCTACGAAAAGCAGTGGCAAAAGCTGATGGATTTTATCGAGCGCAGGCGGCGTGCGGCGGCTCAGGCAAAGGCCGCTGTGCCCACTGTAAAACCGCCGGTTGCGGCGCCAGTTCCGCCGCCGGTTGTAGCGGCAAAACCGCCAGAGGCGCGTCCCGCTGCGGCGAAGAAACCACGTCCCCGATTCGAGTAAAAACCACAACGAAGGAAGAAAAACGACTTCCGAAGTCATGGTTAGAGGGACGATGAACGTTCCTGCAAAGAAAGGGTAAAAATCCATGAACTATGAAATCGAGAAAGACGGAGTAACGGAGTACGTAATCGTGCGGTGTCCGGATGGTCACCGGATGCGGGGGCAGAAGGTGGGCGACCTCAAAATCATGCAGAGCCTTGCGTGTGTCGTGCCCGGTTGCAGCAAGCAGTGGGAGCAGTTGCTTCCGATGACCAACGGCTTCGAGGGCGACGCATGATTTCCATGTCGAAACCCATCTCCGCGAGCCAGGCGCGAGAGTACCACAAAGAAGAGTTCGCCAACGCGCGGGACAACTACTACACCGAGGGCGATCATGTGCGCGGTGAGTGGCAAGGCAAGCTCGCCACGCATTACGGACTTGCTGGCGAAGTGGGCGAGGAACAGTTCGCGCGGTTGAGTGAGGGCCAGCATCCGGCGACGGGTGAGCAGCTTGTCCGGCATCAAACGGCGCGGGAGTATGTGAACGAGCAGGGCCAGACAGTGCGCACGATGGAGCACCGGGCGGGCTGGGATGCGACGTTCAGCGCGCCGAAGTCTGTCTCGTTGACGGCGCTTGTCGGCGGCGACGACCGGATAAGAGAGGCGCACCGGGAGAGCGTTCGCGTTGCGCTCAATGAGATGGAGAAATACGCGCAGGCGCGCATCGGCGGCAATACTCCAGCAGAGACGACGGGCGCATGGGTAGTGGCGAAGTTCGAGCACGACAGCAGCCGTCCGGTGGACGGCTACGCCGCGCCGCAGTTGCACACGCACACGGTGATTTTCAATATCGCCGAGACCGCCGACGGAACCACGCGGGCGTTGCAGCCGCAGGAACTTTACAAGACGCAGCAGTACGCGACGGCGGTTTACCGTTCGGAGTTGTCGGCGCGGTTGCAGACGCTCGGTTACGAGATCGAACGCGGCGAGCATGGGCAGCCGGAGATCAAGGGTTACACGCGGGAATACTTGGAGGCGTCGAGTCCGCGGCGTCAGCAAATCACGGAACAACTTGCGGAGCAGGGCCGCTCCGGGCCGGAAGCCGCGCAGATCGCGGCGCACAAGACGCGCGAGGCAAAACTCGATTTAACGCCGGAGCAGGTCCAGGCGCAGCACCGGGCAATGGCCGCAGAATACGGCCATCAGCCGCAACGGGTGATCGAGGAAGCGCAGCGGAGACCAGGCGTTGAGCTTCAGCCGGAAGCGTCGCAGCGCGTGGCGCAGGCTGCTGTGAGTTATGCGCGGGAGCGGGGCACGGAGCGCGAGGCCATCGTCGATGAACGGACGCTGATGCGCGATGCGTTGAAGCACAGCATGGGCGCGGCGCGCTTGCCGGAGATCAAGGCGGAGTTCGAGCGTCGCGTCGCCGCGCATGAGTTGATCGAGGTCGAGCGCAGGCCGGGGCTTGCGGGCCGCGCGTTCACAACCGGCGAGATGCAGGGTTACGAGCGCGAGATCATCGAGCGGATGCGCATGGGCCAGGGCAACCGCGAAGTGTTGGCCGATGGCCGGGTCCGGCAGCAGGTCGAGGCGAACCATGCGCATCTGAGCTTGAGTCAGCGGCGGGCGGTCGAAGACGTGCTCGAAAACCGCGACCGGATGATGGCACTTGAGGGCGTGGCCGGAGGCGGAAAGACTACTTCTTTAGCCGCTATCCGGGAAGCCGCAGTCAGTGCGGGCTATGAGGTCAAGGGGCTTGCGCCCACGTCGCGCGCGGCGCAAAAGCTCGGCGAGTCGGGCATGGAGACGGAGACGTTGCAGCGGCACTTGACGCGCGGCGACCGCGCCGACGACGGACAGAAGCGGCTCTATGTGGTCGATGAATCGAGCATGGCCAGCACCAAGCAGATGCACACGTTCGTAGAGCGGCTAAAAGAAAATGATCGTGTGCTGTTCGTTGGTGACGTGCGGCAGCATGAGGCGGTCGAAGCTGGCCGACCGTATGCGCAGTTGCAAGAAGCCGGAATGCGCACGGCGCGGCTTGACGAGATCATCCGGCAGAAAGACCCGGCGTTGAAAGAGGCCGTGGAGCAGCTTGCGCGGGGCGAAGTCAAAGAAGCAATCGCCAATCTGGACAGCCAGGGCCGGGTACATGAGATCGTGGACCGCAGCGAGCGCATCCGCGAGATAGCGCGTGAGTATGTGCGGAGGCCTGAGAATACGCTTGTTGTCTCGCCCGACAATCAATCGCGGCGTGAGATCAACGAGCACATCCATCGTGCGATGCAGGGCGCGGGCCAGGTCAAAAGCGAAGAGCATCCGGTGCGGGTGTTGAATACGCGGCAGGAGTTGACCGGCGCGGATAGGCAATGGGCGCAGAACTATGAGCCGGGCGACATCGTGCGTTATGCGAAGAGCAGCAAGGCGCACGGCTTCGAGGCCGGAGAGTATGCGCGCGTTGCGCGCGTGGATCGTGCGGAGAACACGGTCACGGTCGAGCGCAAGAGCGGCCAGGAAGTGAGCTACGATCCACGGCGGCAGCAGGGCGTGACGGTCTACCGGGAGGCGGAGCATAGCTTCTCAGAGGGCGACCGTGTGCAGTTCACGGCCCCGTATCATCCGCAGAAGATAGCCAGCCGCGAGTTGGCGACCGTCGATAAGATCGACAGCGACGGCAATCTGAAACTGAAGATGGACTCAGGCCGCGAGGTCGAGTTCAACGCGCGGCAGCATCCGCATCTTGATTACGGCTATGCGGTGACGAGCCACAGCAGCCAGGGCCAGACCGCCGACCGCGTGCTCGTCCATGTGGACTCGGAGCAGGCGCACAGCCAGCTTCTCAACAGCCGCATGGCTTATGTGTCGGTATCGCGGGCGCAGTTCGATGTGCAGATGTACACCAACGACGCCGGGACGCTGGGTCATGCGTTGAGCCGGGACGTGTCGCATCCATCGGCGATCCAGCAGGAGCCAGCGGCGCAGAAGATCGAGCCGGTACAGGCACAAGTGCAGGCGCATGAGTTCGTGCAGGGAATGGGCATGGGCCGCTGACGCGGCATTTCCTCCGCTCCGGCATCCGTAAAGGCTCTCCGCTTCGCTCCGCCCGCTGACGCGGCGCGCAAAGAACGCGCGGCCTTGACTGATGCCTCCGCTGCGGATGGTTCTCAGCTATGAGAAAAATGTATTTTTCTCATGTTCCAAACATGAGAAAGCAAACTACGCGGCCCCATCAGAGCCAGCGTCAGAGTCCAGAAGAAGAAACTCAAGCATCAAAGCTGCCGCCGCGTCCTCCATCGTCTTGTCTCCATCGGGCGCGCTGTCTTGGTTAGAAAAGTAGGCTTGTTCGCCGCGTATGGCGATCATGCGCTGAAAGGTAACCGGGCAGGGATCAAAGCTGTATCGCAGAAAGCGCAAATCGAAATCGACGTAGAGCCGAAATACATACTCGCTTGCGCCCACGCGGTAAACGATCTTGTGCTCTGTTGGAGAGGGCTTCTCATAGATCAGCTTGGCATCTTGCGGAAGATGAAACCAGCCGAGACAGCCGCCGCCGTTCAGCGTGTCGCAGATGTCCTTCATGTGGCCAAAAAGATCGAGCCAGGCCAGCCGCGTCAGCTCATCTTCGGTGAGCGGCCCATCGTGCAGGTCAAAGTGCAACACGTCCGGTTGCAATGGAAGCAATGGTTCACTCATCATGTCGCGGTCTATCCGGCGGTACTGCTGAGAAAAGCGTCGATGGTCGTGAGCAAGGCATCTTGCTTGCGGCGGGGCAGGCTCTCGATCTGCTCCAGGCGGCGCAGAACCTTGCGGCTGGGCTTGCGGCCCGGCAGTGCTCCGGGCTGCGAGCGGAGCAGTTCATCGGCGGAGACTTCAAGAACTTCGGTAAAACGCAGGATCATGTCGGCGTTGAGACGGAGCTTGTCATTTTCGTAGTCGGAGACGAGTGCCGGAATGAGGCCGATGCGCTCGGCAACTTCCCTCTGGGTATAGCCGCGTTCCTTGCGGATGCGGGCAATACGCTGGCCTATCGACTCCGGGCCGGGGTCGATGGGGGAGAGCTTGAGTCTGGAAATCCTTGGCATACGAAATCAGTCTAAGGGCAAAAAAACTGTGCCACTCGTCTATCAGTATGATACTTATATTTTAAGACGGTAATTTTCTTGAAATAGTTCTTGACACGTTTTTTACGAAAGGCGGTCAAAATGGCGCGCATCCCAGAGCACGAGGTCGAGCGGCTGAAACGCGAGGTCTCCGTCCAGCGGTTGGCCGAGGCGCGGGGCATCAAGCTGCACCGGCACGGTGCGGACCTGCTGGGCAAGTGCCCCTTCCACAACGACCGGACGCCCTCGCTTGTCATCACTCCGAGTAAAAATCTCTGGCACTGTCTGGGAGCCTGCAATACGGGCGGAACGGTGATCGACTGGGTAATGCGGGCCGAGGGCATCAGCTTCCGCCATGCAGTCGAGTTGCTGAAAGCGGACCATCTTCCCTTAGCCGCCGATCCAATCCAGCCGGTCAAGCATGGCACGGTGCGCAAACTGCCGCCGCCCGTGGCGCGGGATGCGGACGAGCGCGAGTTGCTGTTGCAGGTCGTGGGCTATTACAACGAGACGCTGAAACAGTCGCCGGAGGCGATGAAGTATCTGGAATCGCGCGGCCTCAAATCTTCCGAGATCATCGACCGCTTCCGGCTTGGCTTCGCCAACCGGACGCTGGGTTATCGCCTGCCGGCGAAGAACCGCGCCGCCGGCGCGGCAATGCGCGGACGCCTGCAAAAGCTGGGCATCCTGCGGGAGAGCGGACACGAGCACTTCAACGGCTCGCTGGTTATCCCGGTCATCAATGGCCAGGGCGAAGTGACAGAGATGTACGGGCGCAAAATCACGCCGAATCTGCGCCCAGGAACACCGGACCATCTGTATCTTCCCGGCGAACACGCGGGCGTGTGGAACGAAGAGGCGTTGATCGTCTCAAAAGAGATCGTTCTGTGCGAGGCGCTGATCGACGCCTTGACGTTCTGGACAGCGGGCATCCGGCACGTAACGGCAAGCTATGGCGTGAACGGCTTCACAGCCGATCATCGCGCGGCCTTCGAGCGGCACGGCACGGAGCGCGTGTACATCGCATACGACCGAGACGAAGCGGGCGACAAGGCAGCGGAGAAGCTGGCCGAGGAACTGATGCAGATGGGTATCGAATGCTTCCGCGTTCTCTTCCCCAAAGGCATGGACGCCAATGAGTACGCGCGCAAGGTAACGCCAGCGGCGAAGAGTCTGGTCGTGCTGCTGAATAAGGCGCAATGGCTGGGCAAGGGCCAGCGGCCAGAGCTGCGCGCGCTGGAGCCGGTCATCGAGGCCGAACCGGAGCCGAGCACGGAGCCGGACATCGAGCCACTGCCAGCAGAGACAAAAGCAGCGACTAAAGAAGAAATCATCGCGGCGGAACCCGTCGATACTGAGATCGAGGCCGAGATCGAGTTCGCCACCGTTGCGCCCGTCGAAATCACTCCAGAGCTATCCCCCGCCAAAATCGAAGAACAGGTTTTTTCCTTAGCCGCCGAGCCGGAGCCGGTTGCGCCGACAGCGCCGGAGCCAGCCACGGCAGCGCCCGCGCCGACGATAGACGTTCCGGTCGAGATGCGCGGCGAGGACATCTTCCTGCAGCAGGGCGAGCGGCGTTACCGCATCCGTGGCCTTCACAAGAATCTGAGTTATGAACTGATGAAGGTCAATGTGCTTGTGTCGGGCAAAACGCCGCGCAATGAGTCCGCCTTCCACGTAGACACGCTGGACCTTTACTCAGCGCGGCAGCGCAGCGGCTTTACCAAGCAAGCCGCCGAGGAACTTGGCATCAAGGAAGAGGTGTTGCGCCGCGACCTTGGCCGTGTGCTGTTGAAGCTGGAGGAACTGCAAGACGAGCAGATCAAAAAGGCTCTGGAGCCGGAAAAGAAAGAAGTCGAGATCGGCCCGGAGGAGCGCGCCCAGGCGATGGAGTTGCTGCGCGATCCGCGCCTGTTGGAGCGCATCGTCGAAGACTTCGCCCGGTGTGGCGTTGTGGGCGAGGAAACTAACAAACTCGTGGGTTATCTGGGCGTGGTCTCGCGGCACTTGGAATCGCCGCTCGCGGTGATCGTGCAATCGTCATCGGCGGCGGGCAAGAGTTCGCTGATGGAAGCTGTGCTGGCGTTCCTGCCCGACGAGCAGCGGGTGCAATACTCCGCCATGACAGGTCAATCGCTCTTTTACATGGGCGAAGCCGACCTCAAGCACAAGGTGCTGGCCATCGTGGAGGAGGAGGGCGCGCACAATGCGGCCTATGCGTTGAAGCTGTTGCAGTCGGAAGGCGAACTGACCATCGCCTCGACAGGCAAAGACCCGGCCACGGGCCGACATATAACGCATCAATATAAAGTCGAAGGCCCGGTGATGATCTTCCTGACCACGACGGCCATCGACCTCGACGAAGAGATGTTGAATCGCTGCTTGGTTCTTACGGTCAACGAGGACCGGGAGCAGACGAAGGCCATCCACCGAGTGCAGCGCGAGGCGCAGACGGTCGAAGGGCTGTTGCGGCGGCAGGACCGCGCGGCGGTGCTCGCCGTACATCGCAACGCGCAGCGGCTCTTGAAGCCTGTTTCCGTGGTCAATCCCTACGCGCGGGAGCTTACCTTCCACGACTCGCAGACGCGGACCCGGCGCGATCACATGAAGTATCTGACGCTCATCCGCAGCGTTGCGCTGTTGCATCAGCATCAGCGGCCCCGAAAGACGGTCGAGCACAATGGCCGCGCGGTCGAGTACATCGAGGTGACTCTCGACGACATCGCCGTTGCGAATCGCTTGGCGCACGAGGTGCTGGGCCGGTCGCTGGACGAACTGCCGCCGCAGACGCGGCGGTTGCTGCTGGCCGTCGATGAGATGGTCACGGCGGAGTGTGAGCGGCAGAAGATGGAACGCTCCGATTATCGCTTCTCGCGCCGCGACGTGCGCGAGGCGACCGGCTGGGGCGATACGCAGTTGAAAATCCATCTGCATCGGCTGGAGGAACTGGAATATCTGCTGATCCATCGCGGCGGCCGTGGGCAAAGCATCGTCTACGAGCTTGTCTTCACGCGGCCCGCCGACGGCGGAAAGCCGGTGCTGGGCGGGCTGATCGACGTTGAAAAGCTGCGAAAGAAGTGAGTACGACGAAAAGAAGTCGGGGCTGAAAGGCCAGTTGTCGGGGTCAAGTCGGCCCCAAGTCGGCGGGGTGTCGGGTTGCTTGAATGCCGCTCATCGCCAATGTTCACGGGGGCTTTATGCAATCCGGCGCAGAAATCCGGAAAAACACTTATACGGGGGCAGGAGAAAAGTGGCCTTGCTCGTCGTAATCGCACACACAGAAAGGAGGCGCGGCCATGGCGCGCATAACCAAAACTCGCAAACCTCAGGCGCTCCCGGAGACGCCGCTCGAATCGCTGATGTTGGACCATCTGCGCGCGCTTGCAGTACAGAACTACTCCACGCACACGGTCAGAAACCGGCAGGTCCACATCGGCTTTTTCCTCCAGTGGTGCAAGGAGCGCGGGCTTACCGATCCGGTCGAGATCACTCGGCCCGTGCTGGAGCGGTATCAGCGGCACTTGTTCCACTACCGGAAGAAGAACGGCGAGCCGTTGAGCTTCCGTTCGCAGCACTCTTGCCTGGTCCCGTTGCGGGTGTGGTTCCGCTGGATGACGCGGCAGAATCACATCCTGCATAACCCGGCCTCAGAACTGGAACTTCCCAGGCTGGGCCGCGCCCTACCGAAGAACATCTTCTCTGTTCAGGAGGTCGAGCGGATCATGCAACTGTGCGAGATCGAGGAGCCAATCGGACTCAGGGACCGCGCCATCTTGGAGGTGCTGTACTCAACCGGTCTGCGCCGCATGGAGATGATCGCGCTCAAACTGTACGACCTCTCGCTCGACCGGGGCCTGCTCCTGGTTCGCCTGGGCAAGGGTCAGAAGGACCGCTATGTGCCCATCGGAGAGCGGGCGATAGCGTGGCTCCAGAAGTACATCCGGGAGGCGCGCCCGCAGCTTGCCGTCGAGCCGGACGACATGACCGTCTTCCTGACGGCCCAGGGCGAGCCGTTCAGCCGCGATCATCTGAGCTTCGCGGTCAAAGAAAGGGTGAACGCGGCCAAGCTGGGAAAGACCGGCTCCTGCCATCTCTTCCGGCACACGATGGCCACGCTGATGCACGAGGGCGGAGCCGATATACGCTTCATCCAGCAGATGCTCGGTCACGAGGACATCAAGACCACGCAGATTTACACGCAGGTTGCCATCCGAACCCTGCAACAAGTCCATGCCGCAACCCATCCCGGAGCCATGCTCGAAAAGGGCGAGAACCCGGCCACAAAAGTCACAACTCCCGACGCCGAAGCACTCTCCCAGATGCTTGCAGCGGAGGCCGAAGAAGACCGCGAATAACGCGCGCGCAGTTCTTCTTTTAGTAGCTTCTTTAGCTGCTAAAGAGGGGCCGCTTCCGTCCCGGAACCGGCCCCCGATGCGCGATCCGCGCTGCAATCCGCCGCGCAATCCGTTCGCAATCCCCCGCACAATCCGTTCGCAATCCCCCGCACAATCTGCGCTCTTCCGTCGCACAATGTCGCGCACAACCCGCGTACAAACGGTGTGCACTGCCGCGCGCAATCCGCAGCACTGCCGCCGTGCAATCTGTGCGCAATGCAGCGCACAACCTGCTGCGCAATGCAGCCCCTCAAGTCGTACAATCGGATGCAGATGCAACTTGCCTCCAGCGCCGCGTTCCCGGAACCGCTTCTAGCTGCAATGCCGCAGCTAAGAGAAAAACCGCGTCTGGGGTTTTCGAGTAAAAATCCTGCACTGCATCAGGTGCATGAAGTCTGCAACTCCACAACTGCATTAGGCTTGCAAGCAGCGTTGCATCTGGAGCGCATCCGATCACGCTATACCGGCAAAGAACGGGATACCGAATCAGGTAATGACTACTTCGGGGCTAGGTACTACGCAAGCTCAATGGGCCGGTTCATGTCCCCTGATCCGGTGTTTGCGACAGTAGACAGAATTGCTGATCCGCAGCAGTGGAATATGTACGCGTATGCGGGCAACAATCCGCTGATGAATACTGATCCTTCTGGCCTCGACTTCAATCTGACGTGTTCGGGTGGCAACACCGCGACTTGTCAGGGCGGGCTACAAGGGCAGACGACAACGGACGCGAACGGAAAGAGCACGTTCACAGCGACCGATGTCGATATGAACGATCCGAAAGATGCCGGTGCCGGGTATCACGATCAGTTTGGGAATCAGTACACAGGCTCGTTCGATCAGAACAGCGGCGTCAGCTTCACCAATACCGCAACGGGAGACACTTCTTCAAACTCGCGGTTTATCGACGGCAGCGACCGAACCGATGTCAATGGGTCCGGGGCGTTCAATGGAATCCAGGGCCAATTCAATTCCAACTGCGGCGGCTCTTGCGAAGCGAAGGGATCACTTTACAATCTCCCCGGACACGATGGCGCTGTAGCCGCTCTTGAAAAGATGATCGGCAAGAGCTTTGAGGACAACCTTAACTTCTTCGGCGGACATGGGAAGGCCAACAACTACCGCTTCGGAGATGGTCAGTTGACTCATATCGTGGATCATCTCGACGGCAAAAATAAGGGCAAACAGGAAATCCACTTCGAGGGGCATGCTCCAGGAAGTAACTTGCAAAACTTTGTTCTCCATCAGGTTGATGCAATCAGAGACTCAGCGAACCATCAGTCCGCACAGGAACCGAACCTGCCATGAAATCTCTAACAAGCTGCATTTTCCTCCTAGTGTCCGCCTTGTGTTGGGGACAAAGTACGTTCACGATTCCGTTGGCAAGAGCCAACTCAGCACTCGCGTTACCGAGCATGGCTGAGCATGACGGTATCGTTTATGCGGCGTATCGATCCTTCGATCTTCTGCGGTTCTCCAATAAGCTCGAAGTGGTTGCGTATGACCTCAACACGCACAAGGAACTTCAGCACGTTACGGTTTCTGTTCCGAAGGTCCACGGAGCGCGAGCATCGGAGGGGCTTTTTCTCTCGAAAGACGGGCAAACCCTCGCCTATGCGGAGTTGCACGAGCCAGGCCTGATCTTGATGCTTGCCGCGAAGAATCTCGCAGAGATCAGACGCTCCAATGTGCTGCCATACACTTCGCAAGATCATCAACGGCTGTTTGCCGGGTTCGACGGTAACCAGCTATGTCTTGTCTCGAACTACTACCAATATGGAAAGCCGGAGGTAAACGGTCTCCGTTTCATCCGGCTTGGCGCTTCCGATCTGAAGGCGACATCAGACACGAAAATCGCTGGAGTGACGCAAGACACTTCAACTTCCATCGTCTGGCAACCTCTTGAAAAAGCTACATGGGTATACCGGCCCACTGTGGGCGATCTGTGGGAACAGTACACAGAGTCAGGTGATAAGACCGGACAAGAACTCGCACACCACAATGCAACCGGCGAGGGAGTCGTTCCTCTGGGAGACGCGAAGTTGCTGGCCTTTTATGGCCGCTATGCGGATGGAAGCGTAATTAGCTATGCTGACCGGCACGAGCGAGAACTCAAGTTGCAGTGCTCGCCTCATCCGTATGGGACGAGCACCGATCCTGCCTATGCCGGGGCCATCTGCACGACCCAACGGGACATCCTGCCCGAAGCTGGCGGCGACAAGATCATGACATCGGAGTTCCTGCTGCTGAAGGCAGACGGGCCGACGATTGTCTGGCGGCAAAAGATGAACTGGCTTGACGTGAGGAACGACGACCATGAGACCGACGGAGGCTATCAGAAGGGCGATCCACTGATCTATCGTGCCGGGTCGAAACTGCTGATCGTGGCCCCGACTAAGAAGCCGGAACTGGCGGTCTACGAAGTGCCGCTGCCTGAGTGAGTGTTTTTTCCTTAGCCGCTGTTCTGATCCAACTGCAAGCCGTCCATCGGGGCGGCTTGCTTGCGTCTGGGGCTTCCTTCAAGTTCCTCGGCACGACGGGCGAAGTACGCGGTGCTTTGCACCGGGATGATAGGGACACGTCACCCCAGAATGGGAGCTGCACAGTAACCTTCGGTTACTGTGCGGGAACCATCGTGGAATCAAGCAGCTAAAAGAAAAAGTCTCTAAAAATAAGGTGTTTACAGGTTACCGAGC
>Ga0187867_10003439_pt1 | contig 12657 bp, 9 predicted proteins | sample June2016WEW_13_1_FD_132976 | JGI IMG/M metagenome (GOLD analysis project Ga0187867, IMG submission 132976) | Peatland microbial communities from SPRUCE experiment site at the Marcell Experimental Forest, Minnesota, USA - June2016WEW_13_10 | ecosystem: Environmental > Terrestrial > Soil >... | reverse complement strand
TCTCTCACGCACTTCTAAAATTTACCATACATTACTGGATAAACCGCGTATTTCTTTTCCCATTGCGATTTTTTCTCGTTAACTGGCTGCCAATCTTCCGTTACTCAGACACACTCCTAGAATCTAAAGAAAAAACACAAGAAAGATTAACCCAATTGCCAGAATATCTTCGATATGCAAATCGTCAAGGTGAGCTGTTAAATCAGTTAACTCATGAACATTTTACTAGGCTTTTACTTCAAGCAGAAACTCTAAGTCCTCTGATCAATCAGATCGAGATGGGATTGACAGCGTCTCAATCGCTTAACCGTCATGTTTTGCAGTTTAATTTTTCAATATTAAAATCGCTTGCACTCGAACTTGGTTCCATTGAAACCAATAGTACCGAAGTAGAAACTCGAATGGCACTCGGAGAAGAAGACGAAGCTATTTCTTTAGCTAACAGTGCCATTTTAAAAGAAGATCGACTTCAGTTATTATCCATTATAGGTAAATATTCTGATAGGAATGGACTAACAATAGGAGAAGGACTAAGGGCACAAATCCAGCTTCTTGCCGGGCAAATTGACTTCTCTTCCATTCCTCGCGCTAGCGCTTTGTCAATCGCAGCAAATCTTCTTTGGATTGATCCTGACCTGGCGGTTTCTATATTAGAAAAGGCTAATGAAAAGGATGATGAAAGTACGGACCTTGCATTTATTCAATTATCGGTGATGGCCCAGATGGACGAATCGAAAGGACACATTATTGATCATTTGCTAGAAAAAACACTCTCACGGATACATAATCCAGACATGCAAGAATTCTTGTCAAAAACTAAGGTTTACACCGGGCAATGTAGTTCTGATGAAGCCATGGAAAAATTAAAGGATTCCAAATTTAGGACCAAGCTTTTCTGCTTAAGAAGTTGGGCGCGATTTAGCACTCGTGGAAATAATGCACACGGGCTGTTAAATTATGCTCTGGATGAGATCGTTCGAAATACTATATATACGCCCAAAATGAGAGATCTGGTAGATCTGGCGCAGCAACTGCCCAATCTTGAAAATCTTGTGGAATCGCGATCATTAGTGATACGTTTTGACAGCCTCATTGCTTCAGCACTGCAATACAGCAGCAGCCAAGATAACACGGCGATACAAATTGTTTTGAGCAAAGCTGAACGAAAATATAGCCAAGAAGCTGCTTTTGATCGAATTTTAGTATTATATTGTGATTTGGCAAAGGTTCAAGATTTATCAGTGAGAACCGAATGTCTTGCGATGATCAAGGCAGCGTTACCTGAGATAGACCCTGATAATATTCTCGAGCCCAGGTACCAAATGCACAGCGCTGTCCAAAAGGAATTGGAAGAAAATGTTGCGTTGCTTCTAGCTGGGAGCTCTTCGCATTTCGATGTCCTCAAGGCGACTATAGGCATTTTGGCTGCCAAACAACCGGAATTTGCATTACATATTATTGAGCAAATAAATACAACTGAAAGGCGTGATCAAGCATATTATGATCTTGCAACTGAAATGCAAAAGAATCCGGCAGCATCGCTGGATTTTCGAATATTGTTGGATATAATTAAAAAACGAACCAGTGGAGAAACAAAATGGCAGATATTATCAGATCTATTTGCGACAATATACGGACAAAGAGAAACATTAGACTCTAAGATTTTACTCGAAATCCAACCTTTCGTTCCAATGATAGAGGAAATCGGCAATTCTTTTATGCGTTGTAGAGTAAGCTGTTTAGCATATGCCTTACTCAGTGTTGTTGATAAGACAGAACAATATCTTTTGATTCGAAATCAATTGCACAAAGTGATGGATCAATCTCTTGAAGCGATTGAGCCTACTTGGGCAAAAATTGACGCAGGTAACCAGATTGCTCTCAATTTAGCGCCAATTGAAAAGCAAAAAGCAAAAGAATACCTGAATAATGCTAAAAGCATTGCAGATTCGCAGGCGATAGAAGCCGAAAAATCGATAGAATGCTTTATCGCAACATTAAAACTTGCCATACGTAGTTATTGCGGCTTAGCTTCACATCACATGGAAACGAAAGAACAAATTACAACGATAGGTTACCTTATTAACTTAGTTCCATCTATTGGTGAGCAGGTCGGCCTCTGGGCTATTCTCGCTTTATTAAGTTATGCGGCCAAAAGAAAAGATATACTTGAAATTATAGTTCAAAAGCAAATATGGCCGGTAATTAATCAATTTCCATTAGGAGAACAACAATATAGGGCTTCAGTATTAAAGAGAGTGGCCCCAGCTTTGTTCTATTGCCACCAATCTCGGGCTTTTGAAATATTGAAAACACTGTCTCCTGGTGATTTAGAAATGGCTTTATATCAAATTTGTGATTATACCTTTACCAAAACGCCATGGTCTGAACCATTTGAATTTAAATCTCCAACTAGTTTCGCGCTTGCTTACGAAGAAATATTGGATATTTGTAATGTAATCGAAATGCTAAACAGCGATTATTACATTTATTCCATAATTCAGAATCTAGTTGAAAGTTTAATTTCGAGAGTTAATAAGTACACGATAACAGAAGACCAGAGACAAAATATTAAGAACCGTTTAAGAAAAGTTGTTGAACAGAAATTGCCCGACAAAAATAATATCAGACATGAAGGGTATAAAATTATTGCAGAAGCCCAATTAATGCGCTTGGAGAAAACAAATTATTCAAAATGGGTTTCGATTTTAAATCGTATCGACTTGATTAACAATATCGCTGATCAAGCCTATGTCTACGCAGTTGTTGCTTGCTGTATACCAATTTCAAACGTTGAATTAAAAAACTTGAGAATCAATTGCATTGACAACTCAATCAAGAAAGCTAAAACTATTCCATCAGTAATAGACCGGGTTGATCATTACATTGACATCGCAGAGACGATCGAGATGATCGATGAGCCGACATCGCGATCGACTCTACGTGAAGCTATGAAGACTGCCGTAACTGTCGATGACCCAGAGGGTATCTATACCAAACAACGCCAAATTATCGATGTCGCCTATAAAATTTCGAAAGATTTTGCAGAGGAACTTGCAAACTATTTCGATTGCGACCCCGCGAGAATGCAAGCTAGGATGGACACGGTACTAGAAGAACCCAAAAAGATCATGGCTAGATTTGATTTACATCAACATCTAAAATCCCTCAAATCCAAAGAAGCCCTAATCAAAGGAGAGGATTCTGCAAAATCAGACGAGGATTCGGAGGGGATAGATCCTCAAGAAATATGGAAGACACTTGCTTCACTCAATGCTGATTATATGAATCCTTTTCGACTTGAAGACATTTCTAAATATTTAGGCCAAGCTTCCAAATTACCTCTTCGAAGATCCTTTGCGATATATCTTTGGTGGGTAGTTAATGGCGTAAAGCGCATACAAGATTCGCCAAATACCCAAAGTATCATTGGATCTATTTTCGAGTCGTCAGTTGCATTATCTTACTTTACATTGCAAATAAATGCAAAAACGAAAGAACAACTCAAGCATTTTCAGAAACTTAATAAATCAAATGAATTGCAGACCGAAGTTGTTACCGTGGTTGATATTCGCAATGTGGATGAAGTTAAGGAATTTCTTAGGCTTTGGTTATCCCAGCATCTAGGTGAGTCTCTGTTAATATCTGATCCTTATTTTACTCAGGAGGACCTTTGGTTACTGAATATCGTGTTATCTGAGAGGGCTGATTGTAAAGTCACCATAGTTACAGGGGAAAAATGTATTGATAACATGTCAAGGCCTGATTTAGCATTTGGTTCAGAATGGAAACGCGTCTCTGATCAGAATCCCCCAGATACAAATGTTATTGTTGTTTCCTCGGATAATGTAGGTGTATCACCGATTCACGATAGATTTTGGCTTTCGAATGGGTGCGGCTTATCTTTCGGAACTTCAGCAAATGCAATCGGTGGACATAGAATTTCTCAAATCGCTTCCATGTCAATTGACCAATACGAGAAATGGAGCTTACAGTTGGACCCATTTGTAAGATTTCAAAAAATTGTTGATGGAATACCTATAAAATATTTAACCTTCCAGCTTTAATCGATAAATATCGCAATCGGCCGGAGTTTAGCATTCGGCATTATATTTTTAGTCTTCCCGATTCTTGACGGTATCACGACCAAATTTGCACTGACAAAATATGGGGGGAAGGATACAAATCCGATCATGAATTACAACTTCCGACTTACAGATCTATCTGGGCTTTAATCGCTATTAATATTTTGATTTTTATCATTACTTCGATAAGACCGGATATCACCAATGACCTAGCAGTGACCAAACCAATCCTCAATTCGAATTATTGGGCCATTTTAACTGCCATGTTTGTCCATGCCAACTTTCTGCATATTTTCGGTAACATGGTAACTCTTAATTTCTTCGGCATATTCTGCCTGCAACTTATTGATGAAAAGTGGTTCTGGTTAGTTTATTTTATTGGAGGTATATTCGGAAACGTATTTTATCTTTTGATAGGACCCACAAACTCAGCAGTTGTGGGAGCATCAGGGGCGATATTTGCCATTGGCGGGATAATAGCAATGATGCGGCCTACCCAAAAAGTCTTGCTCTATTTCATAATCCCTATGCCGCTTTGGGTAGCTATCGGCATCGCTTTTCTGCTCACCGTGTTTATTCCAGGAGTAGCATGGCAGGTCCACCTCGGTGGATTGACGGCGGGACTAATAGCTGGTTTCTTCTTCCGCCAGCGGGAACGGCGGAGATTACCTCCAGCATATTACCGCTTTTGATTCTAATTGAGATCATACGTGCTGACACGAAGACGAGATAGTGTTGAAAAACTAAAATCGCGGCACAAGATTAATTACTGACCAGGGTTTTAATAACTTCTCGAATATTCGCCCTTTTACCATACATAAGTGTGAAAGTCCGAAGAAGTTTGGCGGATAACCACAATCCTCCGAGAATAAATAATATCATTACGGCTATGCTAGTGATTATCTGCCAGATAGGAATTCCAGTGATGCCGAATCTCAACATTACCTCAACAGGCGCAGAGAAAGGAAAAATACTCAAAACAACCCAAATGGGACTATTCGGAACTAACAAAAGTAGACTTAAGAACCATAGAGGCACAATCGCAAATATGGTATATATCGCACTTAATCCCTGTCCCTCTCTTATGGTCCCACTAATTGATGCTATACAGGATGAAAGTACAGCGAATAACAGGTAACCTAAGATGAAATAAACAATACCCAGGATCATAAAATTGGCAGGGATGTGTATCGAACTGATAAAACCACCAATAGATGACGAAGCAAACTTGAGGAGCAGTGGAATTGAAATCACCCAAACCATTATCTGAATCAGACCGGCAGTACCAATTCCTAAGACTTTGCCAGTTATTATTTGCCGAGCGGAAACTGAAGACAATAAAATCTCCATAATGCGGTTTTCTTTTTCTTCCCCAAGCCCTTGTACCACATAAGTGGATGAAAAAATGAGGGAAAGCGCCAAGAAAATGCCAAAAAGCCCTGGGACGATAATATCCGCGGGCCCTCCTTGTTCCTTTGATACGGCACCAGAGGTTGTAAGCCGAGTGCTTACAATGTTCAAAGGGGATTCAATTATCTGAATAGTGGAAGCTGGAACTTTGTTGGCTAATAAATTACTGGTAAGGAAATCTTGGATTGTGGATTGTATATTCCCCGGAATTGAAAGTTGTTTTTCCAGGGTGTAATTTTCAATAATTCCCGTAGTTGAAAAATTGGCAGGAATGACAAAATAGTCATTGATATTACCATTATCCATTGACTGTAATGCAGTGTCAGTGGAAGTGAAAGGCACAAGTTTGATATTGTTTTCGGTCGTAAACTGATTAAACCCACCCTCTTCGTCCACATAGCCTATTGATGTGATTGTTGTGTTTGTCGGGGGTTTTACCGTTGCCGACACAAGTTGGAAGATACCAATTGCCAACAAAGCGCATACAGGCAAAGCCAGAGTCAAAATAATAAATCCGATTCGCTTTAGCGTAGTAATAAATTCATGCTTAAAAATCAATAATGTTTTATTCATGTTTTAGGTAATTCGCCTATTTTTCAGACACCCATGGGCTGGCGGAAAGTCATATAAAACTTACACGATGGATACGGTGGTCCACTTTTCTCCGGTTCCAAGCTAAATCGTAACTCTGAGTGCCCTAAAAATATTTATCATTTGGTAGGGTTCTCTCGCACACTTTTCAGAAGCCATGAACTCGACTGAACTTTTTCCCCGCCCACATTATAAACAATTTTACATCCTAATTCTTCACAAGTCTTTAATTCAATTTCCGGCATGCTCCCTGGTATTCTGTCTCCACCTTTAGCTAGTATATTGGGTTTAACCAGTTTTAATGCTTCTTCACAAGTGACATCCTTACCTGGGTCGATGACAACTTTATCAACGTATTTGATGCTTTCAATAATCTCTTTTCTTTCCTCTTCTGACGGATAAAATGTTTTACCTTTCTTTTTGATTAATTGATGGTCGCTGTTCAACATTACCACCAGAACATCGCCCATTTTTTTGGCTTCCTTCAGCAATCTTATATGGCCCTTGTGAATTGGATCAAAGCCTCCCCCGGTAGCTACGATAACTTTCTGCTTCTTGATTGGCGTTTTGCTTGGCGTCATGTAAATTCTCCCATTATTTATTTGCGCACCATTTTGATAGATCAATAGATTGTTACCGCTTCACTGCCGGAGGTAATGTTGTCTAATTCACAGTACATGGTTAATGTGGTGTTTCCTGCGACCGTTTGGGCACTGGGGGCAACCGTAACGTTGGTGCCCGCAATGAATGTAACGTTATTACTCCCATCCGCCGCCACAGCAAAAGTTATCACCTCTCCAACAAATGGGGATGACAAATTATTCACAATGTCAGCCGCGCTTGGAAGTGCCATAGTGAGCGCCGAAGAAGAAGTATCGAATCGGAATAGCTGGTATTGGTCAAACTGAGCACCTGTTACACTTAAATTGGCATTTCCCGCGTTGTAGTATTCACTTTGGCTCGAACTGCTTGTGGTAGTACAACCTGTAAAGTCAAGCAAGCTCAATGCCAAAAGACCAATCATAATGAGCGGTAAATAAGATCTAATAAAATTTTGCTTCATATGTTCCCCCTTATTTAGAAAATTTTACCTACTTTCAACAACAAGAACTTCCGTTAAATTCGGGATTTTCTCATTAAGTTCTTTATTTTTATAGTGGTGTAGCGGTTGACGGGGCCGAAAAAGGCCCTGTATGGAGAGCAAGAAGGATTAAAATAATAATTATTATCGCTATTACTATTATAAGTATTATATGTACGGCGCCCTTCATCAAATTAACCTTTGCCCCATTTCTTTACATTAACAATTCGAAACCACTTTTAGACCAGCTAATTGACACCAAACCAATAAAATCGTACACGTAATTACGTCAATAAGTTATAAAATTGAACGATCAAAAATTACAAAACCATTACATTTTGCGGCCTTTGGAGCAGACACTATGAACGGTTCGTGCCTGTTGGGACTAACCAGCGGTTTAAATAATCGGTCCAACTTTTGGTTTACGACAAGTTTGTCGACTATTGCATTCTACCCCACTTTGAATCTTTAAAACAGGTCATCTGATTTTTCTAAAATGCAGGGTATGGGGTACACAAGTAGGGTATGCCAGTAGTCCCAAATGGGGATTGGCTGCAATTGCATTTGGCTGTTTAATAGTATCAATAAGTATTAACACGTATCACCCCTTATCTCTGTCAGGAGTTTACAGTCATGACAATCGAAATCAATGGACAAATTTATTATGAGACGATGGAAGTTTGCCAGAAAACTGGGATTAGCCGACCAACTCTGTTCCGTTGGCTTAAAACCGGGATTCTTGAAAAATCCTATAAAAGTCATAGAGGTTGGAGAATATTTACCGAAGAAGACCTGAATCAAATTCGAATGGAAGCAAGAAAAATTAAAGTTGAATACGTATATCGTGAGAGTAACAATGATAAGAAATGACCTGGCCAATGAAGATCTGATAGAAGAGAATAGGAGCCTCAGGAAGAGGGTAACCGAATTAGAAGCTTTTAGTGCCGAACGCCAGCCTGGTCCGGAAAACCTGCAAGTGTTTGAAGCAGCGGCGATTGTTGACTCTTTCCTCGACGGTGTTCTCGTACTGGATAGGAAAAGCCGAGTAATCGATGTTAACAAACATTTAGAAGGGATGATTGGTTACTCGAGGAAGGAACTAGTTGGAAAAACAACGCTTGCCCTGGCCAGATTATTGACCAATAAAGGTTTAAGTATTTATTGGAAGAATCCGTTAAAAAGAACCGAAGAGTTTAGCTCGGTGCCCCATGAAGTCGATGTGTTCAAGAAAAATGGCGAGTTAATAACCGTGCGCATTAATTGTCAACAGCTTAAAACTGATTCCAAGATGATGGGGCATTTGATAATTCTCGAAAATTTAACGGAGCTTAAGCATAAGGAAAGAAAGTCTAATGAATATCTTGAAGTTTACAAGAGTTTAGTAAATCATGTTGAAATAGGAATATATAGAGCAACCCCTGGAATCAACGGAAGGTTCCTTCAAGTTAATAAAGCCATGGAGGCGATCACCGGGTATTCTCACGAAGAACTGTTGCGAATAGATATAGAAGATTTGTATGTCAGCCCCGAGGAAAGGTCTGAGCATATTAGAGAAACATTGTTAGGATCCACAGCTAAGACTAGAGAAGTCAAGTTCAAGAAAAAAGACGGAACTCACATAATTGTACGGGATAAAAAAGTCGCTGTTCATAGCAATGACGGTAAAAATCTCTATCTTGATGGCTTTCTCGAGGATATTTCGGAAATCAAAAAAACTGAAAAAGCATTGCGTGATTCTGAACAAAATCTTCTGCCACAGATTTACCTTATATAATGATGGATCGTTTTCAAATGCAGCAGGTCTTTCTAAATATTGTAATAAATGCCGAATTTGCGATGCTGGAAGCCCACCAGATGGGAAAATTGGTTGTCAGCACAAGAAAGTCCGATGGAATCATTAAAATTTCTTTTACCGATAACGGCCCCGGAATTTCTGAAGCCAACCTGAAACATATTTTTGATCCCTTCTTTACAACCAAAGAGGTCGGGAAGGGAACGGGTTTAGGTCTTAGCATCTGCCACGGGATAGTAACTGAACATTGTGGCAAAATCTATGCCAGAAGTAAAAAGGGTGAAGGCGCAACTTTTGTTGTGGAGTTACCAATTAATGAAAAACATGCCAGTGGACAAATTAATGAAAATCAATCATGAGTAGCTTCTGGGTAGCAAATTAGGGGGGGCACTGACGTGACAAATCAAGAGTATCTGATATTGATTGTTGATGATGAACCTATGATTAGGCGTATTTTATATCTTAAACTTTCCAAGCTGGGCTATCATTGTGAAGAAGCCGGAAGCGCCGATGAGGCATTGGTTCAAATGATGGTTCATAATGCCGACTTGATATTGCTCGACGTTAAAATGCCTGGAAAATCGGGAATTGAGTTGTTGCCGGAATTAAAAACAAATTATCCAAATACAGCGGTGATTATGGCCACCGCGGTTGCTGAAACAAATCTTGCAATACAGTGCATGAGGCTGGGGGCCGATGACTATATCACCAAACCATTCGGCCTCGATGAAATTGTCATGAGTGTGGTGAGAACTTTAGAAAAAAGGTTGTTGGAGCAAAAAATCAGGGATTTCCAAGAAAACTTAGAAAAAAAAGTCGAAGAACAGACACTTGAGATTAGAAACCTTTTTCTTGGTTCCATTGAAGCATTGGTCTTTGCACTGGAAGCCAAAGACCAATATACGGCGGGTCATTCACGTCGCGTTACTAAAGTCGCTCTGGCTATCGGGCATGCTCTAAATTTGTCGGACGAAGATCTTGAAGATTTGCGATGGGGCAGCCTCTTGCACGATGTGGGTAAAATTGCCGTCGATCGTTCTGTCCAAAATAAGCCGGGCAAGCTTACTCCGGCAGAATACGAACATATCATGATTCATGCCCACGTCGGAGCAGGAATCGTGAGACCAGTGGTTAATGGCAGAGTCGTCGCAATGGTTGAACATCATCATGACCAATATGATGGTACCGGGCTTCATCAGGTGATTAGTGGGGAAGAAATTCCTTTGGGAGCCAGAATCCTGGCTGTGGCCGATTCTTTTGATGCCATGACCTCCGACCGGCCTTATCGCCAGGGGATGCCAGTTGGTATGGCATTGGAAGAAATCAAGCGATGCAGTGGAACACAGTTTGATCCGGCCATCGCAACAACTTTCCTTGAAATGGATTTGTCCGGTTTAACTATTAATGAAGAACAGCAAGCCGCGGCACAATTATCTGGATAGACCATAAAGCGGAAGGAGTTATGGAACCGATGGATAATAAGAAACTAAATGCCAGTCATGAATTATTAGACGCGCTTAACAGAACTTTAGAATTGGAATATACGTTGATCATATATTACCCGCGAATTTCCGAGCGGATTAAGGATGTCGAAACTAAACAATTAGCGCAATCACTTGGAACAGCTTCCATCGGGCACGCTGATACAGTGTCCCGAGCCATAACTAAGTTGGGCGGAAGGCCGAATTGGACACTCGGGCCTTTCCCACAGGAAAAGGATTTAAGGAAGATATTCCAAGAGCAGCTAGAAAAAGAGAAACTGGCTCTTAAACTTCACCAGCAAATCGTTGGACTGACAACCGATTCCTCAATGAGAAGCCAGTTTATTGAAATGGCCAAAGAAGAAGAATTACATATTAAGACAGTGGAGAAAATTATTTCGAGACTTAATTAGTCCCGTGGTCATTTATCCTTGTTCTTTTTTCTGGCCTCTGGGCCAAATGCAAATATTTCGCGAACAGACACAACCGTTTCATAGCGTCTGTCTTTATTCTTATTTCTTCCCATATTCAATCCAATTTGGAGCTCGCTGATTTCGACTTTCATTATTCATGACCTGGTATTTTAAAATGCATTTGTCAAAAGGCTTATTAGATATTTATGACCTTGTTAGTGCATTCTAAGTATAATGATAATGGTAGATGTATCGAGAACCTGTGAATAACGCGATGAGAAATATCGTTCCTTGGTTAAGGCAACACATTCCCTCAGGTTGGATAGTCGGGCTAGGACAGACGAAAGTCGTAGTTGATGCGGTGTGGGTACTTATAGGCCCAGCTGCCATATGGGCGATTGCCATAATTTATGTTCCAATTCTAGGCCCCGGTTTTAAAGAGTTCGAACCCTGGGCAATTTCTTTAATAATTTTGGTGCTAATATTTTTATGCCTGTTGCTTCACTCTTTAATCCATCTAGGTATTGCCAAAGCCTTTAAGAGCCTATATAAACAGATATTTTTGAGTCCATTAGGGGATCATTCTCAGGTTTGGCCACCGGAATTCAGTCCACTTAAAGAACTAATAGTGGCTCTGGCAGGGCCTCTGATGAATGGATTATTAGCCGTTTTGTTTTATTTTCTGTGGAATTCACAAATCAGCTTGTTCATCAGTGTTATATCCTTCTTTATGATTTTCTTCAATTTAGGAATAATGGCTTTAAACCTAATCCCTGCTTTTCCTTTCGACGGAGGTAGAATCTTACGGGCGATTATCTGGGGAATGTTGAAGAGGCCTATTTTAGCAACCAAATTGGCATTTGGGCTTGGGTGGAGCTTTTCTGCCGGGCTCTTTATCTGGAGTGTCATATTAATCATGCAACGTGATCGTCTAAGCCTGGAAACTGCAGCAGCGACATTTGTTTTATCTGTTCTAGTGGCGATTAGTTTAATAATTCAACATGAATGGAAATGGGATCGGTCTGAATTTAGAATTCATTTTGGTTCATTATCTATCGCTATCCGAGTATCTGCGGTTTCCTTGTTACTGCTTCCATTAGTGGCAGTCACTATGTTGCTCATACCCATTAATGAAGGACTCGAAGCGCCTGGATTCACCGCATCTGTAGAGCCGATGTTACACATGCCAGCACAATACCGTCATTCTTCATCCGGAAGCCTTATTTTAACCTCAGTTATTCCACAGGCGCCTATTCTGACGGGAGAATGGATCTATGCCCAATTAGACCACTCTGTCGCACTCGAGCCTGAACATGAAATTATCCCAACAAATACAAACGCACTAACGATATCTGTGCAGAACTACCAGATGTTATTGGATAGTGATACTACTGCCATTTATGTAGGTTTACACATGGCCGGATATCCCGTAGATGTTAACGATGGGTTGGTTATTGGTGCAATTTTGCCACAAAGCCCTGCGCTAGGAACCTTGCAGAATGGAGATATCATCACCGGAGCTGATGGGAAAACTGTAACCACCCAATCGGACCTGTCAAACCAGTTACAATTGATTACCCCAGGATCAATTATAAATTTAACAATTGAGCGTAATGGTCAAACGATGAATATAAGCGTGGTTACTATGCAACCCGCGCAAGCCAATGGTCCGGCAAGAATAGGAATCGTTGTTGAACAACATAGTTCGGGTTTTACTTTACCGTTTCCAATTCAAATTATACCGAAGAAAATTGTTGGTGGCCCTTCCGCCGGTTTAATGTTTAGCTTAGGAGTATACGACCTG
>Ga0187867_10003437_pt1 | contig 12662 bp, 9 predicted proteins | sample June2016WEW_13_1_FD_132976 | JGI IMG/M metagenome (GOLD analysis project Ga0187867, IMG submission 132976) | Peatland microbial communities from SPRUCE experiment site at the Marcell Experimental Forest, Minnesota, USA - June2016WEW_13_10 | ecosystem: Environmental > Terrestrial > Soil >... | reverse complement strand
GTGCGGGTGAAGGAGATTATGGCGAAGAAGTGAAGGGCTGGTTTGCGCTGAGTAGCGTGCATGCAGCCTGCTCGCTGGCCCGACCGGCGAGCCAGCAGACGTAGGCATGAAATCGCCAGGCGGAAAACATCCTTCGCCCGTGGTAAACCACGCAGGCTAGGAGCCTGCCCCACAAAACTACATAATCGCCGTAGGCGGGGCGGGCTCGTCCGGACGGCCGGCATTGCGCAGCGGCACCTGAATCATCACCACGATCAGCACGGCCAGCGCAATCAGAGCCGCCGGAAACGGCGACGTCCACGGCAGCAGCGTGACATCACGCCCTTTCGTTATCGCCGCGGTGGCCAACCCGCACAACGCCTCTCCGGCGATCAAGCCCGACGCTGTCAGCACGCCGGAGTTATCAACCCTCGCTTTTTGCGCGTCGTTGAAGCCTCGGCGGTCGCGTAGTTTGTCCGTCACCCAGCGAACCAGTCCACCGATGAAGATGGCGAAGGTGGTGCCCAGGGGCAGATACATGCCGACCGAGAACAGCATGGGACTCTTCACTTCCACCATGATCAGCGCGAACCCCATCAGGATGCCGACCACCACCAGGGGCCACGCCATATCGCCGCCCACGATGCCCTGCGACAGCATAGCCATCAAGCCGGCTTGCGGCGCCGGTAACGCCGCGCTGCCGAAGTGATAGGCCTTGTCCAGAATCGCCAGGGGAAAGAACAGCACCAGAGAAGCGACCACGATGCCGAGCATGTCGCCCATCTGCATCTTCGCCGGCGTCCCACCGAGAATGTGACCTACTTTCAGGTCCTGCAGCATCTCACCCGCGACCGCGGATGAGACACACACCACCGCCGACACACCCAACACCGCAGCTACACCGCTGGTGCCCGAGACGCCCAGAGCCACCATCAGCAGCGCGGCGATTACCAGCGTACATAGCGTCAAGCCGGAGACGGGATTATTCGACGACCCGATCATTCCGACCAGATTGCCCGAGACGGCCGCGAAGAAGAAGCCGAGCACCACCATTACCAGCGCGGCGACTATAGCGCCGGTAAGTACGGTAGAGGTGGAGAGATGTCCGGCGCTGATGAAATAGTAATAAAGGCCGACCATGGCCACCAGCACCACTCCCACTCCCGCGAACACCGTTCGGGCGCTGATGTCGCGCTCGGTGCGGCTCGTGGCGGCGTGCGAGGCGGCGGACTTCTTCAGGTCGGACACAGCGCGCGCCATCCCCGCTCCAAGTTGCTTGCGCATGCGGAACAGTGTGTAGGAAGCTCCCACCAGCATGCCACCCACGGCGATGGGCCGCACGATCGAGAAATACACCGATTGAGCCAAGAGCGTCCACGAGATCGGCTGCCCGGCGGGTTGCCCCACCTGAAGGTACGGTCCCAGCACGAAGGTCAGCAGCGGAACCAGCAATCCCCATGCGAGCACCCCACCGGCAAAGTTCAACGCGGCCAGCCGTGGACCGATGATATAGCCGACACCGAGGTATGCGGGACTTACGTCCGGCGCCGTGAAAATCGATGCGCCTCCGGTAGTGGTGAAAGCCACCCGGGGGTTGGTGCTAGTCCGCAGAAGCAGCCTCTTGCCGACATCGCCGATGTTGACCGGGAATGTGTTGCTGGGATTGAAGACCTTGACTGCGCCCAGCAGGTATAGGAACCCACCGAAACCCATGTTCGCGAACAGGATCTTAGCGGCCTTCGATCCCTGCTGGCCGGCCTTATGAATCTCCGACGCGGCGACCGATTCGGGGAAAGGCAGGTCGGGATCTTCCACCATCACGCGCCTGAGCAGGGTCACAAACAGAATTCCGAGGGTGCCCCCGATAACCATGAGCGCCACCGAATCCCAATACCTGTCTGCAGTAAGGCCACCGGGCCAGAGTCCGGAAAGCACGAAAGCTGGAATCGTGAAAATCGCGCCCGCCGCCACGGATTCGCCGATCGATCCGATGGTTCGCGCGATGTTCTCTTCCAGCAGCGAACCCTTCATCAGCTTCAAAAGCGCCATGCCGATCACCGCGGCCGGATAGGTGGCCGCAATGGTCATGCCCGCTTTCAGGCCCAGGTAGGCGTTAGCTGCGCCCAGGACGGCGGTCAGCACCAGCCCCAATAGCACGGCGCGGAAGGTGAACTCGCGCATGTTGGTGTTGTCCGGCACGTAGGACCGGAACTTCTTTTCCGTCTGGGGGGGCGTCATTGCAGTCGCGACCTCACTTTCTCGCTCAGAGCTTTTCCATCCACGGTCTTGCCGGCCAGCTTGGCCTGCGCGGCCTTCATGACCACGCCCATCTGCTTCAGCGAAGTCACACCCGTCTCGGCCAGCGCGGCGGCGATAGCGGCTTCAATCTCGCCTTCGCCGGCTCCGGCTGGAAGGTAGGATTCTATCAGCTTTCGCTCGCTTTCTTCTTTGACGGCCGATTCCTCGCGTCCGCCTTTGCGGAACATCTCCGCGGCTTCGGTGCGCTGTTTCACCAGCGACTTGAGGACCTGCATTTCGGCCGCCTCGTCCAGCGGCTTCATGCCGTCCACTTCGTGCTTCTTCAGCGCCGTTTTCATCATCCGCAGCGTGCTCAGCCGGTCTTCCTCGCGGCCTTTCATAGCAGACACCATGTCCTGCTGCACTCGATCGAGTAAAGGCATAGTGTCTGCTATTCTAACCGGTTGTGGTAGCCTGACGGTGTGAACGTCGGCATCACTTGCTATCCCACCTATGGCGGCAGCGGCATCGTGGCCACCGAACTGGGCCTGGAGCTGGCCAACCGTGGGCACGAGGTACACTTCATCACCTACGCGAATCCCATCCGCCTGGACCCCGGCATCCCGCGCATTCACTACCACGAAGTGGAAGTCTCCACCTACCCGTTGTTTCAGTATCCGCCGTACTGCCTGGCGCTGGCGTCGCGCATGGCGGAAGTGGCGGAACAGCACGACCTGGACCTGCTGCACGTGCATTACGCCATCCCGCACTCCATCTCGGCGATGCTTGCGAAGGACATGCTGGAAGGGGTGCGGCGCTTGCCCTTCATCACTACCCTGCATGGCACCGACATCACGCTGGTGGGCACGGACCGGTCTTACTTTCCGATCACCAAGTACTCTATCGAGAAGTCCGATGGCATCACCTCGATCAGCGAGTACTTGCGGAGGCAGACGGTGGATGTGTTTGGCGTGCGCAACGATATCCGGGTAATCACGAACTTCGTCAATTGCGACGTGTATAAGCCGGACCGCGAGAAGGCCATGGCGAAATGCTATGTGCCGGCGGATGGCAAGCTGCTGATCCACGTGTCGAATTTCCGGCCGGTTAAGCGTGTGCAGGATTGCGTACGCATCCTGGCCGAGGTGGTGCGGCACGCGCCGGCGCACCTGCTGATGGTGGGCGATGGGCCGGAGCGGGGACCGGCCGAATACCTGGCGCGCGAGTTGGGCGTGGAGCGGCATGTTTCGTTTCTCGGAAAACAGAACCATGTAGAGCGGATCATCCCACTGGCTCACGTGCTGCTGATGCCCAGCGATCTGGAGTCGTTCGGACTCGCCGCGCTGGAGGGCATGGCTTGCGGAGTGCCGCCAGTGGCCACGCGCGTGGGTGGCGTGCCTGAATTGATCACCGATGGCGTGGACGGTTACCTGGAAGCGGTGGGGGACATCGCCGCGCAAGCCGCGCGAGTGACTGCGCTGGTGACCGACGACGAACTGCACGACCGGGTATCGCAAGCGGCGCGCCGAACGGCCACGGAGCGGTTCTGCGCGGATAAGATCATCCCTGTATATGAGAAGTATTACGAAGAGGTGTGCGGGCGATGACCACCACGCACCCCAAAAGAGTTAACAGGCTGATGGCCGCACCCGCGGCAAAGTAGGTGGAGTGGTATTCGAGAACGAGATCGCGTTCACCCGGCGGGACAACCACGCCGATGAGCGCGTGGTCGACGGGATGCACCTCGCGCGCCCGGCCATCCACACGCGCCGTCCAACCGGGGAAATAGGCGGCGGAGACCCGCAGCAGCGTGTCCGTGCCGCTCCGGTCGTGGATACGGTAGCGGGATTCCGAGTAATCGACCACTTGCGCGGTGGCTTGCCGGTCCTGCCGGATGGCCGCCAGCTTGACGGGCACCAGCGCCTGGCTGGCCGGATCGAGCGTGGACAATTGCTTGCGGCTCTCCGCATCGGAGGCGACTGCGACCAATTGCAGCGGGACAGTCACTCTGGGCAAGCCATCCGGATTCGGGACCACGGCGCCGCGTTCGGCGTCTAGCATGCGGAGCACGTTCAAGCCGTTCTTGAGCTTGGGGTTCGTCCGCATGGACTGGCCGTAAGCGGCGTAGCGCGATAGCATCAGCGGATTATAGCCGTAGGTGGCCTCGACTCTCGCCTCGATCGGGTGATTGAGCGGGCCAAACGTGGGGATGCGCTCGGGAGCGTCAAAGCGGCTCAGGGGAGGCATGGACGCGGCCACCGCGCGCTCAAAGAGTTTCTCACCCGCGCCGTAAGCCTCTTCGTAGCTGGTGCGGGAGTAGGCCAGCGGATTCCGATCCGAATTCCAGTACCACAAGTCCACGCATGTGACTCCCAGCAGCATAACCGGCAGCCACTGGAAGCGCCAGCGCGTGGTCGCCCATGCGAATCCGGCAGCGGCAAGCAACGAAAGTCCCAGGCTGACCACGAACCAGATATTGACTGGCGCGCGAATGCTGCGGAAGCCGGGAAGCCGCGCCACCAGGTAATAGATGCCCCCGGCGTAACCGGCTGCGTACCAAACACAGGGGACGATTAGACAAGCGCCGGCCCGCCGCGCCCACCGATCGCGCAGCCCTAGGGCGGCCAGCGGTAACAGAAGTATGCCGGAGTAGAAATAATACTGAGTAATATCGGCAGGACCGGAGTAACTACCCGAAATCGCGCCGTAATAATTGGGGTAGAAGAGAGTCACAAGCGACCCAGCGGCGAGGAAGCCCTCGCCGTGCCCGAGCGCGGAAACCGTGGCGCGAATCGAGTGAGACGCCAATTCCAGGCCGGGAAGCACGGCGACCGCCGATAAACAGGTCCCCGCGAGTGGAACCAGCACGGCCAGCGATACAGCCCTAGGCCACTTGGAGGGCTGCGCAAGCAGTTGCGCGAGAGCGAATAGAGCCAAGGCCGCGAAACAGTAGAGGGCCGTTTGGAAGTGGCCCGCGAGTACGATCATCCCGGCGGCCAGCGAGGCGAGCGCGCCGTTCCGCCAAACGTGGCCTTCGAAGGCGCGCGCGAACAGAAGCAGCAGCCAGGGCAGCCAGGCCGCCGTTTGGAACATCGGCGTGTGGGAACTGTGACCGGCGAAGAATCCGGAGAGGCCGTACGACAGGCCGGCGAATAACGCAGCAGCGGTGCTGCCGAACAGCTTTTTCGCCAGCAGATAAGCGCCGAAACAAGCCAGCAGCGCATGCAGCAGGTTCTCCGCCTGGAAAACGCGCGGGCTCGGGCCGATCAACAGGAAAGGCCAGTTCAGGGGATACCATGCGCCGAGTTGCGGGTCCGCCAGGAATGGAAAACCCGCCCAGATGTATGGCGTCCAGAAAGGCAAGTGCCCGGCGTGGAGTTCAGCGGATAGATACTGTTGTCCGGGTTGGAACTCATCCGCCGCATCCCATTGGATGGAGGCGTTGGGAGAAGTAAGTGGCGTCCAGTAACATATCGACACCGCGAATAACAGGATCGTTGGGAGATACTTCCGCCATTTAGCGAAGGCTCGCGGCGGGGCCTTAATCTCAGGACGCGTGGCCCGCTTGGAGTGCTTCTTGGACATCTAGCCCGGACTCAGTGTCAGTGGCGGCGGCCAAAGGACCGGCCTCCGGATGGCGGCCGGAAGCTGGGGCGGAAGCTGGGCGCGCTTCGGGGCTTGAATCCGGAACTGGGCGGCTTCGACCCGGAACCGAACGCGTGTCCTTCGCCGCTCTGGCCGCTCTTCAAGCCGCCGGTGGCATATTTGGAGCTGCTGTAGCCGCCCGCGCTGCGCATGTAGCGGCTCTCCGCGTAGTGCTGCTGCGTGAAGGTGCCATGCGTCCCGTATTTGGGAGCGCCGCCAGCTTCGTCGCGGCCGTAGTAGGTCTGGCCACTGGAGCGCGCGGTGCGGTAAGATTCCCATTCATAGGATGGGATGGGCCGGTAGCTGTGGCCCCACAGCAGATCGCGCATCAAAGCGTATTGGCCGTAGAACACCCAGAAATTGCCGCCGCCCGAGTGGTCCCAGTAGCCGTATTGGTTACGCTCACCGACCGGCGCCATGTAGGCGAAGCCGGCCGGCTCCGGCACTTCATCCGCTTCGTTATCGTACCTGCCCACCGGCTTGTGCGCGACGGACATGCCGATGTTGTTTTCGCAAACCTGGTAAGTGGCGCGCGGAATCTCAGTCCAAGCTTCCTCGGAGTTAGTCACACCGTCCTTGCCGGTCGAATCCGGAAACTTGGTCTTGACGGTGCGGACCTCTTCTTCGTAATCGCGTGCGCCGCCGGACTTGCGGTCGCGCAGATCCACCAGAATCTTGTCCCAGGAAGTGTAAAGCTGTCCGGTGAGCGACTGGAGTTCGGTGGTGCGGACGGGCAGAGTAGCGACGCCGGTGTGCAGCGTCTCCGCGGAACCCAGTAAGCCGGCGTAATCCAGCCCGGCCAGATCGTTGGATGCCGCCTTGCGGCGCATGGCGTCGCTCGATTGCCAAGCTTGTTCGCCATCGGTGGGAATGGCGCGCAGTGCGGTGAGGCGCGTATCGAGATCGGATTTCTTCTGCGGCCAGTCCGCTTCGGCGCGGGTGACCACGGCGGCTACGGGCGCGAAATCCCAGTGTTCCAGCGTCTGGTGGTCGGCCCCCATCTGCTGCAGCTCGCTGGGCAGATTGCGCTTCATGTCCACCCAGTGCCGGGCTTCGGTATCGACCGCCGTGGCTTCGTTGAGGGCTGCGGCCCGCAGCGCGCGCTCTTCTTGCAGAAGCTTCGCGGCCTGCGGTTGATCCTGGCGGCGATTGGCTTTCAACAGCTTGTCGAGCGCTACGGCGTCACGTTGCGCTCCCTGGAGCTCGCCGGCGGCGATGCGGAAGCGCTCCGGAAAAGCCGTGTTCATATCGCGCGCGCGGAACAGATCGGGGTCGGACGATAAGTCGTGAGTGACTTTGTCCTGCGCGGCTTGGAACTGCTTTTGGGTTTGGGGTAGCTCGCGCGCTTCCGCGGCGATATCCGCGCGCATCTTGCGCGGCAGATTGTCGAAACCCGCGAACAGGACAACGACAATCAGGAAGCTGAGAATGACGGCTAAGACTTCGAGCCCTCTACGGCTCATATGGACTCCTTTGCGGCTACAGCGGGCCTACGAGGCCCGCGCAGGCTACGAGCCTGCCCCACGATTACGGGCGGAAGACGGCGATATCCGCCGGATTCAATTTGACGGCCACGCCGGCGCTGAACGGTTCGGCCTCGCGTTTGCGGATGGCCAGGTACCGCTGGCCGGTTTCTTCGATGAACTCCCAGCCGTAGAAGCCCGCGCCTTGCGCCTGGCCGTCGTGAAAAACGCCCACCTCTTTGCTGAGGCGGTAATACCAATTCTTGCCGTCGAACTCGAAATTGTCGGCGGTGTTCTGGCGCTGGTCCATTTGCGCGAGGTCGTCTTCAGACAGGCCCAGGTCCTCGAGCGAGAGCTTTTTGCCGTCCAGGAAGCCGCGCACATCCAGTTCGTCGTCTTCCTGCCGCACTTCCAGGACGACGCGGCGTTCGCCATGCTTGCCGCTGACGTCGAACCACTGTTTCTCTCCGGCTTCATAGCGATTGCCATGGTCCACCGTGAAATCCAGGTCGGCGAAGTTATCCCCGGCGCCGCTGATGGAGATATTGTCGCCCACGCGCGCGTCGGCCACGGTCAGGCTGGCAAGATCCTGTTTGGGGGCGGCGGGCGCCACAGGCGTGGGCGCACGCTCGAATAGTCTTTTCAAAACCATGAATAGTAAAGCTCCCAGGACAACTAAGAGAGTGACGGTGATGGGGCCCATATCGCGCGGCTACTGGCCGCTGGCTTGTCCGCCGACTTTGTCGCCGGGCGCGGGCAGCGACAACGGGATGCTGGGCGCCTTCAACTGCTGTCGTTCGCGCTTCAAGGCCGCCAGCTCGTCGTCGGTTCCATGGCCCAGTGCGGCGAATTGCTTTTCCAGGTCGTCGTCTTTTCCGGTTGCGGCGAGTTGATTGAAGGCTTGGGCAGTGGCTTCTTCCTTGGAGACTGTCTCCTCGAAGCGGTTGAGGGCGGCGAAGGCGTTGTCGGCATTGCCGACTCCAGCCAGCGCTTCGGCCACCTTGCGCTGCGCCTGCGCGGCATTCTTACGCGCAACCAGAGTGGTGGCGGTGCGCTCGGCCTCGTCGATCTTGCGTTTCAGCTCGCCCACCTGCTGCTTGAGCGTGTCGCTGGCCTTCTGCGCCTGGTCCACGGAGGTTTGCATGGCAGTGACCTGTTGATCGCACTCCGCCTTCTTGGCCAGAGCCTTGCGCGCCAGGTCTTCGTTGTTGGCATCCAGGGCCTGGCCCGCGCGATCCTTCCACTCCTGCGACTGGCGAACGTATTTTTGATATTCGGAGTCCAGGCGGTTGTAATTGCTCATGGCCACGGCGGACGCCTGCACGGCCTTGTTCAGCTCGTTCTTCATGTCCGCGACGGTTTGGCGGACGGTGGCGTCGAAAGTAGCATCCTCGACGGCGCTCATGCCTTCATTAGCCTGACCGCGGGCGACGCGGCCGGCGCGATTGAAAATATCCGATAGAAATGCCATGTTCGATTTGCCTCCGGTTACACCAAACCACTCAGAATCCGGCGCGCCACCATGACGTCGACCAGCAGGAAATGCACGCAGGAGAGGATGTCGTCCTGGTCCTCGGGGCCCAGGTCTTCCAGCTTGCAAAAATTGTTGAGCGTGATGGCGGTCTGGCCCTGGCCGGCATCGTATAGCTGGAAGTACGACGTGGAGATGCCGTTATGCGCGTCGAGCATGCTGCGCATCATGCGCGGGGTGATGGCGGATTCCGGCGCCACCGTGCAGGTGAGCGACAGGTACAGGACGTCGCCTTCGAGCACGGCCTGGACGGCCACACCGCTCTGGAGTTCCTGTACGCGCAGGACGCCAGGGGTGGGTTCGGTTACTTCGTAGCCTTTTTCGGCCAGCAGCGCTTTGATCTGATCGGCGTGGATACTTGCGATTTGAGCGGTCATATTCTGGTTGGGTACTCGTTATGGAAGTACGATGCGGCCGCGCGAAAAGTTCAATGCGGCCGCTCCAAGCCAGTATAGCCGATGGCGGGGTGCGGGGCGCTTTTTGCTTTTTGAACCAACGAAGCCAAGTTCGTGTAACGCATTTGTAATCATGGGCCTGGAGGGGGTTTTCAGGCGCTGGGAGAGCCTTCGAGATCGGAAGGCCGATGCCCGTGGATTTCGGCGATGCGCGCCAGGGCGCGGGTGTTTTGCGCGTCGAGTTCGACGGTGGCGTGCAGTTTGCGAATGTTCTGCGCGTCAATTTCGACTGTCGCCCGCAGTTCGCGTACATCGTGAGTCAGGATCTCAAGACTTTCGGCCAGTGCCTGATGGCGATCCGTGAGGCGATCAAGGCGTTCGTCGATGTTCATTGCTGCCTCCAGTTTAGCGTGAGTGACCGTCGCGCGCCAAATGGCGTCGGAGGCCGTGCAGGGTCGCGCTACGGGATAGTGCTGGATTGGCGGAAATATTGCCGCAAAATCCGGATCGGACCACTGATACAATAGGCCGAACCGGGCAAACTTCACTTATGGCTCAGGTGATTATACCCAATCCGGTTCTGAACTCACCCTTCGATGCACCGGGCCGCCATTTCTATTTCGACGAGGAGGGCATCACCGACAAGGTCGTCGAGTCCCGCCGTCTGAGCAGTTACTTTGTTCCGGTACCACAGCCTAAGAAAAAGGGAGCGCAGCTCGCGCTCGATAACGAGTGGACCCAGGAGCGGATCAAAGAAAATAAGTTCATCAACGAGGTGCGCGGCGCCATTAGCAAATGGCGCTTCGGCGGCCACACCGGCGTCACATCCGCCACCCGCCAACTCCTCCAATACTGGACCAATCCTGACCGCGAACGCCGCCTTTTCTTCTGCCAGATTGAAGCTCTGGAAACCGCGATTTACCTCACCGAAATCGCCGACCGCCAGGATGGCGCGTGGATTTTACGGCAGCTTAGAGAAGCCAACCAGGCAAACAGCGCGCTGCTGAACCGCGTGGCTTTTAAGATGGCAACCGGCAGCGGCAAGACCGTGGTGATGGCCATGTTGATCGCCTGGCACACGCTCAACAAGCTCGCAACGCCGCAGGATGCCCGCTTCGGCGACGCGTTTCTGATTGTTACGCCCGGGATCACGATCCGCGACCGGCTGCGCGTGCTGCTGCCCAACGATCCGGGCAATTACTACAGGCAGCTTGACGTGGTTCCCGAGTTGCTGCGCGAGCCGCTGGCGCACGCCAAGATCCTGATTACGAACTACCACGCATTTCTACCGCGGGAGAAAGAAGCCGCCGCCAAACTGACTAAGCAGATCCTGGGCAGCACGCGCACGCGAGCCTTCACGGAAACGCCCGATGAAGTCGTCCGCCGCGTCTGCCGCGGCCTCGGCAACAAAAAGAACATCATCGCCATCAACGACGAAGCGCACCACTGCTATCGCGGCAAGCCCGATACCGAAGGCGAAAAGCTTACCGGAGACGAACGCAAAGAAGCCGAGAAGAGCGCCGAAGAAGCCCGCGTCTGGATCACCGGCCTGGAAGCCGCCAAACGCAAGCTCGGGCTGCGCATGGTCTACGATCTCTCGGCCACGCCGTTTTTCCTGAAAGGCTCCGGCTACCGCGAAGGCACGCTGTTTCCATGGGTGGTTTCGGATTTCTCGCTGATCGACGCCATCGAAGGCGGCATCGTGAAGGTGCCGCGTGTGCCGGTGGCCGATAACGCCATGACCGGCCAACAGCCCACCTACCGGGACCTGTGGGCGCGCATACGGGATCATCTGCCGAAGAAGGGGCGCGGCAGCGATGCGGTGTCGGGCGAACCGAAGCTGCCCGTAGCGCTCGAAGGCGCGCTGCAGAGCCTCTATATCAATTACAAAGAGTACTTCAAGAACTGGGAACAGGATGCGAGCGCCAGCCTGCGCGGCGGCACGCCGCCGGTCTTCATTGTGGTCTGTAACAACACCAACGTATCCAAGATGGTCTTCGATTACATCGCAGGGTGGGAGAAGAACCTGCCTGACGAATCCACACTGCTGGTGCCCGGCAAGCTGAGCCTCTTCAGCAATGTCGTGGACGGCCAATGGAGCGCCCGCCCCAATACGATCCTGGTGGACAGTTCGCAACTGGAATCCGGCGAAGCCATGAGCGACGATTTCCGCAAGATCGCCGCGCGCGAGATCGAGGAATTCAAGTCCGAGTACCGCACCCGCTTCCCCGAACGCGATCCGGATAAATTAGCCGATGAAGACGTGCTGCGCGAAGTAATGAATACGGTCGGCAAGCCCGGCAAACTCGGCGAACAGGTGCGTTGCGTCGTCTCGGTGTCGATGCTGACCGAGGGCTGGGACACCAACACGGTGACCCACATCCTGGGCGTGCGCGCTTTCGGCACGCAGTTACTGTGCGAACAGGTGGTAGGCCGCGGCCTGCGCCGGCGCAGCTTCGCGGTGAACGACAGGGGCGATTTCGAGCCGGAGTACGCGGAAGTCTACGGCGTGCCGTTCTCCTTCATTCCGACGGACGGATCGACGCCGACGCCTCCGCCCACCAAGCCGGTCACGCGCGTGCGCGCGCTCGACGACCGCGCCGCTCTGGAAATGCGATTCCCGCGTCTGCTCGGCTATCGCTACGATCTGCCGCCCGAGAGGCTGACCGCTACGTTTTCGGAAGACTCGCGGCTGATTCTAACCACGGCCGACGTCCCGACTGAGACCGAAAACGCGCCTATCGTGGGCGCCAGCAGTTTCCACAGCCTGGCCGAGTTGAAGGCCACGCGCGAGCAAGAAATCGATTATGTGCTGGCGAGCCACATCCTGGAAACCTTCTTCCGCGACGACGAAGGCCAGTCCAAGCCCTGGCTCTTTCCAGACCTGCTCCGCACCGTGCGCGACTGGCGGCAGGGCGGTTGGCTGGTGTGCCACGACGATACTTTCCCACAGATGGTCCGCTTCAAGGAACTGGCCACCACGGCGGGCGAGAAGATCTATCGCTCGATTGTGGCTGCGGCGCATGGTGCGAAAACCCTGAAGCCGATTCTCTATCCCTACGACACCGAGGGCAGCACCAGCCACGTGGATTTCGACACGACGCGCCCGGTGTATCAGACGGACGCTACCAAGTGCCATATCTCGCACGTGGTTGCCGATACCGAATCGTGGGAGCAGAAGATGGCCCAGGGTTTGGAGAGCATGCCCGAGGTGTTGCGCTACTGCAAGAACGACCACGTGGGTTTCACGATTCCGTATGTGCTGAATGGCGACCAGCGCAACTATGCGCCCGACTTCGTGGCGCGGGTTGCCACGGCGGCGGGCGAGTGCAATCTGATCGTGGAAGTGAGCGGGGAGAAGCGCGCGGATAAGGAGGCCAAGACGTCCACGGCGCGGACGCTGTGGGTTCC
>Ga0187867_10003435_pt1 | contig 12666 bp, 14 predicted proteins | sample June2016WEW_13_1_FD_132976 | JGI IMG/M metagenome (GOLD analysis project Ga0187867, IMG submission 132976) | Peatland microbial communities from SPRUCE experiment site at the Marcell Experimental Forest, Minnesota, USA - June2016WEW_13_10 | ecosystem: Environmental > Terrestrial > Soil >... | reverse complement strand
GGGTCTCTCCAGGTTGAGGCCGGCCGACGATTCGATTGCCGAAGTTCAGGGCAGAAACAATCGCCGATGATATTCAGGCCGGAAGTGTAGCATTGCGGGCCTGAGCTCGTCGCCCGAAGCGGAGGGCCACGCCTCTATACTGGAGGTGTTGTGAAGGGGAGCGCCATGCCGAAGGTGAAGGAGTTTACCGTAACCATTGAAGACAAGCCCGGCGCGCTGGGCAAGTGCTTTGCCGCTCTGGCGGAGCGGGGAGTGAACATTCTGGCCTTTCAATCGTATGTGGAGGAGGGCGAGAGCCTGGCGCGATTGCTGGCCGACGATTCGGAGAGCGCCAAGGCGGTGCTGGGTGAGCTGCGCATGATCTTCGAGGAGACGGAGGCCGCAACAGTCCGGCTTGCGCACCGTCCGGGCGAGCTGGGACGCGCGGCATCGCGGCTGGGCGAACACCAGATCAACATCGACTACTCGTACAGCGGAGTGGAGCCCGGATCGGCGCGCGCGCTGGTGGTCTTCGGCACCGACAACGCGACCAAAGCCGCAAAGCTGCTGGACGAACTGGAAGCGGAAGAGGTTTCATAAGCCGGTTGCATTAACGCAAAGGCAGGGGCAAGCTCAGGGCAGGCTGTGGGAGACCCCGCGCCCGCTCTCACCGTTTCCATCCGTGCTTAATGCAGAATGCATCTGATGAATAATGAGTGGGACGGCGCGAAGCCACGCGGATTCGAGACGGGCCGGACCGCACCGGGCTGGGACCAGAATGACGGAGATTCGCAAGACTGAGGTGCAAGGCGTGGCAAAGATCTACTGGGCGGCCGGCTGTTCGATGCTGACCCTGATGCTGGCATCGCCGCTCATCGGCGCCGGGGCGTCGACTGCCGCGCCGCTTGAAGTCGGCTCGGCGAAGCAGATTGTGGCCACGATGCTGGCCAATGAGGATGTGGCGGCGCAGCATAAAGGCCACTACGCGTATCTCTCGAAGGAGCGCTCCGACCGAACCGGAGGCCATCTATGGACGGAAAAAGTGGTGGAGACGAACGTCGGCAAGGTGCGTATGCTGCTGCAGGAGGATGGCCAGCCGCTGAGCGCGGAGCGCATCGCCCAGGAGCGCGGACGGCTCGCCGGCATCGTTGCCGACCCTGCGGCCTTCCAGCGGAGGGAGCAGGCGCTGAAGGACGATGAGCTGCACGCCAAGCAGATGCTCACGCTGCTGCCCAAGGCCTTCCTCTTCGGCGATGTGCGCGAGCAGGGGGACGAGCTGCTGATTGATTACCGACCCAACCCGGAGTACGAGCCGCAATCGCTGGAAGAGCGCGTGCTGCATGGCATGGCCGGCACAATGATGATCGATGCGAAGGCGATGCGCCTGCACCACATTGAAGGCCGCATGCCCACGGACGTCAACATCGGCTTTGGCCTGCTTGCCACCATCCACGCGGGAAGCAGCTTCGCCACCTCGCGCGACCCGACCAGCAACTCCGCCGCGCCGGAGTGGAAGACGACGCTGATCGACAGCGCCATCGACGGCAGAGCCATCCTCTTCAAAGCCATCGCCCGGAACGAGCACGCCGAACACAGCGAGTTCGTCCGCGTGGCCAACGACCTGAGTGTCGCCCAGGCGGTCGCGATCGCAGAGCAGTAGCGCCTGCGGCCCACGCCTCAAAATCGAGAGATGGAGTACCCGCAACTGGCATCCGGCTTCCGGTTCAGTAGGTCCCCAGCTTGACGTGGAGAACGGCCCCGGGTGAGCTGAAGAAGAGTCCGCTGTCCGCCTCATCACCGTTCCAGGGGCGTCCGCCCTTCCATTCCGTGCCCTCGTAGTGGCCCTCCTGCACATGCAGGAACTGGGTCTGCACGGTCTGTGGATGGACTGTGCGGTGGAAGCTGACCTGGGCGTCGATGCCGATGACGAGAAACTCGTCGGTCGCGATGGGCGCGATAAGGACGCGACCCATCTTGAGGCGCGCGGAGGGGGAGCCACCGTCGTTTGGCACGGCGGAATCGAAGGCTGGGGGGAAGCTGACCAGCGCGGTCCAATCGCCGAAGGGCAGCTCGATCTGCGCCAGGCCGGGCTCTTCGACCGCGGTCTGGATCTTGCCTTCGTATTGCAGCTGCGCGATGACATCGCCGGAGGGAACGAGCAGGCGGTTGTTCTCGGCCAGGCCCTGGCGTTCCACATCCAGCTTGCCGTCGGGACCGAATGTGACGCGGTCGATGCCGAAGGGCGAGAAGCCGAAGGAGCCTGCGCCCAGCGCCAGAAACTCGAGGCGGCCTTGACCGTCGTTGCCGCGCGTGGCCCCGTAGCCATCGGTCTCGGGGATGAAGAGAGGATTGTCCGGGCGGGTGAACTGCTGCATCACGTTCTTGAAGCCCTGCACGCCGGGCACATGAATGTCGGGCGCGATGACGTCGATGTGCGGGCCGGCGGCCTTCCAGATGTCAAGCATGTTGTAGGTGGGGCCACCGCTGGGATAGTCCACGCCGGGAATCGAGCTGATGGGGTACGCGCGCGGGCTCTTTAGCCAGTTGTTGACGTACATGGGCAGGTTCATCTGCTTCTTGCCGGCCTCGGCCACCTTGTCGATGTAGTTGGCGGTGGCGTAGGCGGCGAGGGCCTCGTCGGCGTCGTCGCCAAAGAGAGCCTTCCAGTTGCCGGCGGGCTTGTGCAGCGCTTGGGCGATCTCCGGCGGAACATTGGCTTCAAACTGCTTCTGCGCCATGGGGGAGAAGTCGCGCACAGCACCCAGCGCGCCGGGCTCATTCTCCAGTTGCATCATGATGACGGTGTGCTGCGTGCCGTCGATCTGGCGGAGGTGGGCCATGAGGTGCGCGAAGGCCGCGGCGTCGGCGGTGTAGTTGGCGGGCGAGTTGGGCGAGAGCACGTCGATGGGCAGCCCGGCGGGCGTAATCATGCGCGGAAAGCGCTTGGTGTCGTTCTTCACCCACTCCGGGGCATAGTGCATCTTGCCGTTCTTCCAGGTGGCGAACCAGAGCAGGATGAGGCGCACATGGTGCGCGCGCGCCTGCTCGACCACGTTATCGACCACGGTGTCGTCGAACTTGCCCTCGCTCGGCTCCAACTGCTCCCAATAGACGGGGACCTCCAGCGTGTTGACATGCATGGCGGCGGCCATGGGCAAGAGAGCTGAGAGCTTCTCCGGCCAGCCGCTGGAGTTGGAGACCTGCGCGCCCAGCATCAGATAGGGCTTGCCATCGACCATCAGGGCGTAGCGGCCATCCTGATGGGCCATGCGGGGCATCTCCTGCGCGGCAGGCGACTGCGCGGCCAGCATTGCCGGGACCAGGAGAGAGGAGAGCAGAAGTGCGTTCAGGCGGGTCATGCTGGAAAGCTTCATGGTTCTGGGCCTCATGGAGAATCTGGTTCTGGATCGCAAGAAATTGTACACGCGCGGTGAGGGCTGCGCTGTCGTCAGAGAGGCGCGAACGGGCATACTGGAGGTATGGTTCGCAGGTTTGAAGTCGGTGCGGCATCGCAATCCGGCGGTCGGCGCGGCGCTCTGCACCTTCCCCACGGAGCGGTGCAGACGCCGGTCTTCATGCCGGTCGGGACGGCGGCGACGGTGAAGGCAGTCCAGCAAGCCACGCTGGAGCAGATCGGGGCGAACGGCGCGGGCGCGGAGCTGATCCTGGCCAACACCTATCACCTGACCTTGCGGCCTGGGCACGAGCTGATCCGGCGCATGGGCGGGGTGCATCGCTTCATGAGCTGGAGCAGGCCGATGCTGACCGATTCCGGCGGCTTCCAGGTCTTCAGCCTGGCCAGGCTGCGCAAGGTGACGGAGGAGGGCGTCGAGTTCCGCTCGCACCTGGACGGCAGCCTGCACTTCTTCTCGCCCGAGCACTCGATGGAGGTGCAGATTGCGTTGGGCGCGGACGTGACGATGGCCTTCGACGAGTGCGTGGAAACGCCCGCGACTTGGCAGCGCACACGCGACTCGATGGGACTGACCCATGCGTGGGCGATGCGGTCGAAGGAGTACTTCGAGGCGCATAGGAATGAAGTCCCGTGGGCCGAAGAGTTCACAGGACGCACCCAGTCTCTAGTCCGCCGCACGCAGTGCCTCTTCGGGATTGTGCAGGGCGGCATGTATACCGACCTGCGCCGCGAGTCGGCCGAGCGGCTCGTCGAGATGGAGTTCGACGGCTACGCCATCGGCGGGCTGGCCGTGGGCGAGCCGCCCGAGGTGACGCGCGAGATGATTGCGCGCACGCTGGAGATCCTGCCGCGCGACAGGCCGCGCTACGTGATGGGCGTCGGCTATCCGGACCAGATCGCGGAGTACGCGCGCATGGGTGTGGACATGATGGACTGCGTGCTGCCCACGCGCGCCGCGCGCCATGGGCTGCTCTTCCGTGCTCCGGAGCCCGGCGAGGAGGCCTCAACAGACCAGCCGCAAGCGCTCAACAAGCCCGAGGACTCTGGGTGCCCCATTCACGCCAGCTCCATCGGCGTGGGTGGGGTTGAGGCCGACGATTCAGCCGAAGCAGAAACCGCCTCCCGCACCGCCATCCGCATGAACATCAAGCGCGTGGAGTACGCCGAGGACCAGCGGCCCATCGATCCGGCCTGCGCCTGCCCGGTCTGCCGCCGCTACACGCGGGCCTACCTGCGGCATCTCTTCATGGCGCGCGAGCCGCTGGGCGCGACGCTGAATTCCATCCACAACCTGGCGTTCTACCTGGACATTATGGAGCGAGTGCGCGGGGAGCTGGCAACGGTCTAGCCGCGCTGGTAGCAGTTTGCGAGTGCCGCTTCGATCAGCTTTGCGGTGCGGGCGATGGGCAGGCCCATGACGTTGAAGTAATCCCCATCGATGCGCGGAATCCAGCGCGCGGCGTATCCCTGGATGCCGTAGGCGCCGGCCTTGTCGAGCGGCTCGACGGTAGCGCAGTACGCGGCCAACTCCGCTTCGGGAATCTCTGAAAATGTAACCTCGGTGGTTTCCACGCCGCTGAAGACGCCGGCGCGCGACACCGCAGCCACGCCGGTCAGAACCTGATGCGTCCACCCGGAGAGGCGGCGCAAGATGCGCGCAGCGTCGGCAGCATCTTCCGGCTTGACCAGAATCTGGCCATCGCAGACGACCGTAGTGTCCGCGCCGAGAACAATCAATGGCCCTGATCCCACCCATGACGATGCAGCCGTCATGGATGGGGCACCCGAGCTTTCCGAGTGTCGCGCAAAGACCGCCTGCGCCTTCTCCACCGCAAGGCGCAGGACGTACGCGGAGGGACCTTCGCCCGCGCGCTGCGACTCGTCGACATCGGCGGATTCCACGGTGAAGGAGAAACCGGCCTGGGCCAGCAGCTCGCGCCGCCGCGGCGAGGCCGAAGCGAGAATCAACATCTACCGCGCCACCGCATCCAGCTTGCGCCGTTCGGTCTCCAAGTAGGTGTAGCGGATGCGATGGATGACGGTGATGGTGGAGAAGACGGCCAGCACCCAGAGGCAGGGCGCCATCACTCCCCAGCGGTTGAAGAGCGCGCCCAGGATGACGGTTACGATGCGCTCCGGCCGCTCCATGAAACCGACCTTGCAGCTCCCGATCAGCGCCTCGGCGCGGGCGCGGGTATAGCTCACCATGACGCAGGCGGTCATGACAAAGGCCACCAGGCCGACGTAGAAGAGGCGGTTGCCGCGCGCGTAGTAGATGAGCAGGCCGAAGAAGATGGCGACGTCGGAGTAGCGGTCCATGACGGAGTCGAAGAAGGCGCCGAAGACGGAGACCTGGTTGGTCTTGCGCGCCACGCGGCCGTCGACCATGTCGAAGATGCCCGCGCCGATGATGATGAGCCCGGCGTAGAAGAACATGCGGTCGGCGTTGTGTCCGCGCGCAAAGCCGAAGAAACAGGCTGCGACGATGTTGATGACCAGCCCGAGGAAGGTCAGCACGTTGGGCGAGATTTTAGTCAGCGCCAGCCCATTTACGATCTTCTGCAGCAGCCATCCGCTGCCCCTGCCAAATGCGCTCGTCCAGGTCATTGAAGTGCCATCATTGAACTCTCGTCTTGAACTCTCGTCCCCGGTTCGCAGCGAGCAACTCGCCGCCATCAATTCGCCGTACGCGACTCATCCGGCCGCAACGTCGCCGCCCGCAATGTCCTCCTCCACCTCATCGTGGATAGTAGTCAGCTTCAGCACCTCGAGCTCGCGCTTGCCGTTGGGCGTCACCACCGTCGCTACCTCGCCGATCTTCTTGCCCAGCAGAGCGCGGCCGATGGGCGATGTGGTCGAGATCAGCCCCTGGGTCACGTCCGACTCCTCGCTGGTGACCAGCTTGTAGCTGATCTCCTCGTCCTTGCTGGAGTCGAAGACCACCACGGTGGCCCCGAAGCCGACCTTGTCGCGCGGAATGTTGACCAGGTTGACCATGGCCAGCTCGCCCATGCGCTTCTTCAACTGGCCCAGGCGCGCGTTCACAAACACCTGGCGCTGCTTGGCCATGTGGTACTCGGCGTTCTCGCTCAGATCGCCCATCGAGACCGCCTTCTTGATCTCCGCCGGCAGCTCCGTGGTGAGCTCGCGCTCCAGCACCTTGATCTCTTCTTGGAGCCGCTTCATGATCTGTTCTGGCATGGGGGCCTTCCGGAATCATCACCATACGCGCTCAGCCGGTTGCGCAGGCGCGTTCTGAATCAAACCCTAATTATACGTCCCCGCCGATGGCAATCCATCCAGCGCCCGCCGCCGGGTAGTGGCTCAGTTTGGAATTATGGCCACGAGATCATCAATCGTCCATGCATGGCCGCTCAGACCGGCCTCCATCGCCGGGGTGACGCGAAGAGTTTGGTGAATCCTCACGAAATTGCAATACATGAAGTGGAGTGCAACCGCATACGCGTGGTTCTCTAGCTTTTTCGAGAACGCATTGGTCAACCGCGTAAACCGGCGCATAGACATCCTCATCGTGAGATTCTGGCGTTCCACATAGCTGGTAGAGACGTGCTTGGGATCGGGGACACCGCTCACCGTCTTCATGTCGCAGCCGATGCACTTGGCAGGGCTGTAACGCTTCTCAGGCTCATCGGACGCGCCGAACAGCTTGTGCAGCACAGCATAATCAGCATCCCCGCCGAATGCCTCTTCAACGGCTGCCAGATATGGTTTATGCATGTCCGTCGTGATCTGCGGTTTACCTTCGATACGAGAAGCGCAGTCGAGCATAAAGTCTTTAGCCCAACCCGCTCCCCGTCCACCGACCAGATAGGAGATGACGAGCTTGGTATCAGCATCGAGACCTATCCACGTCCAAACGTCGCCCCAGCCAATCTCTTTTTTCTGTGCGCTCACATTGCGGGCCTTGGCTCCCACATAGGCCCAGATCTCATCACATTGCAGACGGAGGACACGGACGCCATGCACATGCTCATCGTGATACCTCATGCAAGCCGAGCCAAGATCAACCAACAATTTCGTGATAGTGTTGCGAGCGACGCCGGTCATGCGGGAAGTGGAACGGATGCTATTCCCCTCGACCAAGGCCGCTACCACCTGCCTGCGCTCGTCATTGCTCAGCTTATTCATATTGAACATTATGCTTGAGCAAAGAGATGGTGTCAAGCATTTTGTTCAATTTATTTTCTTCCCTTTTTGGTCTGCGAATGCTACCTTCGAGGTATGCCAGTTGCACTCCTGAGTGATTCCAACTTGCTTTCTGTGAAAGCAATGATGTATAGGTGTTTGCAACGAAAGGCTGCATTCTCGCATCTTTTAACGTTGCGGAACGTCTAACTCTTGAGGCTTGAATGGATGTAAATGTGCGTGCATTCCGTGTGGTTCAGGCGGCCCTTTCAGCTCCGGTAACGCCGGATAAACGGAAGGAGTCAGCTCGAAAGGGTGGCCTTGCGGGTGGCCCATCACGGGCGAGATCGATCAGCGCAGCGCGGCGTACAGAAATTGCAATCAAAGCAAGTAGTGTAAGGTGGGGGCGAAGTCCGGACACCGGCCCAGTTGCTGCATCTAGTGTTACTGTGACGAAGTGACGATATAGAGATTGGCTGGTAGACATGAATAGCGTTAGCGCATTGGATGAAAGCTTGATTTGCCGTCCAGAACGGCCAGAAGGGCTGCTGTCTTTTCTGGTTTCCCGCTCCAAGGAGTCGGCGCGAACACTCACGCCTTCCACCTCTGAGGTGTTAAGGGGATGCTGGGACGCGATTGACCTGATATTGCGCAGTGCCATCGAAATCCGCACCAAGGCGGAGTATGACCGCATGTTCGACGCATCATTTCCCAACTATGTGGGGCTGACAATGGCGATCTCGCATTTCGCCACCGCAGTTATCCCGAAGCCAGTGCGCGAACAATTGGTTCGGGAGTCAATCTGCGAGTTGGAAGCAGATTTCCGCGAGAAAGGTTTGGCGGGTTTTGGCGAAGCCGTGCGTGACCAGGCCATGTTCACAATATGGACGCTTCGCAAGATAAGTGAATTGACAACGCAGATTGTAGAAGCGCCTTTGGACAAGTCGCGCCGAGCAGACGATGCCGAATTTTGCGCCAGCTTTAACGTTAGTGCGCTTCGAGCTCAGTTCAGTCTTGACTGCCTCGAAACTTCGTTGAGGACTAACCGAGCCATTTATCCCGAGGTGCTTGACGAAGTGGTTGATGGTCTCCGGGCGATGGTCAATGCCTATACGTGGGCACGCCGAGGGCTTGAGCTTAGGATTCCAGTGGTCGAATTGAGTGTCGAACCTCTTCAGCTTGACGATGAGGATCGGGCACTTATGGATTTTTCGTTCACTGAAGCCTCCGAACAATTGCAATAACGAGAGAAGGCTGAATGTCTCTGCTCTCCGAGAATAGCCCTATAGATCAGGGTGAAATCTATTGGATAACATTGCCGGATCGTAATGGACGGGAGCAGCATGGTCGCCGTCCATGCATAATCATGTCGCGTAAACTCGTCAACAACGGGAACCCCGTTGTTGCTGTGCCGATGACCACAGAAAAGCGTAAGGCAAACGCATACAACATCGCTATCCCTGCTAACGAAATTGTCAGAGATTTGGCTAGCAAGTCCACCATACTGGATAGTGTCGCGCTTTGCGGTCAGGTGTTCATGGTTGACAAGCGAAAACTTGAGGAGAAGCTGGGAAAACTCTCTCTCAACGCCGTCTTTGCCGTGCAGCTTGGCTTAGCAAACCTTTTCGACATCCGCTAAATCTTCAAACTGAGCCACTACCCGCCGCCGCCTGCCGCTGCAGCCGAGGCGTTCCCGGATGCTGCCCGTGCCGGTCTTAGCGGCAAGGCAAAAAGTCCTAGAGTGAGCAATATTGAACAGACAGCAGATTTCCCTCATAGAAATCTATTGGTTAGTGCGTGGACGTGGGTGCTATCCAGAGCAATATATCGATGCGCATCCATCGAGTGCCCGCGTCCGCGCGCTTCTGCTTGCGCGTTGTGGCCCATGCCGTCAACGCACCCCTGCTTCACCCAAGCGAGTTTCTCGCGGTCAGTTCCACAGAAAAGCAACACACTCTTCGCACGGAAGCAGCGGTCTGCGGACCACTCGCGGCCTCTCAGAACGAGCGGGGAGGGCTAAACAGGCCACGCTCGGCCAGGAAGGACATATCGTACCGGTCGCAAGGTTCGTCCTCCGGGCGGGCGGCCTTCGCGGAATCAACCTGGGAAGCGCCCGTTGTATCCGGGCTGAAGTCGTCGTCCAGGTTGCACCTGCGCAAGTCGAAGTTTGTGTGTTTTCCATCCATAACGTCCTCCCCCCCCTCAGTGAATATGGATTCTAACTATGGCGCGAGGGTTGTCTGTTCCGGATTGACCACACCATGCCCAAGGCGGAAAAGTTGAGCAATTGCGGAAAATTTATTCACAAACGCCACGACGAACGGACTACATTATGGCTTAAGGAGTAGTCCCAGTTTGCGCGGGTGACTAACGTACAGGGCATCCGCCGCTCAGGGAGTGGGTCAATATGGGCAGCCAGGCCATACGGCAAACCCAGGGGTCAGCGCCAGATCCATCGCGACCTCCAGCACTGACTACGGGCCCACACGCGGCGAACGACAATCGAAATCGTCCCGCGAAACCACATCCGTAGCGAGGCACTTGTATGACCGAACTCGAACTACCGATTCCCAAGCCAATTCCCATGCCGAAGTTCGATCCTGCCGCATTTCTAGCCAATGCCGGACTGGGACGTAAGCTGCTAATCCTAAAGGCCAAAGAGACCTTCTTCACGCAGGGCAGCCCTGCCGATTGCGTCTTCTACCTGCAGACCGGCCACGCCAGGCTCACAGTAGTCTCCGAAAGCGGCAAGGAGGCCACCATCACTCTGCTGGCCCCGGGTGACTTCATCGGGGAGGAGTCGGTTGCCGCCATCCCCGGCCTGCGGCTGGCCACCGCCATCGCCACCACCGCTTGTACCGCTCTGCGGATCACGCGCGACGAGATGGTGCGTGTGATGCATGAGGAACATGGCTTCTCCGACCTCTTCCTGAAGTACCTGGTAGCGCGTGGAATGCGCACCCAGGCCGATCTGGTCGACCAACTGTTCAACTCCAGCGAGAAGCGCCTGGCGCGCATCCTGCTGCTGATGGCGGAGTTCGGCAAGCCGGGCGAGCCCGAGCCGTTTATCCCTCGGATCACCCAGGAGACTCTGGCTGAGATGATCGGCACCACACGCTCGCGCGTCAGCTTCTTCATGAACCGATTCCGCAAGCACGGATTCATCGAGTACAACGGGCGCATCCGGGTACACAAATCCCTGCTGAACGTGATCCTGCTGGACCAGCCCGCCGGGCGCAGCGCCACCAGCGCCGCACTGCTGGACACTGCACAGGCCAAAGCAAAGGCCAAGATCAAGGCCAGAGCAAGGTCCAGTCCGAAGACCTCAGCGCGCCGCCGTCGCGGTCAAAATTGACCAGACAGACAAGTTCTTATAGGGGATGCTCCAATCAGAGCGGTCTCTTCGATGCTCGAAGAAAGGCATCCCATGCTCACTCTCGAATCAGACCCCATACTCGCTCTGGCCGAGTCGCCCCCCAAGCCCAGGCTTCTGCTGGTGGACGACAATCAAACCCTCCTGATCACGCTCAGGCTGGTGTTGGAGCACAACGGCTTTGAAGTGGTTTCGGCAGCCAACGTCAACGAAGCACTGAAATTCATCGGCTCGCAGACCTTCGATGTCCTGCTCAGCGACCTGCATATGCCGCAGCCGGGCGACGGCCTCACCGTGGTGAGCGCCATGCGCAACACAAATCCCAAGGCTGTCACGCTAATCTTCAGCGCCTATCCAGAGATGCAGCAGGCGACCGCGGCCATCCTGAAGCAGGCCGACGAAATCCTGCTGAAGCCGTTGGGCGCGGAGGTGCTGGTGCATGCTATCCGCGAACGTCTGGCGACAGGCGCAACGCCGGAACCGTCCCCTGTAGAGGACGTGGCCAGCATTCTGGAGCACGCAACCCAATCGACCATCGACGACTGGCTGCGCGCGGTGCAGCTCGATCCGGATGCAATCCAGGTGCGGATGAACGACGAAGAGCGATGCGCCCACCTGCCGCAGCTCTTCCGCGACCTTATCCTCCGGCTGCGCACGCCGCTTCCGCTGGGCACGCACGCGCTGGTGTCGAAGGCCGCCGCCGAGCACGGCCAGTTGCGCCGCCAACAAGGCTACACCGCCGCCATGCTGGTGGAGGAGTCGCGCATGTTGCAGGTCAGCATCTTCCAGACGCTGCAGAACAACCTGCCCAAGATCGACTTCAGCCTGCTTCTGGTCGGGATCATGGCCATCGCCGACGAGGTGGACTCGCAACTGGCCCAACAGATGGCCAGCTACATTGCCGAGTCCGAAATCGACTCTCTACCCGTCCAGGCGTACCTTCCATCCGAACAGATTTCCCGAACCGTCGCATAACCTGATTGACTGCGGAATCGATTCAGTCTTCCGCCGCACCCGGACCTGCGGTATCGCCCTTCTCCCGAGCGTCTTGGTTGGTGCGCGCGTCCAGAAACGATTGCAGGATAAGGACCGCGGCCACCTGGTCGATGATCTGGTTGCGCTCACGCCCGGCGGAGTGACCGCCGGCGTCCAGATGGCGGTGCGCCTCGGTGGTGGAGAGGCGCTCATCCCACAGATGCACCGTGAGGCCAAACTCCGCGCGCAGCTCTTCGGCAAACTGCTGCGCCTTGGCCGCCTGCGGGCTCTGGTCGCCGGACATGTGCAGCGGATTGCCCACCACGGCCTCCGCGACGGCGTGCTTGCGCAGGAGACGCCCGATGGACTTGAACTCCGCGCGGTGGCCCCCCTTCCCGCCAGTGCGGTGCAGGGTCAGCAGCGGCTGCGCGGTGTAGCCCAGCGGGTCGGAGAGCGCCACGCCGATGCGCCGGTCGCCCACGTCGAAGGCAACAATGCGGCGGACTAGGCCGGTCCGCGCCTCTGCGGGTTCGGTTTCGGTGGGCTTGGGGGCCGGTTGCGCACGCGCTGCATCCATGAGGCGAGTGTAGTGCAAGCAGAGGGAAAATTCTTGCCGCTCTACCGCTGCGCCGTCTCGATGGCCAGCCCTACGCGGAGCATGGTCTCCTCGTTGAAGTGGGGGCCCATGATCTGCACGCCGATGGGCAGGCCGCTTGCCGTCTGGCCGCAGGGTACGCTCATGGCGCAGATACCGGCGAGGCTGGCGGCGACCGAGTAG
>Ga0187867_10003434_pt1 | contig 12668 bp, 8 predicted proteins | sample June2016WEW_13_1_FD_132976 | JGI IMG/M metagenome (GOLD analysis project Ga0187867, IMG submission 132976) | Peatland microbial communities from SPRUCE experiment site at the Marcell Experimental Forest, Minnesota, USA - June2016WEW_13_10 | ecosystem: Environmental > Terrestrial > Soil >... | reverse complement strand
TCCGGCGGCAACCCGATCGCTGACGCGGTCACAGCGATTGGCCTCTACATCGCGTTCTACTATGGGCTGACTGCGTTCTCCTGTGTCTGGTACTACCGGGCCACGCTGACCAGCAGCGCCTGGAATCTGTGGATGCGGGGCATCCTGCCTGGGCTGGGCGGCCTGATCATGTACGCGGCTGGCTTCTACAGCTTGCAGAGCGACTGGGTCGCGTCCAACAGCTACACGAAGTGGACGGTGCCACTCCTGCACTGGCAGATCGGCGGTGTCTTCATCATCGCCGCGCTGGCCGCGGCGGCCGGAGTGATCGGCTTTGCCTTCATGCACGTCACCGCCCCCGCCTTCTTCCGCAAAGAAACGCTCTCCAGGACCGCTCCCGTGCTCGTGGTTGACCCGGACTCGCTGTGAGCCAGGCCGCCGCTGGGTCAGCCGCCGCCGAACATCGGCCCACGGCCTGACGAGCCGGGCGGGCGGCCCGGGACGCCGACCCGCTGCTCGCACCTTCCCGGATCGGGCCGGGTCTTGCCGGAGCGGGGCGGCATCCGGATGCCGTCGGCTCGGGACACGGTCTGGTCACGGGAGGGGATTGCCTATCCGCGCTGGTAACTGGCAGGCTAGGGCAACAATGGCCAGTCCGGCCGCCAGCTGGTTTCGTCAACGAAGGCGGGCTCGGACGCGGGAAAGCGGGAAAAGGGATCATGTCTTTTCGGCTCGGCCAGCCGGTGCCAGTGCCGCCAGTGAGCTGGATCTGGCTTCGCGCCCCGGCCGACCCGTGGTCGGCCACGCCACCGGTGCGCGGACGCTGTGTACCCTAATATGACCTGCTCAGCCAGCCGGAAGAGCGGCTCCGCCCGCGCGGCCCGCATCCGGCGGGCCGTGGGCAGGCCGCCATGAGTGGCGCGCCCCCCGGCCGGCCGTCCTGGCCCATCCGGTCCGGGACGGTGCCGGCGCTGGCCGACGGTTTTAGTGCCAGGCTGGAGACGTCCCCGGGCCTGGCGGCTGCGCTGCCGGCCGGGGCCGCGGTTGCGCTCGTCCCCGATCGGGCGGCGGCACCGGCTGCCCGCCCTGGCCCGCTGGCGGATCCCGATGCGCAGGACTGGCCGAGGTCGTCGGGTAAGACCCAGCTCGCCGCGGCCTTCGCCGAGTCGCTGTGGCAATCAGGCGGTGTGGACCTGCTGGTCTGGATCGAGGCCACGAGCCGGGCCTCGGTGCTGTCCGGCTATGCCGCGGCGACGGCCGCCGTGACCGGCCGGGACCAGGCGAGCAGCTGTGAGTCGGTCGCTGCCCAGTTCCTCAGCTGGCTGGGCGAGACCAGCCGTTCATGGCTGGTGGTGCTCGACGACCTGTCCGACCCGGCGAACCTGGATGGTCTGTGGCCGACCGGCCCGGCTGGCCGGGTGCTGGTGACCTCGGCCGAGGCTGCGGCCGTCCCCAGCGGCATGCGGATCGTGCCGCTCGGGCCGTTCAGCCTGCGTGAGGCCATCAGCTATCTGAGCGGACGCCTGGCGGCCGACCCGGACAAGCGGCACGGTGTGATCGAGCTGGCCCAGGACCTGGACTTGGAGCCGGTCGCGCTGGCACAGGCCAGCGCGGTTATCGCCAACACCCCGCTGTCGTGCCGCGAGTACCGGGCCCACTTCGTGCACAGAAGCGAGCAGCTGGCGGAATCGTCCGGCGGCCGGCCGTCAGCAGCCGCGGTGACATGGACGTTCTCGCTCGGACGGGCGGACGAGCTGGCGCCGGGCCGATCGGCCCAGTTGCTGCTGGCCCTGGCCGGCCTGCTGGATGGGCACGGCATTCCCGAAACTATCCTCATGGCTCCTGCGGTAGGCGATTTCCTCGCGGGTGGCGGTGACGTCCCGGCCAGCAGCGAGAGCGCAGGCGCGGCGCTGGCTGCGCTGGAACAGGCCGGCCTGCTGACCGTCGAACCGGTGACCGCACCGCCGACGGTCCGGATCAGCCCGGTGCTGCAGGCGGCGCTGCGGGCCGCGATACCCGAAGGCATTCGGGATCAAGCGGCGCGTTCGGCCGCGGACGCGCTGCTCCAGGCCTGGCCGGAGCGGGAGCAGCCTGGCTGGCCTGCCTCCGGCCTGCGATCGTGCGCGGCGACCCTCCTGCGGATCACCGGGGACCGGCTGTGGGACGGCGGCTGCCATCCCGTGCTGGTGCGGGCGGGGGACAGCCTGGACCGCGCCCGCCTGACCGAACCCGCGGTGGACTATTGGCGCGACCTTGCCACGCCGAGCGGCCGCTTGCTCGGCGGCGAGCACCCGGATACGGTACTCGTCGGCCGACGGCTGGCCGACGCCTACCTTGCGGCCGGACGCGCGGCCGACGCCATCCCGTTGTCCCAGTGGGACCTCGACAGGCTGACCCACGAGCTCGGGCCGGATCACCGTGACGTGATCGAGGCGCGGCGCCGCCTGGGCCACGCCCTCGTGGCGGCACTCCAGGTCCCGGCTGCGATCACCGTCCTGGAACGCACGGTGGCCCAATTCGAGCAGGTCTGCGGGCTCGGGCATGCCGACACGCTCTGCGCGCAGGACGAGCTCGCCGCGGCCTACCTGGCCGCGGGCCAGTACTCAGACGCCATCCCCCTCTACCGGCGCACGCTGGCCGACCGGGAACGCGCCCAGGGAGCCCGGCACCCGCAGACGATGACGACGCGTCACGGCCTGGCCGACGCTTACCTCGCCAGCGACCGAGCAAAAGAGGCAGTCGCGGCCTACAGGCGGGTGGTGGCCGACCGGGAACGCGTCCTCGGGCCCGATCACCTGGACACCCTTAGGGCGCGGAACAACCTCGGCGACGCCTACCAGAAGGCGGGCAAGCCGGCGGCGGCGGAGCTGGCCTGTGAGCAGGCCTGGGCCGGGTTCGAGCGGGCGCTGGGCCCGCGTCACCCTGATACGCTGCGAAGCCGTGCGAGGCTGGCCCAGGTGTACCGCCAGCTCGGGCGCTATGGCAACGCCCGCGCCCTGCTACGTGACACAGCCGACCGCCTGCAGGCCATCTTGCCCGATGGCGATCCGCTGATCATCGAACTGCGCCAGAGCCTGGCCGACATTGGCGAGGAGTAACTCCCACGGAGGAAGCGCGCCCCGGCGACGGCGACGGCCCGAATCCGGCAGTGACCTTCACTCCTCTGAGCATGGCGCACAAGCATGACTATGCGCAGATGTGCGTGAAGCCCAGGAAGTCGAACGTCTCGGGCTGCCGATGGCGGGGAAAGGAGCGGTTCCTACCAGCTTAGGTTGGCAGGTTCTCGGTGCATGTGCAGGTGACCTGGCGCCTTCTCAGTGATCCGGCGAGTAGCAGCCTTGCCGTGGGCATCACTTGGTCGTGTTTGTTCGGGGCGCTGTCCTGGGTGGGCCTGGTTGCCCGGCAGGCGGTCAGCGTTCTGGTTCCTTCTTCAGTCCGGCCATGAGGCGGGCATGGCTTCCGATTTGCCCAAGGCGCTGTCCGGTTCAGCTTGCGGTGGCCGCGAGCGGCCAGCCGTAAAAGCCGTCCAGGGCCACGGTGGCGTTGGCCTGGCGCAGCGAGTCGATCGCCGTGTAGGTGATGCTGAAGGTATCGGTCTCGTGGTGTACCACGGCGGGCCTGGGGGTGGCGACCTGGCTGCCGTCTGGCCAGTCCCTGGCGCGCAGCCCGGCGGGCGCGCTGTAGGCGTCGCTCTGGGTGAGGTTCCCGATCACCCAGTAGCCGCGGCCGCCCGCTAGCGGCAGCGCAAGCGTCGGACCGGCAGCCGGGGTGAAGCGCCCGGCGAGGCTGACCCCCCTTCGCCGGTCCTGCCTGATCCAGGTGGCGAACTGGGCGGGCACCGAGCCCGAGCCGGCCAGGAAGTCGTTGACCGCGAACGGTGATGCCGCCGAAGCCGTCTGCGCGACCCCGGTGGCGGCGCTGGTCAGAACCCGGGCCAGGTCGGGGGTGTAGCTACCGGGCGCGAGCACGGGCGGCGCGGCGGGGGGCGCTCCCTTGGTACACAGGGCCGGCCAGCCCGTGCCGCCGGGATGGCTGATGGCCGCGGCCAGCTTCCACCGGCCGCCGGTGCGCTCGAACACCATGGCCACGGACTCCATGCCCGTCCAGAGATCGAAGGCGTCCGTGTCGGCGTAGGCCACGAAGACGGCAGGGCTGCCGGTGTGACAGGGGACCGTGATCGACACGCCGGTGAGCTGGAACGCCTCCCGGTCCGCGTTGGCCGGCAGGCTCGCCCGCCGTTCCTCGGACAGGTAGATGGTGCGCATCTGGCCGGTGGCGACCTGATCGAGCCCGGCGAAGTCGTTGCGGGTCCACATCTGGCTGGTCGTGTCCAGCCAGTTCATCACCGCCGCCCCTTCCGCCGCGGTGCGGGACGAGGCGGGCGGCGCCTTGACCGCCGGGGCGCCTGCCCCGCCGCATCCGGCAACGGTCAGGCCGATCCCGGCCAGGGCCATTCCGGTCAGCAGGACGATCAGCGGCATAGTCCCCCGGACTCGCCGCGATCTTCCGGTGTGATTCATTGCCGCGTCCTTCCGCTCGGACCGGGATTACCGATGCCCGGTAAGGCCGACGTTAGGAATGTCCGCGGCTCGCCGGATCGGGCCACGCCCTGAATTCCGCGCGGGCCAGCCCGGAAAGGCGGTCAGGGTTTGCCCTGATACCAGGGGCCGGGCTCGGTGCCAGACTGGACGCGTGCAGCCATCCGCGGCGATCCTGATCGTCGACGACCACGACGGCTTCCGGACCTTTGCCCGGAGCATGCTCGAGGCCGCCGGCTTCACGGTTGCGGAGGCGACCACCGGCGCGGAGGCCACCGACGCGGCCCGGACGATCCGGCCGGGCCTGGTACTGCTCGACATCCAGTTGCCGGACTTCGACGGCTTCGAGGTGGCCAGGCGGCTGGCCGCGGCCCCGGCCCCGGCCCCGGTCGTGGTGCTGACCTCAACCCGCGAGGCGCGCGACTACGGCGGGCGGATCGCGGCCAGCCCGGCCGCCGGCTTCCTGCCCAAGGATCAGCTATCCGGCGCGGCGCTGCGCCGGTTCCTGGCCCGGGACGCGCCGTGAGCCGGCGGCGGCTGGCCGCACTGGTCGCGGGCGCGATCGCCGCGGCGGGCAGCCTCGCCTGGTCGGGCTGGCCCCCGCTATCTGACTACCTGCCGATTCTGATCTGCTACGAGGTCATCGGGATGTCGTTCCTGGTGGCCGGGATAGCCGCCTGGATGCGGTGGCCGGCCAGCCGGCTGGGCCTGCTCTTCACCATCGTCGGCTACCTCTACCTGGTGCCGTACATCCTGGTCAACCTGGCGAATCCGGTCGCGTTCACGATCGGGAACCTGAGCGAGGGTCTCTACGGTGCCGCCCTCGCCCACCTGGGCCTGGCCTGGCCCACCGGGCGGCTCCGCTCGAGATTCGAGCGCGGGGTGATCATCGCCGAGTACGTGACGGGCGTCGGCTTCGGCCTGGCCGGGATGATGTTCTGGAATCCGGCGTTCATCGGCTGCAACGCCAGTTGCCCGGCCAACGTGCTGCTGATCGGCGCCGGTTCCCGGTCGGCCTGGAACGCGGCCAACACAATCAGCGGATCCGTCGAGCTTGTGCTCACCGGCATCGTGCTAGCCCTGATCGTGCGGCACTGGCGGTCGGCGCGCGGCTGGTCCCGGCAAGCCATGGTCCCACTGGTGTGGATCGGCGTCGCGATCGGGGCGGAGCAGATCCTGACCGGGAATCTCCTCCTGCTCCCTCTTTCCGGCCTGGTCAGCTTCGGCCTGGCCCCGCTGGTGCTGCTGGCCGGCCCGGCCCTGTTCGTGATCAGCACCGTGCGGGCGCGGACGGCGGGCGGTGCGCTCGGCGCCGCGATCGTCGACCTGGAACCTGGAGCCGCGCCCGGCCGGCTCCGAGACGCACTGGCCCGGGCGCTGGGTGATTCCACGCTGCAGCTGGCGTTCCGGCAGCCGGATGGGATGGGCTACCTGGACACCGCGGGCCAGGTCGTCGAGGTGGCCCGGCTGGATCCAGGACGGGCCGTGATGCCGGTAACGGGGTCGGACGAGGCGGTCCTGGTCTACGACGAGGGCCTGAAGCTTGAGCCGCAGCTGATCAGGCTGACCGCGGCGGCGGCGAGCATGGCCCTGGAGCACACGAGGCTGCAGGCCGAGGTGCAGGCCCAGCTTGAGCAGGTCCGTGCCTCCCGGGAGCGGATCGTCGAGGCCGGGGACGCCGAGCGCCGCCGGCTGGAACGCGACCTGCACGACGGGGCGCAGCAGCGGCTGGTGACGCTGAGCCTGGCCCTGGCGATGGCCCGCGACCAGGCCGCGTCGGCGGACCCGGCGCTGGGGTCGCTGATCGAGTCGGCCAGCAAGGAAGCCCGGGAGGCGCTGACCGAGCTACGGGAGCTGGCCCGCGGGATCCACCCTGCGGTCCTGACCGAGACCGGACTGACCGGGGCGATCCAGGCGCTCGTCGAGCGCTCACCCGTGGCCACCACGGTCATCGCGGTGCCGGACGGCCGGTTCCCGACGGCGATCGAGGCCACCGCGTACTTTGTCGTCTCCGAGGCGCTCGCCAACGTGGCCAAGCACGCGATGGCCAGCGGGGCCGAGGTGACGATCCGCAAGCGGCCGGGCCGGCTCGTCGTCGAGGTCAGCGATGACGGAGCCGGGGGGGCCCGGACCGAGAAGGGATCGGGGTTGCGTGGCCTGGCCGACCGGGTGGCGTCGGCGGGCGGCGTGCTGCGGGTGGACAGCCCGCCGGGGTCCGGGACCCGCCTGGAAGCGGACATCCCGTGTCCGTGACTCCGGATCCCGAGGCTGCCGGGCCTGCGGCGCGGGCCCGCGCCGGGCTGCGCGTCGTCATCGCCGAGGACGCGGTGCTGCTGCGCGAGGGGCTGCGCCGGGTGCTGACCGACGCGGGCCTGGAGGTGGCGGGCACGGCTGGGGACGCGGCACAGCTGCTGCATCTGGTCCCCGCGCTGCGCCCGGATGTCGTGCTTGCGGATATCCGGATGCCGCCCACCCAGACGACCGAGGGCCTGCAGGCCGCACTGGAGATCCGCCGCAGGTGGCCAGGCACCGCCGTGATCGTGGTATCACAGCACGTCGAGACCGAGCACCTGTTCGAGCTGCTGGCCGACGATCCGCGCAGGATCGGGTACGTGCTCAAGGAACGGGTCGCGGACATCGCCCAGTTCACCGACGCGATCCGACGGGTGGCCGCGGGCGAGTCGGTGATCGACCCGGAGGTGGTGTCCCGGCTGGTCACCCGGCCCCGGCGGGACAGCCCGCTGCAGACGCTCACCGAGCGCGAGCTGGCCGTGCTGGCCCTGATGGCCGAGGGCCGCTCCAACCACGCCATCGCGGGCCAGCTGTGCATGTCACCCAAAACCGTCGAGACCCACATCGGGAACTTGTTCAGCAAGCTCGCCCTGCTGCCCGCCGCGGAAGATCACCGCCGAGTCCTGGCGGTCCTGACCTACCTGCGCCGGTAGCCGCTGCGGCAGCGAGGCGCTGACCCACCACCTCCTGGCCGCCGGGCACCCGCTCATCGCGACCGGCGCCTCCCGGACGTGCTGGACCTGGCTCCGGACGGCGCTTGCGCGGGCTAGCGGCCAGAATAAAAGGCCGCTGCCCTGCCGGCCATTTCCTGCGTCCCCGTAGCGCGCCGTCGGCGACGACCGCGGCGTCGATGCCATGATCGGTCTGGCGGACCTGGTACTCGATTACGCCCGGCGTCTTTACCACGACTGCGCGTATCACGAGCGGGTCGATGGTGGCGGGTTCTGTAGCGGAATATCTCGTCGGCGCTCCTTCGACGGCGGCGCTCAGGTACGGGTCGCCGACGGCGGGGTGGCGGATGACGCGGTCGGTGAGTTCGTAGTGGATAAGCGGCTGGGTGTGGTTGTGCAGGTTGGCCAGGAGCACCTTGGCCGATGCCGTGCCTCAACTGACACAGCCCGAGGTTGCCGCGGCGGTACCTAAGGGCGGATCTGGTGCGACTCTGGAACGCGTTCTGGTCAGCCGCCGCAGGGAGAACGAACGACGGCATTTCGGCCGCCGGGCCGCGCATACCGTCTGGTGACCGCATCGTGAAGGCGCGCACGCCGTTCGCGATTCGCGGCATGGTCTTCGACTGGAGGCGTGCGCTGGGGCAGGGAGTCTTGCAGCCATTCCTGGAGTTCGCGATGACGAAACTGATAGGTCGCCCCGGATGCCCGCAGCAACCCGGCCTCGCATGCCCAGTCTAGAAACCTGCCCAGGCGCATTGGCAATCTATGCCTAAATACTGCGATTATCAGTCCGGTACAGTGACGCCACCACGCAGGTGCCATCATCGGCAGGCCGATCAATATTCCGGCGATTGCCCCATAAACCAATCCGGGCAGCAGCGGCACGGTAAGGGAGTTAGCCACCTCGCCCGCGAACGATATCCATGCGCCGCCAAGCGCTGCGACCGTAAATTTAATAAAGAACTCTCTGCTCAGTGCCGCGCGTGGCGACGTGAGATTGACTTCGCTTCCCCATGATTGTTCGCTGTCCAGGGCATGAAGAAGTCCATATCCCAGCGAGAATGCAGCACCTCCCGCGAAGCCGAAAGCGAATCCGCCGATAAGAATGCCAATAGGAACAAAAAGGGCAGCCCCTCTCATTGAATATAGTGCACCGAGGGTAGTACGCTGCCGCAATGCCAGGTGTGCCCGGCTGTCTATACTTGGCGCCGGCCAAGGCAAGGCGGAACGGCATGCTATATATATTGGCACTGCGAAGATAACCAGGACGGAAGCCGAATTAATAATCAAGGACGTCATCGGATAAGATCCGGTGAGTAGCAAATTCGTTCTGCGCGCCCAGTCACTGGGTGTACCGATGAGAATGAAGCAGGCGACCGCCATTCCTGCGGATGCAGCAAAGAGACTAGTTGCGACATGGATGCAACGCACGAGACGGATTCCGCCGATCTGCCATAGCAGATGAGCGTTATGTCGATGCCAGACATTCCCGCCGGGGCGTGACTTGAATTGGCGGCACGGTTGCCCTGATCTTCAAGGTAAAATGCCAAGCTTCTAAGCCAAGTGGTTACATGCTCAGGGCCATAACGAGCGCGTCGTGAAGCGATTCGATGCACCCGCCAGGTCCTTGCATACAGTCGCGTAGCGGCGGGAATATAGGCTGCCAGCAATGCGTCGTTGATCCGTTTGGTAGCGCGCTGCAGATCTTCTCCAGGGTGAGTTCGCAAAAGCGGCGCAGGAAGCAGCTTATCCTCAGACGCGGTGACCGCCAGCAGAAGTTTCCATGGGGTCGCGAGGGCCGCACGCGCAGCGATCCCGTCAGTCGCGGCCAGATCTGCAAGCGCTTCCTGCCAGGGCCGGTGCAGCGGGTGACGGACGGGATACCGGGTTAGCAGGTAGGTTTGGAGCTGCTCGGTATCCAGGTTGCGCATGGAAATAATCTGCGCTTTCGCTAGACTGTGCCCACCGGTCACGAGTTGCTCGTACCTATGCGCCCGGCAAGTAATCACAACAGGCGCCGGCGTGCCGATGTCATTATACATATTGAAGGCGTCGAGAAGCGCTGAAGCCCTTTCAGAGGCACCAGGACTACCAGGCTTCGGTTCCGGATCCATTTCATCGAGTCCGTCCAGAACCGGGAGAATGCGCCGCTGCTCAACCAAATCTTTCGCTTCAAGCGGATAGATTCCATAATCGACAATTAGGCGTTCTGTCAGCCATTGCTCCAGATCCTGGCCGTTGGCCCAGCTCACCGCTGGAAAACGTACCGGCACGGGGCTGGTGCGATCTATTTCCCTGACTATCGGGCGTACCAATTGTAGTACCAGTTCAATCGCCAGCACAGTTTTCCCGGCTCCGGGATCTCCCAAAATGACCATGCGATGGCTGGGGATTGCTGAGAAGAAAGCACCAATACCCAACATGTCGCGCGTTTCATCGCCCTCTTCGTCGCGGAAATGGATCATCAGCTGAAGCATCTTGTCCACTAGGCCAGTCACAGGTACGGGCTGGTCCTCCGTACCACCTTTCCCTGGTGCCTCTTGGTCGGGGGCGAAGGTCACCCTGATCGCCTCATGGTGCCCCGTGAGTGCGAGGCGAGCCGCAGCTTCCTCTCGTCCGACCCGACGCGCCAGCAACAATCGCGTATTGACCGATTCTCGGCTGCCCAGGAGCCGGCGCATCAGGGTCTGAGCTGCTGCGGATACCAGTCCGGCGAGCGTTATGGCGGTTCCCGCTAGCTGTGATTCGTTGGCTAGCCGAGACAGTTGCCCGTCACTGGCAAAAGACGCCCTGACCACTGACCCTGCCAGCAACAGCACACCACCTGCCACCGTAACCCAGATTGACCAGCCGATCCACGTCATAATCCGCGGGAGCGCCAGCCAGCTCCGTAGACGCGACATGACTACTCCCGTCACTCAAGTTAATTGCCCTTGCGGTACCCAGATGGGCACTCTCATGCCGCAGACCGCCTAGCCGACGGATCGCTGCGTTACTATCCTGTGGCCGCGGTGCGGCTGAAGTATGAAGCCGCCCCGGCGTTTCGAATGGAGCCTCTGGAAATGCCAGGGCGGTTCAGTGGTCCGTATTAACGCCATTTGCGGTCCCGGCCGGGCCGCTTGGCCGCCACATCCGCTAACAGGCGTTCCGATCTGATGCTCAGTGCCGCCCAGCCCGGGGAAGCCTTATCTCAGGTCATTCTGTATGGCCTCCGCAAATGCGGCTTGTCCGGCTGGATTCGGATGGAAGCTTTCAGCTGCTGGATTCCCGTCGGTCTCCAGGTGGAGTCCATTTATCCATGGGTGATCTGAGCACACTCCATGACCTTGTCCGCCGCCATCGTATAGCAGTCGCGGGTCGACATACGTTACGTTGACGCCTGCCGCCTGAGCTTGCTCTGCTTGTGCGATGATTTCGGCGTCCAGCTGGTCGACGCCGCCGTTGATGAATTGCTGGTTTTTCTGGCTGATAAATACATGGGCGCCTATGCGGCTGTAGCCGACGCCGAATCCATATATGTCGCACTGGCTAGGGCCGGGCTCATCGTTGAACAGATGGGGATAGAGCAGGACGTAGATTGACGCCTTGGGAGCGTCCCGCTGTATAAGCTCGTACAGATGAGCTAGCGAGGGGACTGGGCCCGAGCATTGCGCGGGAGGATCGCCTTGAGGCGTGATGCATGGCACATCCTGCCCAAGCCTTGAGATCAGCTGATCTTCATATTCCGCCAGGGTCATGCCGTTTGTAGAGTTATCGCCGGCATAGATTTTATCCGCGCAATCCCGAGAACCATTCACTCCGAGAAAAGAAGCATTCACTCCGTAGATGCAATCCTCGACTACATTCGTGAAATCGACGTCATTGCCGCCAATGCTGATTGTTACCTTGCCTGTTGAGCTGCTGAGCTTGTCGAGTTGCGCGCCCTCACGGTGAGCCTGAGAGGTCTGCCCGTACACCACATTTTGAATAGTTGATCCGCTGCAGGCCACAAAGTCTTCTGGTCCTAGATCCCACCCGGTGGCGTGCTCTGTCAGAAGGTTCGGGTATGCCTCCGGAGATCTGTGGCACTTATCGGTGGGCACATCGGTTCCCTGGTCGTATGACGGGTTTCCCTCACCGGAGGAGTACGAGTCCCCCAGAGCTACATATTCCGCCGTAGATGAAAGCGTACTGGGCGTCGACGTAGGCGATGGGGAGTCAACGGTGGGGGTGGGCATCGAAAGGGCGGCGTCGAGGGCGTGCTTGGTAGCTGGGCCGACCATACCGTCCTGCTGAAGACCGTGTGCCTGCTGGAACGCGATGACCGCTTTCCAGGTCTGTGAGCCGACCTCGCCGAAGATGCCGTCCACAACCAGGTTATTGCCCGGAAGGGAGTCCAGGTCGGATTGCAACTTAGCGACGCATCCACCACGCGGGTATCCGGTGCGCAGGGTCGGGCAGTCGTCGAGATTTACCGGGGGGAGCGATTGGTTCTGGACGGCAAGGGTCTCGTGTTTGGGCGTCTGGCTCGTCCCGGAAGTGGCCACAGCAGCCACCACGGCCGGCGTCAGGATTCCCGCCGTGATAGCGGATAGAATGCGAAGTTTTCTCGGTTGCATCATTTGATCTTCCCTCGAATTTGATCCGATGCCATGAAGGGCAAGTGCGAGCGGGACTGAATCTGGCGGGCTCCGGGTTACCCCAGCTTGTCAGTTAGAAATAAAGGTTCTTGATATCTCTGTACTAGGTCTTGATGGCCTTTCTGCCGGGCTTGAAATATCTACGGGCCCGATGTGCGTAGCGGTTCGCATCATCGGCAGGATTCGTGCCGCGATTTTCTGGCGGCTAGACCTGGGGAGCCCGTCGCCGGATGCAGCCGCCTCGGCAGGCGGCGCGCGCCGGGCCGGCGTGATCTGTGCCGCACCATCCGGATAGCCCTCCCTGTCGCTGAGGCTGTCAGTGCTTCACCTACGGGCCGGGTACGCGGATCGGTTCGCTCGAACGAGAACTTTTTTCGCCGGCCTGCCCGCATACTGGAATTCGGGAAATTCCGGGCGGTTGTCAGCCAAACCGGTCAGCCGGGTAACGTCGTAGAGGCTGGGGGGCTTGCCGTGGCGCGGGGCGACAGTGGAGCACGCACCGGTCCGCACGAGATCGGTTTAATCGCCAGGATCGCCTCCAGGAACGACCCAGACGAGGCGGCCCGGCG
>Ga0187867_10003433_pt1 | contig 12668 bp, 9 predicted proteins | sample June2016WEW_13_1_FD_132976 | JGI IMG/M metagenome (GOLD analysis project Ga0187867, IMG submission 132976) | Peatland microbial communities from SPRUCE experiment site at the Marcell Experimental Forest, Minnesota, USA - June2016WEW_13_10 | ecosystem: Environmental > Terrestrial > Soil >... | reverse complement strand
TGCCGTTTTCATGGTAGGGAACTTGAAGGTGACCCAATCCTTTGTCTTGCCTGCAATATATTCTTCTCTGAGCGCATATCCCACGCCCATGTCCGCGCCGCCTTCAATCTGACCGATCAGGTTCTGCGGGTTAATAACCGGACCGGCATCCACCGCGGTTGTCATTTTGAGCACTTTGACTTCGCCGGTCTGCGTGTTCACTTCCACTTCCGCCACCTGGACAGCGTGGACCTGCGACTCAAAAGATGGTCCATGGCCCGTTTCGGGGTCCAAAGGCGCCACTTCGACGGCTCTCTTTTCACCCAGAAAGCGCGTTGGCGCTCCAGCTTTTTTCAGCGCTTCATATGTTTTCGAACCAGCTTCGTCCATTGCACTTTTCAACTTTTGCAGAGCATCGACAGTAGCCCCTCCAACCATATAGGTGATGCGGCTCCCGGAGGCGGGACCGGAAGCCGTGGTTCTATCCGTATCCCGGGTAACGACGCGAACTTTGGTCAGCGGCAAGTCCAGCACATAGGCGGCAAGCTGGCTGAGCATGGAATCGGTCCCTTCACCCGGATCGGCCGCTGCGGCATAAACAGTGACACAGTCATCGGAATCCAGCTCTACGGCCGAGATGGCCTTATCACCAGGCATGGCGATCCCGAAGGCGGCAGCGCCCAGCCCTACACCTCGCCGAACGATACCGTTCTTATGTTGAGCAGCCTCTTTCCTGGCGCGTTCGTAAGCGGGCCTCACAGCCTCGCATAGTTCGGGGAACGGCCATTCCTGGACTACAAACCCCGTCGCCTTTGTCTGGCCGGGCTTGAGCGAATTGCGCAATCGGAATTCAAGCGGATCGATGTTGAGTTTCTCCGCCAGCATATTCATGGCACACTCCAGGGCGTAGTGCATTTGCGGCGGTCCGGCACCGCGGGCGGCAGAACCCCATGGATTATTGGTATAAACCAGTTTTGCCATCGCCTTGATATTGGGAATATAATAGGAACTGGAAAGCATATGCAATCCGCGGTTGATGACCACGTTACCGATGGAATGATATGCTCCGTTGTCAACAATGGCATCCAGCGCAAGAGCAGTCAGTTTCCCGCTGCTGTCAGCTCCGAGCTTGATATGCATGTCGAATGGATGCCGTTTGCAGGTAATCAGCATCGATTCTTCCAGACTTGGAATATAACGTACCGCCTGTTTGAAGTGAAGCGCGGCAGCAGCGGCAATTCCTTCCGTAATGATTTCAAGCTTGATGCCGAACTGTCCGCCGGAATAAGCCTCTTCATACCGCATATTTTCCCAGTCCAAAGCCTCCTGAAGGGTAGCCATATGAAGATGGATATTGATGCTTCGCCCAATGACCACCAGAACGGCATCCTCACCTTCGCCTTCAAGAAATGCCACACTCGCTTCTGGCTCCAGAGGGGCCTGATGATTGATCTGAGTCTTAAATCCGCTTTCAATCACTGCTGCGGACTCTTCGAACGCCTTGTCCACATCACCTTTAATAATGGGTTGCTTGTAGCAGAAATTGGGTCGGTCCGGATGAATCTGAGGTGCGCCAGGAACCATGGCCTCCATGGGGGACGCCAAAACGGGGAGCGGCTCATAATCCACTTGGACTGCTTTAACCGCAACCAGGGCCTGTTCACGGGTTTTGGCAGCAACTACTGCCACTGCATCCCCCAGGAGCTGCACTTTTTCGCGGCAGATGATCGGACGGTCGGCGATTATGTATTTGAGACGATTTGTTCCCTTGATGTCCCTGGCTGTCATGACACCTGCGACACCCAGCATATTTTGCGCCCTTGAAGTGTCGATGCTCTTAATGATTGCATGAGCATACGGGCTTCGAACAACCGCCAGTTCGAGAGCGCCTGGCATTTTGATATCTGCTGCAAATTCGGCCGTGCCACAGGCCTTGAACATTGCCGAAGGACGGGGATAAGAGACCCCCATCTTAGGGTCATCCGGTTTGGGTCTAATCTGATCGGGGGTGATTTCCCCGCGGAGAAACCGGCCCGCGAGCTTTACCGCATCTATAATTTTGACATAACCGGTGCAGCGGCATAAATTTCGACGGAAAGCCTTCTTGATTTCTTCGGTGCCGGGATTTGGATTAGTATCCAATAGCGCTTTTGCTGCCATGATCATACCTGGAGTGCAAAATCCGCACTGGATAGCTCCAGACAGCACGAACGCTTCCTGGATAAGGTGTGGGTTGTTCGGCGTTCCCAAACCCTCCACGGTGATTATGTCGGCTCCTTCCATGTCACCCATTTTGACTAGACATGAGCGCACAGCCGCCCCATTCACGATGACTGTGCATGCTCCGCATTGCCCTTTGCGATCGCAGGATTGCTTCACGCTCGTAAGACTATATACGCCCCGGAGCGTATCGATCAGCGCCAGGTTCGGATCAACAACCACCTGCCCAGGACGGCCATTCACCTTGAGGTTGATTTTCTTCACAATCCTCCTCCAATTCATTATCAACTTTTCGCACAGTGCACGACTACAGGGTCGCAACCCGGTGAACCCGGAGATCCACGGCGATTGGCAACGCCACCATAACATCGTTTCCCAACCTCAAGGCCGGAAAAGTGAGCGCGATAAAAGACATCTCCTCGCCGAGAGAAAGAGAACGTCGATCCTTGGGATGGTGAAAAGCATCCGGGATTAAGATAAGCTCAGAAACGTTCGGACCGGCATGGAAGCCGGCATGTACCAGTCGGGGGTAGAGTGGACTTGCCCGGTACGCAAGCAGCGCCGTTAACGCGTACAATCTGCTTGTGCCGGCTTAGTCCTGAAGGCTTGCACCGATGCGCTCGCGAATCTGGTCGGCAATCACCGCGGCGATCAGCAAAATGCCGATGACCACGGTCTGCAGATAGGATTCGATGTGTGCCAGGTTCATGCCGTTCTGGATCAGGCCAATAAAGAGGGCCCCAAGAACGACATTTTCGACTCGGCCGACCCCGCCGCGCAGGCTAACCCCCCCGATAACACAGGCGGCTATGGACTCGAGAGGCATGGAAGCACCAATATTAGCTTCCCCGGTGTCGATGCGCGCCGTAAGCAGGAGGCCGGTTACCGCGCCCATGAAACTGCAAAGCACATAAGCCATGAACAGGTTGGCCTTAGTGTTGATTCCTGAAAGACCTGCCGCCTTGATGTTGCCTCCCACCGCGTAAAGATACCGGCCCATCCTCGTCCAGTAGAGGAATACGACCATTATCAGGATCAGCACGACAGTGATATAAATGGGAACGGGAACCCCAAGAAAATGACCGAATCCGAACAATCCGCTGAAAGCCCGGGGCATGCCGTAAACCGGGACTCCGCCCGTCATGAAGAGGGCGATGCCGAAGCCGACCGATGCCATTCCCAAGGTCATTATAAACGGAGATACGTTGAATACGGCCACTCCGATGCCGTTCATAAGCCCTATGGCAAGGCCGGAAGCAAGGCCCGCGGCCATGCCAAGGGTCATGGACAGAGTGACCGTCTGGGGAAATGCCGCATTAGCCATGGCCATCACCGTGGCGGTAACCACGGAGGTGACGGCCACAATCGTTCCCAGCGAGAGATCGAAGCCACCCGTCACAAGGGCCAGCATCTGCCCCATGGATACAATCACCAGATATGTCGATTGACGGCCGACGTTGACCAGATTTCTGCTGGTCAGGAAATTATCTGATATCCAGGTAAATATGACAACAGCCGCCAGCAGCAAAAGAGGCAACACACCAAGCCACACAAATCCCTTCTTTATCGCTTCGCCAACCCCGGGCATGGCTCTTTGCTTCTTGTCGATATTCATACAGCTACTCTTTTTTACAATGGATTCAGACATGGCCGATCATTTCTCCGCATCTTGCACGGCTTCCGGCGCGTAACTTTTCAACGGGTTATAATTTTCAAATTTCAGGTCACAGGTTAGGGCACCTACCTCAAGGCGGCCTTAAACTTGCTGCTGCCATTCCCCCCTGCAACATCCTTCTCGAAAAACCGCCTGAGCACGTTTTCTTCTGTTATCTCGCTACCTTGAAGCTCAGCGTTTAGCGTGCCTCGATACATTACGTAGGTCCGATGGGAAAGATGGAGGATTTCGGGAAGGTCTGAAGATACCAGCAGCACCGCAGCCCCACCCTCACACAGGTCCCGAATGAATTCGTAGATGACCACACGAGCCCCGACATCGACCCCAATCGTAGGCTCGTCGAAGATAAACAGCTTAACATCACGGGTCAGAGTCCGAGCCAGCAGCACTTTCTGCTGGTTACCCCCCGAATACTTGTCAACCCTGCGTTCTGTGTCGGGCGGCTGCAAATTCAAACACTTCGTGAGATCCCTGACCACTTGCTTCTCCGCACCGCGACGGAGCAAGACACGGCCTGAGAAACGCTTCAATCCAAGAGAGGGAAGGACCACGTTCTCCCGAACACTCCGGATCATGACCAACCCTTCTTCGCGCCGGTCAGGGGGCACATAGAACATGCCTCTGTCGAGCATCGTGCGTGGTCTGAGGCCGGTAGTGTCCTGGTTATCGAAGATGATCCTTCCGCCCGCGATGGGCTCGAGGCCGAAACAGGCCCGTGCTATCTTTGATTTACCCGCTCCCACTAATCCGGCAAGACCGACGATTTCCCCCCGGCGAACGGTAATGGAAACGTTTTTGACCGTCGCACTGCTGGTCTTCAGCCCTTCGACCGACAGCATGACATCCGAGGGCCTATGGTTAATCCTGGGAAAAATCTGATCAATGACCCGGCCGGTCATGAGTTGGACCAATTCATCGTCGGTAACGCTCCCGGCATCGACCGTAGCGATGTACGCACCGTCCCGCAAAACGGTGATACGATCCGCAATCCGTTTGATCTCCCCCATGCGATGAGTAATGTAAATGATACCGACACCATCGACCTTGGCCTGTTCGATGAGAGCGAACAACCGTTCTGTTTCCCGCTCGGTTAAGGAGGCTGTGGGTTCATCGAGAATGAGGACGGACAGGTCGGAGCGAAACGCTTTGGCGATCTCCACCATCTGTTGCTCAGCCCGGGAAAGACTTCCCGCTTTTCGATCGGCCCTCAGCGGGAACCCGAGTTTGCTCAGCATCTCCACCGCACCCTGATGAAGCTCCCCTTTTTTCAATAACCCGAAAGCACAGGTTTCAGCTCCCAGGTGCAGGTTTTCTTCCACCGTCATATCCGGCACCAGTGAAAACTCTTGGAAGACCGCGCTTATGCCAAGTTCGCGGGCATCTTGCACCGAGTGAAGTCTGACATCCCTGCCTCGAAACTTGATCGTTCCTTCCGTGGGGCGCAATGCCCCGGCGATAATGTTGATGAGGGTCGATTTACCTGCGCCGTTTTCGCCAAAAAGGACATGTACTTCCCCGGGCCTGAGATCGAAATCAATGCGGTCGAGCGCAAGGACCCCGGGGAAGCGTTTCGTAACGGACTCGAGTTGCAGCAGGCAGGGGGCCCGATCGTTCCGGATCCCTCCATCGTACGTCACAGTTTCGGTTATGGTCTGACTCATTGCCTTTTTCCTGTCCAGCAGGAGGTTGAGCTTTCCTGTTCGATCCGGACTTACTTACTGCACCTTGAAGATCGGCTTGAAATCATCCGGCGCCAGGGACGTAGAACGGTCAAAGCTGTCTATATTTGATTTATCGATGACGTAAAGCTTTGGCCCGACGTGTTTCAGGTAGTCCTTTTTCTCGAGGATGCGCACTGCCTGGTCCACGGCGACCTTCCCCTGCACCACCGCGGAATCGGTCGGGGCCGCCAGAATTTCGCCGCGCTTTATCCCGAGATAAACACCCGGTGTGAAGTAGTAGGACATGATTTTGACCTTACCTTCAAGACCGCGCTCTTTAAGGACCCCGATTGCCGCCTCGGCGGTAACCGCCGTACCCACTATGTACTTGATGTCCGGGTAGGTCTGAAGAGTGTCCTCGACCAGCTTCATTTGCACTTCTTTGCCCGTATCGCCGTATTTTGTTTCGACCACTTCGATGGAGCTGTCAGCGATGGCGTCCCTGAAACCCTTGTTTCCTGCCTCAACCCAACCTGCGCCGGCAGGCCCGGGGAACCACCCGACCTTTACTTTCGCACTCCCTTTGGGATGCATCGCAGCCAGGTACTGACCGGCCTTGAAACCCATTTCACCGAAGGATACTAGTGACTTGGCGGAAAGCTCGGGTGATGACATTCCGTTTATCACATCGATGACCGGAATGCCTTTCTTGCGGACTTCCGAGACCATATTGTTGAGGCCATCGAGGGATATCGCACCAATGATTACGGCGTCTGCCCCACTGGCTGCGCAGTCCTCTATTTGAGAAATCTGCTTATTGAGGTTGGTGTACCCACCGGCTTCGAAAAGCTGCATGTCAACACCCAACCGCTTGGCCTCATCGGCTACCCCGTAGTCCACAGCCATCCAGTAGGCATCCTTCATATGGGGAAAGGAAACACAGACGCGCCATTTCTTCGATGCCTTTTCAAGGGTAGTGTAATCCTGAGTTGTTCGAGGGCTCTCCATGTTAAACGGGGGATTCCAGACCTCTATCTTGAATGACTCGGCATGGGCCCAGGCACAACCCAATAGAAGCACCATTAAACCCGACAATGTTTTCGCCAAAATCGAACCAACACGTGCCATAGTTTTTCTCCCTTTCCAGTGGAAAACAGAGTTGCCATTTTGGGCCGCTCGTGCGACCGCACCCGCATCCCAACCGCTCACTCAGGAATCCTGCCAGCGGTGATAATGGTAATTCTCATCTTGCTCTTGCTCCCGTATACGGCACTATCCTCACCGGTGGGAGGCATTCGGCAGCCTGATTGAATAACGGCTTGTCCATGGGAAATGGCATGCCCGCACTCTCCAGGATACCTCAGGCGCCATAACGGCTTCGGTTTCACATGTTAGGCCACAGAGGCTTTATGGAACCATCCTCTGAGACCGCTTTCGAATACAGGTGATCGAGAAACCCGGTGTGCAGATCGCCGGTCCTGTACTCACGGCTGTCGAGAATCAAAATGTTCACCGGGATGGTCGTCTTTATTCCCTCGATCTGAAATTCCGCCAGTGCATTTCTCAAGTGTTCGATGGCTTCCGGGCGCGACTCTCCCCACGAGATCACCTTCGCCAGCAGAGGGTCATAGAAGGGTGGTACGGCGCAACCCTCTTCGATAGCGTGATCAACCCTCAGGTGTTTCCCATCAGCCGCAGGCAGTCTCAGCCTGCTGATCGTTCCCGGCGAAGGACAGAACGAAACGGGGTCTTCCGCATACACCCTGGCCTCGATCGAATACCCGTTGAAAGAAATATCTTCCTGACGGATGTCGAGTTTTTCGCCCGAGGCGATTTTGAGCTGTTCTTCGACAATATCTATACCCGTCAGGAACTCTGACACGGGATGTTCGACCTGCAGCCTTGCGTTAACTTCCATGAAATAAAAACTGCCGTCGTCAGACCGCAGGAACTCCATCGTCCCCGCTCCCTGGTAGCCCATGGCTTTCACAAGGTTTGCGGTGTGTCGAAAAAGCGTCTCCCTGTCCTCTTTTGCGACCACGGGCGAGGGCGATTCCTCTATGATCTTTTGATACCGTCTCTGGATCGAACATTCTCTTTCACCCAGACAGACGCAGTTGCCGGCTCGATCCGCCAGAAACTGAACCTCAATATGCCTGGGGGCGGCGATCAGTTTCTCGATATAGCTCTCGGGATGGCCGAACGCCATCAGGCCGATTCGCGACATCCGCTCGAAGGCATCCTTTGCCTGCCCGTCTTCCCCGATCTGTTCTATCCCTTTCCCTCCGCCTCCTTTGTCGAGTTTCAAAACAAGCGGATACCCATGCTCCGAAGCAAAGCGGATTATATCCTCCGCATTTTTTGTGATCTCAACGGTCCCCGGTACGACAGGGACCCGCGCGTCTGTTGCGATCCTTCTGCAGAAGCACTTGGAATCGATCTCAGCCAGTACGGAAGGCGGCGGTCCCACCCAGGTTGCACCAGCGGAGACCACCGCATGGGCAAACAGTGAATTTTCGGACAAAAACCCATACCCCGGATGGACGGCATCGGCCCCTGACTTTTTCATTGCCGCGAGTATGGCCTCAATGCTCAGATAACTCTTGATCGGATTTGCCGGACCGATGTGGTAGGCTTCATCAGCATGTTTGAGATACGAAAGATTCTTATCGGGATCGGAGTAAACGGCAACCACGTCGATACCGAGCTTGCGGCACGTCTTCATTACCCTGACCACTATCTCGCCACGATTTGCAATCAAGAGTTTCTTAATCACGGACACTTGCTTCCTTCTCCGGTTTGAAACGCGTACGAACTCCGACTATGTTTCCAAAACGATCATAGGACTGTTGATCTCCATTTCATCCCATTCCTTGACGAGTATGGTTTTCACAGTCCCGTCCACGGCGGAGGTAACAGAGAGTTCGGTTTTCATGCAGTTGATTACGGCGACTTCCTGCCCCTTGGCGACCTTATCGCCCTCGTTTACGACCACACGCGCCACCAGGCCAGGCATATGAGCTTGTACGATAACCTCCATTATTAGATCCTCCCTTTTCAGACTGTGCTTCCGGGATCGCCCAGTTTCTCCAGTGGAATCCCCAAACGAGAGAATTCCGCTTTGACCGTCCTTACTACTTCCGCGGCATTAGGCGAGTCGCCGTGACAGCATATGGTGTGAGCATCGGCGTTTATTCGCTTCCCGCTTATCGTGGTGATCTCTTTGTCACGAGCAACCATCACCGCCCGTTCAGCCACTTCTTCGGGGGACCTTGCCTTCTTGGTGCGTTCAAGCACCCAGTTCCCCTCATCGTCATAGCTGAGGTCAATGAGGATTTCGGCACACATCCTGAGTCCGAGTTCCTTACCCCGCCGCCATATCAGCGTGCCTCTGGGAATCATGATGAATAATTGACGGTTGTATGCGGCTACTGCATCGAGATACGCTTCGGCATATTTAGCCTCGTCTGAAACCATTCGGTACAGTATCCCATGCGGTTTTACGTGCTGCATGGCCATGCCGTTCACCTTCAAAATGGCATCGAGCGCCCCAAGTTGACACAGCGTATCGCTCCTCAATTCTTCGGGCGTAATATCGAGTCTCCTGCGCCCGAAACCGCGTATATCCTCGAGCCCGGTGTGGGCACCCACGGCGACGCCATACTGTTTGGCAAGCTCGACAGTGGTGTTCATCACGAGAGGGTCGCCCGCGTGGAAACCACAGGCAACGTTGGCCGAGGTGATATATTTCATGACCTCTTCATCGTTGCCCAGCTTGTATCTGCCGAAGCTTTCTCCCATGTCCACATTAAGGTCCATTGCAACTCACCTCTTTCCGAAAATCAGGACAATGATTTTGCAGACAACCATTCCCTCTGTTCTTTGCGCGCCTGGACAGCTTTTTCCTGCGTACAATAGGCGAACTTGACGAAGTCCCGGCCAGGCGTTGCCTGCCCTATTTTCCAAAGATCGGCATAGATGACCTGCTGAACCACCATATAGCCGCCCAGGGTCGGCCCATCAGCGATCAGCAAAATGGGCGTGTTCCCGCAGATGTTGACAGCGCCTCGAATAGGATAGGCGTGATCCAGTACATTGGAGGGGTGGCTTCCCGCAACTCCTCCGTCTTTTCTTGCAAAGGCGAGGTCCTTTGCCTCCGCCAGCCTGACGGCCGACCGGTTAGAGTTGAGCTGGACTTTAAAAGAATTCGAGAAGAGGTAATCCATGCCCTCCTCAGTCAGATAGTCCGGGACGGAGTTCGGACCCGGGATGGCTCGCAGCACCCATTCACGTGAATATTTCGGGGCGACCTCCGGCTTTACCTTTCGGCCTTTGAGAGCCTGGATATCGCCGGACGGAGCACCGAATTTCAAAACGTCGCCCGGCGCCAGCTTACGTCCTTCGAACCCGCCATAGCTCCCGAAAAGACAGGTCGATTTACTGCCGAGGTAAACCGGAACATCAATTCCTCCGGCGACGCCAATGTAGGACCGGAAACCGAACTCGCTGAAATGCGAGAATTTGAGAGTGTCACCCTTTTTTACCGGAACGGCTTGCCACATGGCGATGGGTTGAGCGTTCAACGTGGGCTTCATGTCGGTCCCGGTCACGCTGATCAGCGCGTCGGCTCCGAACTCCGCTTCGAAATACCCTCCCGCGATCTCTATCCCGGCCTCGCCTGCCGGATTCCCTACCAGCAGATTCGCAAACCCCAGGGCAACATTATCGAAAGCGCCGGAAGAGGCCATTCCGTTGTCCAGGTAGCCTATTCTTCCCGGCCAGTCCTCAACGACTGTTTCAATTCCTCCGTTTATGATCTTCAACATCTCGTCTGCTCCTGGCTAGATCGTTTATACTCTCGGGGCAACCTTCGTTCCTGCTTCCTGTTTTGCGAGAAGCTCCTTTACTTGCTTCTGGACCTCCGCCGAGTTGTAGAAATCGAGCCAATCCTTAACGGCGAATCGGGCGGGTTTGATATCGTAGACGTAATCCGTTGCTTCATGGACATGCTTATAGATATCGAGGACCTCAGGTTCGCTTACCTCATGGAACCGAATCCTGTCCCCTGCCTTGAAAAACGTGGGGCTGTCCTTGAAGAGCGGGTGCTTCTGAGCGAACTGGAAGATTGGGATCGTCCTGCCGAAAAGCTGGTAGCCGCCTCCCGTAGGCGTGGGATAAACATAGAGACAGGGGCCGCCAATGCCCACGGTCCCTTCAGGAGTCCAGGTCCTTGGCGGGTTGTACTTCGGCACCACGATGGCGCAACTAGGGTCAAGGGGCCAAAAAAATCCCCCACCCGGCCAGAAGCCGTTTCCACTGTTGTACCATTCTGTGCCGCAGACCATCCTCTTGATTTCGGCTACTGAAACCCCATTGCACAGGGCCATGTATTCAATATTGTAGCCGTTGATCGCGTTGGGGGCTTCCGGCCTCACTTCTTTCAGGTACTTCGCCACCGCCTTCTTTGTTTCACCGTCTTCAAAAGCAATGGGCAAAGAGATGATGCGCGAGTCGAATACTATATCTTCGACATGTGCAAGCTTTTCCTCTGCTTCCTTGATTTGAGCAATCAAATCCTTGGCAGACAGGACCTCAGGATCGAAATGAAACAAGTTTGTCCGGATTCCCGGCACGGTTTCAAACAACCCTTTGATCTTTTTTCCCTTAACGGCTTCATTGATAGTGAGGGTCCTGAAGGAATCGACCAGATTGAATCTAGGGTTTGCGCCGTATTCAACCTGCAGGAAACCGTCTCCGGCCTGCCGGAACAACACCTCAGGCCTGGATTCGGCTTCGGCAAGTTCATCCAGTATGACAGCATATTTATTCTCACTCATCTTGCATCTAACCTCCCGTTTGGTGGGTCTGCAGAAAGGTCCGTTCCAAACTCCTGATGGGCAGGGCGGCGTGGAACTTCTGAGAGGAAGCGTCAATTTTCTTTATGGCCATTATCCTGCCCGGAAGTCCCGTAGACGTAAGAAACCATGTTTCTGGGCAACCTGGAGCAGATAATCTTTTCCATGATCGTATCCGCCCGTCCTGCTTCAAACACGGCCACGAGCAACATCTTCCCCCTGCTTGTATCCTCAAAGGTCAACACGTCCAGGATGGGCAGCTCCAGTCCACCCAGGGAGGCATACAATCCGATCCAGGCGTTCTTCTCGTTCAGCCCGTCTTTTTCGAAGATCACGTAGCTGAAGGCAGGGTCCAGCTTCTTCTTGATCATTTCCAAGGTGGACAATTCAGGGTACCCTTTTCTTTTATTATTTCGAAAGGCTGGCCAGACCTTCCTCCATAATGGCGAGACCTCTTTCGAGCTGCTCGTCAGTTATGACCAGGGGCATAAGTGTCCGAATGACGTTGCTGAGATTTCCACATGAAAGGATCACCAGACCTCTTTCGTAACAAAATTTGACCAGGGCTTTTGCCTCTGCCGCAGCTGGCTCTTTTGTCTCGCGGTCTTTCACGAGTTCGAGCGCTAGCATCGGCCCAAGGCCTCGAACATCACCGACAAGTTCAAAACGCTTATGAAAATCTTCAAATCTCGCCCTGATTTTGGTACCCAGCATCTCGGCCCGCTGAAGCAGGTTTTCTTCCTCGAATATCTCGAGGACGGCAAGAGCAGCCGCGCAGCAAACCGGGTTGCCGCCGTAAGTTCCCCCCAGGCCGCCGACCTGCGGCGAATTCATCATTTCGCTGCGTCCAACCACTGCGCTTAACGGCATTCCGGCGCCAAGGCTTTTGGCTACGGTCACCAGATCGGGTTCCACGTTCCAGTGGTTCACGGCAAACATCTTCCCGGTGCGCCCCATCCCGGTCTGAATCTCGTCGGCAATGAACACTATGCCGTTGTCGCGGCAAATCTTCAGGAGCTTCGGGAAATACTCGGGGGGCGGCGTATTAAAGCCGCCTTCGCCCTGTACCGGCTCGATTATGAGGGCTGCCGTGCTGTCGGCCGCCACATTGCCGATAAAAAAATCCTCAAGGTAGTCGGCGCAACAGGTATCGCAGCCCGGATACTTCTGGCCGAAGGGACATCGATAGCAGTAAGCGTAGGGCATCCTGTACACGTCGGACATGAACGGTCCGAATCCAGCCTTGTATGGCATCACCTTGCCGGTAAGCGTCATCGC
>Ga0187867_10003432_pt1 | contig 12669 bp, 12 predicted proteins | sample June2016WEW_13_1_FD_132976 | JGI IMG/M metagenome (GOLD analysis project Ga0187867, IMG submission 132976) | Peatland microbial communities from SPRUCE experiment site at the Marcell Experimental Forest, Minnesota, USA - June2016WEW_13_10 | ecosystem: Environmental > Terrestrial > Soil >... | reverse complement strand
GGCAGTTCCTGGAGAAAGGCCCGCAACTGGGCCATGTTCGAATTGCTCTACTCGACGGGTATCCGTGTGAGCGAACTGGTCAAATTGAATCTTGACGGGGTGGCTTTTGCCGAGGCGCTTGTGCGCGTGAGCGGCAAAGGCCGCAAAGAGCGTATAACCCCGATCGGAACCAAAGCGCTTAACGCCCTTAAGCATTATCTTGATGCCCTGGAGTTTCAGTTCCCGACGGCGAGGGCGGCTTCGAATGCCCTTTTTCTCAATTCGAGGGGAGGAAGACTTACGGCGCGATCCGTCGACAGAATACTCAAGGCGGAGCTGATTGCATGCGGAATGTGGCAACGCTTGAGCCCGCATGGGCTAAGACATACTTTTGCCACCCATCTTCTGAATGCCGGCGCCGACCTTAGGGCCATCCAGGAGATGCTTGGGCATGAAAGTCTGTCGACGACCCAGAGATATACCCATGTAAATACGGACCAGCTAATGAAGGTCTACGACGCCTCACATCCGAGGAGCAGAAAAAAATAGAGGCTTGGCAACGTGATTATGTTAAGTGTAATAATGTCTAATCATTATGATAATTTGACTGAGCTTGCCACATTGTGCTGAAGCCTTTTTTGTGGAGAAAAGATAAAACCGATGCCTAATCCTATCATGCGCGGCACAACCGTAATCGTCATACGGAAGGGCGACCAGGTCGTAATGGCCGGCGACGGGCAGGTAACGATGGGTGAAACCATCGTAAAGCAGCAGGCCAAAAAGATCCGCAGGCTTTACCGTGACAAGATCCTTACCGGTTTTGCGGGCTCGACCGCCGATGCGTTTACGCTGTTCGAGAGGCTGGAAGCCAAGCTCGAGCAGTTCAACGGCAATCTCAAGCGCGCCGCGGTTGAACTTGCGAAGGATTGGCGAATGGATCGGGCGTTGCGCAGGCTGGAAGCGCTGCTTCTTGCTGCCGACGCGAAGGATTCTTTCATCCTGAGCGGGACCGGAGATGTTATCGAACCGGACGACGGGTTTGCGGCGGTTGGCTCCGGAGCGCCCTATGCGCTTGCGGCGGCCCGTGCCCTGGACCGCCATACGGACCTCTCGGCGCGCCAAATCGCCGAGGAGGCCATGAGTATCGCCGCGTCGATCTGTGTCTACACCAACACCCAATTCGTGATCGAGGAGCTGTGATTGATGCAACAAACTCTAACGCCGGCTGAAATTGTCAGAGAGCTGGACAAATATATAATCGGCCAGAAAGACGCCAAGCGCATGGTTGCAATAGCTCTGCGCAACAGGTGGAGAAGGCAGCAGGTGCCGGAACATCTGCGCGATGAAATAGCGCCGAAGAATATCATAATGATCGGACCTACCGGTGTGGGTAAAACCGAGATAGCACGCCGTCTCGCGCGGTTAGCCCAGTCGCCCTTCCTTAAGATTGAAGCCAGCAAGTTTACCGAAGTAGGCTACGTTGGCCGCGACGTGGAATCCATGGTCCGCGACCTGACTGAACTGGGCGTCAGCATGGTCCGCAACGAAGAGATGGAAGAGGTAAAAATAAAGGCTGAAGAAATTGCGGAGGAAAAACTGCTCGACATTTTGCTTCCTCCCAAGAAAACGCCCCCGGAGGTGCGTGAGCACCCTTTCCCGGTCGAAGCCGATGCGCTGATCGTCGCAAAGGAGGAGGCCGAACAGGCCGATTCGACGAGGGAGAAGCTCAGGAAACTGCTCCGGGAAGGGGCGCTCGACGACCGCTACGTAGAGCTGGACGTGCCTGACCGCAACTTACCGATGGTCGAAATCTTTGCCGGAGCCGGAATGGAGGAAATGGACTTCAACCTCAGAGAAATGCTTGGGTCCATGCTCCCCAGACGCACCAAACGCAGGAAGGTCAAAATCCCCGAAGCACGTGAGATTCTGATCACAGAGGAATCCCAGCGCCTGATCGACATGGATCGCGTGATAAAGTCGGCAATCGAGCGTGTCGAACACTCAGGGATCATTTTTTTGGACGAAATCGACAAGATTGCCGGAAGGGAAAGCGGCGGCAGAGGTCCGGATGTGTCTCGAGAGGGCGTTCAGCGCGACCTGCTGCCAATAGTCGAAGGCTCAACAGTCACCACTAAGTACGGGATGGTGAAAACCGACCACATACTATTTATCGCCTCCGGCGCCTTTCACATCGCAAAACCTTCAGACCTCATTCCGGAACTTCAGGGACGCTTCCCCATCCGGGTGGAGCTTACCTCGCTTTCCAAGGATGATTTCGTGCGCATCCTCAAGGAGCCTGAAAACGCTCTGATTGCCCAGTACAAGGCCTTGCTCGAGACCGAGGAGGTCGAGCTCATCTTCGATCGGGAGGCGATCGACGAATTGGCGGAAATCGCATATCAGGTAAATTCGCGGACCGAAAACATCGGCGCCAGGAGGCTGCACACGGTCATGGAAAAGCTTCTCTCCGAGGTTTCCTTTAACGCCCCGGACCTCAAGGGACAGACTGTCGACATAAACCGCGATTACGTGCGCAATGTCCTGAGTGAGATCATAAAGGACGAGGATTTGAGCAGGTACATTCTTTAGGGAGCGGGGAGAAGGGAGCAGGGAGAAGGGAGCGGGGAGAAGGGAGCAGGGAGAAGGGAGCAGGGAGAAGGGAGCAGGGAGCAGGGAGCAGGGAGCGAGGAGCAAGGAGCGGGAAGCAAGGAAGTGGAGGGCGGAAAGCGGAGAGCGGAGAAAGATTTTGACAGGATTGAAAAATCACCAATTTGGAATTGCTCAATCCTTTTTAACCGATGAATCCCTTAATTCGGGATTCCGGAATTCTCTTTGCGTAGAACTTTGTCAGACCCCTCTGGCGTCGGGACCCCAGATGATCTTGTGAAGCTGGAGGTTCAGCCGAACGGGAAGGTGGTCTTCGAGGATCCATTCGGCGAGAGACCGGGGAGCAAGTGAGCCAAATACCGGAGAAAAGTTGATCTTGCACCCGGCAGCCGGGATGGTTGTCAGAAGGCGCTCCGCGAACGCCCAACGCGATTGATGGACCAGGTCCAGCGGGCGCCTTCCGCGCTCCGCGAGGCACATCGCTGGTGGGCGCCCGCAGTCGATATGCCATTCTTTTGCTGAGTGTCGTATATAAGTCTGTCTTACGAGGTCCCTTGCGAATTCGTAATCTTTGCGGCTTCCGATGACGAATTTCAATTCGTCCTGCGCTCGCAGTTTCTCCAGGTTGCGCAAATCATTTTGCCCGGCCATGCCGCTTGACGGACACTTTATATCCATGATCCTGACGCACCTCGAGTCCACCATGCCTATGTCTATGCTTCCGTTTGTTTCGAGCAGGACCGTATAGTCTTCATCGAGCAGCCTCCTGATAAGCGACGGGGTCTCTGCCTGAATGAGGGGTTCGCCCCCGGTCACCTCCACCAGATCGCACCGCAGCCGCCGAACCCGCTCCAGAATTTCGGCAATGTCCATAAACCGGCCCTGTTCGTAAGCGTAGCTCGTATCGCAGTAAGCGCACCTTAAATTGCATCCCGTGAGCCTGATAAAAACGCACGGCTGCCCGGACCAGGAGGACTCTCCCTGGATGCTGTGGAAGATTTCGCTTACTTCAATGGCCATTTACTATCCTTAAAACATTAGCCGGCGGCCGGTCTCCAATAGTGAAAAAAGGCTTTTCTCTGACCTCTGACTACCGCGTTTCTATTCTTCCCAGTAAAAAGCCCCGGCTCCGGGGGTCTCGCTCACCTTGACCCTTGAAATGTGAATTTTCTCGGTATTGAGCCTGCGGGACAATTCTTTGTAAAGAAATCTGGCAATGTTTTCGGAACTTGGATTTTGCTCCGCGAACAGGGGCAGATCGTTTAAATTGCAATGGTCGAGCCCAACCAGGACGTTTTCAACAGCAGCCTTGATGTCGCGAAAATCTATGCCTATTCCCAGTTCATCCAGTTCGGTGCATCTGACGAATACTTCGACCATCCAGTTGTGCCCGTGCACCCTCGCGCAGTCTCCGGGATATCCTCTAAGGCTGTGAGCCGCTGAAAAGTGGCTTTTTACGTAAACTTCAAAAACCCCCGCCATCAGATCTCCGATTTAATTACGTTCGCCCCCTCTTCCAGAGGAGGGCAGGGAGGATTTAAATGCCACGCCCGGCGTCTGTCTAAATACAATGCTCGTGCGCAGCGCATTCCCGATTGCCACAGGGCTGACAGGCTCAACAGGGGCGATGAACTACACGCCTAGCGGAGCGTCGAGTTCCTGCCCGCGATCCGGCTTAGCCGATCATGCTCCCGAAACATTACAATAATCTATCGCCGCAATATAGCCCGACTTTCCCTAAATGGAAACTGCCATACGGAGAACGGAGGACTCCCTCCAAGGTCGGGATAAATTCGGACTGAGAACGGTAGCATAAGCAGCTTTGCTTTTTCGCTCAACGTGGAGATCTGTTGTTAGCTCCATTGTTAGCAATGACACTTGGAATTCCGGAAGACAGTACTTTCGATTTCCGGTTTTTTGTCCCAGAATTGGTCTTCCCTCACGACCAAACTCACATGGCCGAGCTTCAGTTTTTTGTGCATCTTCATCTTTCCACCATCATTGTTGGCAACATTTTTGTTGGTAAAACCCTCACTTTCCAATTGGCTCATTCTTCAGGAAGGTTAAGGCGGGGGGAAACGAAACGCTTGCCCGCTACGTTGCGGCATTTCAGATTACCCTTATCTTTGAGCAGGCTGGACAGAGGGTGTCGGATAGGCCAGATTTAAACCAGTTTCCGTCCGGATATTTTGTCCTAAAAGCGTCCTTTTCCGCCCTGGGGCGGTGGACCGCCAGCCAGGATCTCGACGCTCCGCGAGGCGGGCGGCACAGACATGATCGATCACGACGCTCCGCCCGTTAAGCAGGCTCAGGGCAAGCTCGGCGGTACCCATGTACGCCTCCGCGCAACCCCTTGATTTCCTAGCACCTTTCGGCGCGGCGCTGAGCAATCCGGAGATGGAGGGGCGCCAAACTGTACGCGCCAGGACGAAAAATCCCTCCTTTCCGAACCGGAAACTGCTCGTGTCCATCCGGATTTCCCGGATGGACACTGAGCTAGATTTGAGTGAGATTCAAACAACCCGACAATGATTTTCCCCGTTCAAAACTACGCGGCCTCAATAATACTTGCGCAAATCCTCACTGGCCGTCCGGTCTCCGCCCGAATGACGGAAACCGTTGTTTCGCAATTATTCATGCCGCTGTCTATAGACCGGGATAAAACGAGCCGCCATAAACCTGTTTATAGACGTTGGGATTAAATGTATATTCCGGAAACAGCCACGGGCGGCGCGTGCTGAGTATACTTCCGGGAGCGAAAACGAGCCTCCATGCACTTGAAATTGTCATTTGGAGCAAAAGGTCCATGGACAGCGATCTCAATGCTGCTTGTCTGTATTGGGGCGGCGTATTCGATCGCCTCGGCCCTTACCGCAGAGGAGATCACTACTATTAAGGCCTACGAAAGGGCCGCGCCATCCGTTGTGAACATTACGACCCAGGTTTGCGAGGCCGAGTTTTTCTACTGTGCGACTCCGTCCATAACGGGTTCCGGATCGGGGGTCGTACTCAGGGAGGACGGACTGATCATTACGAACAGCCACGTTGTCTCCGGAGCGCAGGATATCCGGGTTGTGCTGTCTGACGGCAGAAGACTTGAAGCCAGAATTACTGCTTCCGACTCCAACGATGACCTTGCAGTGATAAAAGTGGACGTTGGGGACAAGCCCCTTAAAGCAATCGCTCTCGGAGATTCGGACACCCTTAAAGTCGGACAACGGGTACTCGCCGTGGGGAATCCTTTCGGGTTGGGGCAGACCCTTACCTCGGGCGTTGTCAGCATGACCGGCCGCACCATCAGGGACCACGAGACAGTCCTCAGAAACCTGATTCAGACAGATGCGCCCATAAATCCGGGCAATTCAGGAGGGGCGCTCATAAACCTGGATGGGGAACTGGTGGGGCTTTGCACAGCGATTCTCAGTCCCACCGGATCGAGTATACGTATCGGATTCGCGCTGCCGGTAAAGCGCATCAAAGCCGTAGCCCCGGAACTTTTGCATCCGTGGCGCAAGATTACAGGCTTGGTTCTTGCGATTCTGCTGACCGTCTGGTTTCTCAGACGGATATACAGAAACCGGGGCCGACTGTACGATTTGGAGTAATCTATTTTGTTTCCGTCTCGGGGCGGTGGGACCGCCAGGCCGACTTGGCCACTGCCTTCGGCGGTGGGGCGGTGGGACCGCCAGCCAGATTTGCCGCTACCTTCGGTGGCGGCAGGGGCAGAATCTCGACGCTGTCCCTGAACTGTCCATGACCAGAGGCGGTACCCATGTGCGCCTCCGCGCAACCCCTCCCTTCGGCAGGCGAACTTGTCCTGAGTTTCCGAAGGAGGGAAAGCTCTTTCCTTGCACCTTTCGGTGCGGCGCTGGGCAATCCGGAAATGACGGGGCGCCAAACTGTACGGGCCAGGAGGAAAAATACGTCCTTTCCGCAGCGGAAACTGCTAGTCTATTATAAGGTGAAATTCTCCTACGTTCATAAGGTGAAATTCTCCTACGTTCATCCGGTGTTTCCGAATGGAAACGATTTACTGATTTTATAGTGACGATGGAGAGAGCATGCGTTCCACAATAATACTCGGTTCGGCCCTTTTGGTGCTTTTCCTTGCGTATACGTCCCCGGCGGTCGCTCTGACCGATGAAGAAAAAAACAATATCGACCTTTACCAGAGCCTTGCTCCGGGAGTAGTGAACATAACCAGCACGGTTATTGAGCACGATTTCTTTTTGAACGTGATTCCCCACAAGGGAACCGGGTCAGGCTCGATTATCGATGCCAGCGGCTACATCCTGACAAACAATCATGTGATCGGGAATGGAAAGATGGAGGTCACTCTTGCCGACGGCAAAAAATACACGGCCCGGCTTATGGGCTCCGATCCGGACACCGATCTGGCGGTTCTCAAGATAGACGCTCCCAGAGAAAGTCTGAGCGTAATCCCGATGGGCGATTCGGCCGGCCTTAAAGTAGGCCAGAAAGCCATGGCAATCGGGAATCCCTTCGGGTTGGGCCAGACCCTTACAGCGGGGGTGATCAGTTCCGTTGGGCGGACGATGCGGGCGGAAAACGGCACCCTGGTCGAAGACATCATCCAGACAGACGCATCCATCAATCCTGGCAACTCAGGAGGACCGTTGATCGATTCCTCCGGCAAGCTGATCGGCATCACCACGGCTATATTCAGCCCGACCGGGGCAAGCGTCGGGATCGGCTTCGCCATCCCGGTCAATACGGCCAAAAGGATAGTGAATGAATTGATCGAGAAGGGATATTACAGTTATCCATTTTTGGGGGCAACTATGATGAACCTGTTTCCGGACATCGCCGAGGCGCTCAGACTCCCGGTCAAGGCCGGCGCAATGGTGATTGAAACCTCCCCGGGCGGGCCTGCCGACAAAGCGGGAGTAAGGGGAGGAAATCGGAAAGCGCAGATCGGGAACAACATTGTAGCAGTTGGAGGAGATGTGATTGTCAGCGTCAACGAAGTTCAGGTGCCGGACGCAGACACCGCGATCCGGGAAATTCGAAAGCTGCAGCCGGGCGATAAAATCCAACTGGGGGTTGTCCGCTGGGATGGAACATCTGAAACCTTAACCGTAACCCTGGGTGAGAAACCCCGGGGGGCCAGGGCACGACAGCCCTGAACCTCGCCCGGGTTGAGCGCAATAATAACAAGGTGGAAGGCTTCAGAGATCCTTAACGATCTGGATGGGCGAAGTCATTCAATTGACAGAATGGGGAGAACAGGTATGAAAGGCATGGTAAGTTTGCTTACACACCGAAGTCCGCGCCCGGTTACCGTGGCGATCATGGACGGCATCGGCTACCGCGAGGACCCGCTTGGCAACGCGGTTGCAAACGCCTGCACTCCCAATCTGGATTGGCTTCTCGCCAACTGCCCCTGCCGGCTGCTCCGAGCGCATGGAAAGGCGGTAGGCCTTCCTTCCGATGATGACATGGGTAACTCCGAAGTGGGGCATAATGCTCTGGGCGCCGGCCGCTTCTATCCCCAGGGAGCAAGACTGGTCGATGAAGCTGTCGAATCCGGCCGGCTTTTCGAAGGACGCGCCTGGCGGCGTCTTGTCGGGTACTGCCTTGAACACAAGGGTTCGATGCATTTCATAGGCCTGCTCTCGGACGGAAATATTCACAGCCATATAAAGCATCTGGAGGCTATGCTCGAGCACCTGGCCTTCAAGGATAATGCGCCGCTGGCACGCGTGCACATTCTGCTCGATGGGCGGGATGTGGGCGAGACCTCGGCACTCGAATACGTCAGCAGATTGGAGACCCTGCTCGAAAAGCTGCGCGAGCAGGCTCACATTGACTACCGCATCGCAAGCGGTGGCGGACGGATGAAGATCACCATGGATCGCTACGGGGCCGATTGGGGCATGGTAGCATTGGGATGGCAGACTCATGTCGCCGGGGAGGGAAGGAAGTTCCCTTCGGCTGAAACGGCCATCAAGACTTACCGGCAAGAAAATCCGGGCGTCATAGACCAGGACCTTCCGCCGTTCGTAATTGCCGACGAATCCGGGGCTGCGGCGGGTCCGATCCGTGATGGGGACGCGGTCGTATTCTTCAACTTCCGCGGAGACAGGGCAATAGAGATAAGCCGTGCTTTCGAAGATGAGGATTTTTCATATTTCGAGCGGATACCACGTCCGGGGGTGGCCTATGCGGGGATGATGGAATATGACACGGAACTGCACATTCCGCAGAATTACCTCGTTGAACCGCCTCACATCTCCCACACCGTCGGCGAGTACCTCTCGGATTATCGCATCCGGCAAATGGCTATCAGTGAGACTCAAAAGTACGGGCATGTCACATATTTCTGGAATGGGAACAGGTCCGGGAAGATAGACGAAAAACTCGAAGAGTATATCGAGGTCCCTTCGGACAGGGTGCTTTTCGAAGAGCGGCCCTGGATGAAGGCGGCTGAAATTACCGACAAAACGGTAGAGGCAATCCTTTTGAAACGCTTAGACCTGATCAGGCTCAACTACCCGAACGGAGATATGGTCGGGCATACGGGCATCTATCAGGCGGCCGTGATAGCGGTCGAAACGGTTGATCTGTGCCTGGGAAGGCTGATGGAAGCCACCCGGAAGGCGGGGGGGATACTGATAGTCACGGCGGACCACGGCAACGCAGAGGAAATGTTCGAAATCGATGAAAATACCAAAACGGCCAAACTCTATCCGGACGGCAAGATCAGGGCAAAAACCGCTCATACCTTGAATCCTGTGTGGTTCATCGTCTATGACCCGACGGGGGGCGATTGCATCGTTTTCAACCAGGAAATCAAAGAACCCGGTCTGACAAACGTTGCCTCGACCATCATGCAACTGCTCGGCCTGAAGCCGCCCGAAATCTACGATCCGCCTTTGCTGCTGTTCAGGGAGCAATGCTAGTGCAGGGCGGGCGGTGGAGATTATTTGTGGAAAGGATCTCTGTATAAAAGATGCCCGGGTGGGATGCCGAGATCTATTTGAGGTTTTCCGGCGAGCGGACCCAGCCCTCTGTGGATTTGACCGCGCGCATAGCGGTCCCTGATCCCGGACGGATCATAGACCTGGGCTGCGGACCCGGAAACAGCACGGCCGTTCTTCGGCAGCGCTGGCCCAAAGCCGGTATCACGGGTCTGGACAGCTCATCGGACATGATTGCCGCTGCGTCCAGGTCTTACCCTCATCATGAGTGGCTCATTGGAGATATTTCAACCTGGAGCGCCGGGATTCCCTTCGACGTGGTTTTTTCGAACGCCGCCTTGCAGTGGGTGCCGAACCATGAGGTTCTTTTTCCTCACCTTTTCGCTCAAGTGGCGCCCGGTGGCGCCCTGGCAGTCCAGATACCCTCGCACTTCAATTCTCCCCTGCACCGGGAGATTCTCGAAACTGCCGGCAATCCATCCTGGAGTCACCTCATGGGGCCGGCGGTGAACGCGCTCGTCAAAAAATCCCCATCCTTCTACTATAATCTGCTTCAGCCGTTAGCGGCGCGCCTGGATATCTGGGAGACCGAGTACTACCACGTCGTTGACAGTCCTCAATCCATTATAGAATGGTTTCGAGGGACCGGTCTGCGTCCGTTTCTGGCGGTGCTCGAGAATGAAGAGCAAAGGAAGAGATTTGAAGAGCTGCTGCTGGAGAGATACACGCGGGCCTATACTCCGCAAAACGATGGCCGCATCCTCTTTCCGTTCCGCAGGCTGTTTATGATCGCTTATCGGGCATAAAATTAAATTCAGTGACGGGCAGCCGGCATTACCATACATGCGGGATAAAACGATACGTTACCTGTGCCATATAGGCGTCGTAACCTTTGAGCTGTTCCCGAAGCATGCGTTCCTCAAGTACCGCTCTCACGGTAATTATGCCCACAAATATCGGCTCGAAAAGCACGCCGCACCAGGACCCCAGCAAAAGGGCCGTCCCCAGAAAGTAAAGGAAACCTCCAGTGTACATTGGATGGCGCACGTGGCTATATAGCCCGGTCGTAACCACCGTTTGCCCTCGATCTTCCTGGATGCGCACCACCCCCGACAGGTATGGGTTTTCACGATAAGTGAGATAAAAGAGATAGAACGAGAAGAGAAGGACGATAGCGCCCACCGCTTGAAGCCATGCCGGCATCCGGGACCAGTGGAATCGAACGGCGTCGAACGGCATCACGAGCAGCCAGACAAAAAAAAAGACGATGAACAAGGCTGCGACGAACATCTTATCCCAGGCTTTTTTAGGTGTGAAGCTCATGCGCTCTTCAAGCAAACCGGGGTCGTGTTTGAGCAGCCATAGAGTGATGGCCGCGCCGAAGACGGAGAACAAAATGAGGTAGACCCATCCGGCAAGCCATGCGCCGGTGCCGGCTGAAACGAACAAAGCAAGGGCCATGATCAGAAGCGTGATTGTTTGCCATAAAAAGGCTTTTGCTCTTAAACTCATATGTTTCTTCTTTCCATGGCTTAGTGTCCATCCGGGAACCCCGGGGCAAATTCCACGCCCCGCGAGGTTTCCGTCCGGAAAGGAGGGATTTTTCGTTCCGGCAAGGACATCGAGGTCTTGCGCGGAGGCATACGCCGGTATGCCGCACAAGCAAGGCCGAAGATTGACACCGCCAGGGCGGAAAAGGACCCTTTCGGGACGGAAACTACTTACAATTTAAGCAGCAGAATATCACAGGGCCATGCGTCCGTCCCGGGCATGCTTCCCATCCGTGGTTTAAGTCTTTAAAAGACAAAACGGGCAACCACGGATATGGAGCGCAGCGGGGTGGATATCACGGATTGGGCTTTTGTCTTCGTCAGCACACCAGACGCTTCCAGCGCAGATCTTTTCGTTTGAAGTTGAATTCCATCGAAGCGATTGCATTTGTCACCCCGCATCCTGATGGTCAAGTGAGCATTGGTGACGGATCGAGGTGCTTTTCTTGAGGCAAGGCACTTCATACAGGGACACTCCTTTGGAAATTTATGTCTTGGGGATGTATTATTGATTACCATAAGACTATCTTGTGATGGGAGAAGGGAATGGGAAATGGTTTGGTCTACTCGACCGAGCACGGAAGGATGTGCCCTGTTTGCAGCGAACCTGCCGCAAAGTGCCAATGCCGTCAGAAAAAAGAGATTCCTCAAAACGACGGCATTGTGAGAGTTGGAAGAGAAACTAAGGGACGCAAGGGGAAAGGAGTGACGGTAATTACCGGTGTTCCAATCGATGAAACAAGTCTCAAGGAACTCGGGAAACAACTCAAAGCAAAGTGTGGTGCTGGAGGTACCGTACGAGACGGTGTGATTGAAATCCAGGGTGATCACCGGGATCTATTGCTGGAAGAGCTTCGAAAACGTGGTTGGACGGTCAAGCGTATTGGTGGTTGACTGGTGTCCATCCGGAAAGGGTGCTTTTCCGCCCTGGCCGTGTCAATCTTCGGGGTTTCTTGTGCGGCGTACAGCGGTACGCCTCCGCGCAACCCGTCGATTTCCTTGCCAGGACGAAAAATCCCTCCTTTCCGAATTGGAAACCTCTGGTGTCTTATAAGGTGAAATTCTCCTACGTTCATCCGGTGTTTCCGGACGGAAACTACCCGGGGGAAGAGTATGATGGATGGACAACAACGTAGTGATATTCGACCGGGTATGCGGGTCGAAATTATCCTGAAAAAAGACCAACGAACAGGCAAACGGACCGTTGGGATCGTAAGAGATATTTTGACATCCTCAGCCTACCATTCACGCGGGATCAAAGTACGGCTGGAAGACGGGCAGGTTGGGCGTGTGCAAGGTGTCCTTCCAGATGCATAATAACGGTGAGCAGTGAGCATGTGGACAGAAAAGAACAAATGCGGCAGGCAGGATCGGTAGCCGGCGAACGTGGCATTTTACTGCTCGCTGCCCTTCCGGGTTCTTCGCGCCGCGTCCATCGTCCCCGGTTACAGGACCCGGGAAAATCTCAGAACAGTCTTCTATCCAGAGACCGGTATTGAATCGCCTCGAGCAGGTGAACGGAATGGATGTTCTCCGCTGCTTCCAGGTCCGCTATCGTCCGGGCGACTTTTAGTATCCGGTGATATGCGCGG
>Ga0187867_10003430_pt1 | contig 12671 bp, 10 predicted proteins | sample June2016WEW_13_1_FD_132976 | JGI IMG/M metagenome (GOLD analysis project Ga0187867, IMG submission 132976) | Peatland microbial communities from SPRUCE experiment site at the Marcell Experimental Forest, Minnesota, USA - June2016WEW_13_10 | ecosystem: Environmental > Terrestrial > Soil >... | reverse complement strand
GAGGAAGAAGTCCTTGTCAAGCGGCAAAATCCAAGATCTTCTCGCGTTTCGTAGGTGGGAAAGTCCCCCCTCCGACCCTGGTGCTGAGCGCGTTGTCGGTAAGCCGACCTGCACAAGAGAGTCCAAATCTTCTTCGAAGCTTTGGATGGCAACGATTGCGATCAGCGAAGCCAGGGAGCGACTCTCTGAGGCCGTGGAGATGGGCGGTGGAGAGGCAGTGTTCCCCGAACGCTATGGCAAACCAGCCGCGGTGCAGCTGAGTTTGCCAAGGCTGATCGGGCTCAACACGTTCACGCGGAGGAGCGGGCTCACTCAGCGCATCTTGTGTTCCGATCGACCAGGGCGCCGCAGCCATCACCGTAAATGTCAATCGGGCGACTCCTCTCCGGCCATACAGAATGATGTAACCCCGATAGTCGGCCTCGGTGGCGATGAAGAGCCCCTTGGCCGCCCCTTCTTCGGGCAGCTGGTAGCGGGCCTGGGTCCGCCGATTAGAGCGCTCTGAATGCCGATTCATAGAGTGCTTTGTACATTTCAGTCATTTCCGGAAGTTGGTAATGTGCCTGAAGACCGCTTGGATTGGGCAGGAGCCAAAGACGGGCACCGGCGAGGAGTTCGGGCTGGAGACCGATGACGGCTCTCGGTCTAAGAAAGGCCGTCCGGTATGCCTGCAGCCCAAGGACGACGACGCACCGGGGACGCAGTTTCCCCACCCTGGCCTCAAGTTGCACTGCCCCTTCGCGCAGTTCGGCGGCACTGAGTTCGCTGGCTGCGGCTGTCGCCCGCCCCACCAGATTCGTGATGCCTATGCCGAGCCCGGGCAGTGTGTGCTGCTCGGCGGGTAAGAGAACGGACCCGGTGAATCCACCAGCACAGAGCAACTTCCAGAACCGGTTCCCCTGCCGGGCGAAATGGAGGCCGACGTCACCTGAAAGCGTCCCGGGATTGATCCCGCAGAAAAACACGCGCAGATCCGGACCGACCAGATCTGCAATAGCCTGCTTCATGGAGTGAGAACATACGCTCCCGCAGCAGTCCTACTTGGTACTGATCTTCTCGAGTCGCTCCAGGCTGGCCGTCATGGACTCAAGCACCGAATTGGATCCGTTGATCCACTCGCCGTCCTCGCGTAGGAGGGTTTGACCGTCCTTGTCCGGGCCGCAGTCAAAGGCCTCGGTGACGACGGTGGCGTCGTCACCGTCCGGAGTGAGGCTGTAGCCCCAGCGGTAACCCGCAGCGATGCCGACTTTGGCCGGATTACCACCAGCCGTAGGGAGGTCTCCCGGAGCGGGTTCCCAGAAGATGCGGCGATCAAGCTCGAACTCAACTACATAGTTGAGCATGAGGTAGTCGCGACCGAGCCGATGCATCTTCATGGTGAAGGTGTCGCCGACCTCAGAGAGGGGACGGTTGGCGACAGCTCCCCGGAGCATGCCGGACCCGTCGAAATCCATGTGGCGTTGCGGATTCGCCAGGATCTCGAAGATGAGGGCTGCCGGTGCTTCAATTCGGCGTGACACTTCGACCGACTTGCTTCCCTCCGTCATGGCCCAGTCCTCTCTGTCGCCCAGCGCCTTCCGTGCCGAGGGCACATCAGTAGTTCATAGAGACTGACGTTGCAGGTCGCGCAAACTCATTCATCGGTCAGAGTTTCCACATCGGACTGCTTCGAGGGCTCCCACTTTGATAGTGCTGCGCACAAGGGGACACATGGCCGGAGTGCCCGTCGGTCGGGGACGCTCGCAAAGCGGGAACGCCAGCCAAGCCGGGGGTTTGGACGGGGTCGAGCGATCCGTCATGTAAAGCCATCTGCGAACGGGGAGAACGCTGTATTCCTGACAACGAGTGGGCGTTCAGGCCGCCTCGAGCCCCGGCGCGACCGGGCGCCGTGGCAGAGCGAAGAGAGTGACGTTTTCCCCGGCAGCGTGACATCTTGGTCATGGCAAACGCCACTGAAATGGCCGCCGCTCACAGGACCGGCGACGTGAGATTTCAAGCGCACTTCCGACCCGGCGTGGAGTTTTGTACCGAGTCCCCCCTCCGTTCCTGGCACGAAGACAGACTTCTTTGCTCCCAACCGGTCTCGCTGCTAAGGGGCTCTGGTGAAACACTGGTGGGGCTCACACACCTGGATCGCCGACGAGGCTATGGCGCCGAGCAATCGCCCAGCCATCCGCGACGATCAGGACAGCGCCTCCGCAGAGCAGTAAGCCGGTGGGTCCTGCAATCGCCTCGAAGCTGCCTGCGAACGCGCTACCAGCAGCAGCAGCCGCCAGGCCGGCGCTGACGAGCATGGCATAGGCCTCGGCCAGACGGCGACGATCGACGACGTGATCGAGCAGCGTCGAAAGCGTGATCCCGACTGGCGCGCCGACAAATCCGCCTAAGAAGAGGACCGGAACCAGGAGGATCGGGTGAGAAGTGGCTGCAGCTGCCAGTGTCGACACGATGGCCGCTGATAGGAGCGACCATTCGAGCCTCGCAGTTAGGGGCCACGCCCGGCTGAGCCGACCACCGATAACCATCCCACCGCACAGGTCGCCAACCGCCAGAGCGCCGAACGAGAGGCCAGAAATGACCGATTGACCATGCGCGATCGCCGCGGCGGGCACGGCGACGCTGGTGATTCCGGTCGCGATGCCGATGAATGCACCGAGCGACACAACCGTGCGTAGACCGGCTGATAGTCGTGAGTGACCACTTGCTCGCATGCGTGCGGCGCGACGCGGCCTCTGGCGTCCACCAGCGGCTCGCAGGCAAGCGCCGGTCGCTACGAGCACGGCCCCAGCAGCTCCGAAGATCGCCACCATCGGACCCGCGAAAACCAAGGTGCATGACACGAGCAACGGTCCGGTGGCCACTGCCGCTTGGAAGATGACGGCGAGCAAGGCATAGGCGCTGGCACGCTCGCCCGCGTCGGCAACGAGCGCGGTGAGGCTCGAACGCACAAAGGTCGTGACCGCAGGAACACTCGCCCCTGCGACGCCCACTAGGGCGACGTAGAAAGGAGCTGGCACTCTGGGGGGTGCACAAAGTGCGGACACGACGAGCATGCATGTGCATAGGAGACCTGCGCCGCCGATCGTCCACCGCGGGACGCCGCGGTCCAAGAGCCGCCCTTGAACGACTAATCCGACGGCGTTCCCGAGGCCGAACCCGGCGATAACGGCTCCGCCGAGCTCAATGGATCCAGTGCGCTGTTTAACGAGCAGCAGCAGGGCCAGGTTCAGAATCCCGAACGGCAGTGCACCAGCAAATACGGATAACAGGGCCGGTAGTACGCCGGGAGTACGGATCACACGGGTATAAGACAGGGCATGCCTCCTAGAGACATGCCCACCCACCCGGGAGCCGAACTCCCTTAACTATTCGGTTGTCGACATAAAAGGTAACAGGTTCAGGATTCCAGCCCGCCAGTGAGCGGTAGTCGAGATCGTGCACGTCCGACACCAACGGCTTTGGCGACCGGGCACCGCCTAAGCCCACTTCCGAGAGGCCAACGTTTCAGCTTCGGCGGTTCTTCTTGGGTACGCCGGCGATCATGGCCTCGCGGTAGGCGGGTAACACACCCGCCTTCTCGACGAGCTCTTTAACCGCCAGAGAGTCGAGGACAAGCTGGCGAGAGCGACCCCTCGCCAGTCGGCCTCGGTCTTCGGCTCGTAAGGAGGTGCTGCCCACCGTCGAGGGCTTCGAGGTCCTGCGCGAATCTGTCCGGACGCCACCTGATACGCCGGCCCGCCGGAGACCTTACCGACAGCAGCGCTCCGACGAGAACTCAACTGATAGTGGGCTGTTCTGAGTCTGATCTCATTGGCGATGAGCTCGACAGGTTTGGCCCGCGCCATTGAGGCCACAACAAAGTCGGTGCTCCCGTACCTGGCCACTAGTGTCCTGGTCCCTGGCGGCTGCTGAAAACCGCCAGAGGACCAGGACTTTTCACGAAATGGGAGTGAGTGGCGGTCTCCTAGCGGTTGGAAATAGGACCGATTGTGGCAGCCCTCTCGCGGCCGGAAATGGGACCGATGCCGGCAGCCCTCTGGGGGCTGGAGACGGACGACCGATGAGCGGTACTCTCCCAAGGGTCTGGCGGTAGCAGTGGTCCGCTCGCAGGATGGGATGTAGCGACGGCGCTGTGCAACACCGGGGCTGAGGCGAGCGTGCCGCCGACGACCGAAGCTGCCAATACAGCCCCAAGCCCCACTGCCAGCTTGAGACGTGTCCTGAATCCCGTCCTTCTCAACCGTGTTTCTGGGGTTTTTGCATAGCCGTGACCCTATCACTCTAAGTAGTCATCGAACTACTGAGAGCGTTTATAGTGTTAAGGGGCTGAGTGCGGCGCATGTTGCGTTGGAACGACACGGGGTCAGATGCCCGAACCACCGATACGAGGAGAGGTACTCACCTTTTGACCGCAGGATTGCCGCCAAGGGCTGCGTTCTCACCCGAGCGCTCAAGGGGCCGTAAAACAGAAGGAGACCACACGGGAGTCGATTAGATTGTGCAGCGTCCCCGCCAGCTCTGCCCCGGCCGAGGCGAATCAGTCCTCTCGCAGCTTTCAATGGTGCGTTATAGGTTCTTGGCGCCGCTTTCTTGAAGCAAGCCTCGGATTCGGTCGATATGAGCGTCCAGGTCGGCCAAGAAGGTGTTGAGTGCGGCTCGCTTCGATTCGACCATCGCCCGGAGGTCTTCCTGGATGGCGAGGCCTTCCCGAGCGAGTCGCCTCCGTTCGGCAATCTCGGTCCGCCTGTCATGGTAGAGCTCGCGGATCTTTGCAATGCGATCGTCGTTTTGCAGTACGACAGCGATCTCCTCGAGATTGAGCCCGAGCAGACTCTGGAGCTCGCGGATGCGCGTCACGCGTGCAAGGTCCGCCTCCGAGTAACGGCGCATGCCGCCCGGCGTCTTGCCGGAAGGGATGATCAGGTCCAGCTCCTGGTAATAGCGAAGCGCTCTTTCCGACACGCCGGTTCGGGCTGCTGCCTCACCAATCCGTAGCAGGTGGGGGCCGGCGTCGGGCTCTTCGATTAGGACCAGCCCGTTAGGGACAGAGCGGGTCGATTCAGCCACAAGCTGGCCCCTTTTTGAAGAACTCGAAGTTAGCGCAGACTTCATTCCCGTTCGCCCACCGGTGCCGCCAGCACCTCATCTGGAGCGATCTCGGAGGGGCTGCCGCCGGCGAACGGGGCCACCGAGGCAGTGTCGGCTGCGCCTTCGGCGAGCTCTGCGGCGATCGAGTGGGTCGCGTGCACATAGCGACGGCCGCGCAGACCGGAGGCCAGCACAGCTATGAGCGTCGCTCCAGCGGCGAAGTCGAAAGCCAGATGCAGGCCGTTCGCGAAAGGCTGCTCGATCAGACTCGGGAAGAAGGAACGCCCGGTCACGTACGCAGACTGGTGTGCACTCAGAGATTTCAGGGCTCCTGTCGGTCCGAGCAGTTCCTTAACCGGGTTAAAGCCTAAGAAGGCGGAAAACAGGCTTCCGATCGGTGGCTCACCTGCGACGAGGTGGGCCGGACCCGGGGCGACCCCCGCCGCGATGAGGCCCCGATAGAGATGCTTGGGCAGATCCGCGGCGAGGCCGAGGGTGACGATGGTGAAGAACAGGCCCATTGACAACACCGTGGCCGAGTTCTGGAAGGTGTTAAGCATGCCAGCTCCTGCGCCTCGTTGCTCGGGCGGGAGGCTGTTCATGACAGCGGACTGGTTGGGGGCGAAGAAGAGTCCCATGCCAACGGCAAACATGAACACGAGCAGGGCGAAAAAGACATAGTGGAAATTCATCGGCAATAGCTCCAATAACAAGAAGCTCGCCCCGGAGATAACGAGTCCACCGGTCGCGAACGGGCGTGCCCCGAATCTGTCCGAGAGGATCCCCGAAAGCGGCCCGACGAGGAGGAAGCCGACCGTGAGGGGAATCATGTAGATCCCGGCCCACAGTGGAGTCTGGCTGAAGCTGTAGCCGTGCTGGGGTAGCCAGATCCCTTGCAGCCAGATGATCAACATAAACTGCAAACCCCCGCGCCCCAAGGCGGCGAGCAGGCCAGCAACATTGCCGGCCGCGAAGGCGCGCACCTTGAATAGGTTCATGTGGAACATGGGCTCTGGCACATGATTCTCGATCCAGACGAACAACCCGAGTAGGGCGATACCCCCGAAGACGCCGAGCAGCACCCAGGGGTTGGTCCAGCCGGTTGGATGGCCGCCGTAGGGCAGGAGCGAGTAGACGATGCCGGTGAGTAGCGCGATAAGGCCGACAGCGAAGGTGGCGTTGCCCAACCAGTCGATCTTGGCCTTTTTGCGCACACCATTATCCTTGAGCTTCAAATAAGCCCAGATCGTCCCGAACAGCCCGAAGGGCACCGACACGAGGAAGACCAGGCGCCATTCGACCGGAGCGAGCACGCCGCCCAGGATCAGGCCCATGAACGACCCGCTGACGGCCGCAATGCCGTTGATGCCCATGGCCTTTCCTCGTTCGTCAGCCGGGAAGGCGTCGGTGAGGATGGCGGTCGAGTTGGCGAAGAGGAAGGCGCCTCCGACGCCCTGGAAGACACGCATGATGATGATCCACAAAGCGCCCGCTGCTCCTGTCAGCCAGGTCACAGAGAGCAGGATCGAGAACAACGTGAAGATGGCGAAGCCCAGGTTGTACATGCGCACCCTGCCGTAGATGTCACCCACTCGTCCGAGGCTCACAACGAGTACCGCTGTCACGAGTAGGAACCCCATGAAGACCCAGAGGAAGTACGAGACATTAGAGGGGGCAAGGGGGTTAAGTGCGATCCCTCTGAATATGTCGGGGAGCGAGATCAAAAGGATCGACTGGTTGATGGTGACCATCAACACCCCGAGCGTCGTATTGGAAAGTGCGATCCACTTGTAGTGGACGCCTTTGCGATCCGCGCTAAGCGGAGTTCTAGCTGCCCGCGTGAAGGTTGCCATTACCCGCTCCTCACCGTTGCTGACAGATGGCCGCCAGGAGAAAGCCGATCCAACTCTGACGTTAACGTGAGACCCTAGCGACTCGTCGTCTCCAACCCGGTCGATTGAAAAGCCCTGGCAGAGGAGTTGCGGCGTGTCTAGCTCTGGTGATCAGAGGAACCTCGCGAACAGAAATGGCAGCACAATGGTTGGATCGAGGCGCCTCACGAGCGCTTGTCAGACTGCGATGGCTCCGCTCTCGAAAAAGACAGATTAGCGATGCTCGCATGCAAGACCGGGGGGGCTGCTCAAGTCTCACATACCGATCCAGGCCTGGTTGAAATGGGACGAAACCATCCCTGGCGTTGTCGAGATCGACCTCGTCAGGCACGAGAGCGGGAACTCGTTCGGGGGAGTACTGCTTACCTCACCATGACCGACATTGCTTGTGACAACCTCGAACGAAGACGACGGATTCGCTCAGGGGGTCGAAAAGCCCGTCCTCGTAACTGCTGATGCCTCGTTGTACGGCGAGTGGCGCGCTCCGAAGGAGTCGTCCACGGGTCATCGAGAACTCCGAGTTGGATGGACAGGCCTAGCTTGTCGGCAGCAATCCATTCACTGACGACCCGGTTGCCATCGAAGTGCATGATGTCAACCGCCCACTCTTCTAACGCCCGCCCGGTCGGAGGTCGTCCCACGTACCCCCAGTGTCGGTCCCCCGAAATGTGAGCCTCATCACAACTGTGTCGGCAGCCACGATCAGCTCTTCGATATCGAGGTGCAAGTCCGGGAACCCGGCGTGGTAGTGACGGACGGGATTGACTCTTGCGGAAGGACCTGTCCCAAAGGAATTAACGTAGTTATCGCTGTAAAGGTCGGCGGCCGCTTCGTAGTTTCGGCCATTCCAGACTTTCTTGACAAAGTTCCGCACCTGCGTCTCGCGTTCGACCGCGTCCATCATGTACCCCATCGCCTTCCGGCGAGCACGCTACGGCAACGCTAGGGCGAGATGAGCCGACGGAGGGTTGGAACAGTTAATGGTGTTCCTTCGACTGCAGTCGCGCGCCCGACTGGCTCCGGAGGGCGGTCAAAACGGCGAGCGGTGGCGCACCGCCATGACCAGGGCGCTCGGACCCCTCGAGCGCGAGGGCAGCCCTCGGGGCCGGTAACGGCATCACCGGCTAGCCCGACCAGCCGCGCCAACTCGGTGCGATCACGTTATTTGTCAACAGCTCCGGATTGGCGTCGAAGCTCTAGTGGCGGGTTATACGGACAAGCTAGATCCTTGGCACTGATACTTTCCTCTCGGTCGATCCACGATTGGGAACTAAGGGCCAATGAGAAGGAACAGCGCGCGCAGCTTGTCAAGCGAGATGGTCGCGCGAGTAGGGTTGCGTGACGATCTACTTCGACGTCCACGAAGACCCCGGATCTTTTCACGCGATTGCGAGCAGCCCTTGAAACACGTGTCATCGACAATGTTGCTGCCGCGGTCGAGCGTCTGTAGGCCCAGCGACTCTCGACGTCTCGATCAGATACCTTCGCCGTCCTGGAGCGACTCGGACCGGTGACGTCGTGAGCGTGCTTTTCACCAATGTGTTCGTGTACAGCGCCCATGCGCCCGGCGGCGTGGTTGGTCCGACCGACGTGCTGGTAACCGGACAGCGCATCGCCGCTGTCGGGGCCCTGGTGGCTCCGGAGGGCGGGCGCATTGTCGCCGGCAAAGGACGGCACCTACTGGTTCCCGGCCTTATCAACGCTCACTTCCACTCGCCCGCGAACCATCTCAAAGGCTCGCTGGCGAGCATGCCGCTCGAAATGTTCATGCTTTACGAGTCTCCGGCCGACGATCGGCTATGCCCGTCCCCGCGGGAGGCCTACCTGCGCACAGTGCTCGCCACGCTGGAGATGCTGCGCACCGGCACAACGACGGTGCAGGACGACGCGTTCCTCATGCCAGTCCCCGAACCCGAGATCATCGACGCGGTCCTGCAGGCATACGAGGACTGCGGGATCCGAGCAAGTGTCGCGCTCGATCAGCCTGAGCTCGCCGAGACCGACAAGCTGCCCTTCCTTGCTGAACTCGCTCCGCCCGAGCTGCGTCAGGTGCTCGGTACGTCAGCGCCAATGCCCCGAGGCGAGCTTCTCGAGCTATACGGCCACCTATTTGCGAGGTGGCACGGTGCCGCCGATGGGCGGCTTAGCGCAGCGGTCTCGATCTCGGCTCCACAGCGGGTGAGCGTCGAGTACTTCGAGGCACTCGACGAACTGAGCCGCAAGCACCGCGTTCCGCTTTATGCACACGTGCTCGAAACCAAGGCCCAGCGTGTACTGCTGACCGAGCAGCCGCGCTTTGCCGGTCGCTCGCTCGTGGGGTATATCGCCGACCTGGGGCTGCTCAACGAGCGCATGAACATCATCCATGCTGTGTGGGTCGACGACGCAGACCTCGATCTTATTGCTGCATCCGGGGCGGTTGTTGTTCACAACCCTGTTTCCAACCTGCGGTTGGGCAGTGGCGTGATGCCCTTTCGCGCCATGCGCAATCGGGGGATCCCTATCGCGCTCGGCGTGGACGAGGCGATCTGCAACGACGCCGTCGACATGTGGAACGTCGTGAAGATGACCGGCCTGATTCACAACATCAGCGGGCTAGACAGCGATGACTGGCCAACGGCGGCCGAAGTGCTCGAGGCGCTGTGGCAGGGTGGGTCCGCAGCGATGTTACGAACCGGGGACCTTGGTGAGATCACCGTGGGAAGCATCGCCGACATAGCCATGATTGATATGCGCACCATCGCTTTCACGCCGCTCAACGACATCACCGGACAGCTGGTGTATTGCGAGTCGGGGACGAGCGTCGTGCTCACGATGGTGGATGGGAAGGTCGTCGCGGAGAACGGACGCGTGACGAGCGTCGACGAGACCGCCCTCTTAGACGAAGCGCGTGAAATATTCGCGGCGAAGCAACCGGCTCTAAGACGTAGCAGCGTCGAGGCCGGTCGGCTCCTGCCCACCTACCTTGAGATGGTCCGGAGGGCCGCAGCCGCCGATGTCGGCATGACGCGATGGGTCGGCACGCGATGACGCAGCGCTACTCGTACTCGCCGATCATTGGACGATCTGGGGGGCAGTGGCCCGGTCAGCGTCGCCTTGCCGTGTACGTCGCAGTCGGTGTTGAGGAGTACCGACAAGGCGATGGGTACACCGAAGACCTGCTCCCAAACGTGCCGCAGCCGGACCTAGTCAACAAGTCATGGCGCGACTATGGCAACCGGGTAGGCGTCTTCCGAATTCTTGACCGGCTGCAGCAGTACTCCATTCCGCCGACCATCCTGCTGAACACGATGGTCTATGACACCGCTCCCGCGGTCACTTCTGTTGCGCGGGCGGCCGGTGCCGAGATTGTCGGACACGGCATTTCGAACTCCGATTCGCTTAGCGGACTGGACCGAAGCGCCGAGCGCGACTACCTCGACGCCGTCGCACACCGGATAGAGACCGAGGAGGGCGCTCGCCCTGGGGGCTGGTCCAGCCCATGGCTCACTCACACGTCCAGTACCGTCGACCTCCTCACTGAGACTGGGTACCGGTACCTGCTCGACCTGCGACCGGACGACCAGCCCGTGTGGCTCAGCTCCACGACAGGTTCGCTGCTGTGCATCCCTTACGCGCTTGAGCTCAACGACTCCAGCACGATCATCGGCCGTCAGGCGTCCGCGGCCGAGTTCGCTGACATGATCGTGGACGAATTCGACGAACTGCTAATAGCTTCTGAGGATCAGCCGCTTGTAATGAGCATCGTCGTCCACACGTTCATTTCCGGTGTGCCGTTCCGCTTGCGGCAATTCAGTCGCGCACTTGCGCATATCGCAGCCAACCTTGAAAACGTCTGGCTCACCCAGCCCCGCCACATCCATGATGCATTCTCATTGCGCTATCGAGCTGCATAGACGCCACCTCCCCCGAAGATGGAGACGTGTCCGCTAACGACGTCAGAGCTGGGTCTTTCGCCGCACGAACTGACGGTGCTTCCCGCGCCGGCAGAAGGTTACCTTGAGGGTGCTCAGCGGCACCGAGCTTGCCTCGCGGCGGGCTCGTCCAACTCGCCAGGGTCTTGGCTCGCCTAAGAGTGTTGGCAGAGACCGGTTGAGGATTGGGGGGCTCTCTTTGTTGCTCAGTCGTTCATAATCGGTGGCTTGGCATCGTCGGGGCGCTCCACGGTTATTTGGGCGCCCGCACCCCCGGACTGGCCCACAAACCTAGAGCCTGCGAGAGGGGCCACGCGACGATCCTCTTGGGGCTCGGAACCGCGTAGGTCGAGATCTTGCTGGTTCTAAGATCCAAGCCGACCACCGCCTCGGCGAGTCTCACCGCAGCTCCGATACCGTCGATCACTGGGACGCCAAGAGCGCCGGTGATCGCTTCCTCAAGACCGGCCATTCCGGCACAGCCGAGACAGATGGCCTCGGCATTGTCGATTTCGACGGCTTTGCGGGCCTCCTCTACGACGGCGCGAACGGCCCCTTCTGGGTTCTCGTCGATATCCAGCGTGCTCATCCCGCTGGCTCTCACCGATGCGCAGCGCTCCGAGAGACCGGCAAGGCGAAGACGGTCTTCGATCGCATGCACTGAGCGTTGAAGAGTCGTGACAACCGAGTATTCGCGGCCAACCATCATCGCCACATGCGCAGACGCCTCACAGATCTCGAAGACGGGCTGTTCGATCAGCTCCTGGAGGCCATCGCGGCCATGCTCGCCAAAGCCGGCCATAACGACTGCATCATAAGGTTCTCCGTAGGTGACGACGCGGTCCATGACAGCGACCGCTGACAGGTAGCTTTCAAAGTTGCAGTCGACAGCCTCCGCGCCAAAGTACGGCTTTAGAGTCACAACCTCTGTCCCTGTGGACGCATAGCGGTGGGCCGCCTCGGCGATGACGTCAGTCATCGATTGGCTGGTATTTACGTTGACTACGACGATCCTCATTTGGCCTTCCCTTTCGAGATCTCTCTTCGTGCAAGCATGTTTCTACCGGCACGACCAATGAGATGTGACCACATGTCCTCTGACGGTTGGGTTACACGCAGTGTTTATGCGGGCTCTCCGACGGTGACTCGGTGGATGGTTTCATAATGCTCTGTTTTCGCTTCATCGTTCGGGAAGTTGTAGCTCCGCTTGCCGCTCAAGCGCGCGAGGTGGAACCCCAACTGGCTGAGCGGCAGGGCCGCGAGCACGGGCGAGACCTCTTCAGGGACATTGGGCGGAAGCGGCAGATGAATCGCTTGTGCCGAGAGTGGCTGATCGCCAACGACGATAGTCGTGGCGCCGACGTAGGAGAGCTCGGAGACGATCTCGGCGGCCCGGTCGCTCGCGGCACCACTCGGGGCCACAACTACTACGGGCTCACCGGATCGCGTTGTGAAGTACTCCTCGTGAGCCCACTCCTCGATGTTGGTAGCTTTCGACAGCTGTTGAGGACCTTCCACCAACTTCGCCGCACCAAATCGTGCGCTTGCCTCGTTCGGCCCAGCGCCGAGGAAGGTGACTACGCGGGCGCCAAGCAGTTTCTCGGCCGCGGCGAGTACGGGCACCTCGCACATAGCCAAGGTCTCGGCAGCGAGTTCGGGCAACTTCGCCAACTGATCGCTCAAGCGGTCGCCAGCAATATGACCGCTGTCATCGAGCGCAGCCGCGAGGTTAAGCAGCGTCATGAGCATGGCGATGTAGGTGCTCGTGCCAGGCGAG
>Ga0187867_10003428_pt1 | contig 12675 bp, 15 predicted proteins | sample June2016WEW_13_1_FD_132976 | JGI IMG/M metagenome (GOLD analysis project Ga0187867, IMG submission 132976) | Peatland microbial communities from SPRUCE experiment site at the Marcell Experimental Forest, Minnesota, USA - June2016WEW_13_10 | ecosystem: Environmental > Terrestrial > Soil >... | reverse complement strand
ATTTTTCTATCATATACATCACTCTAAAATCATAGGAAGTCAACGGGTTAATAAGTTTATTTCTTAAGAAATAATTTGAGTCTGAGACACGAACTGGCAATAGTGTCTGTTCCATGGTTACTTCACCTCGTCCGCCCGTTTGGCTTTTTCCCCGCTGAAGGCCTCCCATCTCATCACAGCTACATCGACAAATCTGGGCTCCTGTTCCATCGCAAAGCATCTTCGGCTTAACTTCTCGGCCGCAATAATCTGGGTACCGCTGCCCAGAAATGGCTCATAGCAGATATCGCCCATTTCGGTGTGGTATTCTATCGGCCGCATGAATAGCTCCACCGGTTTTTGGGTAGGGTGGATATTAAGATTCTCCGGCTTAGGACTGACCGTCCAGACCGAGATTGTATTTGCCGGGGGTTTCTTACTTGGCGCTTGTCCTTCCACCCAACCGTAGAAACAAGGCTCGTGCGCCCACATGTAGTGACTGTGGGTCAAGATGCCAAAACCCTTGTACCAGATAATCTGCTGGTGAACGAGCAGCCCGTTGGCCGTCCAGGCCTGTTCTACCAACGCCTGCCGCCGGTGCGCATGCCACTGATAGATGGCAGAATTCGGTTTTAAGTGCGGTAGTCCTACAGCCAGAAAATCGGAGAAGAATTTCACCGAGGTTTCGGGATCATGGTAATCATCCCAATGTTTGCCGCCAAGGTTATAGTTTGTTCGCTGGCCGTCACCCTGTGGACCGTGAAAGTGGGAAGCGCCGTCATAATCCACCAGGTAGGGCGGGTCAGTGGCTAACAGCGAGGCTTTTTCATTATTCATGAGTTTGGCCACGTCGTCCGGGCTGGTGCTATCGCCGCACATCAGCCGGTGGTCACCCAAGAGCCAGATGTCACCCGTTTTGGCAACAGGTGCGTTCTGTGCGGCCTTCAGGGTCTCCTCGTAGCTAAAACTTTCCAGACGCTCCCTCTTCTCGCGGGCGTCCAGACTTTTTAATAGTTTCTTGAGTTCATCATCACCGAAACCGGACAGTGAGAGGTCGATATCGGGAACCTGTTTCAATTCCCCGAGTAATCTCGCCAGCAGTTCCTGGTCGAAAGAGCCGGAGATTTTATTCAGCGCGATGTTTAACAGGTGGGCTTGGTCCGCGGTCAAATCCACTAAAACAACCGGCACTGTTTTGTAACCAAGTTTCCTTGCGGCTAATAACCGCTGGTGGCCGCCGATCACCTTCTTATCTTCCCGGCGGGCGATGATGGGATCGATGAGTCCAAACTCCCTGATGCTGCGGGTGAGCGTTTCCAACTCCTGGTCAGAAATTCGCCGAGGGTTTGCCGGGTCGGGTCTTAATTCGTCAATGGGTAATTGCTCAATTTGAATTTGCGCTGTCTTCATTAATTTCCTCCATTGTTGTTTTCGTTCCGTAATGCTTCCATAATGTCAATATCTTTATGGGTCGTTGCGATGCCCAACCGCGCTCGGCTGGCCGGCGTCAAACCGAACTCTGCCGCGAGCGAACTCATCTGCTCTGCCGCCATCTTGGCAATAGCCACTTCCGGTCTGATTTCCAATCTTCCCCTGACTGTCACATATGTTGTCCCCTGGGTGTTTAAGACATCCTGTGCATAACGCCAGAGTGCGCAGGACACGCAGTAACCGGCCAGCAGGGCCATGTCCAGCTGCGTCAGCAGACCCAACCGGCCCAATTCCGGGGCTACCCGCGCCCACTCCTCTTTGGCTTCTGGTGAAAGCCAGTCCGGGCAGTCGGGTATTCCGCGGGCTGGCTGCACTGCATCCTCTTTGATTGGCCTCCGTGACGGATTCCCCTCCAGTCTTCTTTGTGCATTTGACTTTGCTATCGGTCCTCTTTTCCCCATGCTGGTACACCTCCTGAAATTCGATTCGGATTTTTATTTTGCAAAACCTGCGAAATCTCGCGCGAACCTGCGCACTCGGTTTCCGTTCCCTATCTCCAGAGGAAATGACCTCCCATACCGGTCGGCCATGGCCTCAACGTTGCACAGTGGCAAATTAGTCTTTGATTTGAGCCTTTCTATGATGGGTGGGGATGCCAGATCGTATGTCCATCCTGGGTACTAATAGAATCTCCCGGTACAACGCCAAAAGTTTCCAATTCACCTCCACAGAAGGGGCAGGCTATTTTTTCTTGATTGCCTCTAGATCGTCCACCCCTCACTGCATGCCACTGCCCGAAACCGAAAACTAGGGGTGTGCCTTTGAGCATCGACCAGAGCGCCATCATCTCTTGGGTGGAATGCCAGCTTGTTGCTCCATTAACTAGAGAATCAGCCAGCCATGAGCAAGCCATGCCTTCAGTTGCATTACGAGCCACTGTCTTTACTTGAAAAGCGCGGCTATCCTTTATTTTGTCAACCTCGGATTGAGGGATTACCAGCATAACGTTAATCTGACACTGCGCACCATCCACTGCAGGTATAAGAGCATAGAGACCACATTCCAAGTTACGTCTCTGACGCCATTCTTTGAATCTATCCCGAACCTTTTTCATAGACACTTTCGCTAAGGGGAAATTCTCATCATTTGTAAGGAGCACCAGAGAAAGCGGACCAACTAGTTTCGCTTTATGTTTTTCCCAGAATGAAAAGAACCGACTAGCCAAGCAACTCGGGCAAAGAGGAAGCCCGCAACTGATCGGGTAGGCCGGTGCCTTGCCGCAGCTCTTGCAACGATAAGCCCGATAATCCCGGTGACAACTCTGTACGGCATCGGCGGAGGCGTTTTCACCGGCGTCGCGCAACGCTTTTACTAACCTTTCTCTCTGTAACACCCTACCTTGTTCATAGTTACTCATACTGTCCATAAAGGGGGGTGTTTCACCTGCCAAATTGCGCAGTTTGCTTATTCCACCATGAATGCCGCACCGGGGCGAGTGGCATTTGAACTGGCAGCTTTCCCAGTCCACCGAAAGACTGCGAGTCCCGCCTTCATGTTTATCTTGATGGGCGAAACACCAGGTGGGATTGTCCCCGGGTACGACTCCCAATTTAGCCATCAGGCGCTGGAATTCTTGCCTCTCTCCGACGGATTTTGCATGGAAGTTATTACTGCTTCCAGTGGCTGTATGGTTGTGGTTTTTTTGTTGATGGTTGTCAGAATGGACATCCGGCGGGCACATCGGAATTAACAGCTTGAACTGCTCAAGATTGAATCGACGGTCCGGATGCAATTCGACTAAACGGGATAATGGTCGTGAATCATATTTTAAGTTTGGGAAACCCGGTAGGCGCAGGACACGGGCACGATCGGTGGCGGCAGGGTCAGCCCCAAGTACTGCAGCTAGGCCGTCTTCTATTTGTTCCACCAGACTCAAGTCAAAGGCCGCTTCAGACAAAAACCAATAAACCTGATTTTTACCGGGTGAGGTCTCCACAATAGCCGAAGGTGGCGGCACGATTACCGGCCAAGGAACTGGCCACCCGTGGTCAATATCTGCCCACAAACAATCCGCTCGTCCTACGTCATCCTTCCGGCCTCTACGTTGGACCCTTGGGCAGACACCGAAATGGATGTTGAAGTTGCCAATGAGCTGACGAGGAATAACCTGTCGCCAGTCATGTTTCCGAAGGTCTCCTATGCGGAAGAAATACTGCTGTGCGTTCCCCCCGTTTGAAGGAATGGCTCTAACCTCCAGGTACTGGTCATTGGGGGCATGGATGAATAATGTTTGGAGTAATTCTTCGGCGGGGCTGTGCGGTGCTTCTGATCCCCGAGAATCCTGACGAGTCCGGGCTTGCTGCGCGGTTACCATCAAACGCTCCTCTGCACCGAGGAGGTCAACTTTTTAAACTCCCACCAGCTCCCGCTCCAGTACTATCCTGAAGGGTTCGATTGTGTCCACTGTGTCAGCACAAACCAGCAGGATGAAGAAAACCAACTGGCACCATTGCAGAAACTGGCGGAAGCGCGAGGTTGGCAAATAGTCGGCATCTATCGTGAAAATGAAAGTGCCTGGCGAGCTAACCATCAGCCGGAACTGGCCAGGCTATTAAGAGATTGTGCCGGGCGCGAATATGATATTCTGCTGGTATTTGCCTTGGACCGGTTAACACGTCAAGGCTCGGCGTCAATCTTAAATCTGGTCAATACCTTCGCTATCTATGGCTGCAAAGTTATTTCTTACAACGAAAGCTGGACGGAAGCACCGGGCATTGCCGGTGAAATCATGCTGGCCATCGCGGGATGGGTGGCGAAGATGGAATCCGAAAGGAAAAGCCAGAATACCAAGGCTGGGATCGCCAAGGCCCGGTTAAACGGTGGAGGCCGGCGCGGCCCCGATAAAGACAAGAGAAAACGGCGCTGGGTAAAACGTCCGACTTTTCTCACGCCTGGCGTTTATGTTTCTCCAAGTCTGGCAACAAAAAGGCAATAATGTTCGATTTAAGGATATTGAAGTGAGCAGAAAATTTGGAAGTAAATCGCATCCAAGCCATAGAAAACAGGTGGTGGCCAGACGGCTTTCGCCATTTTCCAAAAGTTGGCGCTGCTTCTGGCGAATCCAGGGAATACTGGGCGAGTTAGGTTTTAACTACGAGGTTCAAAGAAATAAGTAGCCATAAATTATTTTGGGAGGTTTCTCATGGTCAAACGATTGGTGATTAGTAAGGTTTGTGATTTCATTCTTAATCTGCGGCATTTGGGCTTCAACGCTGCCTCATTGGAGGACGTTCTGGCTGCTACCGGAACCTTGTCCCTGGCTGATAAAGCCGAATTGGCTGAAGAATTGGTTGGTGCCGGTGCTACCATATCCGGTCAAGGTTTGGATTTTACCAATTTGAATATCGATGTTTTACGTAAGTCCCTTACCCTGGACGATCCTCTGGTAGCTATCCGATTACGAGTTGATGCTGGTGTGTGGTGGGAAACTGCTTCTGGTCGGGTGAAATTTGTCAAGGATCCGAACTACACATTTGCTGCTGATGATGAGGGTGAGGAAGAAGCCAAATCGCCGAAATTTAAGCAACTTCGTAATGATTCCACCGGTGAAAATCATCTGTTTTTTGACTTGTGAAAAGCGCTAGGAACTGTTGTGTAGTTGTAGTTTATAAGTAACCTTACTAAGTTCGGCGCTACCGCTACCACTTATAACTACAGCCGCAAAAACCATAACAGTCAAATCTTTAGGGAAAAGGGGAAAATGTTTGATGGAATATTACATTAAGACGATACACGTGAAGAATGGCAAGACCATAAGGGTCCGGTGTAGGAAATACATGACTTTTGGCGATAAGTACAATTCAGCAAAGGCAATGGCATTCATTTGTTTCTATCATTGGAAGTTCATTGATGGTAGGAGTGAAGGGTTATCTTTATCAGCAGTGTCAAAAGCATGTCCTGCTGTAAGCTATGACCAGTTAAATTCGCGACTCGGTAAGTGGGTGAAGTGGGGGTTTCTTTCAAGACGAAGTAGTACCACCGCAAATGGGCCCTGTTACAGTTATTCGTTAACTGATAAAGGAAAACTAACTGTTGAGAAAATACCAAAACCGATGTTTGAAAAATACCTAGCACGAATTAAAGCGGCACGAAGTGGAATGCATCACGATAGTACTGACAGTCAGGCTAGAGTTTGTCCAGGGAGCACCTTCATTATCAATAATTAAAATGATGTCGCTTTCACAAAATTTTAAGGAAGGGTAGTCGCCACACTCATAGAAAAAGAGGTTGCAAGCAATATCGACCACGTAGCTGAGTTAAATATAGATATTTTAGGAGGATAAAATGACCAGTGCAACACCAAAAGACAACTCTGGGATATTACCGGCCGACAGACGCTGATTTAAGACAGGCGATGGAAAAATAGTGAGGAATCAGGTCAGGTCAAAGTAATAAGGATTCTGAAATCACAGATTGGAGGTATACCGATGGAAGACAATAACAGCGCAAATAGAACAGAAGGTACAGGAGACGAAAACCAAAAATACATACCGCCCAAAGGTGTCTGGAGGAACGTTGCTGGCAATTGGCTCTTCATTTTGGATGGAGAGGAAGTGGACCATTCCGGAAAAGTGGTAGACAAACCACCGACCAAACCGGCCATCATCGACAAAAAAGATCACCTCGAATTTCCATTATAACAATATGTTGAAGATGAGCAGAAAATGCATAATTTATTAAATCATAAAAAAATAGTTGGCGCGACCCTTTACTGTCGTCTCTTTTCTGTGCCAAAAGGGGAAAAAATATGGGCCGACCGCTAAAGGAATGGCAACCAGCCTACCGGGATTGCGCGGATGGGAAGCGCCACCTGGCATATGCCCACCGGGCGAGCATGCGCGGCAAAAATGACCAGTCCCGGAACCTTATTCTGGTAATTCTATACCACCGGCGGTATACGTTAAAAAAATCCGATGGTTTGATGTTCGCTGAATTACTCCCTTTAGTTGCGCCTGTTGTGGGTGCCAGTTATTTGGAGCATCGTTTGCGAAATTGGTCTTCAGCGAAATGGGCTTATTTGACACGCGGGCCTGTCGTTAATGCTGAAACCGGACGGACAGCTTTTGCCTATGTGATCGCGAAAAGGGGCAAGCACATTATTGAAGATGTACTTACGCGGGGAAAATTACTTGAATATATTACAATCCTGCAATCAGTGCGAAGAGCAAAAGAAGACCGCAATAAGCAGGATATATTAAACAATTCTTCGAGGCCAGCGGAAAATGGCGGTATTAGTAATGGTCGAGGTGAAGCAACATGACAGGCGCCGGTGGTGTAATGGGCAGCACAATCCCCAGCCAGGGGAGTAGAGCGGGTTCAAATCCCAGCACGGCGCTCCATGACCTACGATTGATTCCCATTTCTCGAGTCGATGCTAAAACCTTAATCGTCAGGAATCATTACTCCCATACTTTACCTGGCGGGACCAAGATGAGCTTTGGGACTATTCTCAATGGCAGGCTGCTGGGGGTGATGACATTCGGGGTTGGCCCGTTCTACGGATACAAACTTGTTAATGATGCCACTTCAGATAATGTTGTTACGTTGACCAGGCTGTGGTTATCAGACGAGCTTCCCAAGAATTGTGAATCCAAAGTGTTGGGAATTGCTTTAAGGTCGCTTAAAAGAGATACCAGTCTGAAATTTGTACTGGCATATAGTGATCCAGCAGTTGGACATTTAGGAATAATCTACCAGGCGACAAACTGGCACTATACCGGATTGTCTTCAGCAGTGCCGTTATACGATATTGGGGATGGCACGTTACATCACTCACGTTCTCTGGCACACCAGTTAGGTAGCCACTCAATACGCTATTTAACATTGCAGGGAATCAATGCCAAGGCCGTTCCTCAATCAGCCAAGCACCGCTACATTTATTTTCTGGATGATTCATGGCAGTCGCGGTTGGCAGTACCGGTATTACCATATCCGAAGAAGGAGCGCGAGATAAATGGAAATAATTGAATTACCTATCGAAGCATTGAAAGAAGCAGTCTGGAATGTTAATCAAGTAGACGAGGCGATGATGCAGCGGCTGCGGGTCAGTATCAGGAAATATGGTCTGGTGCAGAATCTGGTTGTCCGGCAGATAGCTAACGATTATGAAGTTCTCTCGGGTAACCATCGCCTCAGGCTGTTGCATGAACTGCTCATAAAAAAGGTTCCCTGTGTCGTGGTAGATGTTGACGACGCCCATGCCCGACTGCTTGCCCAGGCTTTGAATCACGTTCATGGTGATGACGATTTGGGACTACGGGCTGAACTAATCCGGGAAGTAATGCAAGTGCTCCCGGAAGAAGAAGTACTGGCTATTTTGCCCGATACCATGGATGGGTTGAAAGGGATGGCGAATCTAGGGCAGGAGACAATGGCCGGTTATTTGCAGAACTGGGAGAAAGCGCAAGCCGTTAGATTGAGGAACCTCATTTTTAAGCTGACCCAGGAGCAGTTGCAATCGGTAGAAGTGGCCATCGATCAGATGTTACCGGAAGCCAGGAGACAGCGAGGTGCAAGTCCAAACGCACGTGGTACTGCATTGTATTTAATCTGTAAATCATTTTTAGATAAGGAGAACAAACATGACAACTAATGAACAAGGTTTAAGCACAAAGCCAAATCAATCACTGCAATGTCCGGTATGTAATGAGCCGATGGCATTTCAAATCGCGCGGGGCAGAAAATCGGGGAAGCCCTTTTTGATGGTGAAATGCCTTCGAGATGGGCGCCATTTTCGCGGTTTCGTTGGCGACAGGGACTACGTGGAGCGGCTACTCGAGCGTCTTGAGGTGGGGAACAATGGCAAGACAATTAAGGAACCACAAGAAAATTCAGCCGCTGCTGAAAATTGAGCGTTGACACGTATACGCAGCATGTATACACTGTACGAACACAAACTGCAGGAACGCCTGCCAAATCAGAAAATGCTTGAAAGAAGACGGTTATGAGCAATAAAGGCGATCAACCCATTAGAGTAGCAACATATGCCCGGGTTTCGACTCAAGAGCAGGCTACGGAAAATACGAGTATGGCGTCTCAAGAAGGACAGTTAGCTGCATATTGTCAGATGCGGGGATGGACGATTATAAATAGTTACGTCGATCCTGGATTTACCGGCAAGAACGGCGACCGACCTGGCCTTAAACAACTCAGGAATGATGCAAAGATAGGGCTATTTGATAAAGTTGTAGTTTGCAAACTTGATCGTATGGCCCGTAATCTTCGTCTGCTCATGGATATTGAATCTGAACTCAGTGAATATCACGTTTTCCTAACTTCCGTAAAGGAAAGTATTGATACTTCTGGCGGCACCGGTAAAATGGTATTCCAGTTATTCGGGATGATCGCAGAATGGGAGCGCGAAACAATCATTGAAAGAGTGAGAAGCGGCAGGATTCAAAGATACAAAGAAGGCTGTTGGGCATGTGGCAGACCGCCATTCGGCTACTCTTATGATAAAACGTCTCGGAAGTTGATAATCAATGAAGATCAGGCAAAGATCGTCAGGTTCATTTTCAACGGCTACAACTCCAGCAAATCATTAACAGCCGTGAACAAAATTCTTGATAGCAAAGGGATTCCCACGATCCGCGGCAAGAAAAGGGGTTGGGTCGATTCGGGAATCCGTTTTATCTTAATCAACCCTATATACAAAGGCACCTTAATCGTTAACCGGAAATGTCATATCGCTAATATCAATAAAATCGATATGAGTAAGGCTATTGTAATCAAAGTACCGGCAATAGTTAGTGAATCCGTTTGGAGCATGACTCAAAACCGCTTGGGAAGAAATAAGAAAATCAAGCCGCCTCGTAAAAACAAGTGGCTTTTGCAAGGGTTGATAACTTGCGGCCTATGTGGCCTGAGTTACCAAGGTCGATACCAGGATTCCAAAAACCGATGCTATGCCTGTAGGGGTAGATTGAAAGCCTCTCATACGGATGGGTCGCCAAGATGTTATGGCCCTATTCTTAATGCCGACTGGTTGGAGGACGAAGTCTGGAGAAAGATTGCGGACATTCTCCAAAACCCCGACAAACTGGGTGCAGTGATTCGAGATACTTTGGAGATACTAAGGGTTAGACAAGCTGAGTTAGATTTAACTCTAAAACCAATCAATGAAAAGTTACTTGACATTACTGACAAAAAAGCCAGGCTGGCTGACCAATGGGTAATAACCAACATGGACCCAGACAAATATAAAAAATTACAGTCCAATTTGAATAAAGAAGAAATCAGGTTAAAGTCGCTTAGGGCTAATATGTCTCCATCACGGCTGGCTGAATTGGAAAATATCAATGAAACATTGGGATATTGGCAGAACCAGTTTAATACTGAGGCGGTAGGAATTGAAGGTATCGGCGGTGGATTAAAACTATTGGAGAAAACAAATCCTTCAGTCAAAACCTACGGATTTGATGATATGAGCCTCGTTGAAAGTATTACTTCTACAACCATCAAACGACAAATCCTGGAAAAACTGCAGGCTAATTTAGTAGTATTTCATGATCGAATTGAAATCGGTTGCCAAATCCCCATCGAGGCTGACAAATCCTTTAATTTAATCCTGAATTTAGATTTGCCACCCACACGCAAAGATCGGCGACATGTCACGGCAAAATCATGAATTCTATTAATTTCGTGGGGACTTGGATGACACGGAAATTTGCCCAATATTACCGGACTCACAGTAAATTGGCGTTTGGTTCTCCAACGAGAAATACTGTGCCAAATAAGATGGATAAAAAATGACAACAGCGGGCGTTTATTGCCGGGTTTCAACCGACAACCAGGAACGGGAAGGCACAAGCTTACAAACTCAGCTTGACGCTTGTTTAAAATATTGTCAGAACAAGGGTTATGCTGTAAGTCATAGCTTCAGCGAGTCTTACTCTGGACTAACGTTAGAGCGGCCTAAACTCGGAGAGTTAAGAGAACTTGCCCGAAATGAGGATATCGACGTTATCGTTTGTTACTGTCTCGACCGTCTCTCCCGTGACCCGGGACACGGCGTCATTATCACTGAAGAACTGGACAAGCATGGGGTCAAGTTAGAAACCGTAACCGAAGATATTGACAATTCTGAATTAGGTAAGTTAATAAGCTACATCCAAGGTTATGCTTCTAAACTAGAGGCTCAAAAGATTCGCGAGCGCACAATGCGGGGTAAATTAGCCCGTGCCAAAGCAGGGCGAATACCCAGTGGCAGTGGGTCCACCATTTACGGATATGATTACGTGAGGGTGTCCCAAGAAAATGGCGGCCGCCGTATCATAAACGAAAACGAGGCATCCTGGGTAAAGCAAATGTACGGATGGTTGGTCAATGAAGGATTGTCTACCAATGCAATTACCTATCGCCTTAGAAGTTTGAACGTACTTACCAAATTCGGCAACATCTGGGGTAGGCAATCGGTCCTGGCAATATTAAAGAATCCCGCTTATACCGGCAAAACCTACGTCTTTACCACCGCAAAAGGCCAAAAGAAATTCAGTAGACCGCAAACAGATTGGATTGAGATACCAAGCGTCACGCCAGTAATCATTCCCTCTGAGCTATTTGAGGCTGCCCAAAAACAATTGCGCGTGAATACCAATAAATCACCGCGCAATCAAAAATACGAATATCTATTACATGGACATATTCAGTGCTGCCAATGTGGACGCTCCTACTATGCTGGTTTTGCTTCAGCAACTTATAAGGAAAAGCGGCGTGTCCGATTATATTATCGTTGTTCGGGAAAGCTAAAAATGTTGGCTCCGATTGACCTTTGCCAGAATAAAAATTGGACCGCAGCAAAACTGGAAACTGTTGTGTGGGCAGAAATAGAACATATCTTAAGCCACCCGGGTGATTTCATTGCTGAACTTGAAAGGCTGCATCACAATGCTGACGAGATGGAAATACTCAAGACAGAATTAAATCAAATAGAGCGACAGCTTGCGGCAATAGACCGGGAACAGCGCCAGCTCTTACAGTGGGCGCTTAAAGGATTCCCTGAAACCCAGGTTCTGGCTGAAAATAAACGCTTCAACAAAGGACGTGAGAATTGGCAGGGTCGCAAAGAAGAACTTGAAACCCAGATTAAAGGAAGTCAAGAATCCGTTATTAGCATAAAAAAGATAGAGCATACCTGTGAACTGTTACTGCTGCAACTTAGGGATTCGGACTATGCGACAAAACGGAAGTTCGTTGAAAATGCACAGATTAAAGTCTGGCTCGACGACGAAAATGTTGAAATAACCGGCTTGATACCGACCGAAGACGAGGCTATTACTCAGATGCGATTTCGGTGGCAGGCCAAAACGTTTTGATGCGTTTGCATTGATTTCATTGGGAGTGTGCACCACATAAATCATAGGATGCTAGATTCCTATGGACTCGGATAAATCCACGAATGTAATCCTGAATTTGAGTGTATAGTAAACCCGCTATGTATCTATTATTCTTTTTGTTTGGCCAGCCATTCAATGTGTATCTTGCATTCAGCTTTAATTTTACTAAATTCAGGGTCACCAGTAACCAAAGCAGCATTTCGTAGCTGTGCCACCGCAGCGGCAAAACAGTCAGCGTAAGCTATAGGGCAATCCATTTTCAAGTGGGCTGCCGCCAGAGTAACAGTACGATCGGCATTTATGATATGAATGGGCAATTCATCAATCCGTATTAAAGTATCCTGCGCTGCAGAGAGTCCCCTTTCCCGCTCGACGATATACATCACTTCACCCAGATTGACCACACACATATATAGTTCGCATTTTCTTGCTTTTGCGGCTATCAGTAATTCTTTAACGCGAGCGCTACCTTCCTCTGCCTCAAAATATGCAAGAAGCGCATAGCTATCCAAGATATATTCATTAATCGGAAGTGTCCTATTTTCCTCGTTCTGCATCTTGCCGCCTGGATTTCACCAATTCTTTGACCAAGGAAGTTTTCCCTCTTAACATACCACATGAGTTTTTAATTGGGTTCTCTGATACGGGTACTAAAGAGATAACGCCTCCATAGTCAGTAATATGGAATTGGTCGCCTTTCTTGAGTCCGTAGCGCTTCCGTAATTCTTGTGGTATTACTACCCATCCTTTTTCTGAAAGTGTTGAAGTATTCATAAAATAGTATCCTTATATCCTTTCTCATATTTAGTATATACCAAAACAGCAAAAATATCTACGATTATCCACCTTAAGCATCACATCATATGTAATT
>Ga0187867_10003425_pt1 | contig 12685 bp, 7 predicted proteins | sample June2016WEW_13_1_FD_132976 | JGI IMG/M metagenome (GOLD analysis project Ga0187867, IMG submission 132976) | Peatland microbial communities from SPRUCE experiment site at the Marcell Experimental Forest, Minnesota, USA - June2016WEW_13_10 | ecosystem: Environmental > Terrestrial > Soil >... | reverse complement strand
GTTCCAGTCGCCTTCGACCGAAATCTGGAACCGTGCCCACATGGGCTGGGTTATAGACCCGATCGGGACCATGTGAAGGCGCGCCCGGTAACCGAGCGAACGGAGCACATTGGTGATGTAGGCTGCCTCTTCGGGTGGTACAGCCCCCTCGTCGGAGGATCCCCAGACGGTCACCATGTCTCCCTTTGTGCCGGACGCGACGACCAGTGTCTTGGCGAGCGTCAGGTCGGGAGCCGTCCAGCCCCCGTCACGCGTAGGGTGCAAAGTGTACGGGCAATACCGCTGGTAACCGAGCAGACCGGGCAAGAGAGGCTGGCAACTCGGTGTGGCCACAGTGGGCCCGCCGTACATCTCCATGATCTTGCGCCGGTCGATGGCAAAGTTGAGCGCTTTTCGGGCCAACAAGTTGTTGAACGGGGCAACCCGGGTGTTGAGAGGGATGAACTCCACCACAAATGACGGGTTCGAACGCACCTCAGACGGGTCCTCGACTTCGAGAGCGTGCAAGTCCGTCGGCGGGATTGACTGCCACGTCCAGTCGGCCGTGCCCTGTGTGACCTGTCTTTCCACGTCCTGTTCGGAGGAGAGGGTGCGCCAGATGACCTCATCGGGGTTACCTTCGGGCTGAGCGGCGTGGGACCACTCGCGAAAGTAAGGGTTCCGCTCGAATGCGACCTCGCGCGGCGTAACCCTGGCGATGCGGTAGGGACCCGTGCCCGGGACCGGCGTTAGCCCCATGTCGCGCTCAGGCGTGTCTGGCGGGACGGGCGCCGCATAGGCGAAGGGCGTGAGCTTGTCGAGGAAATCTGGGTCGGGGGCGGTGAGATGAAAGACGACAAGGCCGGCCTCGTCGTTGGTGACCACGCCCTGGGACAGGTCGCAGTTGCCCGGGTGATCCTGGCAAGCGGCGGCGCCGACCAGGCCGCTGTAAAAACTGGCCCCAGGAGAACCGAGTGCGAAAAGGCGCTCCAGCGCGTACCGGAAGTCGCTCGCCTTGACCAAGGCCCCGTTTGAGTAACGGATGCCTTGGCGGAGCCGGAAACTGTAGGTGCGACCGCCGTCTGTTGGAGCAGGGATCTGGAGGGCGAGGTCGGGTACCAGCCTCAGGCCATCCGGGCCAGGCGCAGCCTCGTATGTGACCAAGGTGTCGTAGGCCAGGCGCGAGAAACTGCCCGCTTCCATCCCGCTGTACATCGCCGGGTCGACTGTGCTGAAGCCCTGAGTGCTGACGAGCACCAGCGTCCCGCCTCGGTCACCCCCATCGGGGGCGGACGACGCCACCCAAACCCGTCCGAGCCCGAGAGCCAACGCGATGGGGTTGCCGCCGACGTCGAGGCTGGCGACGACAGCAAAGCGCCGCGGGCTTATACGCGAGACGGTTCCAGAGTACTGGTCGGCCACCCAGATTGCGCCCTGGCTGGCCGCCAATGCGGCTGGCCCGCTACCCACGGCAATCGTGCTGACCACCGTAAATGTGGCCGGGTCCAGCGCTGAAACTGTGCTGTCCAGGTTGTTGGCGATCCACAAGTAACCCCCGCCGACGCTGATCGCCGACGGGCCGTTGCCAACGCTCACCGTGCCGACCTCTTGCCCGTTCGAAGGGTCGATCGCCTCGACGGTCCCGGAGCTATAGGCCGCCACCCATATCAAGCCATCAGCCAAGGCGATCGACGTCGGGTGCACATCGAGGGAGAAGGTGCGCAGGACCGACCCCGATAACGAGCCCAGTTCCACGAGATCCTGGTTCGTAGAGTCCGCCACCCACACGCCGCCGTCTCCATACGCCATCGCTACAGAGCCCGTCTGTGCCAGTTGGGCCGTCCAAGTGACGGTGGCGGTCGCGGGGTCGATCCTTTCTACCGTCGCGCCGAGCGTGCTGGAAACCCATAAAGCGCCTCCGCCGCTCACCAAGCTGCCCGGTTCGCCCTCGACCGGGATGCGATCGACCACCGTGCCCTGGTCCTGGTCGACCTCGAGCACTGCACCTGCGCTGGGGCTGGCCACCCACACGTCCCCGCCGGCTACAGCGATGGCCCCGGGCTCGGCTGGGAGCTGCACGCTTTCGGTCGGATGGTCGGAGCGGCTGGCAATGGCAACCAGCATGTTGGCGTCGCCGGCAACGGCCAATATGGCTCGCTGGCCTGGTACCCACAAGAGAGCTGCCACCAGGGCGACGGCGGTGATAGTGCCGGCGGAGACCGCCCACTTCCAGGCCCGGTGGCGCCTGCGGCGCTCAACAACCGGCACGGCCCGGCTCTGGGCCTTAGGCCGAGAGGACGGGGCTGGGACCAACGCCTCGTCGTGCCCGAGGATGCGCTGCTCCAGCTGGCGTAGCTCCGGTCCCGGCTCCAACCCGAACTCCTGGGCCAACTGGCGGCGGCAGGTCTGCATGGCGGCGAGAGCATCCCCTTGCCGGCCGGCACGGTAGAACGCCGCCATAAGGTGGGCTACTAAGCGCTCACGTGTGGGATGGTCGCCCACTAGATGCTCAAGTTCAGGGACCAGTTCTGCTCCCAGGCCGAGGGCCAGATCCGCTTCGACCCGTCGCTCGAGCGCTGCCAACCGCTGCGCGTCGAGTTGGTCAGCTATGCCGGAAGCGAAGGGCTCATAACGCAGGTCCGCCAACGCGTGTCCTCGCCATAGGGCGAGGGCCTCACGGAGTGTTGCACCAGCAGCTTCAGGGTCCAGGGGTAGGGTTTGCTCGGCTGCCGCGACGAGCTGGCCGAAGGTACTTAGGTCGAGTTCGCCCGCTTCGAGGTGGAGGAGGTAGCCCCCGGGTCGCCTCTCCAGGCGGTCCGCGCCGAGAAGCCGGCGAAGCCTGTAGACGTAGGTGTCCAGGGTCTCCGAAGCGGAGGCCGGGGGCTGTTCGCCCCAGATTCCCTCAATCAGCGTCTCCTTGGACATGGGCTGATCGACCTGCAGGAGCAGCATCGCCAGAACCGCTCTCTGTTTGCGGCCCCCCAAAGGCACCGCACGTCCGTTCTCCACCACCTCTAAGGGACCAAGCACGGCAAAGTGCATTCAGCGATTTAACCAGGCTGTTCAGCTTTTCTCCAGGGAGTTGCGAGGCGAGGTTCGCATACTTACCAACTTGCGAAGAGGAGACTCATGCCCGATTGACGCTCAAAGGGATGCGGCTCCCGTACGGTGAGGGGGGAATCAATCGTGTCCAATGCCAGTATCAGCCTCCGAGAGGGGAGAAGGCGTCGGTTGTTCCGTGCTGGCGGGGCTCTGTCACTTCTCGTGGGCTCTGCCTTTGTATCGCTGGCGGCCGCAACGTCGGCGTCGGCTGCGACGTTGACGGTATGCCACGTGGGCTGTGCCTACACCCAGATCGCTCCTGCAATCGCAGCTGCAAGCAATGGCGACACCATCAGCGTCGGCCCTGGCACCTACCTCGGCGGATTCACGATCGATGAGAACCTGACGCTCAACGGTGCCGGTGCTCAAAGGACGATTATCAGCGGCGGCGGCCCGGTAATCACCGTCGGGAGCTTCACGGCCACGCTTGAGCCGTCCGTCTCGATTACCGGCGTAACGATCACCAACGGCGTAACGAATTCGAGCCCGATATCAACGGCCTATGTGGGAGAGGAGGGGGTGATCGCGTACGGGGGCGGCATCTTCATCCCGCCGACCGAGGACTTCGCCACGGGCGCAACCCTCACCGTCAGCAACAGCGTCATCACAGACAACACCGCCGCACCAACCACATCGGTCGATGCAGGCTTCTCATGTGGGACCCAGGACTGCCAATTCGCCCAGGGCGGCGGAGGCGGTATCGACAACTGGGGCATCCTGACGGTTGACAACACGATTGTCAGCGACAACGAGGCGGGGGGACCTCTAGCAAGCGACGCCGACGGCGCCGGTATATACACGCAGGAAGGTGCCCTTAACCTGAACAACAGCGTCGTGACCGGCAACCGGGCGATCGCCGTCGCACCAAATGGTCGCTTTGCCGAAGGTGCGGGCATCATGTTCGACACGACCGTCTCGGCCGGAGCGTGCACCCCGTGCACCCTGTCTCTTCGAGACACGACCGTGAGCCACAACAGCTCCAGTCTCACCAACAACACGCTGCCTGCATCGGTAGGCGCGCAGGGAAATATGGGTGCCAATGCCGGCGGCGTCCATGTGGGAGACGGCATTTCCACGACGGTCGAGAACACATCGATCGACTCCAACTTGGTGACTGCAACCGACCCACAAGGCGAGGGGACGGCCATCGACGCTGGCATGATCGTCGGGTACAGCCCGCTCATCATGAGCGACACTCAGGTCGACTACAACCAGACGACAACAACCTCCCTGACTACGGCAGATGTCGGACCAGACGGCGACGCCCTCGAGCTTGACGGCGGGGGCAGGATCAGCAACACGAGTATCGACGACAATTTCGATCTGCAAACATCTCCGAGCGGCCTAGCCGACACGAACGGGGGCCTGTTTGTCTCCTATTTCGGTAATCCCGGCGGTCCCCAGCTGGTGACGGTGCAGGACAGTGATATCAGCGGCAACCTCACCGAATCGTTCAGCGAGACAGGCACGGCCCAGGTCGAGGGCGGGGCGGTCTTCAACGACAGCCTGCTGCTGATGCGCAACGACCAGGTGAGCGACAATGTCGTGCGAGCGGAAGGCCCGAGCGGCCATGCCCAGGGTGGAGGTATCTGGAACGGCTTTGATGCGGTCACCGGATCCAGCCCGCCCGTGCAGCTGGCCCTCGTGAATACGAGCGTCACACACAACGTCCTGCAGGGAGGCCAAGGCGTCAGCCTCCAAGGCGGCGGTCTCTTTACAGCCTAACCCGCGACGCTGACTCTCACGGACTCACAAATCGCCTTCAACCACCCGGACCAGTGCTTCGGCTGCTGACCCGAACAATCTCGGCAAGCAACCGGCATAGGCGTTGGCGGGACGGGTGTCGGCATTGCGCGCAATAGGAGGTCGGGCAGACGGATCCGAGGGTCAGCCCGCTGGTTGTTGGAGGGAATCGGCTTCTGCCAAGTCCAAGAGCTGATTGCAACGCCGATCGCAATCGCGACCAGCACAGCACCCGTTAGTTAGACGAATGCCTTCACGACCCCAGCGTAGGCTCCTTCAAACCCGCTTCACAGCGGGAAAGGCAGTCGAAATTTGCCTTCCGACGCGAACCCCTAGGCGCGGCAGTGGGGTGGGTCAGATACAGGATCGGGCACAGAGTCGCCATCACGAACTTGTGGAGACCAACTCTCTAATCCTGTGGAGACTCCCCCACCGTTGCGAAACGGATCCTGCTCACCGCAGTTCTGTGAACACTCCTCTGGGGGATGTTCACAGAACTGTGTGCGAGTTCCCTCGCGGCGGTGTCTGTGACTTGATTTGCGCCAATCGCGGGTAGAGCGAGCATCAAGGAAACGGCCTAAACGGGAGGCGGCGCGCTGAAGTCCTTCGCGGATGCGCGAAGGACTTAGTCAGTGACAACGATCGGTTGTCGAGTCGGAACTCAGCCGGGTGGGCCCGTGTCCTCTGGGTGGCGTGCGAGCTGGCCCAGCAGCTCCGACCAGATCCCTATTCTGCGCTTTTGCCGTGTGCGAGGTTAGCGCTCGGCGTGTTCGAACTTGGCGCGAAAGCTGCGGACGCGGTCGAGATTGACACCGCGAAAGTGAAACCGAAGAGCACGGTGCTCTTGAGCAGACCTAAGACCCGGAGAAAGCCTCGCTGGATATTGACAAAGCCTGTGGCGTGTACGTCGTGCGGATCGTGAGCGCTGCCTGCAGGCCTACTGGCTTCCAGATGCCTGGCTGAACGATGAGGCGGAGGGGACGACTTTCGAATGAGAACGTATTGATCGCCTCGGAACGAAGGGTTCCGTCTGGACTCGCAACAATGAGGCGGTCTAGGTGGGCGAACATCGCAGCTCTTAGCCCGCCGTCCGCCGAGTTAGCGACGGTAGTCACTGGTGCTGTCAGTCTCCCGGCCGCGCTTCAGGGATCCTGCCAAAATGGCTCTCGCAGGTAGAGGCTATTGCCGAGGGCGGCTATCGAATCCGGTCGTGACACACCTGGGGAGGTGGAGGCCGACGATTGTCGAAGCCAAAGAGCCCATAGCATCCTGCACGCGCAAACTCGTTCAGTCCTGCCGTTATTTCGTGATCGGGCTCGAAGGGACCAACCGCCCTCGGCGACGTACTCGCGCCGCCGCACAGCCCAGGGACCGAGAACGGCCACGGTGCGAGCCACCTTGGCAGTGACGGTTGCAGCGGCGCTGGCCCTAGTAGTGAGTGGCGGTTCTGTCCCCCTCGGTGACGCTGGAGCCACCAAGCCCGTGCTGGATTCGGGAGCACCGAACTTCCTCGCGACAGCCAATGGCGTCGTCTGGTCGTTCTCACAAGGGGCACTCCGTAGCACAGACGGCGGCGAGACCTGGCGGACCGTTTTTCCTCCGAACACATCAGCAAGCGAGATCGGTCCCGCCGCGAGCTATTTCTTTGGGCCCGAGGACGGCTGGATCGTGAATGTAGGCGCGGGCGTCGACACGACCGTCTACCGCACATCGGACGGTGGAGAGCACTGGTTCCAGTCCGCGGAGTTAGAAGGAGTGCCGTCGGCCGGCACCAACGTCCTCTTCTATCAACTGTTTTTCTCCGACGCCGAGCATGGCTGGCTGCTCGGAGTCGGCACCGTCTTTCTCCCCAGCGTTGCTGACTCGCTCACCGAGTCACTCTGGCGAACTTCGGATGGCGGGCGCACCTGGAGCGAGACATCGAACGAACTGCCGCTGCAAGGTCTCGCACTCGCCTCCTATGGCTCAACGGCCTGCCCGACCTTCAGCCCTACTCACGTTGCCTTCGCGAACGCCGATGTCGGCTGGTTCACCGAGGGCGACTGCGAACACGGTTCCGCTCATCCGCTGGTTTGGATCACCCATGACGGGGGCCTGCAATGGATGCCCTCCTCCTTGCCGGCACCGGCAGGCGGCTGGCGGCAATGGGACGTGCTCGACCACGGCGGAACTGACGTTGGGTCCCCGTATGTGGTCGGATCAGCGGCGTCGCCCATCATCGTGGTACCGGTCTCGGTCGGGATCTCCCGCCTTGTGATTGAGCGCTCGACCGACATGGGGCGAAGCTGGCAGATCGCAGGGAGCGTCGACACCCGGGCGCTGCCATTGCAGAGCACACCAGCCGACTGGTTCGACCCCATCAACGCGCTTGACTGGGTGCTGGCAGCGCCCGGCGGGCTTATCGAGACGACCAGCGCCGGCCGGACCTGGACCTTTGTGCGCTCGCCATACAGCCCTTCCGGTCAGCCCGCCTCGTTCACATCGCCCATTTACGGCCTCGTGCAAGGGACCGGCACTGTCGTCGCCATGCGCACACAGAACGGAGGCCGTACATGGACCGCAGAGTCGGTCCCCCCGTCTGGTTACGAGCCCTCAGCGGTTTCGACTGTCGCGATCGCGGGACCGCATCTGGCCTTTGCAGCTGGGGCGGCGGGACTCCTGGCCTCAACCAACGGCGGGCGGACCTGGGTCGAGCGACTCGCGGCGGCCTCATCAGTGGGCCAGCTAGACCTCGTCAACAGCCAGGTCGGCTTCTCCCTGGCCGACAGTGCATTGATAAGAACCACCGACGGGGGTGTCAGCTGGCAGGGTCTCCTTCACCCGGATGCGGGCGGCGTCGCCGGGTTCGACTTCTGGTCGGCGAGCGCGGGAGTGGTCTCGGTCGGCTACCAACGGCTCTACCTCACCTCAGACGCGGGGACGACCTGGCAGCCACTACGTCTCCCTCGCGGATGGACGATCGCCGATGCCACAGTAGGTGGGGGTCAGCCGGCCGAGATCTGCCTGGGCGCCAACGGTATCGCCTGGGTTGTCGCTAACCGCGGCAATCGCTACGGCGTCCTCGTCAGCGCAAACTCGGGACGAAGCTGGCGAGTCGCACTTTCTCCTGATCTGCTGCCTCTAAGCGTTTACGCCCACGAGCCTGCCGGTGCAGGAATCGCCGCGTGCCGAGGAGATGCTGCCTGGGTGCTCGTGACCCAGCCTGCAGGCCCCATGGACATGCAGGGCATCCCAACCACCTTCGACCTGCTTCGCAGCCTCAACCTCGGCCGGTCCTGGCTGGATGTACTGCGCTCACCAAGCGAGGTAAAAGTGGCCAGGCCGAAGCTGCCCTCTCTTCGCGGCGGCCCGCAGGCGGCACCTTTTCTTTCCGGACCGTTCGAGCTAACGCTGGCATCACCGACCGCCGCGTGGTTCACGACGCCTAACGGGGACTTCGGCGCCATCACCTTCGCCTCTACCGGAGATGGCGGCCTCCACTGGAGGATCCACTCATTCCAGGAACCACAGGGCTCGCAACGTTCGCCGTGGCCCTTCCCGCTCGACAGCACATGGCTCACCACGGCTTCGATCGACGCTGTACACGCCTGGGTGCTCTTCAGTGCGGCCAAGGGCACCGGCGACAGTTACCTATACGAGAGTAGTGACGGAGGCTCGGCCTGGAGACGACTGACGGTATTCAGATATTTCGCTGCCTAGGGCCGATTCGCCATCGGGCGCTGTGGAAACTTACCCTCTTAGCCTGTGGTGGCCACCGTAGCCAGCGCGCTCGAGCCCTGCTCAAAGCCTTTTGTGAACACTCCTCCAGGGGGGAGTTACCTATAGTGACTCTCCAATGCTCCCGTACAGACGCAGACTTGCTGGGGGGCATTGTAACGATCTTGTGCCACTAGTTGGACCGTGGGCCGGCGCTGAAGTTTGGCCGGGAGACGGCAGGTCGCAACTCATTCGACGCTCGTAGAAGCTCCTGCGGAAGGGCAACGAGCACCTGTAACGGCAACGTGTTCACGGAAGCGAGAAACTGGGAGAGGTTTGGGACGGAGAGGGATGGGAGTGGGAGAGGCAGACACACTTGGACGGGTAGCGCTTGTGACTGGAGGCGCAGGGGGAGTCGGGGAAGGAATAGTCGTCTGCTTGGCAGACTCTGGCTGGGATATCGCCATCAACTACCGGGCCAGCGAGGAGAACGCGTTGCGACTGGAGCAAAGAGTCATCGCTGCTGGGCGCCGCTGCTTGCTGCTGCCTGGCGACGTAGGTGACGAAGAGGATGTGAAAAGGATGTTTGAGCTAGAGCTTCGGGAGATGGGCGCGCTTCACTTGCTTGTGAACAACGCGGGGAGGCAGACCTGGGCACCGCTCGTCGAGTTGGCTCCAAGCGACTGGGACCAAACCATTCGTGTCAATCTCCGAGGCACATTTCTTTGCACACAAGCAGCAGCAAGAATCATGGGTACCGGTGGCAGCATCGTAAATACCGGTTCGGGTGCCAATCGTGTGCCGTTTCCCAGACTTGTTGACTATTGCGCGTCGAAGGGCGGCATTGAGGCCTTTACGCGTGTGGCAGCAGTGGAACTGGCCGAACTGGGTCTTAGGGTCAACTGTGTGGCGCCAGGAGCGATCGAAATTCCTCGTACCCAACGTGAGAACCCGGAGTACGCTGCGACTTGGTCGCGTATTACACCGGCCAAGCGGGTGGGCACGCCGGAAGACGTCGGAAACGCAGTTGTTTTCCTTGCGGGCGAACAGGCGACTTTTATTACTGGTCAGACTCTGTTTGTCGATGGAGGACTGTGGTGTCAAGGACCGTGGCCCTACGGTGTGGAGGATGGTGGTTCCTAAGCCAGTTGCAGTGGCGGCAGCCCTCGTACCTCCTAACAGCTGTCGTACGACGAATGTCGATCCATCTGCGGACGAGTCCCGTTTCGCGGGGCTTTAAGCGGCCGGCAAGAATCCGACCGGTTGCCAAGTCGACGACCGCCCGGTCCCCGGAGCTACGGATCCCTGCTTTAGCTGGAGTCCCCGGGGGCTGGTGGGCGAAGGCCATCGAGCGCCGCTTGCAGGATCGGTTTGAGGTACTGGGCCACAACCGGCAACGGGTCGATACGCTCTCTTGGGTGCCGATCGAGTTCGTCCCCGCTGACTTCACAGTTCCGACCGAGTTGACGTTTGATGGCTTTCGCCTGGAGCCGCTTGGACCGGAACACAACGAGCGCGATTACGCCGCCTGGACGTCGAGCATCGAGCACATCAGAGCGACTCCCGGGTTCCCATGGGGCTCCTGGCCGATCCTGATGACAGCCGCCGACAATCTGCGAGACCTCGAACGCCACGCTGAGGACTTCCAGCACCGACAGGGATTCACCTATACGGTGCTCGACGTCGCAAGCGAGGTGGTCGGGTGCGTGTACATCTATCCCTCACGCAAGGAACACCTCTCGGCACAGGTGCGCTCCTGGGTTTGCGCAGACAGAAGCGACCTCGATCGACCCCTCTACGATGCGATCCGCACTTGGCTGGAGAGTAACTGGCCATTCCAAACAGTCGAGTACGCGGCACGCAACAACGAGTAACTCCGACCAGACATGGCTGGCTCCCGAAGCCCCGTCTCGTGGGCTAGGGAAGTGCGCCCTTCCAAAGCAAGTCAAGAAAAATCGACCGGTCCCTCGAGCTTTGTGAGTTGTCTTTCGAGCCGCATGGAGCGAACACCATGAGTCGGTTCGAAATCTACAGATAGCATCGGCACCTAGACCGATCATTACGCCGTCAAGCGAGCAACAAGTTTGTCAATGTCCGGGCTAGAAGGTGACCGCCAGCGCCAGCAGAGCAGCTATCGAGGCGCGCGACAGGGTGACCAGGCGGTCAGCAAGCCTGTACTCCGTTGGCACACACTGCTCCGTGCCGCGGGCGGCCTCGCCCTGCTGGTTCTCATGTTCGTCGGAGTGATCCCGCAGTTCGCAAGCTATTCCGACACTTGGGCCCATATGGCCGGCCTTGGCGCTCTGTGGTGGGTTGCGATCGCTGTTGCAGCCGTTGTCAATCAGACCTCCATCGTCTGGCCTTATCAGGCTGCTCTGCCTGGGCTCCGGTTCCGGCTCGGCTTTCTCGAGACCGCGACCACATCCGCAATCTCGAGCACCGTGCCCGCCGGCGGCGCCGTGGCGATCGGGATGACTTACAAGATGTTCTCATCCTTCGGCTTCACCGACCTCGAAATCTCCACGGCGGTCGTTGTGACAGGCATCTGGAACTTGGCCGCCAAGCTCAGCCTGCCGATTGCCGCGGTCGCGCTGTTAGCGGCGACGGGACACCCGCCCCAGGGTGCTCTCGCAGCCGCCGTCCTCGGCGTGGTCGTCCTCATAGTCGCGGGAGTGGCCTTATGGCTGGTCTTTCGGTCCGAGACAAACGCCCGAAGGCTCGGTCGTCTCGCCGATCAGGTGGTCAACTGGGTGCTCCATTTCTTTCACAAGTCGGAGGTGGACCGGACCGAGCGCGCTGTGTTGCACTTCCGTCGCCAGACCGTTGAGACAGCCCACCGTCGAGGTTGGATTCTCACCTGGGCGGTACTTGCCAGTCAGCTCGCCGTCTTACTGCTCGTCCTCATCATCGTGCGGGCAGTCGGCGTCTCCCCCACCCAGGTCAGTTTTGCCGGGGTGCTCACCTCATTTGCGGTAGCCCGGCTGGCTGGCGCGGTGCCCATCGCGCCGGGGGGCCTCGGAACAGTCGATGCGGCGTTCGTTGCCATGATGACAGCCTTCGGGACGAACGCGTCCCACGCCCTGGCAGCGGACTTCCTGTGGCGGCTGACGACTTATGTGCCGCCGCTTATTCTCGGTGTGGTGAGCTATCTCATCTGGATCCGCAGAGAGGAGCGTCGGACTAAGACGGTGCCGAGGACAACACCTTGACGCCGCAGGATCGAGGTCGAACCCGAGAAGAAACGCAGGTCAAGACAAGCTCCGGCACCGATCGCAAGAGTGTCGCTCGCCAGCTTGATGGGACCACTTCTTCGCCATGGGCATGGGACCGGGTCCGGAGTTCTTTGAGCGTCGGTTTGGCGATAATGCCGGGATAGTTGGCTGCGGTCAAGCGCGGCGTCGGCGACGTTGGGCTGTCTCGCCCGGATCTCCAGGTGAGGGCTTCTGGCGGCGTCGGTAACTCTCGCCCTCCAAGACGAGCTCATAGGCCGAGGACTGCAACCTGTCGATGGCCGACTGGGCAAGGAGGGCATCGGCCATCTGCCCCAGCCACTCGATCGGTTCTCTGTTCGAAGTCGTCACCGTCGCCGCCTGGCGGTGCCTCTCGACGATCAGCTCGTAGATGTCGGCGGTGTCCGCAGCATCGAGAGGTTGCAGGCAGAAATCATCGAGGATCAACAGATCGACACGCAGCAGCTTTCGCATCTCGGCGTCGTGGCTGTTGTCGAGCCGGGAAGCCTTGAGACGCTTGAATAACTGATCGGCTCGTTCGAAGTGCACGCTGTAGCGCCGGCGGACAGCCGCATGTCCGAGAGCAGTGGCGAGGAACGTCTTTCCGACTCCCACCGGACCGAGGATCAAGACGTTGTAGGCGGCCTCGACGAATCTGAGCGAGACGAGCTCGTCGAAGATGGCCCGGTCGAAGTTCACCGCGGCCGAGTCGTCCCAGTTCTCAAAGCGCATGGATCCCTCGAGCCCGGCAATCTTTGACCGCAGATCGGCCGAGTGGGTGTCTCGCCTTGTGACCTCGTCGGACAACACGAGCTCTTAGCCTGAAACCACCGCCCAGATAGGTCCTTAGAGGCCCGACCATCCGCGAAAAAGGTGCCCCGATCAGGGAAAATGGGAGTCTCCAAACAACCCAGTCCCTCGGTCAGAAAGGCACC
>Ga0187867_10003424_pt1 | contig 12685 bp, 7 predicted proteins | sample June2016WEW_13_1_FD_132976 | JGI IMG/M metagenome (GOLD analysis project Ga0187867, IMG submission 132976) | Peatland microbial communities from SPRUCE experiment site at the Marcell Experimental Forest, Minnesota, USA - June2016WEW_13_10 | ecosystem: Environmental > Terrestrial > Soil >... | reverse complement strand
GCGCGAGAAAATCTTGCAATCGACGATGGTGCCCTCGATTCCGGGCGGGCAATAGAGCGAGGCGTCCTTCACATCGCCGGCCTTTTCGCCGAAAATGGCGCGCAGCAGCTTCTCTTCCGGCGTGAGCTGCGTTTCGCCCTTGGGCGTCACCTTCCCCACCAGGATGTCGCCCGGCTTCACGGTGGCGCCGATGCGGATAACGCCGCTTTCATCCAGGTTGCGCAGGAAGGAATCCGCGATGTTAGGAATGTCGCGCGTGATTTCCTCCGGACCCAGCTTGGTGTCGCGGCCCTCGATTTCGAATTCCTCAATGTGGATCGAGGTGTAGTAATCCTCCTTGACCAGCTTTTCGCTGACCAGGATGGCGTCTTCAAAGTTGCAGCCGCGCCAGGGCATGAAGGCCACCAGCACGTTCCGGCCGAGGGCCAGTTCGCCCATATCGGTGCAAGGACCGTCGGCCAGCACCTGCCCCTTGGCCACCCGCTGTCCCATGGCCACGATGGGCTTCTGGTTGATGCAGGTGTTCTGGTTGGAGCGCTTGAACTTGGTGAGCTGGTAAATGTCGGCGCCCACTTCGCGCGAGAGCTGCCCTTCGTGGGCGGCGCCGCCTTCCACGCGCACGATGATGCGCTCGGAGTCGACTGAATCGACAATGCCGGCGCGCTTGCAGAGCACCACCGCGCCCGAATCGCGGGCGGTGACGCGCTCCATGCCGGTGCCCACATAGGGAGCGTCGGCGCGCAACAGCGGCACGGCCTGGCGTTGCATGTTGGAACCCATCAGCGCGCGGTTGGCGTCGTCGTTCTCCAGGAACGGAATCAGGCTGGCGGCCACCGACACGAGCTGTTTGGGGCTGACGTCGATGTACTCGATTTCGTCGCGGTGCTTGAGCACGAAATTCCCCGCCTGTCGGGTGTTGCAGAGATCCGGCACGATGCGGCCGGTCTCGTCGAGTTCCACGTTGGCCTGGGCGACTGTGTACTTGTCTTCCTCCCAGGCGGAGAGATATTCGCAATGCGCTTCGTACTCGGCCGGCTGTTTCTTGGCGCCCAGAGCGGCGTTGGCCTTTTCGATATCGGCGCGGCGGACGATGTCGCCCACTTTGTATTGGGTGTCGCCGGGATTGAGTATTTTGATCTCATCCACGACCACGCCTTTGAGCACTTTGCGGTACGGGCTTTCGATGAAGCCGTATTCGTTGATGCAGGCAAAGCACGACAGTGACGAGATCAGGCCGATGTTGGGACCTTCGGGCGTCTCGATGGGGCAGATGCGTCCGTAGTGGGTGGGATGCACGTCGCGCACTTCGAAGCCGGCGCGCTCGCGGGACAGACCGCCGGGACCGAGGGCCGAAAGACGCCGTTTGTGCGTGATCTCGGACAGCGGATTGGTCTGATCCATGAACTGCGAGAGCTGGCTGGACCCGAAGAATTCGCGGATGGCCGCCATCACGGGCTTGGCGTTCACCAGGTCGTGCGGCATGGCCGTGGACATTTCCTGGTAGACGGACATCTTTTCCTTGATGGCGCGCTCCATGCGCACCAGGCCGATGCGGAACTGATTTTCCAGCAGTTCGCCGACGGCGCGCACGCGGCGGTTGCCCAGGTGATCGATATCGTCGACCGCGCCGATGCCTTTGCGCAGCTTCAGCAGGTACTTGATGGTGGCGCGAAAATCCTCGGGATCGAGGGTGCGCTTGTCGAGCGGCGTAGCCTCGGCTTTGTCGTGCAGCTTGATATTGAACTTCATGCGGCCCACGCGCGAGAAATCGTACTTGCGCGGGTCGAAGAACATGCCCTGGAACAGTTGCGTGGCGGTGTCCAGTGTGGGCGGGTCGCCAGGGCGCAGCTTGCGGTAAATCTCGATGAGCGCCTCGTTCTGGGCTTTGACGCTGTCTTTGCGCAGCGTGGCGGAGATCACGGTGCCTACGTCGTCGCGCTCGGGAAAGAAAACTTCGAATTCTTCGATGCCGGCTTCCATCAGGCGCTGGACGCCAGTGGTAGTCAACTCGTTGTTGGCGTCGATCAGAACTTCGCCGGTGGCCATGTCCACGACATCGGCGGCAATGTAAGCGCCTTCCAAATCGTTGGGCGCGATCTCGGTCTGTTGAATTTTGGATGCTTGAAGATTCTTCAGCAGCGTGGACGTGATCTTCTTGCCTTGGCCGACGATGGTCTCGCCGCTCTTGCTGACGATGGCGTGCGACAACTTCAGGTTGGCAAGGCCGCTGGTGAAGGCTCCCTCTTTGTTATAGAGGTTCCAGAACAGCTTGTTGTCCTTGATGGAGATCCGGTCGATGGTATAGAAAGCGTGCAACACCTGCTCGTCGGACTTGAATCCCAAGGCGCGCAGAAAAACCGAGCCGTAGAATTTGCGCTTGCGGTCGATACGGACGTACAGCAGGTTCTTGGTGTCGTACTCGAACTCCACCCAGCTTCCGCGGTAAGGAATGATCTTGCCCAGGAAGTAACCCTGTGCCGGCACGCGCTCAAAGAACACGCCGGGCGAACGATGCAACTGGGACACGATCACGCGCTCGGTGCCGTTGATGATAAAGGTGCCGTTGTCGGTCATCAGCGGAATTTCGCCGAAGAAGACTTCCTGCTCCTTGATGTCGCGGACGCTTTTCGCTCCCGTGGTGGGATCTTTGGCGTAGACCGTGAGCCGGATGGTGACCTTCAGGGGCGCGGCGTAGGTCATGCCCCGTTCCTGGCACTCGACCATGTCGTATTTCAGTTGCAGCCCGACGGGGTCGCCGCACTTGTTGCAGAACGTAACCACGTTCTTGTTGAACGTGCCGCAATGGTGGCAAAGTACGTCGCCGGCGTGAAACGGATCGGTGCGGATGGTGGCGCCGCAGTTCCGGCAGGTGGAGCGCAAATGGTGCAGGCCTTTGAGATTGCCGCACTTGCACTCCCAGTTGCCGATGGAATAATCGACGAATTCCAGTTCGCTGACACCGCGAAAATCGGAAATCGGAAACACCGAGCTGAAAACCGTCTGCAGGCCGGTATCTTCCCGTTCATTGGGAAGCAGATCCATCTGCAGGAAGCGCTCGTAAGAGTTCTTCTGAACTTCGATGAGATTCGGAATCGGGATCGAAGTCTTGATTTTGGAAAAATCCACTCGCTCGGGGGCGGCGCCGCTGTTTTGAATATCCATGTCTTCTTAAACTCCTGAGGGCCGAACAACCTAAGCCAAAACAAAGGCTACGAACTGCAAAAACCTTGGCCTGCTCGTTAGGAGCGTCGCTCCTGGAAGAGGCCACCACATCATCGAAGAACTGGAACCGGAGTGAAGCCGGAATGGTGTTGGCTCGAAGAGCCGGGTCGTGGTCGTCAGCGAGAAGTGCTGAGAGAGGCGGGGGAGGAAACCCCTACGGGCACACGAATCCTGAACAGGATATGCGAACAGAAAACGGGACGCAAATCCTCGCGTTGCAGTCGCGAGCCAACTGCAATTGAACTGCCAGGATCCAAAATTCACAGTCACCAATGGGATCAAGTCCGGTTGAAAGAAGAAGATCCCAACCGTCAATCCTACCAGAGTCTCACCCCGGTCGTCAACAGCAACCCTGGAACCGGCACCAAGCCTCTTAGTTCCAGCAACTTGCAGGCATTGAGCCCGCCCTCGCTATTTCACTTCAACAGTGGCGCCGGCGTCGGTGAACTTCTTCTTGATGGTTTCCGCCTCGTCCTTGCTGACGCCTTCCTTGATCGGTTTGGGCGCGCCGTCCACCAAGTCCTTGGCTTCTTTCAGGCCCAGGCTGGTGACTTCGCGAACCGCTTTGATGACATTGATCTTGTTGGCGCCGACCACGGTGAGAACGACTGAGAATTCGGTCTTCTCCTCGGCTGCGGGCGCTGCCGCTGCCGCCGGTCCGCCGCCGGCCACCATCACCGGAGCCGCCGCCGCAGCCGATACGCCCAGTTTTTCTTCCAGCAGCTTGACGAGTTGGGAAGCTTCGAGCAGCGTCAAGCCTTGAATCTGATCCGCAATTGTGTTGATTTCCGCCATTTTTCCTAAATACTCCTGTCTTCAAACCTGGTAGGACTGGCCTCTGGCCTGTCCGGAATGGAACAGGCCAGGAGGCCTGCCCTACTTCACTGAAACTTGTTCTCCTTCGCTGCCTGGTCGATGACCACCGCCAAATTCCGCCCGACCGCGCCCAGGGCCGACACCAGCCTTTGCGCCGGAGAATTGATCAGGAACAGCAGTTTGGCGAAGATTTCCTCTTTCGGCGGCATGCTCGCCAAGTCGCCAATCGCCTTGACGTCGATGACCCGGCCCTCGACCAAGCCAGCTTTGAAGGTGAACGCCGGGTTCGTCTTGGCGTAGGCCGTGAGAGCCTTGGCCAGCGCCACCGGATCGGCGGTCGTGTAGGCCAGGGAGGTCATGCCGCGCAAATTCTTCAACAAGCCTTCCGCGGCGGTGCCTTCCGACGCCTTCTCGGCGATGTTGTTCTTGATCACGAGGTACTTGCCACCCGCGGCCCGAATGGTCTTGCGCAATTCGAAATCCTGCGCCACGCGCAACTTTTCGTAACCGGTGACAAACAGGTTCCGGGACGTCTGCAAATCCTGGCGCAACGCCTCGAGATCCTTTTTCTTATCTTCTTTCTTCTTCATTTCGACACCCGCAAGGGAATTAAACGGCCGCCTTGGCGCTGAATACCGTCACGTCCAGGGATACGCCCGGCCCCATGGTCGAGCACAGCGTCGCGCTCTTGACGTACTTGCCTTTGGCCGCCGCCGGCTTGGCTTTGACCACGGCGCTGATCAGGCTGGAAGCGTTTTCGACCAGTTTCTCCGACGTGAAGCTGATCTTTCCGACCGGCGCATGAATGATGCCGGTTTTGTCCACGCGGAACTCGACTTTGCCGGCCTTGATCTCCTTGACCGCTTTGGCCACGTCCTGGGTGACCGTACCGGTCTTCGGATTGGGCATCAGCCCGCGCGGGCCCAGTATTTTGCCGAGTTTGCCGACCGAGCGCATCATGTCGGGTGTGGCGATCACGGCGTCGTAATCCGTCCAGCTTTCGGACTGGATCTTGTTGACCATGTTCTCGCCGCCCACGAAATCGGCGCCGGCCTCCTCGGCTTCCTTTTGCTTGTCGCCGCCGGCGATGACCAGAACTTTCTTGGATTTGCCCAAGCCGTTGGGCATGACCACCGTGCCGCGCACCATCTGGTCGGCATGCTTGGGGTCCACGCCCAGCCGCAGATGGACCTCCACGGTCTCATCGAACTTCGCGTACTTGATTTTCTGCAGCAGCGGCACGGCTTCCTCAAGCGGATAATCGCGCGCTTGGACCTGTTTGGCCGCAGCCTGATATTGTTTTCCTGGTTGATGTGCCATAACTCCTCACTGGTTCAAACGGCCCGGCCTAGAAGCACGGACCTCCCATTGAGCGTCTTTGAGGGACCTCTGAAAGGTTAACACATTCGGGAGGGAAATGTCCAACCGGGTTTTTTGGGGGGGAAGGGGAAGCGCCGTGCTCTCTGCGGATCTGCCATGGAAGCTCGCTTGACACCATCGGACATTGCTATGAACCAGTTGCGGTCCAGCGCCGCGCCTCTCGCGGGCACCGTTCGAAAAGCCGGTCGCGAGCTTCATCCTGCGTCTTCCCGAATTCGCGCCCAAGATCCACATGTAGGACATTTCGGTGACCGCAGGCGTATGTTTCCAATGGGCCATCGCTCAAAACATTCCGTCTGGTTTATGTTTGGGAGATGACCTCCCCCAATTTCGTTAACATCCTGGATCTGTATCAGCGGGTGCTGCCGGTGGATACCGTCGAGTACTTTCAGAAACAAGCCGGCAGGCGGATCCGGCGCGGGACATACAGCGCGCAGGTAGTGCTGTGGCTGATGATCGTGCAGCGCCTGCACGCCGTGGGAACCTTAGCGGCAGCGGTACAACTGCTGATTCAAGGAGCGGCCCAGCCCCTGTTGCAGGACTGTCGGCGCGTGCGCCGGCGTCGCATTTCCGCGCGCACGGGTGGCTACTGCCAGGCACGCCACAAGGCGCCCACGTTATTATGCAAACAAGTGGTCGCAGAAATCACCCACCGGTTGCGCCAGGTGTTGGGCCTGACGGAGCAGAGCGGGCCGCGCGTCTATGTGTTGGACGGCAGCTCATTGGAATTGGAACATAGCCCGGAACTGGTGCGGGGCTATCCGCCAGCCCAGAATCAGCACGGGGTGAGCCACTGGCCGGTGCTGAAGATCGTGGTCTTGCATGAGATGCAGACGGCCCCGGCGGAAGCACCACAGTGGGGTCCCATGTACGGGCCCCAGGCCGTCAGCGAACAAGGGTTGGCGGAGAAAGCCATGGACCAGTTGCCAGCCGCATCGGTGATCTTGGAAGACCGCAATTTCGGAGTCCTGTGGGTGGCCTATGCGGCGCAGCGGCGGGGCTTGGATGGATGGAGGCAAACACCATCGTTTGCCGCCGCAGGCCGCTGTAAAAGGCCGGGGGCCGCTGGAATATCGAGACGGATTTGCACTCGCTGAAGCGCACTGTGCGGCTGCATCACATAGCCGCCAAAAGCCCTGAAATGATCGAGAAAGAGCTGCTCATAGGTCTGCGCCTACAATCTGGTACGCGCCGTGATGTGTCTGGCAGCTCGGAAAAGCAGGATCGATCCGCGTCAACTAAGCTTTGCGGGGGGCCGAATGTTGTGGATTGCGCTTGGCACCAACTGGTCGCGGCAACCACCCCCGCCACGATGCAACGCGACCTGACCGGTGTTCTCAAATTGGCAGCGCAGTGTACCTTGCCTAAACGGAAGCAGGAGCGTTCCTACCCGCGGCTGCTCTGGCGCCGGCAGCCTGGGTTCCCCTACAGCAAGGGAGAAAACTAAGTGGCATTGGGCAATTCTGCCCGCCCTCCAAAACTAGACTGACCCACTACCGGAACTCAGAATGTGATCTGCATGCTTTCGACGGTACCCGCCGAGTTGGTGAGCTGTACGACCGCCGCGACCACGTCGTCGGCATCCCCGGTCACCGGAAAGAAAGCGGTCAATCCAAACACGCCGGCCATCGCCGAGGCTGCGAAGTACTGCGCGAACGAAGTGGCGGCGGCGACCGTGATATTGCCGGGTGCGATGGCCGTGCCGGAGGAATCGAAGAAACTGAATACGATCTGGGATGCGCTGCGCGTATTGTCCCAACCGTTGACTTGGATCTGCACATTAGTAGTCGTGCAGTACAATAGCGCCGGATCGCATTCGGCATTGCGCGTCGCCACCGCCGCATCGATCGCGATCGCCGCCCCCGCAATCGTCACACTGGTTTGCGCGGTATTGCCGCCTAGCGTCACGGTGAAAACCAGGGTGCCCGCCGTGGTGCCCGTCCCGAACGAGACGGTAGGCCCTCCTGCGAATTGCCCGGCAGACGCTCCCTCCGCCACGGTGAAGCCCGCGGAACGCGTTCCATCCGCGAAGGTGACGGTGGGGTCGTCGCTCACGCCGCTGACCGCGGACTGGAAGGCCAGCGTTACCGTTCCGCTGCCGCCGGACCCCGCGCCCGATGCCAGGCTGACCGAAACGCTCCCTTGCTGCGCGCTGGCGGGCGTGGCCAGAGTCACCTGGATCGACGGAACAGGGAAAGCCGGCGGAGGCGGCGCCACTCCCGTGCCTTCGAGGGGATAGCTGTTCAGGCCGATGGTCAGGGTCGCCTCCTGCAGAGTCGCGGCAACCGGCGAGAATGTCACATCCAGTTCGGCGGACGTGCCCGGTTGCACCATCTGCCCCGAGAGTGCGCTGCCCGACAAGCTGAAGGCGCCCTCCGTCAACGGCGGGATCGCAGGCACGTTGAGGGGTGCGTTAGTCAGATTAGCCAGCATCAGCCAAATGGTCTCGCTCGATCCGGCTTCAACGTTGCCGAAGCTGACGGTCTCGCCGGCGCCCAGCGGCTGATTATTCCACAGCACCGACAGCCCCGGCACACCCGTGCCGCTCAGGAAAACCAACATGGTATTGCCCTCGCACACCGCCGCGGCGCAGATGGTCATGGTGGCGCTCGGAGATCCCAGTTGGAGCGGTTCGAATTGCACAGTGAAATCCAGGGTGCCGGTGGGGTTGATCAGGATCGGCAACTGTTGCAGCGGCGCACCACCGCACAGGTTCGGCGACAGTGCGCACGCCACCGAGAAGTACGGCATATTCTCAGCCAGGGCAAGCTGGCTCAGATAGACGGGGCTCGAACCCGTGTTCGTCAGTTGAAACTCGACGTCCGCCACGGTCCCCAGCGCCACCGAACCGAATGAGACTGCCCCGCCGGCGGGAGTTGCCACGCCGTTCTGTACCACCGAAAGCGTCACCTGCGCGGAGGCGCACACCGCCCCCGCCAAAAGCGCGCACAATCCAATCGGCCGCCTCATGGGTTCCCTATCGTGATGGTGGGCGTGCCGATGCTGACCACGCTGCTCGCGACCGTCGAGGTCGACGAGGACTTCGAAGCGCGGCTCACACCCGCCAACGCCACGCCCGCACCCACAGCGGCTATCGCCGCCAAAATGATCCATTTCTTGTGGCTTCCGGTGCTCATCTTGGCAGTGGTCGGCGTGATTTCTCCGGATTTCACACTGGCTGGCGAGTTGGCCGGCGGGTTGGTTTGAGGCGCGGGGGCCGGACCCGCCTTGGCGACGGCGCTGGCGGGCGCCCCATTTCGATTCTCGCCGATATACAGTGTGGAGATGGCGCCCGCGCGGGCCTGCTCCTTCACCGCCGTGATCCGGATGCGAAATTCACCGCCGGTCCGGTTCAACTGCACGGAGTGTATCGAGGCATGCCCGGACACGTCGGTCAGCACCAGATCGGTGCGCAATCCGTTAGAGAACAGGCCGCTGGGGCCTTCCGGGGGAAGCTGGAAACTGACCGCCGCTCCGGCCACCGGGTGTCCCGTCTCGTCCGTCACCTCCACGGTCAACGGATGGGCGATGCGCGCGCCCGCCGGATGCACCGCTCCCTCCCCATCCAGGACCTTGATTTGCAGAACGGCGATTTGAGCCATCGCCCCGCAAGGCAGCGCTAAGACGAGCGCCCTCGCGAAAAATGCCTTCGTCATGAAACCCGATCCGGCGGGGCGCGGCGCGTGCCGGATCGGGATCAGCCGATCCTACACGGCCCGCAGCAGCACCGCTGTGATATTGTCCGGTCCTCCGGCGCCGCGCGCGGCCTCGATCAGCGCGCGGCACTTCTCTTCCAGCGGCTGGTCCGGAGCGCCGCCCTGCAAAATGGCCGCGATGCGCTGTTCCTCTACCACGCCATGCAGTCCGTCGCTGCACATCAGCAGCATGCCCCCGGGCTCCAGACGGATGTCGTGATAGTAATTGATCTCCAGCGCGACGCCCGCCCCGATGGCCATGGTCAAAACGTGCCGCATCGGATGCGTCCGCAGGGCTTCCTCGTTAAGGCCCAGCGGCCGGCCCACTTCGTTCACCCAGCTCTGATCCTGCGTGATCGCGCGAAAACCATTGCCGTCCAACAAATATGCGCGGCTGTCGCCCACGCTGGCTATCAGCAACTCGTCTCCCGCCTCCAGGGCCGCCACCAGCGTAGTACCCATGCCCTCCAGCTCCGGATCGTGGGCGGCCGCATCCAGCACCCGCCGGTTGGCTTCTTCCACCGCCACCAGCAGCGCCTGGGAATCCCGGCTCTGGGCCTTCGTGATGCTCTCGGAAACGGTATCGACCGCCAGCCGCGATGCGCGCTCGCCCGCCTTGGCGCCGCCCATGCCGTCCGCCAGCACGTACAATCCCATCTCCGGATCGATCCGGGAATAATCCTCGTTATTTGCCCTGACGCACCCTTTATCGCTCAAGGCACAAGCTTCCAGCATAATTACCCGCTCCAGAGTGGAATTGACCCACACCACGCGTATGTAATTTTAACCGAAAGCCAAGGCGGCTTCGCCGGGCAATTGTAAAACGGGTAGTGGGTTTACGAGGGAGATACTCTCAACAGGATTGTGGGACAGGTCTTCTTGCCTGTCCCGCAATCCGTATGCGCGCCTAGAAGTTGAACTTGGCGGCGAACTGGAACGCGCGTGGGCCGCCCGAGCCGAAAACGTTCGAGCTGGCGCTGGTCGGCACGCCGAACCCGGCGCCGGAAGGACCCAGGTTGTAGCTGTACCCGCCCAGATTGGCGATATTGAAAACGTTGAAACACTCGCCGATCAGCGACAGCTTGGCGCGCTCGGTTCCCAGGTTGAATACCTTGGTCACGCGCACGTCCTGGGAATTGAAACTGCGCGGCAGCGACCAGTTGGCCGGCAGCACAATGGGGGAGATCACGCCCGTGGTGGTGGTCTTCCCGGCGTAATCCTGGTTGAATTCGTTGACCGCGCTAATCAATGCCTGCTTTCCCACATTGACGCCGAGCTGGTTGTATCCGATGCCCGGCAGCGGCGACCCGCCGATTTCTCCGTTTTCGACCGCGCCGTTGCCGTTCAGGTCCACACCCGATACGAGGGGCTCGATCGGTCCCACGCTTTGGAATGAGGTGATGCCCGAAATCACAATGCCCCATGGCAGATCCACGGTCATGGATCCGGTCAGGATCTGGTGGCCGGCTTGCGGTCCCACGGAAGCGAACCAGTTGCTGTCGTCCACCAGCCCGTTGTAGCCGTTCTGGTCGGAGTAGGCATACGACAACTGAGCGCTGGTCCGATGCGAAAAGCGCTTGTTGGCCTTGAGCAGAAGTCCCTTGTAGTTGGAGCGCGCGCCGCTGATGATACCCTGAATCACGCCCGTCGAGCAATTCGCCGTTGGATTCAGAGCCTCGGCCGTGCTGGTGCAAGCGGGGATCACCGGGCCTGCCGCGCTGTAATAGTGATTCAGATCCGTGTCGCGAATGAGCTGATGCAGGTATAGTCGGTACACGAAATCGGCGGTGACCACGAAATCGGAGCGCACCTCGCGCTGGATGCCGATGCTGGCGTGCTCGGCATCGGGTGGCCGGAAATTCGTGCCAAGCAATTCGGTTCCGGTTTTGAACACGTTGATGTTGCGAACCGCCAGGCTGGTATTGCCTGGAGGGCCGAGTTCGGCTTGGGCTCCGGAATAAAACGCCGGGATGAGGCTGGTCAATTCAGCCCCGGTAAATGTGGTGGGCTGGCTCTGGAGTGAAGTAGGCTGGAGCGGCCCCGGCAAACTGGAAAAGCCGTTGATCTCCGAGATGGTGGGGAAGAAGACGCTGTCGCCCAGCAGCGCACGGCCGGTGCCTGCCGGCCCCAGCATGGCGCGCTCGATCAGGCGGATCTCGATGTTCATGGTGTCGTAGTAGATCCCGCCGCCGCCGTGTATCACAGTCTTGTTGTCGTTGCCCACGTTCCAGGCAAAGCCCAGCATGGGGCTGAAATTGTACGGCTGGTGCGGCTGGGCGCCCAGATTGCCCGCGCCGAAAATCGGCGCCAAATACGATGGCTTGGTCAAATCGTAGTTCAGCGCATTGCTCTCGTACGTCCAGCCCAGCCCGAAGTTCAGGCTGAACTTGGGCTTCACGCGCCAGTTATCCTGAAAATAGAAGTGGAAGGTGTTGTCGTGGTCGGCGGCGCCATGGTCATAGGACGGCGGCTGGTTGATATCGCCCACGCCCATCTCGAAAAGGTACACCGGCAGTTGCAGCAGGTCGTTCACGGTGTTGAACGAAGAGGGAATGGAAATCTGAAACGGCGCAGGCACCTGGCTGTTAAACTCCTGCACATACAACGGCGACCATAAAGCGCCCGCGGCGGGAGCTGCATAGGCGTATGTCCCGATGCCTAGTTGATATTCCCAATATCCGCCCCATTTCATCGAGTGCGTGCCTTTGGTCTTGCTGATATTGTCCTGGAAAATGTTTCGCCGCAAGACGCGGCTTTGCGGCGCGTTGGTGGAATTACCGAAAGTGAAGTTCGAGACGCCAATGACCTGGAGGTTCGGCCCGCCCAACCCCAGGCAGGGCGCCGGGCACTCCGACGCCGTGGGCGGATTGTTGGTGTTGGACCAGTAGGTGTAGGAGTAGCGGAATTCGTTGGCCAAGCTGGGGCTCAGCGCACTGGTGAGCGAGAAAACCCCGGAATCGGCCCAGTTCTTGTTTACATCCCAAGCCGACGGCAGGTCGCCGCCACCGGGTGGGGCATAGCCGTTGTTGCCGTCGTGGGAGTACCGGAGAGAAGCGCTGTGCTTGGCGCTGATCAGCCAATCCAGCCGTTCGTCGATTTCATTTTCGTGGAAGGGACTGGCGGCATACGACGCGAACTGTTGAAAATACTGGCTGCCCGGGCCGCTGGGTACCGCGCTGTAGACGCCCACCTGGTTGGTGTGCTCCAGGGAGGAGAAGAAAAACAGCTTGTCTTTCTTGATCGGTCCGCCCACGTGGAAGCCCGACTGGCGCCGCGCAAAAAAAGGACTGGCCGGTTCATTGGGATCGCGCTGCAAATACGGATACGCCGAGAAGTCGTGGTCCCGGTCGAAGAAGAAAACTTCGCCGTGAAATTCGTTGGTGCCGCCGCGCGTCACGATATTGACCGCGCCCCCCGCGCCAATGGCGTTGGAAAGGTCCATGTTGGTCGACGACAGTTGAAACTCCTGCACGACTTCCTGTGAGAAGTTCTGCTGCGTGCCGCCGGTCACCGAGTCGGCGATGGTGGCGCCATCCACGGTGATGCGCACGGAGCCGCTGCCGGAATCCGCG
>Ga0187867_10003423_pt1 | contig 12691 bp, 11 predicted proteins | sample June2016WEW_13_1_FD_132976 | JGI IMG/M metagenome (GOLD analysis project Ga0187867, IMG submission 132976) | Peatland microbial communities from SPRUCE experiment site at the Marcell Experimental Forest, Minnesota, USA - June2016WEW_13_10 | ecosystem: Environmental > Terrestrial > Soil >... | reverse complement strand
CAGCGTTTTCAGGATACTGTTGCTCTTTTTGTTGCCTTGGGCGGCGGTTGGTGGAACGCCGAAGGAGCAGTCACAGGCAACTCTTGAGCCTGCCGCAATATGAAGCTTTTCCTTCAGAAGAGCCCGGCAAGATTATTTTTCAGTAATCTTCATTAATTGACGAGATCTATCGGAGAAGACTCAAGAAGGTCATGAGAATACTATCTTCTTTTGGTATCGTAACGAGACGATATGTAATGGATTTCAGTGGTGAAGCTTATCTAGAGAGTTCCTGTATCAGTGCCTCAAGGAGCCCGGTAATGACCGAAAGGTCGAAATCTTTGTCGAGGTGGGGGAGGATATTCGGCTGCGGGAGTTTCCCTTTTATCTCTTTTTCAAGTATCTTACAGAAAGCCGCTACTATCCTGCCGTCAAACTGTGTCCCGAGACAGTTTTTCAATTCAACAAGGGCTTCATTCAAGTCCTTCCTGCCTCTGTAAGGTCTGTCTGTTGTCATTGCATCGAAGGAATCCGCGAGCGTGAGTATTTTGGCCCCTTCGCTGATTTCTTCCCCTGCCAACGCACTTGGGTAACCTGTGCCGTCAAGCCTTTCATGATGGTGTTTAATCGTCTTTACTACATCTTTCCAGGGGAATTTTATGTTTGAGAGTATCTTCGATGATAACACGGGGTGGCGCCTCAATTCCTTCAGATCCTTTTCTGTGAGCGAGTCCTTTTTATTCAAAACGTCGCTGCTGATGATTATTTTACCCACGTCATGGAGAAACCCTGCGATATAAATACCTTCTACGTCATACTCGTTCCATCCCAATTCCCTGGCAATAGCAACTGCGTATTTGGCGACTCTCTGGGAATGGTTCTTCGTATAGACATCTTTTGCATCAATCGCAGCGGCAAAAGCCTGGATAGTGTCATGGTAGATAAGTCTCATTTCCTCATAAAGCTCCCTGTTTTTCTCGATCTGTTCCGAAAGATTGATGAAGAGCGAATGATTGTTCATCGTTATCGCTATCTGGTTCGCAATTGCCTTGAGAAGTTCAAAATCCTCGGGGCTGTATTGCTCCGATGTAAATTTATTACTCAGGACAATAACGCCTATGAACTCGTCCCGCACCCAGATAGGTATGAACAAACCCGCACCAGCCTTGCGCAGAGAATTTTTTAAAGGCCTCGACAGGACAGTATCATTGCCGTCTCCGAGAAGATATGGCTCGTTTTTTGAAAGCGGCAGCACATGCTCAACCGCGATCTTCAGTCGTGGGGATCCCGTTTCATTGAACCCCTTGCCGGCCACAGGTATAAGTTTACCCTTGTCTCGTTCGTGCCAGAATATTGCCCCTTTATTGGCAAGAAACGTCCCCATGATAACATAAAGGACCGATTGTATCTTTGTGGTAAAATTTTTTTCGGAATTGATTTCCTGACTGAGATCAGCCAGGGAGGAAATACTATACAGAGCTTTTTTAAGTTCCAGACTCATTTTCCACTGGTACGGCCCAGGTGTGCCAACGCATCTTCCTCATTCCTGAATATAAGCATATATTTTGTGAGGCCGAGCATCTCGAATGTTTCGTGATAGGAACTTATGTCTGTAAAACACAGTGTCCCACCGCTGCCATTGAGCCGCTCAATAACCGACAGCAATAGGGAAATTCCGATGCTGTTGATGAATTCTAACCCTCCGAAATTCAATACCATCTTTGTAATGCCTTTCTCGATATAGGAATTACATTCCTTTACAAGGCTTTCGCCTGCAATGTTATTGAGATACCCATGGGGATAAATGACCGCGGTGTCACCGACGGTCTTCGACGTCACCGCAAAATCCATCTCTCTCACTTCGATACCTCATCCGAGGTTATATTTTTTATCAATATTACTCGAGTGTTATCACCTATTCTTTCAACTCTTACCTCGTCCATGATCTTACGCATGAGACTGAGACCCCATCCCCGTTTATCTTCAGCGTGAAGTTTCTCCTCAAGAGGTGTCTCCTGCGCACTTTCAGGATCGAAGAACTTGCCGGGACTTTCCGTTGTGATTTCCAATCTCTTCGGGAACAGGGCAATTCTGATAGAAACCTTTTTTTCATAACTCCCGCTGTGCTCAAAGGCATTGATACAAGATTCAATGAGCACCAGTTGAATCTTTTTTATTACCTCGGGCTCCATGTTTATTTTCTTGCCAATCTGCTCGAAGGCCCTGGCCACGACAAGCTCTGCGTCAGGGATCATGGGGATGGTTATCTCAAAACATGCACCGGCGTCACCTGCCGGATAATGCTTTTCTGCTATCAGTTCTCTAACCCGGTCAGGACTTTTCCCCTCAACTTCCCGCATATAGCTGCCAAGTATAAAATCCTTCAGTACTCCGTCCCTCAACTGCTCCGCATCCGCGGCCCCACTGACGACCATCCCGGCAATCTTCAGGCCGTCGAAAGCAAGCCTGAGGGAGAATTCAGGGATCCCGAGAGCCCGCGAGACTTGCGGGAAGTCATGTAACCCGCTCCCGGATTTTACAAGGTGCATAAGAAGCTGTACGGCAACCCTCACCTGAACAGTATCGCCAAAGAATTCGCCAAGTACGGAAGACCAGTAAAAAGCGGTTTCGCCTTCAGAAACCTCGAATCCGTAACATTCCCATAAATCTTTTTCAGAGGTCTCTTTCTTATTCATTTTCCAGAGTGCTTTGGCCATGTTCCTGATATAGAGTGGGTTCCCACCCAAAAATCTTAAAAAGGCAGGAGAAGCTTCTCTGTCATCATGCACTCTTAATTTCTCACATAAAGAACTGAAGAGCGCTTGTGCAGCATCCTCGGGTAGAGCCTTGATGAACATTCTTTCAGCCTTCCCCCTGAAGGCGCTGTCAACAAAAATGGACTCCAGTACGCCTTGCGGTGACCCTGTCAGAATGTGGGGGCAGACAGACGCATTCATGGCCTCCACGAAGAGGCCAATTAGCCCCGGGGCATCCCCCGGATTCGTCTCATAAAGGTGCGCTGCCACAGGGAAGTCATCGAGCATAACAATGACCCGTATTCCCTGTTCTCTTGCGGCTGTAACGGGAGCAGAGATCGCCCCGAGTATCTGTTCAACGGTGTCACCGCTCTTGAGGATCGCATGGAAGTCTTCGATGAGGGTGATCATCCAGTCAAGTCTGAGGGAGGAGATTATGGGCATGAGCCGTGCCAGGGGAATGCTCCTATTCTCGATGAAAGACGGGTTTTTCTTTATAGAGGCGAGGTATTGTCTGACAAAGCTCGTCAGGTAATCTTTCGCAAAAGAAGAGGCCTTCATCGTTGCCCTTCGGAAGGAATAGTAAAAGGGCAAAACCTTTTCTTTTTCCCAGAAGAGAGTCCGGTAGAACTGTTTGAGAAGCTCTGTCTTGCCTATCCCGCGAGCGCCTTGGAGAAGTATATTGTCGGCTACGGCTCTATCTCTGAAGTCAGCCAGCAGCCTTAGATATGACAGTTCTCTTTCCCTGTTGACGAAGTCCTTCGCAGGGATTGAATTAAAAGGCACTATGGGGTCCTTTATTTATGAGCCTGGCAAAAAGCCCAGCTTTTTTTGCGGAGAGAATACTCATGTCGTTTGCGTCATTCATCTCCTTCGATTGTACAAAACCGTATTGTTATATTATAGCATGGATTTTCATAGTCAAATATCTCATGCCAATTACGAACCTTTAAGTTGTGTGAGCATTCTTGAGAAGTAGGGGTGCCGACAGTAAGCTGACTGTGGTACTATGCCGCAGATGTAACCCTATTTCAATCTTCTCTGCCTTGCTGTTTCGTAAATACATATTGCGGCTGATACGGCGACGTTCAGACTCTCGGCCTTTCCATATATGGGTATTCTCAATGCGAGGTCCGCAGTCTTTTTCAAAGTCTCACTGATTCCGTGCGCCTCGTTTCCGAAAACGAACGCGACTGATTGTCTGAGATCTGCATCAAAAACGGATTTATCCGCATCGGGCGAGGTGATAACCAATGGTATCCCGAGGGCTTTAAGCCACTTGAGAAGGGCGTCCCTCTCTGCATGGACGACCGGTATATTCAATACACTGCCGGCCGTGGCCCGCACCGTTTTCGGCATGAAGGCGCTGCATGTGCCGGGAAGCATGATAACGGCATCTGCTCCTGCTGCATCAGCGGTCCGTATGATTGTCCCGAGGTTGCCTGGGTCTTGTATGCCCTCGATAACGACCAGGAGGGGCTGATATCCGAATGAGAGGTCGATAAGCGTGAAAGACGGATACTTGACCACTGCAACGATTCCCTGAGGCGTTTCGGTCTCTGCGAGCTTGTTCATGATCCGGTCTGTGACTTCAAATACTTTTGTCACTTTTTCCCCGAGCAGTCCCAAAATTTTCTCCCCTTCTTTTTTTGAGCTGAATGTTTTCGTGAAGAAAACCTCTTCAATCCCGGCACCCGATGTGACAGATATCTCGATAAGATGGGCTCCTTCGACAAGAAATGTATTTGGTTTCTGCTTTGTCAGCCGCTTCCCTACAGCGAGGGCTTCTTTGATGCGTGGGTTCGAGAGGCTGGTTATCTTCTTATAATCCATGATCATTATAACTGTAGCAAAAACCTGACCTCGATTCTATCTCTAAGTCTCTCTGTTCAATGGTTCGGTAATGATAAGAGAATTGAAATGTGTCATTAGGTGATTGATAGAACGTGCGGTACTATAAAAGGTCAACAGCCACCAGCCTGGCATTTCTTGGTACGTGCATGCTTTGACATTGGGATGGAGGGAGGCTATATCGCACTAATTTGCCGGGGCTTTGAGTGCATTAACGACCTTGCCAAAGAGGTGATCGACAGCCCCGTAGACATCCACATGAAGTCGGCCGACCTGCTCGAAAGACTCAACATAGAGAGGAAAGCCGAAGCTGTTTTGCTCCAATTTGGGCTGGATCCTGTGATAGGTTCCCAGCAGGGATGCTATCGCCCTGTTCCGGCTCTGCGACGGTGGATGTTGAACCGGATGGAAAGAGAATCGCTACTGCGACCATGAACAAAAAGAATTTCAGGAAGGTTTTGATCTTATTCAACTGATTCAAATGTGCCATTTTTTTATTATAAAAAAATCCCGGCTCTTTTGTCTGAATCACCCAGTTTACGATACCGCGGAGAGGGCCTACTCATAAACCGGAATGAATATCAAGACAATGTTTGTCGCGTAATTCTCTGTGATTGGCCGTAAAATTGACTAAAGTCGAAGTATTATTTTAGAGTAAATAAATATTTTGAGGAGGCTATATTGATTACCGCGGTTGAGGACATCAGCACTACCAAGAAGCGCCTGAAGATTGAGATCCCGACTGACATTATAGAAAAAGAGTACAGGGAATCGCTTGACAAGGTGAGACAAAGGGCAAAGATTCCAGGCTTCAGACCCGGTAAAGTTCCTGCGAATCTGATCGAAAAAAAATTCGGAAGCGATGTCAAAGCCGACATCATCGATAGGCTGGTCCCACGCTATTATTCGGAGGCGTTGAAGGAGGCTGCTCTGGTCCCGGTTGCCGTTCCGCAGTTCGAAAGTGCGCTTGATATCAAGCCGCATGAGCCCCTCTCTTTCATTCTCACGGTTGAGGTAAGACCGAATGTTGCAAACCTGAATTATACGGGGTTGCAGGTTGAGGATATTCCTGCCGAGGTTGGCGATAAAGAGATAGAAGACACGATCAAGGGCCTGAGGGAAGAGAGGGCGGTTTATGAGGTGGTCGAAAGGGGAATTAAGGACGATGATCTCCTAGTGATTGATTATGTGAAGTTTGATCCAACTGGGGAAAAAGAACTTGCCTCCGGTAAGGACCAGGTGATGAACCTCGGTAACAATTTGGCGCCGAAGGGAATTATGGATGAAATTGTCGGAAAGAAAAAGGGAGATGTAATAGAGATTGCACTTCCCTCAGTGGAAGGTGACGAAGTCAGGGAAGATGCGGAGAAGGCCAACCGCTTGAGACTAACAATAAAAGAGGTAAAAGAAAAAAAGCTGCCCGAAATAGACGGCGAGTTTGCGAAGGACTTCGGACACGAAACGCTTGCATCGTTAAGGGAAAAAGTGAAGGAAGGTATTCTGAGGGCAAAGAAAGATAAGGCCGCGAGCACGCAGAAAGAGAAACTTATTGAAACGCTTGTTGGATCTTACGATTTCGATATACCTCAGGTTCTGCTCGAAAAAGAACTCGAAACTCTCGTAATCAATGAAAAGCATTCCAAGCAGCAGCCCAAGGACCTCGTTGCAGGGTCAGATGCTGAAAAAACGTCGCGGGAGGACGAGGCAATCGTCGGAGCACTTAGGCCCAAGGCGATCATGCATGTCAAGGCAGGGATTATCCTCGACCTGATCGCGGAAAAAGAGGGCATCACCGCCACCGAAGATGAACTGAAGATGAGAATAGGCTTTCTTGCGAAACATTTGAAGACAACACCCGAGGCGGTGATTAATCTCTTTGTCACCAAGGATGGCTCTCTCGATAACCTTAAACATACGATCAGGGACGAGAAGGTGCTTGATTTGGTACTCTCGAAAGCTGAAATCGTCAAAGGAGCTTAGTCATGAGCGTTATACCCATGGTCATAGAACAGACCGGAAGATCGGAAAGGGCATATGATATCTATTCGCGGCTGCTGAAAGACCGGATAATATTTTTGGGTACTGCGATAGACGATATCGTGGCAAACACTGTGATCGCCCAGATTCTCTTTCTCCAGACTGAAGACCCCGACAAGGACATTCATATTTATGTAAATTCTCCGGGTGGGGTTGTATCTTCAGGGCTGGCGATTTATGATACGATGCAGTACGTAAAGCCCGACATATGCACCTACTGTGTGGGACAGGCTGCAAGCATGGGCGCCCTTCTCCTGTCGGCCGGCACGAAAGGCAAAAGATTCGCCCTTCCTCACTCAAGGATAATGCTTCATCAGCCTATGGGAGGTTTTCAGGGACAGGCAACGGACATCGAGATCCATGCAAGGGAGATCTTACGGCTGAAGGATACGCTGAACGGTATAATTTCACTGCATACTGGCCAGTCTCTCGAAAAGATTCGGACCGATACCGATAGGGACTTCTTTATGTCGGGAGATGAGGCGAAAGAGTATGGTCTCGTTGATGAGGTTATTCACACCGTCAAGAAAAAGTAGTTTTACGCCGGACAGGGGTTTGGTGCCGGCCCTCAATCCCGCTGCCCATTTTTGTAATTGTTTTTTATTGGAGGATTAGATGGCAAAAAAAGACGAGGAAGCTCTCAAATGCTCATTTTGCGGAAAGGGGCAGGACGAAGTCAAAAAGCTTATTGCCGGCCCCACGGTCTATATATGCAATGAATGTATTGAGCTTTGCAATGAAATAATTGCTGATGAATTATCTATGGATACGGGGGGTGGGGCGCTGCCGAAGCTTCCAACACCTAAGGAGATCCATGGGGTGCTGAATGATTTCGTGATAGGCCAGGAGAGAGCAAAAAAAATACTTTCCGTAGCTGTGCACAACCATTATAAGAGGATATACAATCCCGCTGAATCGGACATTGAACTCCAGAAAAGCAACATACTGCTTATCGGGCCCACCGGAACCGGGAAGACACTCCTTGCTCAGACCCTTGCAAAGATACTGGATGTGCCTTTTACCATAGCAGATGCGACGACACTCACTGAGGCGGGCTATGTCGGGGAGGATGTGGAAAATATCATACTGAAACTCTTACAGGCCTCAGATTACGACGTTGAAAAGGCGCAACGGGGGATAGTGTATATCGACGAGATAGATAAGATAAGCAAAAAATCCGATAATCCCTCTATCACGAGGGATGTTTCCGGCGAGGGTGTCCAGCAGGCCCTGCTTAAAATCATAGAGGGCACGGTTGCGAACATCCCTCCGCAGGGAGGACGCAAGCACCCCCAGCAGGATTTTATCCAGGTCGATACAACGAATATCCTCTTCGTTTGCGGAGGCGCTTTCATAGGACTTGAAGGTGTTGTTGAACAAAGAACAGGCAAGAAGACTGTCGGCTTCGGAACGAACGTGGCGAGCAGGAGCGAAAAAAAAGTGGGCGAAATACTCGGCATGGTCGAGCCAGAAGATCTGATCAAATATGGTCTCATTCCGGAGTTCGTTGGCAGACTGCCGGTTGTGACAAGCCTTGAAGAGCTCGATGAGGCCTCCCTCGTCAGGATACTCGTGGAGCCCAAAAACGCCCTTATCAAGCAGTATCAGAAACTGCTATCTTTTGACAACGTACGATTAAAGTTTACAGACAGCTCCCTCTTGGCTATTGCGAAAAAGGCGGTACAGCGCAAATCGGGTGCGAGGGGCCTCAGGGCGATACTTGAAGAAATAATGCTGGACGTGATGTACGAAATACCTTCTCAAAAAGGCATTAAAGAGTGTTTGATCACGGAGGATACTGTTTCAAAAAAGGAAAAGCCTATTCTGATTTACGAAAAACAGGCGGAATCGGCATAGGGGCCGACGGGAATTGGAAGGGGGACAAACGTTTTGTGTCCCGCTCCCTATTCCTCATTTCCTGTTTCTTGTTCTAAAAGATTTTTCGACCGCTCCCCGTATAGACTCCTTCAGTTCTCTATCGATGACGCCGGAGACAAGTTCAGCAATGAGCACGGAATCCTCAGATGAAAGCTCCGGTGGTCCTTCAATATCCTGGTGCTGCTTTCTTTGCTGAATCTTCCCCATCCTGAAACTCACTTCCTTTACGCCATACTTCACCAGTTTATCAATGATCGCTACTTTACAGAACGTGAGTTGATGAATCCAAATCGGTGAATCCACATTGAGAAGTAGTTTACCTTCCGAAAGTTTCGAAGGAGATGCATGGAGAGAAATCGACTTTTCAAAAATTTTGTGCCAGTTATTCTTTATCTGCGCGAGACGGACGCCCTCCTCAATCCCGAGATTCCTGAGTAGAGGGGCAAGCAGGGAATCCGCCTTTTCTAACTTAGAGTACCTTTTTAACGACACCCGAGCGAAGACACCGTGTGCAGACATAAGCCTTTTTGATCCCATGGGCTGTTGCGATCCGGGTTCTCTGCAGGTTGGGCAGCAGAGTCCTTTTCGTCTTATTATTGGCATGGCTCACATTATTGCCGATTGTCTTTTTTTTTCCGCATGAAACACAACTTGCCACGTTAGGTCCCTCCTTTCAGAATTGCATAAATAATATCGTTTATGATAACATTTTAAGGTTGGCGATACAAGGACTCGATGTCCCTTTCACAATATCATTTAACGAATCACTAAGGCCGGGAAGGAATGTCTAAAATAAGAATATACGAATTAGCAAAACAGTTGAACAAAAACAGCAAGGAGATTCTGGACGAACTCGCTAGGATCGGCGTCGAGGTCAGAACCCATTCCTCAAGCGTCGATGCGGAGGTTGCGCAAAAAATCATACGAGCTTTGACCACTCCGCAGACGCGGGAGACAAAAGAACTGCCGACCGAATCAAAGGGCTTCAAACCTGGGAAGGACCGAGCAGAGAAGCTTTCGAAGAAGCCTGCGATTCTTTCCTCTGTCGAAAGGACAGTTGATTTACCTGAGAAGAAGGTTGCTTCCGAAGTGAAGGAACCCGATAGGGGACAGGAAGTGACGATCCCGGAAGGAATAGATGAAACGCTTCATCCCGAAGAGATACCGTCGATCCTTCCGGCGGGAGAACCTGAAGAAGAAATAAAACTGCCTGATAGATTTAAGAAAGAAATAGAGGCAGAAAAGATCGAAAAGTTCAAGGCCAAGCCGGGCCTTCAGAGGGCCTTCCAGGCAATAAGGAAAATAGAGCCCAAGAAGTGGGATGTCCGAGGAAACAAAAAGCATGGGGAAAGGTCGAGATATCTTTCAAAGCAGGAACCGAAACTTCAGATACAGTCCACGATGCCTAGGAAGAAGACCCTGAAGCTGCGCGAAGGTACGACTGTAAAGGAATTTTCCGAGCTCATAGGACTGAAGTTCTCCGATGTTATCAAAAAATTTATGGAACTGGGATACATGCCCACCATAAACCAGCCGGTCGACCCTGACGCAGCGCTTCTGGTGGCCGACAGTTTCGGGATCAAAGTGGAGCTCGCGTCCGTTGAGGAAGATACGCAACCGGAAGAGGTGCAGGAAGATGTAACGAAGCTTCTTCCGAGGGCGCCGGTGGTCACGATTATGGGGCATGTCGACCACGGCAAGACATCTCTTCTTGATGCGGTCAGGGAAACGAAGGTCACTGAAACAGAGGCTGGTGGAATCACCCAACACATAGGAGCCTATAAAATTAATCTAAAAGGGAAGGACATCGTCTTTCTCGATACCCCCGGTCACGAGGCGTTTACATCTATGAGGGCAAGAGGGGCAAAGGTTACCGATATCGTTGTACTCGTTGTTGCGGCTGATGATGGCGTGATGCCCCAGACCATCGAAGCCATCAACCATGCGAAGGCTGCAAACGTTCCCATTGTCGTGGCGGTCAACAAAATTGACAAACCTGAGGCGAATGTGGCCAAAGTGAAGAGCGAACTTACCGAACATGGCATCCTCTCTGAAGAATGGGGCGGACAAAATATTTTTGTAGAAGTTTCGGCAAAGAAGCGCATCGGTATCGAACATCTTCTCGAAATGATCCTGCTTCAGGCCGAAATGATGGAACTCAAGGCAAACCCTGCCAGGGAGGCCAAAGGGACTGTCATTGAGGCAAAACTCGATAAGGGTAGAGGGCCTGTCGCAACTCTTCTGGTCCAAACCGGCACCCTCAAGGGTGGAGATGCGCTTCTGTCAGGTATGCATGTCGGGAAGGTGCGGGCCCTGATAGACGACTCGGGTAGGCGGATACAGATTGCGGGACCATCGACGCCAGTGGAAGTCATCGGGTTTTCCGAAGTCCCTTCTGCCGGCGACGTGTTTACGGTGGTTGATGATGAAAAAAGGGCCAGACAGATCGCAATGACCCGGTTCCAGAAACAAAGGTCGATTGAGATAGCGAAGGCGAAGAAGCTGACTCTTGACGAGCTCTACACAAAAATAAAAGAGGGTCAGATTAAGGAATTGAATATAATAATAAAGGGTGATGTCCAGGGTTCTGTCGAGGCTATCAAAGACGCATTTGAGAACATTCTTCACCCCGAGGTCAAAGTAAAGGTTATCCACACTTCAGTGGGCGGCATCAATGAGTCCGATGTGATGCTTGCAACTGCTTCAAATGCGATCATTATAGGGTTTAACGTACGTCCTGAAACAAAGGCTGCCCAGATAGCCGAAAAAGAGGGAGTTGACATAAGGCTCTATAATGTCATTTATGAAGCGATAGAGGACGTGAAAAAAGCGCTCGAAGGCATGCTCGAACCTACTCTCAAAGAAAAAGTCCTTGGAAGGGCCGAAGTTAGGCAGGTGTTTCCTGTCTCGAGGCTTGGGACTATTGCGGGCTCATACGTTATAGACGGTTACATGTCACGTTCGAGCGATGGGGTCAGGGTCTTACGGGATAATATTGTTGCCTATGAAGGAAAAATGAGTTCTCTCAAAAGATTCAAGGATGATGTTAAAGAGGTTCAGTCAGGCTATGAATGCGGGATTATGATCGAAAATTTCAACGATATTAAAGTAGGGGATATCCTCGAAAATTACATCATAGAAAAGATCGCCGCAAAACTTTAACAGTCCCTACTTCTTATTGCAAGACACTAATCTATATCCAAATGTACTATTACCGAAAGAATTCTCTATAGGCTGTTTTCCTGTGAAACAGAGGCAGGAGAAAGGGATATTGGATGCGGCATCGCGTGCGACATGATACTTTGGGAAAGTCAAACACGGTTTTGGACATGACGCTGTTTAGTATTGGGAGAATATATGCTTCCGTATAAACGTTCGCAAAGGGTCAGCGACCTCGTGAGAGAAGAAATCGCCGATATCATCATGTACAAGCTTAAGGATCCAAGGATCGGGTTTGTCACGGTCACGGGTGTTGAAATGACGCCAGATCTGAAGCTCGCAAAGGTCTTCGTAAGCATCCTCAAAGAAGAGGAGAGGGACCTCACTCTGGAGATCCTTGAATCATCAAAAAATTTTATTCGTTCAGCTCTCTCTAAGAGACTGAGGATGAAATTCATCCCCGGAATCGAATTTAGATTGGACACGTCGATCGAATACGGTTATAAAATAGACAAGCTCTTAAGAGAGATCAAGGAAAAGGATGAGGACTCCTGAGAAGGTTCTGGGGCTCTTCAAGGATGAAGAACAGTTTCTCATTGCTGCTCACATAAACCCTGACGGCGATGCAATAGGGTCAGCACTAGCGCTTTCTTTCGCCCTCGAATCCATGGGCAAAGAGACATTCATTTATGACAGAGACCCTGTGCCGGAGGTTTATAAGTTTCTTCCTGGCCATGACAGATTCAGATCTGATCTGACAAACGCTCTGTCGGTAAAACCGGTGCTCGTGCTTCTGGACTGCAATAGCCTTGCGCGGGCTTCTCTTGAGGGGTACGCATTCAGGCATTCTCTGGTTATCGATCATCATGAGACTGATGCTGACTTTGGAGATACTAGATGGATTGACCAACATGCTGCTGCCACCGGCTTGATGGTTTATTTTGCAATTAAATCGCTTGGTCTTCCGGTAACAAAAGATATGGCCATTAACCTTTATACAGCCATTTCAGTTGATACCGGGACATTCAGAT
>Ga0187867_10003420_pt1 | contig 12696 bp, 9 predicted proteins | sample June2016WEW_13_1_FD_132976 | JGI IMG/M metagenome (GOLD analysis project Ga0187867, IMG submission 132976) | Peatland microbial communities from SPRUCE experiment site at the Marcell Experimental Forest, Minnesota, USA - June2016WEW_13_10 | ecosystem: Environmental > Terrestrial > Soil >... | reverse complement strand
GATATTTGCACTTTGACCCCCGCTCGGGCCGACTGCCATTCCCATAATCTTTCTCCCGTTACCTGTGTGGCGCGGACACTATTGTCCGCGACTACGCTATTGCCCGCCGGTAGGTGCTGGTGTAGCTGCCGGTGGAGGAGCCAAAGCTCCAGCCTTCTTCTGATCCGTCAGCAGACCCAGTTGGTCCACGCCAGCGGCGCGAACATTGTCCACCACCTCGACCACCGATCCAAACTTGGCCCGCGCGTCGGCCTTGATAAAAACGCGCTTGTCGGTGCGGTTCGCCAGACGATCTTTAATTTTCTGCGTCAGGTCCGCCACTGCGATCGGGTCCGTACCGAAGAAGACCTTGCCGTCTTTCATTACTGCCACGAGCAGCGCGTCTTCTTTGTCGGCATCAGGCATTTGTTCCGGATTGTTCACCCTGGCCATATCCACGGTGACGCCGTGCTGCAACATGGGCGTGACCACCATGAAAATAATCAGCAACACCAGCATCACATCCACCATCGGTGTGACGTTAATGTCGGAGTTGACCTTGGCTCCTTCGTTTCGCTTTGCTAATGACATGGAATCTATCTCCTGCGGATCCTTCCCGTTTCGTGGAAACCCGGCTTCCCGCGTCTCCCGCCGCCAGTGAAGAGGAGCAGGCGCCGGTGTTTCGACCGGCGCCGTGCCAGCAACTCAGAGTGCGGCCCGCAATACTGCGGCCTTGATTAGGACCGGCGCATGCTGCGGCGTTTCAGGAAGTAATCGATCAATTCGCTCGAGGAGTTGTCCATCTCCACGTCGAACGCTTCCACGCGCCCCGTCAGATAGTTGAACATCATGACGGCTGGAATCGCCACGAACAACCCGACCGCCGTCGTTACGAGCGCTTCCGAAATGCCGCCCGCGACTGCTGCCAGGCCGGTCGCCTTCTCTTTCGCGATGCCGTTGAACGCGTTCAGAATGCCGACCACCGTTCCGAACAGTCCGACGAATGGAGCCGTCGAGCCGATCGTCGCCAGTCCGCCCAGTCCGCGCTTCAGTTCCGCATGCACGATCGCTTCTGTGCGCTCCAGTGCGCGCTTCGAAGCTTCAATCGTCTCGCCCGGAATCTCGCCCGGGCTGTCCTGGTGGGCCTTGAATTCCATCAGACCTGCGGTGACAACCTTCGCCAGGTGGCTCTTCTTGTTGCGCTCGGCAACTTTGATGGCCTCGTCAATCTTGCCTTCGCGCAACGCGCCGGCCACAGCCGGAGCGAACGAGCGGGACTGATTGCGAGCCGCGTTGAATGCCATCCAGCGGTCGATCATGACGCCGATTGACCACCCTGACATGATGAACAAAATGATAACCACGACTTTCGCCAGAATGCCCATCTGGTGCCAGAGCGAAATCGGGTCCCAGCCGGGTGCGCTCTCCTCAAAGAGCCAAGCGGCATAAAGATGTAGATTGCTAAGTGCGACTGCTGCCAGGTTTACGACCATGAGTTGCTTTTCCTCCTCGGAACTTGTTTGACGCGCCTGATTTGACCAAAAATAACCGAGAAATCCGGCCAGCGTGCCAACGAACGCTCCGCCAAAATTCGGCGGACAAATTTTGTATCACCGCTCCAAAGCTTACGCCCCGAAACGAATAATCAAAAAACTACATGCCGCGTCGTGCTCCGTTAGAAGCCCGACTCGATGTCTCTGTTGCATCCCAAATAGAAATCGCGCAGGCAGAATCGCCCTCGGGTTTGGAATTAACCCTGGTCTCCCGTCTCGGGAAGAGTGAGATGGGGGAGGACTTAACCGCCGCAAAACCTAAAAGGCCAGCCCGGTTCGTACCTCGGAACTCAAAGCTCCGATCTCTAACCACCGGACAAGCTGAAATTCACAACCACCTGGGTCTCCACGGCCACCGGCTCTCCATTGAGCAGGTATGGCTTATAGCGCCACTGTTTGACGGCCTCAATTGCGGCCGGCGCCAGCATGGCATGACCACTGATCAACTGCAGGTTTTGAATTGTTCCCTCTTTGCTGATCTCGGCCTGCAACACCACCGAACCCTGAATTCGAGCCTGGCGAGCCAGCGGTGGGTAGTTAGGTGTCACTTTCTTGATCAGCAGACCTTGCGACACACCTGAAGAAACGCGCACGCGCGCCGGCGTCGCAATCTTGGGGACTGCCACCGCCTGCGAACTCAAGATGCCGCCGATAACGCCACCTGCAGAACCTCCCGGAATTCCGCCCGGCACTCCACCCGGAACGCCGCCCACTCCCAGATCGGGGGGCGCTTCTTCCTCTTTAATCATCTGCACTTTTTGTGGAATCTTGGTGGGGGTGCGCAGTTGGCCGTTCACGAGTTCGCTCTGCATCTTCACGACCTTCACAGGCGCGGCCGCTGGCGGAGGTGGTGGCGGCGGCGGCGGTGGCGGAGCCACCAGGAAAGTCATCAATTGCTGTTTGGGCAACGCATCCGTATAGATCAGAGGAATCAGGATCAGGATGCAGATGAGGAATACCTGCAACGCGAAGGACATAACCGTGGTGCTCAACCGCTTGGTCTTGAACCTGTTCCCGGACTCGATAAGGCTGTCTTCAAACATGGGCTTCTCCTACACGCGGAACCCTACGACATCTTAGACACCGACCGCATCCTTCTTGCTCCCAATCTTTCTATACCCCGTCTCTTTGGACAGGTCCATGATTCTACGCCATTTGGCGCGCTTCGTATCAGGGTATCGCTTTAGCGATACCGTAAACTCTCGAAATCAATTGCCCCTTCAGGCGCGGGGTTCTTTTCTTTACTTTCCCACCCGTACTGGCATGGCAATCTGCTTCTGACCCCGTGCCGTCCGCCATTCCTGGTAGGCCACCAGAATCGGAGCCGCAATCGCAATCGACGAATAAGTACCGATCAGGATTCCGATCACCAGGGCAAGGCTGAAGTTGTGCAACACTTCGCCGCCGAAAAGGAACAGAGCAAGCACGGTAAGGAATGTTAGCCCCGCTGTCAAGATAGTTCGGCTCAACGTCTGATTAATACTTTTGTTGACAATGTCCGAAAGTTTTTCTCGTCGCAGCAGTTTGATGTTCTCCCGGATGCGGTCGAAGACAACGATCGTGTCGTTATTCGAGTATCCGATCAAGGTTAGAATCGCCGCAATTACCGTCAGCGAGATTTCCCGGTCGAGCAGCGAGAACGCGCCCACCGTGATCAGCGTGTCGTGGAATACCGTCAACACGGCTGCCACGCCGTAAATCCATTCAAACCGCAACGCCAGATACACCAGCATGCCCGCCAGCGAATACAGGGTCGCCAGCAAGGCTTGCTTGCGAAGCTGCTGCCCCACTTGCGGCCCTACGATCTCGACATTGCGAATGCCAAAATCTGAAAGAAAGAATCCATCTTTCAGCGAAGCCACGACGGCCGGATCGACCACTCCGTTCAATTCGTCAATCGAACTCAGCACTCCGCCCTTCACCTTGTCGCGCTGGTCGACAATCGACTGCGCGATCGCCGTGTATCGGGTATCGGCATCGCTGCTCAAGTGGAGCGGATCTTTCTCCAGCAAATAATTCTCCAGACCGATCGAGCTGGCATTGTTCAGATCCGGCTTGCCCGCGTTGGCGCTCGCAACACTGCCCTCAAGCGCCTGCTTGATCTGGTCCTTTCCCTTGCTCAAATCCTGCTCGCTCGTTTCCTGGATGTCCAGAGCGATCAGCACTTCGTTATTCCCCGCCTGCCCGTACCTCTGTACGCGCGCATTCTTCAATCCGGCGCGGTCAACTTCATCATGAATCTTGGAAGGATCGGGTGTGTGTGCGTACTTTACATAAACCAGCGTGCCGCCCCGGAAGTCAACGCCCAGCGGGATCCCGTGCCAGAAGGCCATGGAAAGAAGTCCGGCCACGCTGAACACCAGCGAAAAAACGAGGAAGTACCATTTCTTCCCAAGAAAATCGATGTTGGTATTGCGAAAGAATTCCACGCTGCTTCCAATCCCTTCAAAATCAGTCGATGTCGTCCGTCGTCAGTCGTCCGGAATGCGTCGGCCTTTTCAGTTTCCCCAGCAACCAACGACCAGCGACCAGCGACTACTTCAAATACTCAATGCCTCTCCACGCTGCTTCCGGCCCAGCACCCAATCAAAAATCACGCGCGACACAAACACGGCTGTAAACAGGTTCGCTGCCAGACCAAAAACCAGTGTGGTCGCAAATCCCTTGACCGGTCCCGTTCCGAAGATGAACAAAATCATGGCCGAAACGATGGTCGTGACGTGTGTATCCACAATCGTGATCCAGGCGTGGCCGAAACCTTGCTCCACGGCCGACGCTGGCGTCTTGCCGTTCCTCAACTCCTCGCGGATGCGCTCAAAAATCAACACGTTCGAATCCACGCCCATGCCGACCGTTAGAATCACACCGGCAATTCCCGGCAGCGTCAGCACCGCTCCGAAATAGCCCATGAATCCAAGCAAAATGACCAGGTTCAAAATCAGTGCGATATCCGCGTTCACCCCGGCCCACCGGTAGTAGATCAGCATGAACGCCAGCACAGCGATCATCCCTACCGCCGCAGCCTGCACGCCCGACCGGATCGAATCCGCGCCCAGCGACGGTCCAACTGTGCGCTCTTCGAGATACTTAATCCCCGCCGGCAGCGCGCCCGACCGCAGCGTCATCGCCAGGTCCTGCGACTGCTGCTCGGTGAACCGTCCGTTGATCATGACCGTGTCATGAATTGGCTCTTTGATCACCGCAACTTCTTGCACTTTGTTGTCGAGCACGATGGCGAGGTTGTCGCCAACATGGGCCGATGTAAAGGAGTAGAACTTGCGCCCGCCGTCTCCGGTCAGAATGAATCGAACCGCCGGCTGTCCGTTCTCGTCGCGGGTCGGTTCCGCATTCCGCAGATCGCGCCCCGTGACCGCCGATGCCCGCGAGATCAAGTACCACTGTTCGCCGCCTTCGTTGTCCCGTGACGTAATACTCTTGCCCGGCAAGAGCACAGCATCCGGAGGCAGCACGCCGCCCTTATCCTGCAGCGCCGCCTGCTCGCTCGAGTACGGGCCGCCCACCGACTGCTTGATCTCAAGCATCGCCGTGGACTGCATGATCTCCTTCACACGCGCCGGATCGTCAACACCCGGAAGCTGCACCAGAATCTGGTACTGCCCAAGCCCGTGCTCCTGAATGACGGGTTCGCTCACGCCGAGTGCGTCAATCCGGTTGCGGATCGTCTCAATCGCTTGCGACACCGCCCGGTTCTTCAGGTCCGCCAGGTTCTGGTTCTTCATCGACACGGTCCATGAATTCTCCGTGCCCGATGAAGCGTCATAATCCGGCAACCGGTCGCTGACAATGCTCTTGAAGTCGCTGGTCTGCTCGGGAGGAACACCCTTCACCACAATCGCCTCCGGATGGTTCGCCGGATCCGGTTGGAGGATGTCCGCGTAGTTGATCTTGTGCGACCGCATGTCTTCCTTCAGTCGCGCAATGGCGTTATCGGAATCCACCCTGACGGCGTCATTCACCTGCACCTGCAGGATCAGGTGCGTTCCCCCGCGCAGGTCGAGGCCAAGGTGAATGCGGTCGGTGATCGAGGCCAACAAACCCTTGCCCGACCAATCTTTCGGAATGCCCACGATCCCGGCCAGAAAAAATACCAGGATTGCGACAATAACCACCATCTTCCAAGTAAGGTTCTTATTCATGGAAAAACAATCTTTCGCCTGTCAAAAATATCTCACTAACACCCTGTCATCCTGAGCGGAGTGACTGTTGCGCAAAGCGCAGCAGTCTCGAAGTCGAAGGACCCCTGCTCCCACCCCAGACCTGCCCAGCTACAGCGACTCAAGCTCGAAGCTGGACGTTCACTTCGCCTCTTCAGTCGGCGTCACCGAAACCACCGAACCACGGCTTACTTCCAGTTTCAAATTGTCAGGCGGCACGCGCAGCGTAATCGCGTCGTCTTTCAGCCCAATAATCGTCCCGCGCAGGCCCCCGGTCGTCACAATCCGGTCCCCGGTCTTCAACTCGCTCAGCATCGCCTGCCACTTCTTCTGCTTCCGCTGTTGCGGCAATATCAATAGAAAGTAAAAGATGGCAAAAATGAACAGCAGCGGCGCCAGCCCGAGCAGTCCCGATCCTCCAGGAAATTGCAACCAGAGCGCCATCCTGCCCCCTACGCCGACAAAAATTGCATATGCAGCCAAGTCAGTCCCCTAGAACAATCTATCGAGTCATTACTGTGCAGTCGGAAGCGTCGCGCGGGTTGCCGGGCAGGATGCCGGGTGAAAGTTCCGGCACAAAAAGCCCCAGCCTCAATCCGTTTCTGTTGCCGCACTTCGGGGAATCATTCTCTGCCCCGCGGATCGCTCCGCCGCAGACTTGGAGTCCCACCGTGCCGGACCCCGATTCTTACCCGGGACGACACAACAAGAAGGCGGACCCTATCCCCAAGTTAAATAGAATGCAGGACGCCCCCGCCGGGTGTCAAGTTGAGGGCGCTTAGCAGGCGTGCGTGTCGCCGAAAGAGGCGACGCGAGAGCCTGCTGCCGAAATCCTGAGCCGCGCTCGTTGCGGCGAAGGAACCTCGAGCGTCCAGAAAACGACTTCCGAGAGAAAGGTCCTGCAAAATTGACTTTGCGGTTAGCCCAGTGGGGCTGCACTCCTAAAGATCTCCCGGCAGGAACGACCCGGTCGCCGGGTGCTTGCTCTACGCCCCATCCCCGGTTCCGTCTGCACGAGACTTCTTCGCACTCCCGCTTCGCATCTCCGCCCTCACCCGCCGCATCGTCTCTAAATAAAAATGCACATTGTGGATCGTGTTCAGCACCTGCGCCAGCAACTCATTTGCAGCATAAAGATGCCGCAAATAAGCCCGCGAATACCGCACACACGCCCGGCACGAGCACGCCGGATCCAGCGCCCCCGCATCCTCCGCATACCGCGCCTGCTTGATCGACACCCGCCCTTCCGACGTAAACAGCAGCCCGTGCCGCGCCGCCCGCGTAGGCAGCACACAATCCATCATATCCACGCCCAGCCGCGCGTAATAAGCAATCTCCTCCGGAGTCCCCACTCCCATCAAATACCGCGGCTTGTCTTTCGGCAGGTGCTCCAGCGTCGACTCCACAATCTCCCGAGTCATCTCCCGCGGCTCGCCCACACTCAACCCGCCGATCGCATATCCCGGAAACCCAATCTCCACCGTCCGCATCGCCGACTCTCTCCGCAACTCCCGATCCATTCCCCCCTGCACAATCCCAAACAAAGCCTGCGTCTTCCCGCACCATTCTTCCTCTGTGGGATTGCTCTTCCTTTGGAGATTGCTATCCTCTTCAGGATTGTCATTCCGAGCAAAGCGAGGAATCTCGTTCTCCAGCGCCCTGTCATCCTGAGCGGAGCGGATCGCGTCGCGAAGCGATGCGGTCCGTGGAGTCGAAGGACCCCTACCTTCACCCGACAACTGACCAACTTCGTACCCACCAGCCACCGGCCACTGACCACTGGCCACATGCCCTTCCTGATGGCCGACGGCTGACGGCTGAGAGTTACCCCACGGCACCTCATGCCGATGCTCCTCAAAATATTTCTTACTCCGCTCCGCCCACCGCAGAGTCATTTCCATCGACTCGCGCACCCGTTCTCGCTCCGCCGGATACTCCGTGCACTCATCGAACGCCATAATAATGTCGGCGCCCAGCCCGATCTGCGCCTCCATCGCCCGCTCCGGACTCAAAAAATGCGATGACCCATCCAGATGCGACCGAAACGTCACGCCCTCTTCTTTCACCTTCCGCAGCTCGTTCAGACTGAAAACCTGAAATCCCCCCGAGTCCGTAAGAATCGCCCGCTTCCAAGCCATGAACCGGTGCAGCCCGCCCATCCTCCGCACCAGCTCAATCCCCGGACGCAAATAAAGGTGGTAAGTATTCCCCAGCAGAATCTGGACGCCGAGTTCCTCCAGCAAATCCTGCGGCACTCCCTTGACCGACCCCAAAGTCCCGACCGGCATAAACACCGGCGTCTCCACCACCCCATGCGGAGTAGTCAGCGACCCAACCCGCCCCGGCCCAGTAGTACCTTCAATCTGAAATGAGATAGACACCGCGGAGAATTCTAAAGGAAGTACAAACGTGGCGTGAAGCAACCCTCCATCCAGTCTGGATGTCTAAGCTTCGCCTTCATAGAAATTTCCCTCGATTCAAATCGACGGAGTACCTTACAGCCAAAGCGAGTCGATGATCAAGCAAGTTCCGCGTGGCGTGGGCGCCCTTGCCCGGCAAAGCCCGGCAGCAGAATGTACCGCGATACCTATGTACCACAATAGTTCCGCGAGGAACACTCCGCACATGTTCCACACGAGAACACTCTACTTCTTGGCTGCCGCCGTCTCCCCCACCCGCTCACTCACCTTGAAGACCAACTTCCCGGCCTTCTTGTCGGCATCCACGACCGCGTGGTCTCCATGCAGCACCTCGCCGTCGAGGATCTTCATCGCCAGCGGATCCTGCACCAGCTTCTGGATCGCTCGTTTCAATGGCCTCGCTCCGAAATTCGGATCGTAGCCTTCCGTGAACAGCAACTCCTTGGCTGCGTCGGTCAACTCGAGTGAAATCTTGCGATCGGCCAGCAGCCGTCGCAGGTCTTCCAGCCGCAGCTCGACGATCTTCACCAACTGCTCCTTGCCCAGCGGACGGAAGATGATGATGTCGTCGACGCGATTCAGGAACTCAGGCTTGAAGTGCCCGTGCAGCGTGTCGAGCACTTGCTTTGACGCCTCGTCAAATGCCTTTTCTGACCGAATGTTTTCGGATTGCAGATACATCGACCCCAGGTTCGAGGTCATGATGATCACTGTGTTTTTGAAATCGACCTTGCGCCCTTTGCCATCGGTCAGGCGGCCATCGTCCATGATCTGCAGCAGGATGTTGAACACATCCGGATGAGCCTTTTCGATTTCGTCGAAGAGCACGACCGCATAGGGATGGCGCCGCACTTGTTCGGTGAGTTGTCCTCCTTCTTCGTAGCCGACATATCCCGGAGGCGCGCCGATCATGCGAGATACAGCGTGCTTCTCCATGTACTCGGACATGTCGATGCGGATCATGGCGCGCTCATCGTCAAACAGAAATTCCGCCAAAGCCCGCGCCAGTTCCGTCTTTCCAACTCCGGTCGGTCCAAGAAAAATGAACGAGCCAATCGGCCGCTTCGGATCGCTCAGCCCTGCGCGCGATCGGCGAATCGCATTCGCTACGCGTTCGAGAGCGTCGTCCTGTCCGATCACGCGCAGGCGCAGCCTCTCTTCCATGTTGATAAGCTTCTTGACTTCGCCTTCGAGCATCTTTGAAACCGGAATGCCCGTCCACTTCGAAACGATGCGCGCAATGTCTTCCTCATCCACCTCTTCTTTCAGCATCCGCGTGGAGCGGACACTCTTATCCGCTTTCCCCGCGCTGCCATCAATCTGCCCGGTGATTTTCTTGAGATCTTCTTCCGTCTGACGAATCAGCCCATAGCGGATCTGCGCGACACGTTCCAGATTGCCCTTGCGTTCTTCGGCCTGCTCTTCGACTTTGAGCTGCTCCAGTTTTTCTTTCAGCGCGCGCGCCTTCGCAATGATGTCCTTTTCGAGTTTCCACTTGGCCTTGAGCGCATTCGACTGCTCGCGAATGTTGGCCAACTCTTTTTCGACGAGCGCGAGTCGTTCACGCGAGTTGCGGTCATCTTCTTTCTTCAGCGCCTGCTTTTCGATTTCGAGTTGCGTGGCGCGGCGCTCGAGTTGATCGATCTCCGTCGGCATCGAATCGATCTGGATGCGCAGGGACGCGGCCGCCTCGTCAATCAGATCGATCGCCTTGTCCGGCAGAAAGCGGTCGGAGATATAGCGATGCGACAATGTGGCGGCCGCGACGATCGCCGAATCTTTGATTCGCACGCCGTGATGCACTTCATACTTTTCCTTCAGTCCGCGCAGAATGGCAATCGTGTCTTCGACATTCGGCTCGCCGACGAAGACGATCTGGAAGCGGCGTTCGAGCGCGGCATCTTTTTCGATGTACTTCCGGTACTCGTTGAGCGTAGTGGCGCCGATCGCGCGCAGTTCGCCCCGAGCAAGCGCGGGTTTCAGCATGTTCGAAGCATCGATCGCGCCCTCCGACGCTCCGGCGCCGACGAGCGTGTGCAGTTCGTCAATGAAGAGAACGATCTGACCCTGGGCGTCTTCGATTTCTTTCAACACGGCCTTCAGCCGGTCTTCAAATTCTCCACGATACTTTGCGCCCGCCAGCATTGCTCCCAGGTCAAGAGAGACGACGCGCTTGTTTTTCAGAACTTCCGGCACATCACCCGAGATGATGCGCTGGGCAAGACCTTCGACGATGGCGGTCTTGCCAACACCCGGCTCTCCGATCAGCACGGGATTGTTTTTCGTGCGCCGCGAGAGGACCTGGATGACGCGGCGGATTTCTTCGTCGCGTCCAATGACGGGATCGAGTTTGCCTCGACGCGCTTGTTCTGTGAGGTCGCGGGCATAACGTTCGAGCGCCTGATACTTCGCCTCCGGGTTCTGGTCGGTAATGCGCTGTGAGCCGCGGACGGCGGTCAGGGCCTTGAGAATGGCATCGTGCGTAGCGCCGTGGCGCGCCAGCAACTCCTGCGCGGGGTCTCCGTGATTCCGGTCCCGCTTCAGTCTCGTGATCGCAAGCAGTAGGTGCTCGGTCGAAACATATTCGTCCTTGAACGCGTCGGCTTCCTTGAACGAACTTTCCAGAAGCTGGTTCACTTGCGGCGACATCGCCGCCTGGTTCGCGCCGCTGCCGGAAACTTTGGGGAGCTTCTCGATTCCCTCGTAAATCTCGGCGAGCACCGACTGCGGGCCGATACCGATTTTCTCCAGCACTGGAACGACGATGCCTTCTTTATCTTCGACGAGCGCAGCGAGCAAGTGAACGGGCAGAAGCTCAGGATTGCCGTGCTCGGATGCCAGCTCGTTCGCGCGCTGGATTGCTTCCTGCGCCTTCACTGTAAATTTGTCACAACGGATGGGCATTGGTAGTCACTCCTAGTTGCTAAGTCGCGATCTGATTGCGAAAGTGCACGGTGTTAAGAGGTCAAACCTTGATGAGCGGCAACGGTGATACATCAATTCCTCCAGCCCTCTTGGAGTAGTGAGCCTGGAAGAACTCAAACTCCTTCCTCTGCTCTTTTCTGCATATCGTTTGTATTGTCCGGATAATGGATAGTTTGTCCTCTTCGGCAGTATTGATGCCGAATATGATGCCACTAAGGTCTTCGAATCTATATTTCAGCTTTCTATCTGACGGATTCGAATAGTCCGTCAGGTAGCTAGCGAGGACGAGCCGGTACTCGTCTTCATATGTCCAGTCTTGAAGCTTCGTCGTCTGAGCAACGGCCAACTCGGCCGAGTATTTTTCTCTCCATGGTTCTTCGTTACCAAAAACATCCTGGAAGCACGAACTACTGTTCCCCTTCCCGTCTGAATACCACCAGCTCAAGGCGGGACCACGGAGACGGCCTAGCGATCTGAAGAAGTCGATCTCGGGGTAGGGTCTGTCATAGACGACCTTGTGAAATTGATACTGCGCGTAGCCGCGGATCGGAACTGGCGCGGGCGGGTTCTTGCTGCCGCGCCACCCTGTAATCCCATACAAGGACAGGGTAGGGTTCCCAGCATTGGTCCCTGTTTTGAATTTCAGGCAAGCGCCTTTATGTTTGTCTGCATAGTTTGCCCACATCGAGGAATTGACACAATTCCCCGAAAAACATGCTGTGTACCAGTCGATATAAAGCGTTTGTTCCAACGCCTCAACGTACTGGGTGGGGAAATCCAGAAAAATGAACGCACGATTGTGATCGTTGGAAGATAAGGGACTGTTGTATTTCGTTATCAGATTTCCCTGCATCGATGCTCTGTTTACCCCCGCGTATAGCTGGTCTGAACCGTCTGGAACATCCGGGTGACTTTCCTCAAGACGATTAGTAAGAGCGATTACTTGCGGTAAAGGAGGCACCTTCTCGCATAAAGCGCGCAGAGTGTCGCTTGCTGGTCCGTCAGTCATTAACCCAAGATGTCGATAGGCCGCAACAATCGCGCTGAGTGCCTCATAGTGCAATGTTCTTAAATGGACGCAGAGTTCATCGCGCCGTACGGGGCTTTTCCGAGAAGGCAGTGTTTCTGCATATTCTGCAACGGACGGAGTGCTAAAGAATCGGTCGCAAATCTCTTTGTACCCATCCTTGCACTTTTGAGTGGGCAGATCGTTCTCAGTCTGCATTACAGGTATGGAGGCGAGATCAATGGCCGCACTGTTGCCGTTCAGCATAAATTGAATGTAAACACGATCCAGACAAAGGAGATAATGCCTCAGGAGATTTGTCCATACGATCTTGTCGCCTGACCAGAACAGATCCATAAACCCCTCCATGGGATCGTTTAGCTCTTTCAAGGAAGGGAAGTAAATCTCCTGTCTATCAAGTTCTTGATACTTCTCACCCAATAAATACTTCGTCGACCGAAATCTATACAGGTGTTCTGCCATCCATCGAAACCCTTCCTCGGTACGCAAACAAAACGGGAGGCGCTGTTCTCGCCTCCCGTCAAGTTTACAGCGATCAAGTTTCTCCTACGCAGCTTTGCTTGGCGCCTTCGACTCCAGCGTCTTCTCGCTGCCGACGTTTACTTTGATCTGCTTCG
>Ga0187867_10003417_pt1 | contig 12704 bp, 11 predicted proteins | sample June2016WEW_13_1_FD_132976 | JGI IMG/M metagenome (GOLD analysis project Ga0187867, IMG submission 132976) | Peatland microbial communities from SPRUCE experiment site at the Marcell Experimental Forest, Minnesota, USA - June2016WEW_13_10 | ecosystem: Environmental > Terrestrial > Soil >... | reverse complement strand
CTCAAGCTGCTGAAAAGCTTCAAAGACAAGCGCATGCTTATCGGGTGGGATTCCAACCCCGGTGTCGGCAACCGCAATGGCAAGAAGTTCCTCTCGTCCGTAAGTATCTTCCCGAAGAGCATGGCGGAAGTTGATGTTAATGATCCCTTTTTCGGTGAACTTTATTGCGTTTGAAACCAGGTTTCTCAGGATTTGATCGAGCCGTTTCCTGTCCGTCCTGATCACCTCCGGGCAACCCGCTTCCATGGCTATGCTAAGCCCCAGGCCCTTGTCGTCGGCAAGTGGCTTGAATTGGTTCAGGATTGCAGAACCCAGTTCTGTTGCCGGAACATCCTCTAAACTAATATTCATCCTTCCCGCTTCGATTCTTGAGAGGTCAAGGATGTCGTTTATGAGGGAAAGCAGATCCTTGCCGCTGCTGTGAATAATTTCAGCCGAGCGGACCTGCTCATCAGTGAGGTTGGCCTCCACGTTGCTTGAAAGCATCCTGGAGAGGAGAAGCATGCTATTTAAGGGTGTCCTGAGTTCGTGGGACACGTTGGCCAGAAAATCTGATTTGTATTTGTTTGCCTGGGCCAGTTTCTCCGCTTTTTCGGCTATTTCCTGCTGGGACTGTTCAAGTTCCAAGTTGGTCTGCTCAATTGCTTTTTTCTGTTGATCCAGGTGCTGGTTCTTCTCTTGGAGTTCCTTGTTGATCGCCTCCATTTCTTCCTGCTGCAGGCGAAGCTTATCCTGAGACGTTTTAAGCTCTTCGGTTTGTTCTTCGAGTTCCTCGTTCGCCGCCCTCAACTCCTCCTGCTGCTGTTGGAGCTCTTCATGCAAGGCTTGCGAGTGTGCGAGTGCTTTAGCAAGACCTTCCCGTCCTTTAACCGTTTCGAGGTTTACGGAAATTGAGGGTATGATCTGTTCGAGATAGCTCATCTGCAACTCGGAGGGAGGACGGATGAAACCCAATTCGAGGACGCCTATGACATTTTCGTCGAAGATGAGGGGAGTAATCGTGATGCAATCGGGGCAAGCATCCCCCAAGCCCGAGCATACTTTGACATAGTCTTTAGGGACCTCTTTTACCACTAATTGCTTTTTTTCCGCTGCAACCTGACCAACCAGGCCTTCTCCAAGTCTGAACCGGTCGGGGAAATTAGTCGCGTTGCTGTAAGCATACCCGCTGGCCAGCTTCAATACCGGCTCGCTCCCATCCCCATCCGACAGGAAAATCGCTCCGACATGCGCCCCAGCATAGGAAGCTGTCTCCGAGAGTGCATTTTGGCATAGATCGAAGACATGATTTTTGCCTCGCATTACGTCATTTATGCGAGCAATACCGGTTTTTAGCCAATCCCGCTCCTGAGAGGCTGCCCTTGCCTTAAACAGTGCGGTTTGCATAATTGCGATCGACGATGCTAGAACGCCGGTCTCGTCTCTGCTGTTCACCTCTACGCGGGTCCCCAGTTCTCCGCCTGCAATGGCGCTGGTAACCGAAACAAGGGAGTTGATGTTCGTGGAAATGGAACGCGCTATGGACAATCCCAAAACAAGCCCAATGGCAATGCTCAGGGCAGAGATACCAATCATCATAACAAGGGCCGTTTGGGCGTAATGCTGGCTCTCGGCGTTGGTCTGGGCCATAGAAGCTTCAGTTTCTTTCGAGATTTCTGAGATAGCGTCGGAAGCGCTGTCGTATGTTGCTCTTGCGGGGCCGGTCGAAAGCGCAATCGCCTTTTTATTCAAGGTACTTCCCGCGAAATCAGGACTGGAAGGATCGCCGAAATTTTCCCAGTCGTAGTCTACCAGAGAAATTATCTGGTCATTGATCTTCAGAAAATCCTCGAAAAGTGCGCTCAGGCGCTTTATCTGTTCGCGCTCTTCCTTGGTTGCAAGCCTGTCGAGTGATGCCAGGGCCAAGAGCAGATCGGCTCTTTTCTGACTCAGACGGGATTTAAAGCGCCCCACCTGATCGAATGCGGTTGCCAGGATGAGGTTTTTTTGTGACCGGTGAATTTCGAGAAGGTCCACATTGATGCGGTCCGCAAGCTTCGATTTCTCAAAATCGATACTGATAAGGCCAGTCATCCGATTATTAGCGGAGTTCAAGAAAGAGATGCCGCTCAGGTCAACTACCAGCCCCAGAGCAGTCACAAAAAGCAGTGTGGAGATGATCTTTCCCTTAATAGAGAGGTTTCTTAGCAGTGCCATTGTTTTCTCCTGAAACCGGGCAAGCCTCGAAATTCGAAATTAAGCGGGGCCACCGCTTTTGGGTATCGCGTGAATTCTCCTGGCGGCCAGTATAGCATTTTTCCTGTCTTAAATAACCAAGAGTTGACCTGGTGGCGCTGCGGAAACCTCGGCCATACGCTGTAATAATAATCAGCTACGGAATGTCTGACGTGAAGACGGCGTGCAGGTAGCGGTCCGTCTCAGAAAATTCATTCGGTCAGCAAGAATTATCAGGCGGGGGATATCTTCTGTCCGCCTTGCCTGCCATGATCCACCTGCCCTGGCACTTCATGGCCTAAAACAGCCGGCAGACCGCCCATTATGGAGAAGTGACGATTTTTCCAAACGGCGTTTTCTATGGTATGACACTTGAGGGGGCAGTGGCAAGATGTAGAAACTCTCTAAGTCACCGATCAGAAACAAATTTCCAGGGTTTGTTATGTACAGTGGGAAGACATCGTACTCGACAGGGCCAATGAAGAGTTCGACGGATATGCCATCCGATACCATCGACGCATCTGTCCTCGCAGTTGATTGTGTTGGCGCTATGAATTAACTTCCAGCAAGTTTCAGGGTGTGCCTGGACTTTCGCAGAAGACCTGGACGACGGAGACACGGGCATTGCCCAAGAATTATCCGGCGTCCGGGAGTTTCTGACAACTTCAGACTAAAGGGCTGACAATGGACATCAGGGATAAGAAGTTCCTAATCACAGGGGCATCAAGTGGTATCGGTGCGGCTACTGCTCGAAACGCAGCCGAGAAAGGGGCAGCGGTCATCTTGATTGCGCGGTCAGAGGACAAGCTGGCCCTACTGGCTAATGAAATCCGAGAGTCGGGAGGAACTGCGTGCTATTACTCTGCCGACTTATCGGGCTTCGAGTCCGTTCGTAATGTCACCGCCAGTATCCAGGAGCGCGAGGGAACCCCCGACATCATAATGAACAACGCCGGCGCCGGTCAGTGGAAATACCTCCAAGACACCTCTCCCGATGAGGCCTTTGCGATGATGTCTGTTCCATACTTGTCTGCATTTGCAGTGACTCATGCTTTTATTCCGGCATTGATCCAGAGAAAGCGCGGTATGATAGTGAACATCACTTCAGCCGCTTCTTATATGGTTTGGCCGGGGGCTATCGGCTACATCGCTGCCCGGTGGGCAATGCGCGGTTTCAATGATGCACTCAGAGCAGAACTCAATCCCCACGGTATCACTGTCATGCTGGTTGCCTTTGCGAAAGTGTCGAGTGAATATTGGGAAAATAACCCTGGCAGTGAGGCCAATGTTCCAAAACGCCAGTCCGTGATTCCTCAACTCTCTCCAGAACAGGCTGCCAAGTATATTGTCACTGGCATCGAACGCGATAAGCAAACCATCATGGAGCCGTGGCAACTGCGCTCTATTGTCGCAATGGCGAAATTCTTTCCAAAAATGGTGAAGTGAGTACACGGACTGTACGGCAAATACGGCATACCAGATTTCGAGTAAGTAGGCTCAGCATTGGACGGCAATTCCGCCCCGCTCCATAACGTGAGGTTAGTTGAAACTCGACAGAACTCTCCTCCGCCTTGAGAAATCGAGCGCTGAAATCTTCGCCTTTTCCGAATCATTTGTTTACCGAATCGCTATAACCTCGACTCTTTCCAGTGGCAAGAAACTGCAATCTTCCATGCGATGAGCAGAACGGAATTCCCCGAGTGTGGGTGAATTACTCGGAGTCCCGACGGTTAAGATTTATGAGAAAAGATGTGTGGACTGTGGAAATGAGTTTCAGATCTAGCGGAAGTAGCCTCCAGATCTCGCTCAAATCCCTTTCAATTTATCGAGCGAACTGTTTGCTTCCTTCAGTTTGACCGCGGCTTCGGAAGGGCGCTGCAAGCAAAAGAGTAGATGCCATAAGATCCCTTCCTGATCATGTTTTAACTCGCCTTTGAGTAGGGAATTTTCCCAATTCGGGTAGGCAGAAAAATGGAACAGCCGGTAGAACTCTACTTTCATATTACTGAATTAGTAAACGGCAAATACACTCTAGGCCTGATTGTCAAAAGGGAATCTGCTATTTTATAATTACAAAAATTAGCTCTCTTCCTTGAGTTTTGGTTTTTTGGACCCCCATATCATTTACCCAGGAAAGCCAGGACGTCGACGTGGCTTTTTTATTTTTTGCGCCTGATCATGTTGCCGGGGGGTGCAAGAGGAGGAGGACCTGCCTTGACCTGCCTGCGGCGGTAACTGGTCGAGCGTTTTGGAAGGGAAGTTGGGCAAAACCTGGGCAAGGAATTCATGTTGAAATCACTGGCAGGCAGCGCGACAGAAACGAGGAGACTTGTGAAAAGGAAGGGAGAAACGTATGTCACAACAAGGCGCAGAGGCCTCGATGAATTGGTTTCGCCAGGGCTTGTTTGCCCCCGTAACGGAGGAGGTCACGGCTTTGGACCTACCGGTCACCGGCCGCATACCATCAAAGTTGAATGGCTGCTATTTGCGCAACGGTCCGAATTTTATGCGCGGGATCGAAGATAGCAAGCACCATTGGTTCCTTGGCTCGGGGATGGTGCACGGCGTGAGGTTGCGGGACGGACGGGCGGAGTGGTATCGCAATCGCTGGGTTCGTTCGAATGCTGTCGCGGAAGCGCTCGGCGAAAAGTGGCGGGAGGGTCCCATCCATGATCACGACTTCGCCGCCAACACTCACATTCTCGCTCACGCCGGTCGAATCCTTGCGACAGTTGAAGGTGGTGCGCTGCCGTACGAGATCTCCGACGAACTGAACACGATTGGGCCTTACGATTTCGCCGGCACCCTGCCCGCTGGTTTTGCCGCGCACACCAAGACCGACGTGCAGAAGGGCGAGGTTCACGCCATCGCGTATTCGTATCGTCAGGATCATGTCCAGCACATCATCATCGACAAGACTGGCCGAGTGAGCCACATAACCGAGATTGCCGTTCGCGACAAACCGATCATGCATGACTTCGCCCTGACTGAAAAATATGTCGTCCTTTATGATCTGCCGGTCACGTTCAGTCTTGATGCGGCGAAAGCCGGGAGGTTCCCTTATGTCTGGAATCCGGCCCATGAAGCGCGCGTCGGATTGCTTTCGCGCGAAGATAGCTCACGTGGAACGCGCTGGTTTCCCGTCGAGCCCTGCTTTGTCTTCCATACGCTCAACGCTTACGACGATGGTGACCGTGTTTGCGTTGACGTGTGCCGCTACGCAGGCCGTTACGATGTTTCACTGATGACCGGACCAGGCCCGATTACCCTCGATCGCTGGACCATCGATCCTGTCAGCGGCAAAGTCACTCTTCGGTCTCTCAGCGATCGGTTCTTTCAGGAGTTTCCGCGTGTCGATGATAGAGTCATCAGCCGACCGCATCGCTACGGATATACGACCGCATTCAAGCAACTCCAGGATAACGTCGTCGCCCCGGCCACCGTGACGGGCCAATTGCCCCCTGGGTGCGGCCATACGTCTGGCAATGTCCTGCTCAAGCACGACCTTCAAAGCGGCGCGGTCGAGGAGCACCGTTTCGAGCACGGCGCGGCGGGCGAAGCCGTGTTTGCTCCCGTGTCGCTCAGCGCCGGCGAAGACGAAGGCTATGTCATGGCCTTTGCTCACGATCTGGATGGGGGCAGGACGGATTTGGTGATTCTTGCAGCGCAGGATTTCGCGGGCGAACCGGTTGCGCGCATTCACCTGCCGGTCCGCGTTCCACTGGGGTTCCACGGCAGTTGGATCGCGGACAGTTAGGCTCTGTTGCGCAGGCCGAGCCCGCTACGCTCCTCAAAGGAAAATTAAGCTCGACCTTGCCCTATTGCACCAAATGCAGGCCAACGTTATTTGTTTATGTTTCGTGGCATAGGTGCGCAGTGTTGACCGTTGAGTAGAGTTTTGTCGGGGAAAGTTTGGAAGGGGCGAAGATCAGATTTCCGAGTTAACATTCCTCTCCTCATAATTAACTTCACAAACCCCCGATCAATCTTTCCATGTCCGTCTCATTTGTGAACCTTCACGGGCTGTCCATCCAAATCACGCGCATCCGATCCAATATACCGTCTTCTGCCAATGGTCTCACACTGGTCGACGCCAACACAAATTCTCAGACCCACCGGACAAAACATCGTCCGGCCGTTGATGATGCATTATTCGGAAAGAAGCTCTCCACGATTCGTCTTGAAGTTACAAGAAGCCTTACCTGTCCTACTTTTTATGTTCAGTGGAACTTCCAATTCCACAGGAAGCCGACATTCAGGTAGAGATACCGAGTTTCGGTAATACCCATTTGTTCAGAACGAACCATAAAAACAGTCCGCCAAGAATAAAAAGTGCTGTTTCCATATGTATTCCTTTCGAAATAACCGTTTCAGCTATCATCACTCTCAAATTGAAATCGTTCTATAACAGCATAACAAAGATAACTGTCCTTGAACACTGCATCAAGGAGCAAAGCGCAAATTCACATGGGTTCAGGTATGGGTTTCGCGGAGATCGTCGATTGTGGGCCATTCTGAGAGGCACGAATTGATGACCCACTCTGGGCCATACACTTTCCCTCTGCTAAAATGATGCGTCCTCTCTAAATATATGAATATCAAAGATAATAATTCAATCCACCATCTACTTTCAGCCCGACTGATCGAAACTCAGATCGACATCGACATCATTCAGCAAAAGGAGGCCCAGCCATGATTATTCAAGATCCACGAGCAAAAGCGAAGTGTCCGCAGTGTGGAAGCGAGAATGTGAAATCAACGCTATCTTTTACCAACGTCGTCACATGGGCAGGGAAATTGCTCGGAGTTCCAACGGTTAAGATTTTTGACAAGAGGTGTGTGGAGTGTGGTAAGGAGTTTCAGGTTTTTCGGAAATAGCCGGTAGATCCCGCTCAAATCCCGTGTCAACACCATATGAAACTAGGCCATTAACTGCGGGGATGGTAGTGTGTCTTGAAAATGCCCAAAGTAGTCTAACAGGCATTCCATTTAAGTTTTTCGATTGGGATACCGTATGATTTATGGGCTATGGGCGTTCCAAGAGCTTTTTCGGGTTGAATCCTATCCCAGATGCGGTTCGGATGCATATCGCACCACTTGCTGGGAGTGGAAACGGAACAGCAACTCCAATTCCTGCTCTGGAACGGTTGTGATGAGATGCAAGGTTATCTTTTTAGCCGCCAACAACTGATGAGAGTATCGAAGGGTTCTTGCAAGAAGGAAAATGCCTTCTTGGACTAGACCTGACCGATATACATAGGGTCTCGGGAAGGGATTGAGGTATTTAAATCTTTTCGCTGTAAGGAGGGGAAATGGATCCGGCTGTATCGCTCGACGGCAATGCTGAGACCTTCTGCGGGGTCATAATCGATGCGTTAAAAGAGCTCAGATCGAGAGGTGAGCTTGTTTCTCCCAGCTTGCTTCACCAAGAGCTATCCAAGAAACAGGAATACATTGGGTTGCTGAAGGATAGAGGATTCGCCTGTTCTCCCTTCGAACGTTCTTTGCAATCTAACGAAGAGATTCAAGGAAAGGAGCCAGTCCACGAAGGAAACGATCCATTGCTCGAATCTTATATCAAAACACTCCAGGATTTCCGTCTGAACCTTCTTAGCGAATTCGAAGATAGACTCCCCAGAGAATTTCTTACACAGGCCTCCGAAATCCGTGAACTCATCAGCAAGAGCGATAAAGTTCAACAAATTTTGGACCTCAACGACAATATTCTCGAAATTCTAAGGGCTGCAACCCGCAGGGCGAAAGGAGAACTGGAGCAATTCACAAGTCTCGTGAAAGAAATAGGTAAAGATTTGGTCGAAATGGAAACCGGCCTTATGTCTTCCTTCTCCTGCACTCGCGAAACCTTCGAGAACAACAAAGCGTTCAACAATACACTGGCACATAATTTGGCGGATACCGCAGAGACCATCCACATAAGTACAAACCTGATTGAGTTAAAGGGTTTTGTTGCCTCCAAACTCTCGACGATCAAGGAAGCACTTGAAAAGAAGCGCAAATATGACGACCTTCAATTAAAAAAGGCAACAGTGGAGGTCAAGAAACTTAGGCATAGCGTCACAGGAATGAAACAAGAAATCGTTCGGGTTCACAAAAGGACAAGAGTTCTAGAAGAAGAGACTCTCCTTGACCCCTTGACTGGAGTCCATAACCGCAGGGCCTATGAAAAGCGCATCCAGGAAGAGTTGGCACGTTTTGAACGTCACGGGGAGATTTTTTCTATCCTGATGATTGATATAGACAATTTCAAGTCAGTCAACGATCGCTATGGGCACTGGGCAGGAGATAGATGTCTGGAAGAGCTCACCAAGCTGATCAAAAGGATTCTGCGGGGAACGGACTTTTTGGCTCGTTATGGAGGAGAAGAATTCATCACAATTCTTCCAGGAACGGATGAGCAAGGGATCTGTATTGTTGCTGAAAGACTGCGCGAACTCGCAGAGCGGGCTCATTTTCTTTACCAAGACGAAGAAATTCCACTGACCGTCAGTATCGGGGGCACTACTGTAACGCCTTCTGACAAGAACACTGAAACAATTTTCAAGCGAGTGGATAAGGCAATGTATGAAGCTAAAAGAACCGGACGTAACCGCTCTGTGATCTTGTAAAATCTGCTCAATGGAGTCAAACTCATGGAGGAGACCGGCGGAGGCGGGCATGGTCCCCATTGGATTCTCTGAATAGGTTTTGATGGAGGAAGTGGAATGGAAGTCTTCATCGCCAGGCAGCCAATCTTCGACGCTAAGCAGAGGGTATACGGCTATGAGCTTCTGTACCGCTCCAGCGCGGAAAATATCTACTCAGAGGCTGACGGAGACAAGGCATCCTTTTCCGTCATCGGAAATACCCTCTTGGTCATCGGCGCGCAGCAAATTTCCCAAGGCAAGAAGGTTTTTGTGAATTTCACTCGAAAACTTCTTCTCGAGGGTGCCGCTACCTATCTCCCGAAGGAAATCGGTGTCGTTGAGATCCTCGAAAATGTGGAGCCTGACGATGAGTTGATCGAAGCTATAAAAACGATTCGCTCCCAAGGTTACATATTGGCCCTGGATGATTTTATTCTCCGTGGCAATGAGGATAGTCCTTTCCTGGGGCTGGTGGACATAATCAAGGTTGATTTGCGCCAAACAGATGAACAGGAGAGGAAGGCCATAGCTCAAAGATTTCCCGGTGAAGGCGGGGTAAAACTCCTTGCGGAAAAGACCGAGACCCGAGAGGAATTCGCAGACGCTCTCGAGATGGGATACAGCTATTTTCAGGGTTATTTCTTCTGTAAGCCGGAAATCCTTGCCAGACGGGATATTCCCGGGCACAAAATACACTATCTTCGCATTCTGAAAGAAATTAGCGTGGATAATCCGAGCTTCGAGACGATCAAGCAAATCATCGAGCAAAACCCTTCCTTTGCTTACAAACTTCTCAAGTATGTCAACTCCGCCTTCTTCGGCTTGCGTCGCGAGATCACATCCATAATGCATGCTCTGCAGATTCTCGGCGAGGCGGAGATCAGAAGATGGGTATCCCTTGCTGTCATCATGGAACTGGGAAATGACCAGCCCCAGGAACTCCTTAGGCTCTGTTTGCTCAGAGCACGGTTTAGCGAAAATCTGGCTTCTAAATCCAGATATAAAAAGCAGAAGTCCGAATTTTTCTTCATGGGATTATTCTCGTGCATGGATGTTCTCCTGGGCAGACCTATGGAGGAGATTCTTGAAGACCTTCCTATTCAAACCCAAATCAAGGAAGCCTTGCTCGGTAAGCCCAATCTTTTCAGAATAGTACTTGATCTTACCATCTCTTACGAAAAGGCAAACTGGATGGACTTCCCCTTTTTGGCTTCACAGTTGGGGATAGAAGAATCAGAGATACCGGAGCTCTATTCCGATTCCATCGAGTGGGCTGATAGGATATTCTGAGGTCTGTTCGAAAGTTTTCCTTGGCTAATGAGATGATTTAGTTGACTCATGAAACGATTGGTGATCGGGCAAGCCGTTGCCATAGCTCCAACAAGTCGGAATAACGGTTCCAGAAGAAGATCAGGAAAGATTGTTCTTGAAATTTGGCCAATGGGTGATTGAGGCAGTGTGATTTGATTTCTTGCGAATAGGACCTTCGGGGATCCAGAAAGGACGGTATCAGACTCAGTGGCATACAAGGACTTGGTAGCTATGGTTGTGGATGATTTTTCTACAATGCGAACGCATCGTACGAAAAATTCTGAAAGATCTGCAATTCAAGGAGATTATTGAAGCGGAAAATGGCGTCCAGGCGCTCAGGCTTTTAAAGTCCAATAAAGTTGACCTGATCGTCTCAGACTGGAATATGCCAACGATGAATGGGCTTGCACTGTTAAAGCGAGTGCGGGCGGATGAACGGCTAAAAGGAGTTCCATTCCTGATGGTCACTGCCGAGACCCAAAGAGAAAATATTATCGAGGCGCTTCAGGCCAAGGTCAGCAATTATGTTGTCAAACCCTTTAGCCCGGCAGTGTTCGCGGAAAAACTCGCCAAGGTTATTCCTCAGGGCCAGTGATGGAGAGCAGAAGATGGATATAAAGATGATCAATCCCTTTCTTGCCGCGACACTGCATGTACTTAAAACAATGGCTCAAGTTGATGCCAAACCTGGTAAGCCCTTTCTAAAGAAGGATGATATTGCTATTGGAGATGTTTCCGCGATCATCGGGATCACCGGCGAGGCCCAAGGGTCTATGGCTTTAATTTTCACTGAGCAATGTATCAAGAACATTGCATCGAACCTTTTGGGAGTGCCATTCACTGAGCTCAATCATGAAGTGAGGGATACCGTAGGGGAACTTACCAACATGATCTGCGGAGATGCCAGAAGGCGCCTCGCTGAGGATGGGTTAATTCTCCAGGCTGGAATACCGACAATAGTTGGGGGAAAGGGTCACACGATAAAGCATATTGCAAACGGACCACGCCTTGCCGTCCCCTTCGAAACGTCTCAAGGTAGTTTCATGGTCGAGGTGGCGTTTAGCAGGTAGGCATGATCCAGCTTCAAATATTTCGGAGATGAGGTGTATCCAGGATATCCTGATGGAGACAACTCGACACGGTTACGAAAATTTTCTACGTTGGCGGTCTGATCAGCTTCATCGGGCTGGGAAATCTAATCCTGTAACCGAAAATGACGCCTCAATCGTCTTAGCAGGTATTGAGGTGAACCGGGCATGTACGCTACCTGCTATGTTATCTGGACTGACAACAGCCGAAACCATTTTACATTTTCTTATGAAGAAGACGAACTCGTCGGCCTTTCTTCGCAGGACGAATTTATTTTCCGCAAGTGTCTCGAGTTGTTTCCAAAAAGGACCAGCCAACAAATCAAGTGGATTATAAAGGAATGAAAACTTCACCGCCCATCAGTTGAAAGGCTTTCGGAAATAAAGGACTGCCATGATAACCAAGCAGAAGACCCCGAGCAGAGCGACGAAGATCTTCTACATCGCCGGCTTTGTCAGCGCCATTGGGTTGGCAGTGATGATTCTAGCGGGATGGTGAGTATTGGCGATATTCTTACCTGGAAAGTCAGGCTGTGCCCTTGGTGCATGTGACCCATCCACGGAAACAAAATATCTCAAAGATCATGCTTAATCCACTCTAGGCCTGATTCTACCTCTTGACCCTTTCACAGTCTCACTCTACATTCAAATCATTGAGATCGTAGACGAAATATCATGGAAACTTGAAGGAGGAAAAAAATGACGAAAGCTGAATTGGTTGCAGAAATCGCAAGTGAAGTTGATATTGCCAAATCATTGGCTGAAAAAGTGGTTGACGGATTTGTTTCAGCTGTTTCTGGTGCGCTATCGGGCGGAGACAAGATCACTCTGGTAGGCTTCGGGACTTTCAGTGTCGGTTCAAGGGCTGCTCGTGAAGGCAGAAATCCCAGAACACGCGAAAAGATCAAAATCCCTGCCTCGAAGACTGTAAAATTCAAAGCAGGCAAGACTTTGAGCGAGAAAGTCAGATAGCGGGATTTAATCCCCTCTCATTAAGATGATCTGAAAGGACTGCTCGCCGGAATGAATAGGCGGCCAGTCCTTTTCATTTTTATGGGACCACTTTGCCATCCGGCCTGATGATTCACATTATCTCCGAACTTGTGCTTCTGGCTTAGCTCACGCCATTACCCGACGGACGTAGCGAAAGTCGCGGGTTACAAGATCGAATCGGAAAAGTGAAAGATAAAAAGTTCCAATTTTCATCATGAAGGGAATGATTATGAAAACAAAACAAGACAAGGTGATGAGCGCCAGGGAGGCCGTCACGGAGAACGTTCATGACGGCGACACGCTCATTATTGGAAATTATACCATCGGTATTGGCATGGGTCTTGTCCATGAAATTGTTCGTCAAAAGAAGAAGGGGTTGACCCTGTGCTCGCAGTCGGGGCATTTCTGCGACGAGATCCTGACGGCGGCCGGTTGCGTGGAGCGCATAGTCACG